>Ga0182737_1001101_pt1 | contig 28882 bp, 33 predicted proteins | sample eDN5th30CBELigOP_FD_128878 | JGI IMG/M metagenome (GOLD analysis project Ga0182737, IMG submission 128878) | Enriched Organic Plus compost microbial communities from Emeryville, California, USA - eDNA 5th pass 30_C BE-Lig OP (version 2) (version 2) ... | reverse complement strand
CGGCGTTCATACTGCCGGCGAGCGGTTTCAGTCCAGGCCATCGTGATCTCCATCGTATGTCAGAAATCCGATTGAATCATAACCTGCTGAAATCGCTCAATCCTTTTTGGAACAGGCTCTAAGGGGGGGCGCTTCCACGCCACAATATGAGGATAGTCTGATATTCATTGGTCAGACTAGTACTGATACTTCCTTAATTTCATCTGACGACGGCGACATTTTGCGGCCTTCACGATTTTCCGACCAAATAAGGACCGCAAGAAAGAAATACAAAAAAATCTATTACCTACCTCACCCCTATGGATTTGAAAGGGCGGACGACGAGATACGTGAGCTTGAGAGCATACTAGAAGAGAATATTGAGAAGTGTGACATTTCTTCTTACGAGATACTCTGTAAAGAAAATAGAATAGGATTGATTGCAATTTCTTCCGGCTTCCTGCAGGAAGCAAAATGCTTTGATAAAGATACCTACTACTTATACAAACCTGTCTGCTTTATTGAGGGCATCGAACGCCACATCAACATCGAATTTGATGATATTTCTGATCCTTACTTTTGGTCTACTCTGCTTCCCACTTTGAATGCCACGGTAACGTCACATAAAAGCTTACGTAGAACACCTCCAAACCAATTGCGTTTACTTCACGATGCGTGGTGGGGATATAACGAACTAATGTTGAAAGATCGAAATCACTATAGAGATATTGTAACGTTTGGAGGAGCTGCATCCTCTGGCGACTTAAATAAACTGCAGCAGCAAACACATCAGGAATTAGAATTTCTCCGCTCCGATTCTGCCGAGAATGCACGTACAACTGCTGCTATTCAGCGCAAAAACGACGAAGTAATGGAGAAAATTAGACGCGTGGAAATAGATCTTCACCTTGTCGCGGAAAAGTATAGGGCCACTCAAAAGAACATCATAAGTCAAAATGCCCTAATAAATGATTTGTACAACTCAACGTCTTGGCGTGTTACGCGTCCCTTGAGAAAATTTAGACGCTTCATATCAAGGATTAGCAGAAAAATCCATTAAAAACTGGGACGTGCGTGTTGACCCGTTTTGGCGAGGGGAAGCTCTTTGCCGCAGTTAAGGCACATACGAAAATGCGAAATAATGAGACTTCTCAACCAGCGAAAAACACGAAAAAAATCAATAAGATTTTCTATCTACTCATAATTCATGGCTGGGGCGCCTGGATTCGAACCAGGGAATGGCGGTACCAAAAACCGCTGCCTTACCGCTTGGCTACGCCCCAACAAATCAAACCGAAGCAATCGGTTGCGCGGCGTTATAGCCGCTTCGAAAACCGAACGCAATCGCCTAATCACGAAATTCCGCTCAGGATTACAGGCCCTTGGAAGAACGTTTTCAACCGCCTATCGTCGCTACTTGTTCTCTAAAACAAAACCGTCGATTTGCGTCCGACTTCAAAACTGCTACTTCCTACGGACGGGTGTATTTTCGGTGTTCGCTATGCTGTTTTTGTTGATTTCGTCTCTCGTCAGCGCTGCCTTGTGCGGCATCGGTCTCTATCTGCTCAACCGGCTCTTGCCCGAGCGCTTTCTCGCGGCTCGTATGAGTTCTCGTTCCAACCATACGACGGTAGCGCGGCAGATCGGCGGGCTGGCGCTTGTTCCCGCCATCATCACGACACTGCTCGTCTTTGCGCCGGACCTAGAAATCAATGCCCATCTGGCGCTTTGTCTATCCGGAGCGTCGCTGTTGCTTTGGATCGTCGGTGGACTGGATGACCGTTATGAGCTTTCAGAAATCATCCGATTGGGATCGCAGTTCATCGCTGCCGGACTGGTTGTCTACGGTCTGGGACCGGGTTTCCGGTTACTGCCGGACCTCCTGCCCTACTGGCTGGAGGCAGTTCTCATTGTCTTTGCACTGGTGGTGTCAATCAATGTGACCAACTTCATGGACGGCCTTGATCTAATGACCGCAGCAGGCATAGGGATTCCGTTAGCTGGAATTGGCATTCTCGCTGCTATTGGTCTTGCCGGACTGGAAAGCGGTGGTATCGGCATCATCGCAGCAGGTGGAGTATTGGGGTTTGCCCTGTTCAACCGTCCACCGGCAATCATTTTTCTGGGCGATTCAGGAAGCCTCCCGCTTGGCCTGATCGCCGGCACAGCGCTGATCCTGCTCGCACGGGAAACGCATATCGCCGTGGCGCTGATCCTGCCGCTATATTATATTCTCGATGCAGGCACGACCATCGTGATGCGGTTAAGTCAGGGTGAGAACATCCTGAAAGCGCATTCCAAACACGCCTATCAGACAGCGAAGCGCTCCGGCTGGAGCGTACTCACGGTGATCGGCCATGTAGCGCTTTTGAATGTGATCCTTATTGCCTGCGCCGTTGCGCTGCTTGCTCTAGACCACACAATCACACAAATCGCTTTCCTGCTCGTGGCAATCGTCGCGACGCTGGTATTGCTGCTGGATTTTCGCGGGCGCTTCAGGAAGTTATAACGCCGAACAGAACCTTGCGGACCGCATTGAGATCGCCGCTTTCCATCGCGATACGAAGTGCAGTGAGGCTGGCCGGAACATCCACCTCAGCCTTCTTACCCCGAGGAGCGCGCATTATCTTGGGATGGCGCGTCGGCTTCGCCTGTGCAGGATCGTAGAAGAGTTCTTCATACATCTTCTCGCCTTCGCGAATCCCCGTCGTCTCAATGGTAATATCGCCGTGCGGGTTTTCCTCGTTTCGAACGGTCAGCCCTGCCAGCAGGATCATGTTCTCTGCCAGGTCGCGGATCTTCACCGGCTCGCCCATCTCCAGAAGAACCGTGTCGCCGGACGCGGCAATGCCGCCAGACTGTACAATAAGCTCGGCGGCTTCCTTGATCGACATGAAGTAGCGGGTCATGTCCTCATGCGTCAGCGTAATCGGACCGCCATTGGCGATCTGTTCGCGGAAGAGCGGGACGACCGAACCGTTCGACCCCAGCACATTGCCAAACCGGACGGAATAGAAAGCTTTCTTCTTTCCGGATTGCTCTGCCAGCAAACCGCAATAATAGACGACCAACTCGGCCCAACGCTTGGTTGCTCCCATCACATTCGTCGGTCGCACCGCCTTGTCGGACGAGATGAGGACCATGCGCTCAACATTAGTGTTGAGAGCGGCCTGTGCGACTTCCAGCGTGCCGAACACATTGTTGAATATACCAACCAGCGGGTTTTTCTCGACAAGCGGCACATGCTTATAGGCCGCACAATGATAGACCGTATCGACATTGTTGTCGCGAATAGCTTTCTCAACGCAGTCCCGGTTGCTTACTGTCCCGAGGATCGGCACGATCTCGCAACTAGCTATCTGCCTAAGCTGCCTCTCGATATTGTATAGTGCGAACTCGCTAGACTCAAACAAGACGATGCAGGTCGGGTTCCATTGCGAAATGGTTCGGCAAAGCTGGCTGCCGATTGAGCCTCCCGCTCCCGTCACCATGATACGTCGGCCTTCGACCACTTCACGCAGCAGAACAGCATCCGGCGGCACAGGGGAGCGCCCGAGAAGGTCATCAATCTCCACATTACGCAGCGAGCTGACCAGATATTTCCCAGCCGTCAGATCGGCGATAGGCGGAAGAATACGTGTACTGACAGGAAGGCGCCCCAGAAGTCGGGCGAATTCCTGACGCTGTTTCTGTTCCAGCGCCGGCTCGGATACGACCACCTGCTTGATACCGTAGTTTTCGATCAAGGCGGGAATGTCTTCCACGCCATAGACCCGCAGCCCGATTATATCCATGCCATTAAGCTGGCCCTCAGGATCGACGAAGCCGACAACCAACGTGTCGCTATGGCTGCGGAGCGCCGTCGCGAGCTGGCGGGCGGGTTCTCCCACGCCGATAATCAAGGCAGAACTCGTATATCGTTTGTCCGACTCGGAGCTGCGCAAAAGCCATTTCGCACCGAAACGGCTGGCCGATATGAACACCGTGCTCAAAAGCCAGTAGAGTAAAGGAACCGAACGCGGCAGACCGGTACTACCGTAAAGTTCCATCAGGAAAACGAGCGCTACCCAGAAAAGCGCGGCGATGGCGGTAGCCTGGAAAATCGGCCAGATCGCGCGTTCAGCCAGATAACGGATGATGGCGCGGTAAAGTCCAAACCGAATGAAAACCGGAATTGCCAGAACGGGCGCTATGAAAATCAGGAACGTCTGCCCTTCGTTCGGTACAAAAACGAAGCCAAGACGGATGACAAACGCCAGATAGGCACTCAGCAACAGCAGAACACAGTCGCTCAGCATCAGAATGATCTGTTTGCTGGCGCGGGGCAAAAGCGCCAGTCTCTGCCATGGATATTTCAAACTCATACGCGTGTTATCCCGCTCTCCCGCGGAGAGAAATACCGGAACGATTCCAGCGCCATAAGGCTATTCTTACTACTAATGGGGACTAAAGCTTAGTCAATCCCTTCGCCGCTTACTGCACGCCGTGGCTGCGAAGCATTCTATTTTCTCGGCACCGTTAACATGAGTCCTCCGGCAGGACTATATCAATTGCCGTTTCAGAGGCTTAACAAACATCTTTTGGCTAAATTACGGCCCGTAGACCGTATCCTAGTAACAGTGTGGGCCAATCCGCCGCACTCAATCTCTCTGTTTTACGCATACCTTTATCCCGAAACCGGTTCCCGCTTTCGGGTAACATGCTTTAAGCAATGACAGTGCCGCTATGAATGCTGCGCCAATTGGTGCCATCAGAATAGGCCACCTGAGCATCGGATGGAGCGTTGGTCACGAATACCATTGCGCCCGCACCGTGACTTCCGGCAGAGGGTAACTCCGCGACGGCATAAGATGACGGGCGGATAGGGCCATCGACATGAAGCCGGGTCTGTGGCCAGATTGAGGCTACTGCAACATTGCCGGTCGCGTGATCGATCTTTATCGCCTCACGCCATTGCCCGGTATCGCTGCTTACCTTGACGCTGAAATCATTGCTGCCGTTCAACCCCATCTCCGCAAAGCCGGTCCAGTTGGTCTGATACAGAAGGCTTGCGGTATCGCTGACCGCCTGTTTGTTCACCTTCACCTGATGGCCTGCACCGGCATTGTTGAATAAGCTGGCATCCGACGAGATCGCAAGCCGGTTGACCGCATCGGCAGTGGCATGAACACCGAGCATCACAGGGACAGGTTTTCCGGAACCGATGAAACACCCTTCCAGAGAGGGCCATCAAAAACGATCAGGTGCGCTTCGTCCTCGACATAGGCCTGCCAGCCGATAGCAGGCGCAGCCACGAGATAGCGATCTCCACTGACAGGTGTTCCGGCGCTTCGGCTCGATTCCGCGACTTGACGCTCAGATGCTCGACGGCATCGAGCTGCCGCCATGCCTCATTATGAGTGACATGCTTCTGCACCTGACTGGGCAGAATATAGGGCATTTTCAGATTTGGGGTTTGGTCCATGAACAGCTCCTCGCAATGGATAATGCGAGGAGCCTAGTTCGTCTGCCCGAAAAGAGGATAAGTCCGGATCAGCTTCCACGATACGTTGAATAGGACCACGGGCTGACAAGCAACGGCACGTGGTAGTTTCCATCGCCATCGGCGATTGCGAAGCGGATCGGAATAAGATCGAGAAACGGCGGATTGGCTTGTTCCGCACCGCGCCCCTCAAAATATTCGGCAACATGGAACTGTAACTCGTAAGTGCCAGTGCGCAATTCATCGCCGGAAAGCAAAGGAGCATCCGTACGTCCGTCGAGATTGGTCACCGTGCGCTTGATCAGTTCGGGAGCGCGGTTTGCGCCAATACGATAAAGTTCGACGCGCATCGCCGCCGCAGGGCTGCCATGGGCAGTGTCGAGAACATGCGTGGAAAGTTTACCCATAATACCCCTCGATAAAGCTCAGGCAGGTTTTGTTGTTTCAATGCGGTATGTGGTGTCGGAGAAGAAAAATTCCTCCAGATTGTCTTCCTTGCCTGCCCGGTCGACAATCAGAAAATCGGATTTCTGTTCAAGCGCCAAGAGCGGGTGGTGCCACACATTGCGCAGATAATTGACGCCCTGATTACCGTGCGCAAGGAAAACACGCAGACGTGCAGGCTTGCCACCATCGTCTTCCGCGACCACCACAAGAAACGGCCTGCCATTCAACGGAATGAATGCCTGTGAACCGAATGGATGACGTTCCATCATGACGATGTCGATTGGCGCCTCGAACGACTGCCCCCGGAAAATATTGACGAGAACCCTTGCTTCGGTGCCAGCGGCTTCGACGCGCGCGAGATCGTGGTATCGCTCGGTCGTGCCATTGTTGATCAGGCGAAGCTCGGCCCCTTCAGTCTCGATGACATCGCCAAACGGCGCAAAAGCTTCTTTTGTCAGCGATTCAATCACCAGAGTTTCGACGTGCAAATCATCCTCCACGTAAAAGCAGATTTCTTATAGTGACAAAGCTTGGTGATGTGGCTTCTGTCAACTGCGAAGCAGTTTCAACCGAAACAAGAAAAAGCCGGGCCAAAGACCCGGCTTTCAACATTTAAAACTGATAAAAATTCAGCGCTTCAGAAACGACATTATCGCAGGGACACCGCATGCGGCAAGTGCGAGTTTCACGAGATCGCCGACGATAAAAGCGCCGAACCCGAAGGCAATCGCCTTTTCCATACCGAAAAGATAAGCCATCCAGCCTGCACCCATCAAAAGAATGACGGCTTCTGCGAGCAGCATTGCACCGCCGAGAGCGAGTGGGTTACGCGCCAGTCCCTTGTCGGCAGCACGTCCGACGATCCAGGCAGCGGCAAGGTAGGAGAGCAGATAACCACCTGTCGGACCAACCATATAGGCAAGACCGATGCCCTTCTCCGGCGTTCCGGTGAAAACCGGCATGCCAAGCGCACCTTCTAGCAGATAAAGAGCGACAGTCGCCACGGCGAGCCGCGAACCGTAAAGCGCTGAAATTGCAAAGAGAGCGAAGGTCTGCATCGTCACATTGACGTAGACCAGATCGACTTTGATCTTGGCAGAAATGGTGAGAACAGCCGTTCCGATCAGCGCAAGCCCGACAAACCAGAAAGCACGGGCCAGTTGTCTTGTCGGCAGATATTCTGCGGCGAGAGAGGCGGTGGCGACGCGAGACTTTGCTCTATGAGGCATATCCAACTCCACTTTTGACGCGGCGACAGACACCGGGATGCGAAATTCTCCGGAAACTACCCGCTGACGCGATTGTCAGCCCGCGTGACTGTTCACGTTTGCAACCCGACTATATAAGGCCTATGCCGTTTCATCAATCAAACCAAAGAAGAATGGAAGCCGCTTCAATGGCGCTTGTTTTCGACAGCAGTTTCACGCCCCAATATGGGAAGCCGGTTGAACTGAGTAAAGGCATTTTGCGCCTCACCGTCAATAATCCGAGCGCTTTCACCTTTCACGGCACCAACAGCTATCTTATCGGCACGGATACGCTGGCGATCATCGATCCCGGCCCTGAAGATGAGGCGCATTACAACGCCTTGATCGCAGCCATTGCCGGTCGTCCGGTCAGCCATATCTTCGTCAGCCACACCCATCGCGATCATTCACCCTTGGCCCAGCGTCTGAAGGAAAGCCTTGGCGCTCGCACCGTTGCCGAGGGACCGCATCGCCCTGCCCGCCCCTATTATGCGGGCGAAACAAACATGCTTGAGGCAAGCGCCGATACGGAGTTCGTTCCGGATATTGCACTGACCGACGGAAGCACGATCGAAGGTGATGGCTGGGCTCTGGAAGGGATTCACACACCCGGACATGCCGCCAATCACATGGCGTTCGGCCTGAAAGGAACCGGCATTCTTTTCTCCGCCGACCATGTCATGGCATGGGCGACGTCCATCGTCGCACCGCCGGACGGCTCGATGAATGACTACATGGTCTCGCTCGAAAAACTGCTGGCACGCGACGACAAGGTCTATCTGCCGGGGCATGGCGGCGCCGTGACCAAGCCTGCCGCCTTCGTTCGTGGCCTGCGTGCCCATCGCAAGATGCGCGAACGTGCCATTTTAGAGCGTGTTCTACAGGGGGACCGGACAATCGGCGACATGGTGAAAGTGATTTATCGCGAGACTGATCCGCGATTGCACGGTGCGGCAGCGCTGTCCGTGCTCGCAAATCTGGAAGATCTGGTCGGGCGCGGGGAAGTCACGACAGATGGCCACCCATCGCTCGGCAGTATCTATCTTCCCGGCTGATTATTCCACGTCCGCTGGAGCCTTGTTGACCTCGCCTTCCAGCGCCCCCAGAAAATCAGTAATGAAACCGGCATTCTGCCCCATATCGCGCTTGCCATAGCGTGACAGCGAGCGCACATCGACATAGGTGGTTTCGCCTTCGTCGAGCAGGCGGATGACGATATCGCTTTTCAGACCCAGTATGAAACTATGCGCGGTCACGGCAAATCGCGTCGCGTTCTGTTCCGGCGAAGACGCATTGCGCGCGATCTCCTGCCACCCGAAAGTCCTCAGAACCGTCTCGACCCCTTGCGCAACGCGGTCCGGTGCGGCTTCATAGCGGCGTCCGACCAAATCGGGATAGGCGGTCAACTGGGTCAGCGCATCGCCACTCACTGCCACTGTCAGCGGATTCATCCATTGCAGGCGTGGCGGCATATTGGACGGGAATTGCGGCGGCGTCTCGAAATCCGTGGAGATGTCGTAGAGGGGTGGAGAGAGATACCACAGTGCCGTGACCAGTCCGACTGGAAGCAACACGGCAAAAGCGAATATGCCGCCCCAGAAGGAGCGTGCGCCACCCTTGTCGCCATTGACCCAGAGATTGCGAAAACCTTTAGCCGAGCAAAGAAGGGCCAGAGCGGCAAGACCAGTGCTCAATCCGGCAAGCAGCACCAGATCCGGTGTCTCCAGTGTCCAGAAGCGATGCAGAAGAAACGCCATCGCAAGCAGCACGAGCGCAAAAACACCAAGCCGAAGCGCCCACACTGCAGAGCGCGACTGACGCCGCTGGTAGCGAAGTTTTCTCATGCAGTCTCCGAGAACATTTCCAGCTTATACTGAATCATTGGAGCCGCTCTGTCTCTCTGTTTTCACGCAGTATGAATAGCAGAGAGATTTTCGCTCGGCAAAACTTCGGCGTAGAAATTCAAATGCCCCACCTGGCTTGGACATGGCGGGGCACTTTTCCTGGCGATGTCATTTAGAGCGGCTCCGGTCAAAACGGGGTTGCCGGAACCGCTCTAACTATTTGTTTCGTCGCATTGTCCCACGCAAAACCGCTTCGCACTTTTGCTGGAAATGCTGGCTTCTTTCGCATTGTCCTACGCAAAACCGCTTCGCACTTTTGCTGGAAATGCTGGCTTCTTTCGCATTGTCCCACGCAAAACCGCTTCGCACTTTTGCTGGAAATGCTGGCTTCTTTCGCATTGTCCCACGCAAAACCGCTTCGCACTTTTGCTGGAAATGCTGGCTTCTTTCGCATTGTCCTACGCAAAACCGCTTCGCACTTTTGCTGGAAATGCTCTAGTAACGCGCATCTTTCGGCTTCTTCATGTTGGGCCAGTCCTTCACCTTGCCTGCGAAGTCGGGACGCGGCATGTGGGTGAAATATTCCGACACATCAATGGCTTCCTGATCTGTCAGAACTCCGCCCTGCCCTATGGGCAGATTGTAGTTCTGGGCTGGCGGCATCGCATATTTGACGAACTGCGCCGCCTTGTAAGTCCGGGCCAGTCCAGCCCCGATGTTGAAGCTTTCATCCCCCCAGAGCGGCGGGAAGATATAGTCCCCGGCCTGGTCCTTCATGCCTTCGCCACCCGCGCCATGACAGGTCGAGCATTGTGCGGCATAGATTCTGGCGCCATTGACTGGATCGGGAACAAGGCTTTCATCGATGGGACCGGCATTGCGGATCGCCACTTTGGTGCCCTTTTTCACATCCTGCCGAAGCCAGTCCATATAGGCGACCATCGCCTTCATGTCGGCCCCCTCAGGCGGTAGCGGTTTGCCGTTCATCGAACGCTGGAAGCAGCCATTGATGCGCATCACCAGATCGACTTCCTTGCCTGCACGGGGCATGACGGCGGGATAGAAATTGCTGCTGTTGATATAGGAAGCGACATTATCCATCTTGCCCTGCCCCATGTGGCAGGAGTTGCAATTCAGGCCGTTGCCGACATTGTCGGGCAGAAGCCGCGCGGTTTCGTTGAGCAACCGCTTGCCATGCATGATTTCAGGCGCGTTCGGCTGCTTGAGAATGTCACGGTCCGGCGGGATGACATAGGTTCCGACCTGATTTTTATCCTTGTCCAGAACCGCATAGGCTTTGGGAGCCGGGGCATCCAGCGAAGGCCGCAGGTGATTGAAGAGGAATGCGCCGCCCGTTACTGCCACGGCAAAACTGGCACCAAGAACGACAATCGTACTGGTTTTCATTGCTTGTTCTCCGGAACGTAATGGACGGGCTTGTGAGCGATTTCACGCCGCATACGCGCGATATCCTGCTCCGTTATGGCAGCGCCGTGGTTGCCCCAACCATTGCGAATGAAGTTCAGGATTTCGGCGACCTGCCAGTTCGGAAGATTGGCAAAGCCCGGCATGGTGAAAGCCATCTTGTCCGCTGGCGTGTCAGGCGTCCTGCCCCCGGTCAGAGTGACCTGAATGAGCGAGCTTGGATCATCGGCAAAGACAATCGAATTCCCGGCGAGTGCCGGATAGATGCGCGGTGCACCCTTGCCGTCCATACGATGGCAGACCGAACATTGCTCGACATAGGACAGTGCACCCGGTGCGCTGAAATCTCCCGCCTTAAGCGCCGCCGTCGTCACATCTTCCTTCGGTTGCCATTCACGTTCGCGTCCTTCGCTTGGTGGCAGCGACTTCAAATAACGGGCAATTGCGCGCAAATCATCTTCCGCAAGGTATTGGGTCGAATGCTGCACGACATCGGCCATCGAGCCGAACGCCGCCGTGCGATCAGTGCGCCCGGTCTTGAGGAAGGTGACGATCTCGTCTTCGGCCCAGCTCGAAAGGCCTGTATCCTGATCGCGCAGGTTTTTCGCATACCAGCCTTCCAGAACCGAGCCGGACAGGAACTTGCCCTTCGGATCGTTCTTCACCGCTTTTTCTTCATAGGCGAGACCACGTGGCGTATGGCACGCGCCGCAATGACCGAGCCCCTCGACCAGATAAGCGCCGCGTGCGATCACCGGATCAGTGTCCACTGCAATTTCGAACGGACGCGAATTTCCAAAGAAAAGCTGCCAGTAGGCGAGTGGCCAGCGCATGTTGGTTGGCCACGGCAAGGTGCTGGGCTGGTTATCCTGTTGTACCGGCTCCACCTTCGACATGAAGAACGCATAAAGCGCCTTCATGTCCTCGTCATTCACGACCGTATAGGAAACAAAGGGCATTGCCGGATAAAGATGGACATTATCCTGACGCACCCCCTGCCGTACGGCGCGCTCGAAGTCGGCATAGCTGTAGCCGCCGATACCGGTTTTACTGTCTGGCGTGATGTTTGTGGAATAAATCGTGCCAAGCGGCGTCTGCATGCCAAGCCCGCCCGCAAACGCCTTGCCTCCCGGAGCCGTATGGCACGCAGCGCAGTCTCCCGCATGGGCGACATACTCGCCTTTTTCGATCAAAGCCTTGTCGGTGACATCGACGGCTGCTTCGTGTTTCGCCGTCAACCAATGGGGTGTTGAAAGCGCAAAGAGCCAAGCTGCGGCTAGCGCACCCGCGCCGCCGACCGCCGCTTTCCAGATCAGTTTCATGTGCCCTCCGACACCAATTCCTTTGTGATGAGGAGAACGTCGAAGATTCGGGATGAAAGAGCATTGACCGCGATCAAAACCTGTCGGGGGAATATTTAGCGATCTACAAAAGCAACAGCTAATGCATGTTTGACGTGCTTGATAGATTAGGCAAATCGCATTAGGGGCAGCACCCTCCAGGGGCGCAATTCAATCTGATTACGGCAGATTGGCGCTCCAATTGTTTGTTCAGCACGCATCTGGTCCGAAAACCGTTTTGCATTTTTCGGGATGCGTTCTTAGCCTGCAAAGATCACCAGCTTTAAGAATAAGTGAGAAAAAGCTAGGTAAATCAAATAAAAAGACATTGCAGCAACCGCTAACAGAAGGCATGATTGCGTATGTGGGGGCTTATATTGCAATCGTCGGAGAGGACGGAATGGATCGCGCCCTTCAAAATGGCAACCAGTCATCGGACTGCACAACCGCAGAGGATGTGATGACGCTCGAAGCCGTCGAACTGGAGTTTGCGCTTGGAGCCATCGACGTCCTTATCGAAGGTTTTGATTCCGCGCTCGCCAAGGCTGCAGAACGCGTTGGCGGGGAAGTTCTGTTCAATATGCCTGCTCTCGACACCAGCGAAGCACAACGCATCGGTGCAATTGCTATTGCCGGGCAACCGGAAGATCAGGTTATCTTCGTCACATTGCGCAACGACGGCACGACGTTGTCCGTTGAACCGCCAACGGGCGAGAATGCCGTTTTTGAAAGCCTTGGTCGCAACTACGCCGCCGTCATGAAAAGTCTTTCCCCGAAGGAAAAAGTCAACGGCGCCTGAACGGGATTATTTCGGCGCTACAGGCTTTGGGACGCCCGCATGAAGATTGTGCGGAGCAACCGGGTTGAGTGTCATCATCGTCTCGACATCCTTGAGTCGCACGAATTTCATCCCCTTCGCTTTCAAGGCCAGAACGCCTTTGGCCACCCCTTCACCCGCCGACCGCGTTGGTTGGTTGATATGCGAGATGATGACGTCGCCGTCACGCGCAGCAGCGATGCGGCGCTCAACCGTCGGCGCCAGCAACGAGGCGCCCTGATCGCCATTCAGCGAATAGCCACCGATCTTGTAGCCCATGCTTGTTGCCAGCTTGATGGCATCGGTCGAATAACGGGCAGTCGCATCGCGATACCAGACAGGCTTCGACACTCCGGCATCAGTGATCGCCGTCGCGCCGGCATCGATTTCCAGATAAACCGCCTCAAGTGATCCTGCTGTCTTGATGCCATACATTTTCGGCTCGTTGGTAATGGCCGGAACATGCATTGCGCCATGGTTCTCGATATCAAACAGATCGGAATTGGCCTTCAAAACCGCCATGGCAGCCGGATTCTGCTTTATCCATCGCCCCGTCACGAAGATCGTCGCTGGAATACGGTTCTGCACCAGCATGTCCAGAATGCGATGGTCAGTCTTGCCCATGCAGGCATCAAGCGTCAGTGCCACCTGGGGCGATGCAGCACCACCCCGCGCGATATGCAATTGCGGCTCAACGATCTTGATCGTGTCGTGCGCAGCCTTATTCTCCGCGCGCTCCTGCGGCGAGATATCGTATGCGCTGGCAATGCCAGTCGTGGCGAGAATGACGGCTCCTGCCGAAGCAATAAAACGAAGCATGACAATATCTTCTGAAAATGGCTTAACCACCGGAGATTATTCCGGCAGCTAAGCCAAATTGTGGCGTGCTGTCAAACCTTGCGTATGGCCGACTGCGCAGCGGCAAGACGGGCAATCGGCACGCGGAACGGCGAACAGGAAACATAGTCGAGACCTGTCTTTTCGCAGAAGGCGATCGACGCCGGATCACCACCATGCTCGCCGCAGATGCCGAGCTTCAGTTTTTCGCGGGTCTTTCGTCCGCGTTCAGCGGCAATTTCCACCAGTTCACCAACGCCTTCGAGATCGAGCGACACGAACGGGTCCTGTTCGATCACACCACGCTGCTGATAGGAGGTCAGGAACGAGGACGCATCGTCGCGTGAAATGCCGAATGTCGTTTGCGTCAAATCGTTGGTGCCAAACGAGAAGAACTCAGCCGTTTCCGCGATTTCGGCAGCGCGCAAGGCTGCACGCGGCAGTTCGATCATCGTGCCAACCATATAGTCTATCTTGACGCCCGCCTCGGCCATGACTTCCTTGGCAACGGCGTCGATGCGCGCCTTGACGAAATCGAGTTCGGCTTTCAGACCAACCAGCGGCACCATTACTTCCGGCACCACGTGTTCGCCGGTTTTCTTGCCTGCTTCAACGGCAGCTTCAAAAATCGCCCGTGCCTGCATTTCCGCGATTTCCGGATAGGATACAGCCAGACGGCAGCCGCGATGGCCCAGCATCGGGTTGAATTCATGCAGGGCATCTGCGCGTTCGCGCAGCTTTGCCGCATCGACACCCATCGACCGGGCAACCTCTGCGACTTCCTCGTCCGTATGCGGCAGGAACTCATGCAATGGCGGATCAAGCAGACGGATCGTAACCGGGAGCCCCTTCATGATCTCGAAAAGTTCGACGAAATCCGAACGTTGCATCGGCAAAAGCTTTGCGAGAGCCGTGCGGCGGCCTTCTTCATTGTCGGAAAGGATCATTTCGCGCATGGCCACGATCCGGCTTCCGTCGAAGAACATGTGTTCAGTCCGGCAGAGGCCTATGCCTTCTGCACCAAACGAACGCGCCGTGCGGGCATCTGCCGGGGTTTCTGCATTGGCGCGAACCTTCATCCGGCGGGTCCGGTCAGCCCATTCCATCAGCCTGCCGAAATCGCCGGAAAGCTCGGGCTGCAGCATGGCCACAGCGCCTTTCAGGACCTGCCCGGTGCCACCATCAACGGTAACGACATCGCCCTTCTTGAAGGTCTGGCCTGCTGCAAGCATGACGCCATTGCGATAGTCGACGCGAAGCGACCCCGCACCGGAAACGCATGGCTTGCCCATGCCGCGTGCGACAACGGCTGCATGGCTGGTCATGCCGCCGCGCGTCGTCAGAATGCCTTCTGCCGCGTGCATGCCGTGAATATCTTCAGGGCTGGTCTCGATGCGAACGAGAATGACCTTACGGCCCTCCGACTTTGCCTGTTCGGCTTCTTCCGAAGAGAAGACGATTTCGCCCGTTGCAGCGCCCGGCGACGCCGGGAGGCCCTGACCAATGATCTGACGCTCCGCACGCGGGTCGATGGTCGGGTGCAGAAGCTGGTCGAGCGCTGCCGGATCGACGCGCAGAACCGCTTCTTCTTGCGTGATCAGGCTTTCGCCTGCCATTTCCACAGCCATCTTCAATGCGGCCTTTGCAGTGCGCTTGCCCGAGCGGGTCTGGAGCATCCACAATTTGCCGCGCTCGATGGTGAATTCGAGGTCCTGCATGTCGCGATAGTGCTGTTCCAGCCGGTCCGCGACCTTGAGGAACTCGGCGAAGGCTTCCGGCATCACCTTTTCGAGAGACGGCTTGTCGGAACCGGCTGCGATACGCGCTTCCTCGGTGATGTTCTGCGGCGTGCGAATGCCGGCGACGACGTCTTCACCCTGCGCATTGACGAGGAATTCACCGTAAAGCTTCTTCTCGCCCGTCGATGGATTGCGTGTGAAGGCAACGCCGGTCGCAGAGGTTTCGCCCATATTGCCGAACACCATGGCCTGGACATTGACCGCCGTGCCCCAGGCCGCCGGGATATTATGCAGCCGCCGATAGGTGATGGCGCGCGCATTCATCCAGCTTGAAAAGACAGCACCGATGGCGCCCCAGAGCTGTTCGCGCGGGTCTTGCGGGAAAGGCTGGCCGAGTTCTTCCTCGACCTTGGCCTTGTAGGAGGCGATGACCCCCTTCCAATCTTCGGCCGTCAGTGCCGTATCGACCTCAACGCCGAGATCGGCCTTCTTGTCTTCAAGAATTTCTTCAAAGAAGCCGTGATCGACGCCCAGCACGACATCTGAATACATCTGGATGAAGCGACGGTAGCTGTCATAGGCAAAACGCTCGTCACCCGCCTCGCGGGCGATAGCCTGCACCGTCTCGTCATTGAGGCCGAGATTGAGCACCGTATCCATCATGCCCGGCATGGAAGCACGGGCGCCGGAACGCACCGACACCAGAAGCGGCTTTTCGGCATCGCCGAAATTGCGCCCCGTCACTTTTGCGATATGGGTCAGAGCCGCCTGAACCTGATCATTGAGCTCGGATGGATAAGACCGGTCGTGATCGTAATAATAGGTGCAGACTTCGGTCGTGATGGTAAAGCCTGGAGGTACCGGAAGGCCAAGGCTGCTCATTTCAGCCAGATTCGCTCCCTTGCCGCCGAGAAGATTGCGGTCGCTTGCCGCACCTTCTGCCTTGCCGTCGCCGAACGTGTACACCCACTTCGCCATCATGGCCTCCTTACTGCAGGATAGGCTCACGAAAAGGCTTGCAACAGTTGCAAGCACTCCCAGAACCTGCTTCCCGTTGCTTATGCGATCAGAAAGGCTGCTGCCAACCAAAAAAAACCAACCGCGACAATAGAATCGATTAAACGCGAGATCAGCACGGTAAAGGTTCATATTGGGAGGACGAGAAAGCAAAAAAATCATTATTATGCTTCCAATTGTGCTCAATCGTTCGCACAGCCAGAAAAGTAAATTTCAGCAGCGCGGAACGTTCCATCGGTGCGTTTACATTGCACAACAACGTCAACAGAAATCTCCAACATACGTCGGATGTCAGCGCGTTCGAGTGCGCTTCCCCCTTCCGATTCCTTGACTAGTAAAGTCAGTTGCTCGAAGGCAAGTCTGGCAGAATCTGCATGAACTGTTGTGATGGATCCTGGATGGCCCGAGTTGATATTGCGAATATAATAAAACGCGCTTCCATCCCTGAGTTCCTGCAGCAATATACGATCGGGACGCATTCGCAGACACGATTCGAGTAGTTCCTTCGGACCCGCATTCGATAACCCCTGCGAGCCCTTTGAATAAAACAGACGCACCTGATTTGGTTGGGAAATTATAAGTTCCGGGCTGTCTTCAATCGAAATGACACGCTCGTGTTGTGGAATATGCTTGATAAGAGCTTTTGAAAGAGTAGTTTTTGCGGACCCTGTCGCACCAGAGATAATGATATTTTTCCGCGCGATAACAGCTTGACGAAGAAACTCCTTGAATTGCCCTTTTTTGTAGAGTTCTTGTAAACGTTCTTGCTCTTTTGAAAGGGCACGAAAGCTTGTTTGCGTATGAGAGAAAAAGCCATTGGCGTCCAGATCATCAAGCGTAAAATCGAGCGATGATGGTTTGCGGATTGTGATGCTGACCGTTCCTTTCGTGGTGGCAGGCGGAATGACAATTTGAATTCGCTCGCCAACTGGAAGTGTTGCCGAAAGTATCGGTCGCGTTTCATTGATGGTTTGATGGGAAAAGCTCGCCACCGCCCGGGCAAGGCGCATGAGTTTTTCAAAGGAAAGCCCAGGAAGATCGTGTATCTGCCAACCACCCGGCCCTTCCGTCAGCACCTGACCGGGGTGATTGACAATGATCTCATATAACGAGCAATCATCCAGGAAGACCGCGAGAGGCTTTAGAAGTTCACGAACGACAGTGCTGTCCTGGGCTTCAGCCATTTTTCCACCTATTTTGTCACAAGCGTCGATGGCGGGTGGAAATCACCCAAAGCTGCCCGATCGAGAATACGATTTCTAGGTTCGGTTACACGAAGCTGGTAAACGCCTGTAAAATCGAGATCGCGAGCGACAAAGATGGAGACCAATTCCCCCTGATGCTTGTTGAGTGTCGGGGCAATATTAATAGATTGCTCCACTGCAATGGCAGCAGCCTGTTTGCCGGCATCTGCGGTATTTTGTGCATCAAAATTGCCGTCTTGCAGACGACTGCTTGCGTAACTTGTCGCATCGCCGACGACGGAAAGGAGAAGCGCACTGCCAAAACGCTCCCACCAATGCGTATCGACCTGCCCATCAACGCCAGCGCGGCCAAGCGCATCTGTTGCTGGCGAGGCAAGCATGACGATCACACCTTGAGGCGTTTTCGCCCTGTTCCAAAGCACAAACAGACGTTTTTGACCCCGTTGGAGGCCGCCACGATATTCCCCGACAAGCTGGGTTCCCTTTTCCATCAGCACCACGCGGCCATTATCGGATAAAACATCGCGGTTGATCACGCAGCTTGCAAACCCCGGCTGATCAGAGGCAAGTGCAGTTTCGAGCACACAAGGGATCGAACTACCCATGGCGATGATGAAATCGCGATTTCCGAGCATACCGGCGCGCGATCCCTCAAGTCGGGTCGGTCGCAGCAGATTTTCGAACCGTTGTTCGTCAGCATTTTGCTGGTTCTGGCCAATAAAATTGCCATCGATTGGCACAAAATTCCCATCTGGTACCGCATTACTGCCGTTCCCGCCCTCGCCTCGTGAGGCCGAATTTTTCTGTCCGCCGCTATAAGCCATAACGGGCGCACGACGGGCGGCATCAAGCAATTCGTCCACTTCGGGCATGGGGTCTTCAAGGACCGGTGTTGGCAGTTTTACCACCGGCTTTTCTTCAACCGGCTCTGTCTTTTCTCTTGCCGCCTCAAAGGGTGTCGTTTGGCGGATCACGACGCGCTCGGTCTGGATATTGTTGTCCTTTGTTTTGCTTCCAGATGTCGACCACAGAGCAAAGCCAATAAACAACACAATGGCGAGTGCAACAGCACCACGCTTGAGGACTGGATTATTGTCGATGCGTGTAGCTGTAACCGTTTCGGCGCGTTCGCCTGGGATCTGATGTTCCTCGATCTCGGCCATCTTAATCACTTCTTCCCCTGTCCCACCAGATCCGGTTTCACGATGCGCTCAACTGAAGGAGACGTCGTGTTTGTGGCAGGGTTGATGCCAATCCGGTCATAGGCTTCGTTGAATACGCACAGCACATCTTTGCCTCGTCGCAGAATGAATTTCCGGCTTAACGCATGGACCATGACCAGATTGCCATCGACAGTTTTGGGCACGAGGGTCTCCGACCCGTCGGAGTTTTCCATATAGATCGCAGGCATTTCCTGATTGCCCGCAAAGGAGAATGTTGTGATTTTACCGTTGTCGTAGACGCTTTGTGGCTCCAGTGCCTCTGCCCCTTGTGCAGAGTACCGCCAGTTGCGCGGACCATATGCCTCGTGAAGCGACAGCACATCGTCAGCATCCTTTGCTTGGACTGTGCGCGCCTGGGCCGCAGCTTGCTGGCGGCGCTGTTCGGCTTCCTCCTGCGGATATCTGAATTTCACATAAAAGTAAGTGTTCTCTCCGACTTCTACCGAACCCTCCCGCACCTTAAGTTCCATCTGATAACTGCGCGTAGATCCGTCCCGACGTGTCGTTACAACAGAGATATTGGTAACCGGTTGGTTTTCTCGTGGTTTTAAAAACAAGATATTACCGGCTGGTGCTACTTCCCAGGCAACGCTGTTGCCAAGGGCCACATGTGCAATTTCCTCATCCCGAGCAAACTCGACTTGAACCGAGGAGCGCAAGGACCCGATGATCCTTGTGATATTGTAAGGCTGATAACTGACAAAACGGACCCGACTGTCCTGCGATGCTGTTGTCGGTATCTCCAGCGCGAGGACACTGGACACAGATGACGCCAGAAAAAATGTGACAATTATTGGAAAGCGCATCAATCGATTGCCTCCGGATCTGCCCGATATTCGCTAACAGCGAAACCAAGCGGGTTCACCAGTCGGTCTGTCGATGACATGGGTGCGTTGGCGTAGGAATAGGTGAGGGTCGCAACAAAATGTGTTGTCCGCACTTCTTCACCGCGGGTTACGCTACGCATATAGCGTACCGATGCCACGTTCTGATTAATGAGCGCGATGGAGACTATGTTAATCCGCACCGTGGCAGAACGGCCATAGAAATTTTGTGGTGATTGCGGATTGCTGCCACGATAAGTGGCTGCGAACCGCGCCTGTTCGGCTTGCGTAGAGAGAAGCGCAATTGTTCGAAAATTCTCCTGGGCTTCGCTCCAGACATAGCCTTCGCGTCCACGAACATATTTTGCCGCAAAATATTTGGTCACGGCTTCGTCGTAAGTGCCAGCGGTCGCCGATAGCGCTGAAACGACATCAACGATCCCGGTAGAATTGTCGACACGAACCACGAAAGGTTCGACAGTTTTCAGCGGCGCAAGGCTCGCAACGGCGAGGATTGATATGCCGGCAACAATACCGGACGCAATTGCGATCGACCACGCCAAGCGATTTGATCGCTCGACCTGAATCATGCGGTCTTGATCAAAGCGACGCGCTTTCTCGAAATAGCTTTTGAGATTGTCTGTCGTGACCATCAATCCTCGCAATCGCCAAAAGAAGCACCAATATCGAAATGATCAAAAGCCCTGGATGGTTTGCGTTCATCAACAAAGCGCGTGATGGATTCGGCTTTGGACTTCGGCAGTGCACTCGATTTTTCCCATTGCCACATTGCGCGATTCAGTGGTCTTCGCGCATTTCCATCACATTTTGGCAAGGAATTTGTCAGCGACGAACAACTGGCAAGTGCGACCGCGATCCCGAGAACCAAGGTCGGCTTGATCACTGATAAATACCTGTTTTTTATCGCCGCAGACGAGGTCATACGCAGATCTCCTTCGCTCAGAATGCTCTTCTCATCATGCGGGTGCCGCGAGCCATGAACCCGACGCCGCGCGATGTTGCCTTGGCAAGCAATCCTTCATGCGCATCGCGTGAAGCTGTATAGCCGTAAGCCAGAGACGCTCCGCCGGACGCTAGAGCCGAAGCGATGCCTGGAAGCTGATAAAAGACATAAAGAGCGGCAATGCCGATGGCACAAAGCGCGATGGGGCGCATCAAGACATCGGAATAGCCCTCGATTGCAGTAAAAGTGGTGTCGAGACATGCAATCAGCAGTGCTCCAACAGCGACGACAAGAACCTGAAGAATGACAAAATTTGCCACTTGTCCGATCCAAGCCTCTGTGAAGCGTCGCGTCGACTGGAACATGGCAAATGCGATGAAGATTGGGCCGATCGCCAGCACGATGGCTAGTGCCAATCGCGCATAAAGTGAAACGACATAGCCTATTCCCGCGACAAGAAAGCTGACGCCAATCACCAATAATCCGCCAACACCAGTTACAATATCGATGGGCCAGGAGGATCGTGACCAGATGTCGGTCGCTGAGTTCTGTCCTTTATCCAGCAGACTATCGAAAGTCGATGCGCTCGGCGCGGCGCCGGAATTAAGTGCTTGCGAAATCTCGCGCGGCAGCTGTTCGAAAAAAATATTGGTGACATAGGTCTGGTATTCGCTGGCGTTCTTGACCAGCGTCACGATGATCGCAAGCTTGATTGCGCGAAAAGCAAAATCCAGGATGGGTTCATGCACCGAACCGCGCAAGATAAGATAACCAAACAGGATAACGTAAAGGGTCACGGCAACGGTAAGCGGGCCTGAAAGCCATTCGGCAATATTCGACGTCCCATCGGATATGAACATCTCCAACGGCCGCTTGAATTGTCCATCAATAAACTCGAAAACGTGATACACGGTGCTAGCCTCCAAGCGCCTTGCGCATATTCTGGAAACGCAACTTGCTATTGGCCGCTTCGGCATTCATGCAATTGACCGTATTGCGCAACTTACCTGGATTGTTGCGACACTTGTCGAGAATGCGTGACAGCATTCTGTGATCGGCCAGCAAGTCTTCGACCGTGTAGGTCGCTTCTGCTTTCTCTGCGCATGCGGACAGGAGGACGAACGCTGTCAGGATCAGGACATTTTTCATTTCAGCCCCCCCTTCATTGCATCCATGCGACGGCGCCAATCTTCTGCCTTGCGCTGATCATCAACCTGCGTTTGCGCCTGCTGAACCATGCGCAAGCCTTCCATTCGCAGCACATCGGTTTGCACAAAGGCTTGCTCGGCCAGGAGCCTTGCTTGCAAATCGGCAATTTCCTTGGCTTCACTTGCCGTGGAAATTTTCTGACGCAGTTCATCAATTCCTTCGATGCGTTTTGTTGCTGCGTCGTAAATTTTCTGGCCGATCCCCATCTGGCCGGCATTTTTGTTCTGCACACGGGACAGTTCTTTTGCGTAAAAATCGTCGGCAGAGGTTTTGTAGGTCGTATTTTTGTCGAGGAATTTTGTTGCAGCATCGTTCAACGCCCCGCTGCCATTGCCTTCGTATAATCCTTCTACGGCAGCAAATTCCGGCGGAAGGGCTTTTCGGATTGCTGGATCATTGAGAACCTGTGCGACATCCGCCATGTCTGTCAGCTTGTTGAAAGAGGTATAAAGCTCTTCGGCCTTCTCAATCTGCTGATGAAGAGCATCGAGCTGCGATTTCAACTGCGCGATACTTTCCAGATGTTTGGCGATCGCCGTTTGATCAATGACAGGGATGCCCTGCCCCATCGCAGCTCCTGTCGACAAGGTCAGCACTGCAACCATCATTGCGCAAAAACGTCTATAGGAAGCCATCAACTTGCACTCCTTCTTTTCTGGAAAACTGGAAGCCAGTCCGCAGGATCGTTTCCGATTTCAGCGCGGATCGTATCGACAAGCTCGACATTTCCGGTACGACCGGAAAGAACAGCCAGTTCATCATCAAGGCCGTGCAGGTCGAGCTCTGCAACGACGCTGTTGTGCCCCTGCTTCAACAAGAATTGCCGGCTTTCGACTGATAGTTCGCGCGCAATCAGTTCGTATTCACGTTCGGTAAGCTTGAACCCATCGACATAGTCAGCGTGATTACCGCGCGAATTCGGGAGGAAAATCTGCGTCGGACATTGCTCGATTATCGTATGAGCAATTGGAGAGATAATCGCATCGCGTGGGCTTTGTGTTGCAAATAGCATCAGACCATTTTGCTTGCGGATGGTTTTGAGCTTGTTTTGCGCCAGATCGCGAAAGCCATCGTCCTGCAGCGCTTTCCAGAACTCATCGATAACGATGAGTATGCGCCTTCCGTCAATCAGCTGTTCGACACGATGAAACAGATAGGCCATAAGGGGTGTGCGGATTTCTTCATGGTCGAGAAACTCCGTCATGTCGTAGCCGACGAACTTCCCGCCCCTTCCTGCCCTCATCGGGGCAAATTCGTTGAGGCCAATATCGTCGTCGTCATTGTCGAAGACCCAGCCAAGCGGCCCTTCGCGTTCCCAACGGCAAAGCCTAGCAGCGATCCCTTCAGGATCGGTATTGTTCAAGAATGTGCGTAGTGCACCAATCGTTCGGCGCTCTCTAGGCAGATCTGATAGGCCATCGATCGCAGCAGCGATGTCACGCAGTTCGGTTACGGTCAAATCTCGAACATTGGAGCGAACAAGTTTGCCAACCCACACAGCAAGGAACACTTTATTTTCAGGTGTGAGCTCGAGCGCCTTTAAAGGAGCGCATCCGGTCGGACTACCATTTTTAAGCGGAAGATATGTTCCGCCGGCGGCCCGCACATAAAGGTCGGCTCCACGATCCTTGTCGAAGAACACAACATGAGGATCGTGTTTTTCGAGTTGAGAAAGCATGAAGTTGATGATGACCGTCTTACCGGTTCCCGATGGTCCACACATGAAGGTGTTGCCGAGATCGCCGTAATGAAAATTAAAATAAAACGGCGACCCGGAAGCCGTCTTCAATAGCGCGACAGCTGGCCCCCATTCGTTATTGTCCTTCTGACCGGTCGGATACGAATGATAGGGTGAAAGCGCTGCAAAATTACGCGATGTAATCGCCCCGGACCGTGCACGGTAGCGGAAATTCCCAGGAAGCTGTGCCCACCAGGCGGCCTCCAATCCAAGATCTTCGCGTGCAACGACGGCCCCACCACTCGTAAGACTTGCCCGCGCCTTGGCGAGGTTGTCGGCGAGATCTTTGACGGAGGAAGCAACGACGGCAACCGAAAGATGATGCTCGCCCAGAACAAATCGGTTTGATTCAAGGTCATCCATCGCTTGGTCGAGATCACCAATCTGGGATGCTGCTTTGTCACCACTGCTAAGCATCTGATTTTGCTTACGGCCCAGGATCGATCGAGCGTCTGATTTGGAGGTGAATGCAAAGGATTGCGTCAGGATAAATTCAAATGGACTCGAGAGCACTCCATCGAGCATGCCTGTTCTGGTGCGAGCTGGATATTCTTTGAAACTTAGTATACCGGCATAGCGGCTTTCAGCCTCGTGCCGGATCTCGACAGTTTCTCGCCCAATGATAACGCGGTCAGAGTAAATAGCGGAAGAAACTGGTCCTTCCGTCAACGGAACGGGCTCGCGCCTACCACCAACCAGTTGGTGCAAAACTTCGCTCAGTTGTGAATACACAAGCCCGCCTCGCTCATAAAGCGAAAGCACGCGCGGGTGAAACCGCTCCAGGCCTGCAGTTACATCAATTACCTTGTCCTGGAGATCTTTAAATGCCTCCTCATCAAGTTCGACATTTTGCACTCGCCTTAGCTTTGAAAAAAATCGTGTCGTTTTATCTGCACCGTAACGGGCCGGAGACCAGAGCAGCGTGAGATAAAGGTCGTTACAAAAGAGGTTTTCGCCAGCCATCTTGAGGCGATATTTTTCGTTAAGGGCGTTCGAAAACGCTGCCGAAAATTCCCCGTCCGGATAACTGTCGTTCCGCCGCCTGATAACATGCGTCCATAAGGCAAGCCGCTCATCGGCGATGTTGCGATAAAGGGTATTGAGGTCACGGTGTAATCCATTCAAATCGAGCACATCCGCCGTTTCGAATGACACTCCTTCCAGTGCGATCATCACCATCAGCGTTCCGGCGTTAAGAGCAATCGTCGTCTCATCGACATGACGGACGTAAGGAATGTAGATTTCCGGTCGAAGTTCCCGGACCTTTAGCTTCATGATGTCAGGCAAGGTTGAGATCCCTTTCATCATATCGACGTATCAGGCAAAGCGGAGATAGCGTTGACCCACCCCAATATCCGCTATTGCGAGATCGACCACGCGTATCCACCCATGCGAGCACAATGCGAAACATGTTATGGTCGTGTTTGATGAGAGCTCGAAAAACGAAATGGAAAACGATGCCGACAAGAGCATAGGAAATCGAGCCAGCAAGGAGATAGAATATCGTCGTTGCCATGACGTTGATGCCCATGGCCTCCATCGTCACGCCAGCAACCATAGCGGGTCGGGTGCAGGCGAGAAACAATGTGTCTTCCTCGAAGATTGGCCCAACACTTGTCATCGCTCAGCTTCCGACGATGGTGCCAACAAGCTCGGATGAACCAGCAATGACGCCGATCCCGATGATCCAGTACCCTGCCCGACGCAAATCCATGTAACCAAACATCCATGCGATGGCGATCACGATTACCGCAATGGTCGCAAGCAGTCTGAATATGTTGCCGGTGAGAAGATCAACGATGTTTTGGAGAATGGTCTCGATGCCAGCGGCTTGTGCAAATGCAGGCTGGCTCACTATCGGCACAATGGCCGCGGCCATAATGCAAGAGGCGACAATTGGACGGAGGCGGCAACAGAAATTCATTCGCTTTGCTCCTTTTGTTTGTTCTGAAACACGAGAACCGATAAATTGCGTGAGTTCCTGAAGACATCCCACGAGGACACAGGTGGGACGGAAGCTGCTTCCTCCAGGGCATTATTAGCCGCGCTCTGCTTGCTTCTGCTTGTCACAGCGGCAACAGATGAATCATGTATAATGCCCCTTTGCTCCACGGCATTTTCGATGACGAGCTTGGCCATGGTTGGCCGCAGTTGTTTGATTTTCTGGAAGACCTGTTCGTCATATCGGACCATTTCACCGATCGAGGCGTCACCGCGCCCATACCAGGATCTCAGCATCTGTTTTTCAGCCCTTACCGGATCGAAATTTTCCTCGACTGCATGGCGATAATACCCATCGAGAAGATGAGCAGTTGTTTTGAGATTCAAACAGGGATCGAATGCGTCAGCGATCGATAGATTTGATTTTCTCAAGTCCTCAAGGCTGATACCACCCAAACCAAGCTGAATGTCCTGCTGCTCGGTGACAAGTGAAGTTGCAACCTCAATCGCTTCGGCTTTTGTCGCTGGTTGCTGCTTGAGCGGCAAATCGCTGTTGATGCGAATATTAAAAGGGGCAAAACCACTTTCCAGGCTGACGACACCGGCGAGCGTTTCGGGCGAAACAAAAGCTGCGCAAGTTTGAGCGAGAACGAGAAACGAAACAGGCATGGCTTAGTACCACACTCTGTGCTTACCCAAGTGATCGATGGTCACATCGATATAACTCGGTTTTTCGCGAACGAATGGCCGGGTGGTTACATATGCCAAGCATTGATTGCGGCTATTGTTTCGCTGCATTCGCGGCGAGATGACCGTCTTTTCAATGGAGGCGACGCTTCTTTCGTTCCGGCAAAAGGCGCCATCCACAGCCTGAAGAGATGTTGAGATACATGTCGCCGCACGTCCGCCTGCACTTTGTCCGGCAAATAGACGATATCCGGATTGACAATAATACGACTCATAGCGCGGCCGCGAACTTTTGAAACCAACACCATTGCAAGTGGGAAATGCATGGCCTCTTGCCAGCCAACTCCAGAGTTTCTGGATAGGCGGTCGACATTCGGAATATTGCATTGGGCCGCCAGGATTGGATAAACACAGGATAACGTGGCATCCCCAGCTTTCGGCGCGAGCGTCGGGAGTTTGAATGAGGTATAGTGAACTGCAACCCATAACCCCTATCGCAAGTTTTAAGAGAAGGCTTCTCATGCTCATAACTCCGTTATCGACCGTCTTTCGACGTTATGATGAAGTAATGTCATCAGCACTCATACTGATCAAATAATGCATAGTTAAAAAAATGGCAAGCTTTTTAAGTGATCGATGGCAAAGTCAGGCGCTGGCGGTCTTCGCGGTTCGTGAAATTCTCGAAAAGCCGCTCGCGGATGAATCACCTCAATCCCGCATCAAACAGATTGGAATGGTAAACATCCTCTATATGATGCATCAGGCTCATGAGCCTTTAACCCTTGCAAATGTTATGGTTTTTACAGGAATGACCCGCGGTGGCGTCATTGAAACGATGGACACTCTTGTACAACGTGGCATTCTGACCGAAACAATGGGCAAAAATTCCATGGGCAGAGGCACAGCGCGACAGTTCGAGTTTGCGCCTGAGATTTTTGCGCAAATTCGGTCAGTTGGTTAGGAACAACATCATCTTTACTGATAAAAATAAATATAGACAAAGCGGCACAGAAGTCGAACTGACCAGCATTCACGACAGCTTCCATTTACACAACTGCTGAATATTTTGGTCGGTTCGGTGAATTTGGCGACGATTGATTTGTGATCGCCACTGACACACGCTTTGTTTACTGTTATCGACACCTAGCTTCAAATTGATGTCAACCTGCATATAACGGAGTTTCATCCTCTTCTAAATATTTTTTCTAGATGGAAACCAGTATATACTATTTCCTTTAATGAATAATAATAAATAACAACAGATAATTGATCGAATTCCATAAAACTCAACAACACCATTAGCCGAAATGAAAATAGAAATTCCGTTTTTCTCATGCTTCATTACGGCCTTTCCATTTGGAAACACAAATGAAGTCGAGTGTCGTTCAGTCGATACCGAAAGACAAAATGGTTTAATCTTGTCTGCTATTACCCTAGACGCACCAACAGCATCTACCGAACGAACGAAACCCTCAATACTCAATTCGTGCATTGCAAACCCTTTCCATATTCTGGATCGCGCTTCAAAGCCGACTATAATCCGAGTTCTGCAGCCTTCTTTTTCGCCTTCATTCCGAATTCGCGCACTACCTTAACGGTATTTAAATCGAAGTCGCGCTCGAGGTAGGCGTGAAACGCCACAAAACTTCTGAAACCTTCTTCATCTTCAAGAGGCACCAAGACTCCAGTCATCAAACGGAATCGCCTTAGAAAATTAAGAAAGCTCTGGCTTCGAATATCCCTGTAGCGGTCGTAGGTGCTATCCCAGACGAAAGCGCGATTACCACCAATTAATTGTGCAAGCAGGACATCACTCTCAATCCAGTTCAGACGCTTATACTCACGCATGACATCCAACGGAATGGTACAGTATGTTGGGTCGAGCAACAGCGATTCCTTGGTTGATTTGTGACAGGAAAGAATGACAGCATCAAAGCCTAAGACGGCACAACTTTTGTCAATCGCCCCAAAATATTGTTTAGGAGACTGCGCGTTCGCAATCGACTCGCTGAGCCTATGAAAACGGGCGGCATCAAAAAGCGGTGCGCTCGATCCACCGTTCGTATTGGCTCCGTGTTTTGCCGCTAATGGAAATGGTCCACTGCCCTGCGGCGTAAACCCATGCGACTTGTTGAATATTGATATTTCGGAGTGACGAATTGCTTCAACAACCGCATGCGTTTTATTCGTCGCACCCAGCTTAATACGTGAATTTCGCAGATGAGTTACGACTGTGGTTTCGGCAACCCCCAGAATAACAGAGATTTCCCATCGTGTTTTTCCCTCTGCGGTCCAATACAACACAATTCTCTCCTGTGAGGTCAGCAGTTTCCGATTGGATTTCTTGAATACACCATCTTTTTGCAACTGTTTTACCTCTAACTGTCGAGCTAAACAGAAGCCCGTGACCTAGAGATCGTTGAATATTCTTTCATATCTTCCAGGAAAAAGACTGCAGAAATCCTTTTGAACTACAAACCCACTACCAGCTAAATTCGTTCAAAGAAATATCGCTCTAAGCTAAGGTGCCGCAAGACCGACCACATGCGTTTGATTATTATAATAGGTGGTTTTGATCGTGAAAATTTGGATTGCTAGATTGCATGAGACTCACAGCTATCTTTGCGAGAAATTTGCGGCTTTGTCGTCAAGAATCCGGCCTTACTCAAGAACGCTTGGCCGAGTTCGCTGGGCTTGATCGAAACTTCATCGGTAAACTCGAACGAGAAGAATGCTCTCCCACCTTGGAGACCATTGAGGCATTGTCTCTCGCCCTGCAAATTAAAGCGGAACGTGAACCGCGCCGGGTTTGCCGGAGGCTCCAACTCGTGAGAAAGTGGAGCCGATATGAGCAAGACGACCAACAAATTTTCACCTGAAGTTCGTGACCGAGCCATCCGCATGGTTTTGGACCATG
>Ga0182737_1001100_pt1 | contig 28887 bp, 31 predicted proteins | sample eDN5th30CBELigOP_FD_128878 | JGI IMG/M metagenome (GOLD analysis project Ga0182737, IMG submission 128878) | Enriched Organic Plus compost microbial communities from Emeryville, California, USA - eDNA 5th pass 30_C BE-Lig OP (version 2) (version 2) ... | reverse complement strand
GCCCCGGATACACCGCAGCGCAAACGCTGGGCAAGGCCCGAACAGCGCCCGCGGCGCGAGCGTAACGCGAGGTCGAAGAACAAGGCAAAAGGGGGCACATGTGACAATCGCGGCACCGGGACACGTTCGAACCGGCGAGCGCTGGCCGATGCGGCCACCAGAGGCGCGCGGCGAGGTGAGCGAACTCGTCCTGCAGCGCCTCATGGGCGCCTCGCCCGCCGAACTGGACCCGACCGTGGCCGCGCACGCCGCTCGTCGCTCGTCGAGCCTGCTCGAGGACGACGACCTCCAGCTCGCGCTGTTCCTGCTGTACGAGCTGCATTACGGCGGCATCGCCGACGTCCCCGACGACCTCGAATGGGAACCGGCCGTGCTCGGCTTCCGCCGGGAACTCGAGCGGGCCTACGAGGCCGAGCTGCGCGAGCTCATCCCGCAGCCGCACGCGACCCGGGACGTGCCCGAAGCACTGTTCGCCCTCGTCGAGGCGTCCGACGACGGCCCTGGCCTGTCGACGTGGGTCGAACGTGACGCGACCATCGACCAGGTGCGTGAGGTGCTCGTGCACCGCTCGATCTACACGCTGAAGGAGGCGGACCCGCACAGCTGGGCGATCCCCCGGCTGCACGGCCGTGCCAAGGCCGCGCTCGTCGAGATCCAGGCCGACGAGTACGGCGGCGGTCGCGCGGACCGGCTGCACGCCGAGATCTTCGCGAAGACGATGCGCACGATGGGGCTCGACGACCACTACGGGGCGTACGCGGACCATGTGCCCGCGCTCGTGTACTCCTCCATGAACCTCATGTCGATGTTCGGTCTGCAGCGCCGCCTGCGCGGCGCGATCGCGGGGCACCTGGCCGCGTACGAGATGACCTCGTCGATCCCGTGCAGGGCGTACGCGGCCGGCTTCCGCCGGCTCGGCCTCGGCGACGAGGCTGCCGACTACTTCGACGAGCACGTCGAGGCCGACGCGGTGCACGAGCAGATCGCCGCCCGCGACCTCGGCGGCGGCCTCGCCGAGGACGAGCCGCAGCTCGCGGACGACATCCTCTTCGGGGCATCCGCGTGCCTGACCGTGGACGGCCGGCTGTGGGGCAGCATCCGGAGCGCGTTCGAGGCGGGTGGCTCGCTCCTGCGGAAGGAGCTGCCATGAGCCGCGTCGACGCACCGTCCGTCTTCGCCTGTCCGAACGGCCCGCTCATCGTGAGGGGCGAGGTCGAGATCTTGGACGAGCAGGGCGATCCGGTCGATCCGCACCGCCGCACCGTCGCGCTGTGCCGCTGCGGAGCGTCCGCGCTCCGTCCGTTCTGCGACGGCAGCCACAAGCTGATCGGCTTCCGCACGGTGCGGCCGGAGCGCACGCCGGCCGTGGTGTACGACGCACCGCGATGAGCGCAGCACCCGCGATCCACGACTACCTCGTCGCGCACGAGCAGGCGCTCGCGGCCGAGCTCATGCGCTGGGTCGCCATCCCGTCGGTCGCGGGAGACCCCGAGCTCACGAAGGCGGTCACCTGGTCGGCCGCGGAACTCGCGGCCATGTGCCGCGAGGCCGGGTTCCCCGTCGTCGAGCGGTGGGCGCAGGGCGACGGTCATGCGGTCTACGCGGAATGGGTGACGGATGCCTCACGGCCCACCGTGTTCGTCTACAGCCATCACGACGTGCGGGCGGTGAAGCATGAGCTGTGGCGCGAGACCGACCCGTTCACGCCCGTCGAGCGCGCGGGGCGAGTGTTCGGCCGTGGCGCGTCCGATGCGAAGGGGCAGGTTCTGGCGCATCTCTGGGGTCTGCGGGCGCATCTGGCCGCGAGCGGGCTCGACGAGCCGGCGGTGAACCTCAAACTACTGATCGAGGGCGAGGAGGAGCTCGGCTCACCGAACCTCGCGGGTCTGCTCGACGAGCACCGCGATCGCCTCGACGCGGACCTCATCGTGTTCACCGACACGATGCTGCTCGACGCGGAGCATCCGGCCGTGAGCCTGTCGATCCGCGGCATGGTCGGCGCGAGCCTCACCGTCTTCGGCCCGCAGCACGACGTGCACAGTGGCGCGGTGTCGGGCGCGGCTCCCGACCCGACGCTCATTCTCGCGCGAACGCTCGCCGGCCTCTGCGGCGATGACGGCCGTGTCACGCTGCCGGGCTTCTACGACGACGTCGAGGCGCACGAGGACCTTCGGGCCGAGCTCGGCCGGCTCCCGTTCGACGAGGCCGACTGGGTCGAGCGGTCGCGCACGGATCGGGTCGTCGGCGAGGCCGGCTACACCGTCCCCGAGCGGCTGTGGATCCGGCCCGCGCTCGAGGTCATCGAGATCCGAGCCGGCGACGTGGACGGTCAGCCGCGCGCGGTCATCCCACGGTCAGCGACCGCCTCGATCAGCATCCGGCTCGTGGACGCGCAGCGACCCGAGAAGGTCGCCGAGCAGCTGGATCGGTGGCTGGCCGAGCGGATGCCCCGCGCCCAGTGGTCGCTCGAGGTGACGCTCGACACGGCGGGTCCGCCCTACCGCACGCCGCACGATCACCCGGCCGTCCTCGCGCTCGCCGAGGCGATGGCCGAGGGCTGGGACGTTCCCGTCGAGCAGGTCGGCCGGATGGGCAACGGTGGCGGCGGACCGGCGGATCTGCTCGCGCGCGTGCTCGATGCACCGGTCGTGTTCTTCGGTACCGGCCTGGTGGAGGACCACTGGCATGCCCCCGACGAGAGCGTGAGCCTCGACGTGCTGCGCAGGGGTGCTGCGACGGTCGCCGCATGGTTGCCGCGACTTGCCCGCGTCCTGGCCGGTGACGCACGACGAAGGGGGACCTCATGAGCGACGAACCGACGCCGAACGAGCAGGCACGGCAGCGGCCCGAGTTCAGGCCGCTGCGTGCGATCGTGACGGGGGCCGACTCGGGGATCGGCGAGGCGACGGCCGTCGCACTGGCCCACGCCGGCATGGACGTCGGCATCACCTGGCACTCCGACGAGGCGGGCGCTCGGGAGACCGCGCGGAAGGTCGAGGCCGCCGGCCGGCGCGCGGCCCTGGCCCGCCTCGACACCGCCGACTTCGAGCAGTGCGTCGAGGTCGTTGACGCGCTGGTCGCGGAGCTCGGCGGGCTCGACGTCTTCGTGAACAACGCCGGACAGGGCATCCAGAAACCGTTCCTGGACCTCACCCTGGATGACTGGCGAGGCGTCGTGAGCGTCGACCTCGACGGCGCGTTCCGATGCATCCAGCGCGCGGCGCGGCACCTCGTCGACGGCGGGTCCGGAGGCCGGATCATCGCCGTCACGAGCGTGCACGAGCACCAGCCGATGGTCGGCTCATCGGCGTACGACGCCGCGAAGCACGGCCTCGGCGGGCTGGTGAAGTCCATCGCGCTCGAACTCGCGCCGCACGGCATCACGGTGAACGCGGTCGCGCCCGGCGAGATCGCGACGCCCATGACCGGGAATGAGGACGTCGACCCGCGCACCGTCGACCGTCCGGGGATCCCGGCCGGTCGCCCGGGCGACGCCCGTGAGGTCGCCGCGGTGATCGCGTTCCTCGCGTCGCCCGCGGCGGCGTATGTGACCGGCACGTCGGTGGTCGTCGATGGCGGGATGCTGCAGATGGGGCCGCAAGCGGGAGCCGCGATCACCTCCGACGACTGGCGATCACTGGAGTGACCCGGAGGCTCGCCGCGTCAGTCTTCGGCGCGTCCAGCCGGCCAAATCGCACGCGGTCAATCCGGCATTTTCCTGTGTCTGCTGACGCTCAGACGCAAGAAACCGGTGTGTTTTGCGGGATTCCCGCGCGAAGTTTGCGTCGAGCCCCGCGTGTGCGACGCTTCTGAGCAGCGGCCCCGCTCCGACCGAGAGGACTCCCTGTGACCGCCACCGATCGCGCGTCCGATCGCGCCTCCGACCGCGCCACCGACCGGCGCCCTGCCGACCCGACCGCGCCCCGCACGGGCGCGGGGCACGCGGCCCGCATGCACGAGGTGACCGAGGAGAACACGCGCCTCGTCGACCTCGTGCTCGACTACTCGCGTCGCCGCATCCTCGAGGCCGACACCCCGCTCGACAAGCCGCTTCCGCCCTTCGAGCTCGCACGCCTCGCCGGCCGCACGATCCGCGAGGAGGGCGTCGGCGCCGCCCGCGCCCTGTCGGTGTTCGAACACGTCCTCGCGCCGGCGTGCATCACGAGCGACCATCCGCAGTACCTGGCGTTCATCCCGACCGCCCCGACCAAGGCGGCGATCGCGTTCGACCTCGTGGTCTCGGCCAGCGCCCTGTACGGCGGCTCCTGGCTCGAGGGTGCCGGGGCGGTGCACGCCGAGAACGAGGTGCTCACCTGGCTCGCGGGCGAATTCGGCCTCCCCGCAGGCGCGGGCGGCGTGTTCGTCCAGGGCGGTACGCTCGGCAACCTCTCGGCGCTCGTGGCGGCGCGTGAGGCGGCCAGGCTGAGGGTGACCGAGACCGGCTCGGCGAACCCCGCACGCTGGAAGGTCGTGTGCAGCGCCGAGGCACACTCCTCGATCGCGTCGGCCGCCCGGGTCATGGATGTCGAGATCGTGACCGTCGCGCCCGACGCCGGCGGGATCCTCCGCGGCACGGCGGTGCGCGAGGCGCTCGACGAGCACGGCGCATCCGTGTTCGCGGTCGTGGCGACGGCCGGCTCGACGAACTTCGGCATCGTCGATGACGTCGCGTCCATCGCGGCGCTGAAGGCCGACCATGAGTTCTGGCTGCACATCGACGGCGCGTACGGGCTCTCAGCCATGCTCTCGCCGCTGGTGCGCGATCGCTTCGCGGGCGTGGAGCACGCCGACTCCGTGATCGTCGACCCGCACAAGTGGCTCTTCGCGCCGTTCGACGCCTGCGCGCTGATCTATCGCGACCCCGAGACCGGCCGTCGGGCGCACACGCAGCACGCGGAGTACCTCGACACCCTCACGGAGACGAGTGAGTGGAGCCCTTCGGACTATGCGGCGCACCTCACCAGGCGGGCGCGCGGACTCCCCCTCTGGTTCTCGCTCGCGACCTACGGTGCCGCGGCGTATCGCGACGCGATCGGGGTGTCGATCGGGCTCGCGTCCGACATCGCCGCAGAGATCGCGAGCCGCCCGGGCTTCACGCTCGTGCGCGAGCCGCAGTTGTCGATCGTGGTGTTCGAGCGTGACGGCTGGACCAAGGCCGACTACGACGCATGGTCGCATCGCCTGCTGGACGAGCAGCGTGCGTTCGTCGTGCCGAGTTCGCACGCGGGCCGGCCGAACACGCGGTTCGCGATCCTCAACCCCCGCACGACGTTCGACCAACTGACCGCGATCCTCGACTCCATGGAGTAGCCGCGCCGCAGTGATCGGGTCGCGGCCCGGATACGCTGGGTGGGTGCGGAACGAGCGAGGCGCCCGGGTCGCGCGCGGCAGCGCGATCGCGGTCTTCGCGACCCTCGCCGCGTCGCTCGCGCACACCCTGGGCGGCGGGCTGCCGCCCGGCCCGCTCGCCATCGTGCTCGCACTGGCGTTCTCGGTGCCCTTCGCCGTCGCGATGGTCGGTCGCCGGGTGGCGGCACGCGCCGGCGGTGCGCGCGCGGCGATCGCCGCCGTAGGTGCGCAGCTGGCGCTGCACGCGTGCTACTCGCTCGGTGCGGGTGCCGGTGGGCCCACACGGCTTCGGGTGACGGATGCCTCCGGCGGCACTCGCTCGTCGCTCATGGACGGGCACTCGCACGGCATCGCCGGCGTGGTCGATTCCGCGCCCGGCGCCGCTTCCGCGCTCGCCCAGGCGACCGAGCCGGCGAGCGTCGCCGCGCATGCCGGCCACCCGGGCGCGGTGATGCTCCTCACCCACGTGATCGCGGCGGTGCTCACGGTGGCGTTCATCGCGCGAGCCGACCGGGTGGTCGCGGCCGTCGCGACGACGGCACGAGGCATCCACCTTTCGTGGCTGCTCACCCTCGAACCGAGTCCGTCGCCCGGACGTGCCGCGCACCGCCCCGACACCGACCCGGTCATCGGCGTCCGCCGCGACCGGCAGCTGTTCTCGCTTCGTCGTCGCGGTCCGCCGCTCGCAGGCGCGGCCGCCTGAGCGGCCCACGATCACCCTTTTTATCTCGCGTACCGCGGCGGACTCGCCGCCGGGCGCGCGCGGCGACGACGTGCGTCGCGCGCGCTTCGCGCACCTCATGAGAGAGCAGACCGATGACGACACACGACCGAACGCACCACGCCCCCGCCGACCGCCCGCACCGCCACCGCGCCGCACACCCGTCACTCGTGACGCACGGTTCCCGCGGTCCCCGCCGTACCCGCCGTACCCGTGGCGTCCGGGCGGCGCTCGCTTCGACGACCACGCTGATCGGCGGCTTCACGCTCGCGTTGGCCGCGCCGCTCTCGGCCTCCGCGCACGTGGGCCTCGACGCCACGAGCACCGGTGAGGGGTCGTACACGGTGCTGAGTTTCAGCACGCCGCACGGCTGCGGCGAGAGCCCGACCACGCGACTCACCTTCAGCATGCCCGAGGGCGTCAACCGCGTCACTCCGACCGTGAACCCGAACTGGACGGTCGAGAAGATCGTCGAAGAGCTTCCGGAGCCGCTGAAGGACTCGCACGGCGCGAACCTCGTCGACCGCGACGCGCGGGTCGTGTACACGGCCGTCACGCCGCTTCCCTCGGACCTGCGTGACGTGATCGAGCTCTCGCTGCAGCTGCCGGCCGACAGCGCCGGCGAGACGCTCGCGTTCCCCGTGCTGCAGGAGTGCGTCGAGGGCGCGATCGACTGGAGCGAGCTCGCCGGCGACGGCGACTCCGAGCCTGACCACCCCGCGCCGACGCTGGTCGTGACCGCGGCCGCGGGTGACGGGCACGGGCACGGATCCGTCGGCACGTCGAACGAGGAACATGGGACCGCCGAGACGGCCGACGAGACGGACGCCGAAACGGCCGCGACCAGCGCGCCCGGGGACGACCCCGTGGCACGCTGGCTCGCCATCGGCGGGCTCGCGGTCGGCGCGGCGGGACTCGTGCTCGCGGCCATCGCCTGGCGCCGGCCCGACCGGAGCTGACCCGCACGCGCCGACCCGCACACGCCCGCCCCGGCACGGGCGGCCCCGGCACGAGCGGCCCCGGCGCGCCCGCCCCGGCACGGGCGGCCCCGGCACGAGCGGCCCCGGCACGAGCGGCCCCGGCGCGCCCGCCCCGGCGCGTGACTGAGCCGCGGACACCCGCGCGGCGCACCGACCTGCGAGGCGCAACCCGCGGCGGCCGCGCCGGGGCGGGCGCTGCACGGTAGGCCCCCACCGTGGGCGCTGCACGGTGGGCGCTGCACGGTGAGGCAGACTCCGAAATCCGTATGCCAGTTCTGCCTCAACTGAGGGGGAACTGGCATACGCATTTCGGGACACCTCGTGCTCGAAAACGCAACCGTGGGACTCCCCGACGGTGCCGGCGCTAGCGTGGCGCTATGCGACGACAGTCGAGCGGGATCGGGGCGGGGTCACCGTCCCGCGCGGCGGGCGCAGCGTCACCACTCCGCGCGGCGGGCGCAGCGTCACCGTCCCGCGCGCTCCGCGCGGGCCTCGCAGGCCTCGCGCGGCGGTGCGCTCGGCTGATCGCCGCCGGTGTGCTCGTCGCGGTGCTCGCTGGGTGCGCGCCGTTCGCGCAGGTCATGACGGACGCCGCAGCCCAGGGCCGCTCCGCCGTGGCGACGGCCGGGCTCGCGCTCGAGCTCGAGCGGGACGGCCGATCGATCTTCGGCCTCAGCGCGACCGCGTTCGACGACGCGCAACGTGAGCTGAGCGACGCGGCGACCACCGTGGCCGAGGCGGACGTCTCGACCGAGGCCGAACGCGCGCTGCGCGCCGACACGGCCGACGCCCTGCGACTCGGCCTCGACGCCGTGAACGCGGCGCGCGAGAGCCTACGCGGAGTGACCGACCCCGAGGCGGCCGCACGCGCCCTCGACGAGGCATCCGCCCGGCTCGACACCCTCGTGAGCGGCGGTGGCGAATGACCGGCGCAGCCGGGAAGACCGGCCGGACCGGCGGGAAGTCCGGAGGCACGAGCGGCGGAGCGAGCATCTTCGCCGTCGCACTCGGCATCCTCACCGCGATCGGCGGATTCGTCGACATCGGCGACCTCGTGACCAACGCCGTCGTCGGCTCCCGATTCGGACTCGGACTCGTCTGGGTCGTCATCGTCGGCGTCATCGGCATCTGCGTCTACGCACAGATGGCGGGGCGCGTCGCGGCCATCAGCGGCCGGGCGACGTTCGAGATCATCCGCGAACGGCTCGGCCCACGCGCGGCACTCGCGAACCTCACAGGCTCATTCCTCATCAACCTGCTCACGGTGACCGCGGAGATCGGCGGCATCGCGCTCACGCTGCAGCTGGCGTCGAGCCTGTCGCCCGCCCTCTGGATCCCGCTCGCCGCGTTCGGCGTGTGGATCGCCGTCTGGCGGGCGAAGTTCTCGCTCCTCGAGAACGTCACCGGGCTGCTCGGCCTGTCGCTGACCGCGTTCGTGGTCGCCCTGGTCATGCTCCAGCCGGACTGGGGCGCGCTCACCGGACAGCTCGTGCCGCACGTACCGCAGGGCGAGACCACGGGCACCTATCTCTTCTACGCCGTCGCGCTGTTCGGAGCGGCGATGACCCCGTACGAGGTCTTCTTCTTCTCATCGGGCGCCATCGAGGACGGCTGGACGAAGAAGGACCTCGCGCAATCGCGCGCCAACGTGCTCGTCGGCTTCCCACTTGGCGGGCTGCTCTCCGTCGCGATCGCGGCCTGCGCGGCGGTCGTACTGCTGCCCCGCAACATCGAGGTCACGAGCCTCTCGCAGGTCGTGCTCCCGGTCGCGGATGCCGGCGGCGTGCTGCTGCTCTGTTTCGTGCTCGTCGGCGTGCTCGCGGCCACGTTCGGCGCCGCACTCGAGACCACGCTCTCGTCGGGATACACGCTCGCGCAGTTCTTCGGCTGGTCTTGGGGCAAGTTCAGGCGGCCCGCGGACGCATCCCGCTTCCACCTGTCGATGATTCTGTGCCTCATCGTCGCCGGCGGCATCCTCGCGACCGGCGTCGATCCGATCGCGGTGACCGAGTTCTCGGTGGTGTTCTCTGCCGTCGCGCTGCCGCTCACCTACCTGCCGATCCTGCTGATCGCGAACGACCGGCAATACATGGGCAACCACGTGAACGGTCGCGGAATGAACGCCATCGCGCTGGTGTACCTCGTGATCATCCTCGTGGCGTCCCTCGCCGCGATCCCGCTCATGATCGTGACGGGAGCCGGCGCATGACCGGGCAGGTACTCGACGCCGCCCTGCACCTCCTCGACCGGCAGGTGCTCGACCGCGACGGGACACCCATCACCACGGTCGACGACGTCGAGCTCAGCGGCATCCGCCTCGGGGAACCCATCGACCATGACGCGCCGCCACCCGTGATCACCGACCTGCTGACCGGCCCGGTCCTCGCAACCCGCATCTTCGGCGGCCGGCCGCCGTCGTCACGCTGGGCGCGCATCCCATGGCGGCTCGTAGCCGAGGTCGGCATCGTGGTCCGGCTCGGAAGCGTCGGCACGGGTCTCGACGCGGCCTGGACCGAGCGCTGGGTGCGCGACCGGATCATCCGCCGCATCCCTGGAGGCCGACATGATCCTGGGTGACCTGCTCGCGCTCCCCGTCCACGATGCCCAAGGCGAGCGTCTCGGCTCCGTGATCGACGTGCGATTCGTGATCGACGGCGCCCCGAAGGCGCCGCTCGCCGACGCCCGGCTCGCTGGCTTCGTGGTGTCGCCGCGGACCACGTCGTCGTACTGGGGCTACGAACGCACCGAAGAGACCCGGCCGGCGATCATCGCCCGGTTCCTCGCGTGGCGCCACCGCGGCACCTTCTTCACACCGTGGAGCTCCGTCGCGCGCATCGACGCGGACGCGATCCATCTGCTCCCGGACCATGAGGCGCTGGACCCTGGTCTGTAACCCCCGTCGGTCAGCGCGGCGCGAAGGCCGCGTCGAAGAGCGCGCGAGCGCGCGCGGCGACGGCGCGGCGGTCGGCGGCGTCGGTGCGGGAGGCGAGGCCCGCGAGCATGGTCACCACGAGCAGGACGTCGGCCGTCTCGATCTGCGCGCCGACGCGCCCCGCGGCACGGCTGCGCTCGAGCGCGGTGCCCGCGATGCGTTCCAGCCGCTCGCCGAGACGCATCACCCGATCGTCGTCGCGGCTCATCCACATCCCATCGATCAGCGCGGTCGACGCGACCGCCTGCTCGACGAGCGCGTCGAGCAGATCGTCGAGCGTCGTCTCGGGCGGGGCGACGGATGCCTCGAGCTGGTCGAGGTTCTCGTCGAACACGGCGAGGGCGAGCGACAACCGGTCGGGGAAGTGCCGGTACAGGCTGCCCTGCCCGACCCCGGCGCGCTTCGCGATCGCGTTGAACGGGGCCTGCAGACCGTCGGCGGCGAAGACCTCCCGGGCGGCGGCGATGAGCGCACGGCGGTTGGCCGGACCCGCGCTCGGCCCGCGGTTGGCCTTGCGAATCGCCGTTGCGGTCTTCCCGGGATCAGGCACGGGTGCTAGCGTACTACCGGACATCGATGTCCGGAGCTGACACAGGAGGCATCCGCATGAGCGACCCGAAGACCCTCACGGGCGACGACTCGATCAAGACCTGGCTCGAGCACCCCGTTGGCGGCCCGATCATCCGCGACCTGCTCGCGCAGGCCGGCCAGAGCCCCGACGTGCTGCGACCCGTGAGCCGTCTCGCGATCAAACGACTCGTGAAACTCAGCAAGGGCCAGTTCAGTCAGGAGATGGTCGACCAGCTCGTCGCTCGCGCGGCAGCCGGCGATGTGCCGTCGGGCGCAGCAACGCCGGCAGCCCCCGAGCCCACGACCGAGGCCGCCGCCCCCGCTGACGCCGCACCCCAGGCGCCCGAGTGGACCGAGCGCATCGATCGAGGGCGCTTCTCCGGCAAGACCGTCATCGTGACCGGCGCCGGGTCCGGCATCGGCCGGGCGACCGCCTCGCGCGTGGCACGCGAGGGCGGGCGGGTGATCGCCGTGGACATCTCGCAGGAGCGACTCGACCAGTTCGCGAGCGACCACGCCGACGCGGACGTCGTCACGCTCGTCGCCGACATCACCGACGACGCGAAGGTCGCCGAGATCGTCGCGGCCGCGGGCGGCCGCGTCGACGGCCTCGCGAACATCGCCGGGATCATGGACGACATGACCCCGATCGGGGAACTCACCGACGCCGTGTGGAAGCGCGTGTTCGCCGTGAACGTGGACGGCACCATGAAGCTCATGCGCGCCGTCGTGCCGGTGATGCTCGCCCAGGGCGCCGGCTCGATCGTGAACACCGCGTCCGAAGCCGCCCTCCGCGGCTCCGCCGCGGGCGTCGCCTACACCGCCTCCAAGCACGCCGTCGTCGGCCTCACGAAGTCGACCGCGTTCATGTACGGGCCGAGCGGCCTGCGCGTGAACGCCGTCGCTCCGGGGGCGACGATCACGAACATCGAGGCGACGTTCGCGTCCCCGCTCGGCGCCGAGCGGGTCCGTCAGGCCATGGCGATCCTGCCCGACGCCGCCGAGGCCGAGGCACTCGCCGCGTCGATCACCTTCCTCCTCTCCGATGACGGCGTGAACATCAACGGCGTCGTGCTCGCCTCGGACGGCGGCTGGTCGGCGGCCTGAGCCAGCGGGCACGGTGTCGGCGGCGCGTGCCAAGCTGAAGGCATGTGCGGAAGATTCGTCGTCTCACAGAAGGCCACCGACCTGACCGAGGTCTTCGACGCCGAAGACGACTTCCCCGAGTGGGAGCCGCGGTTCAGCCTCGCGCCGACCGACACCGTGCCGATCATCCGAGAGCGCGCGTCGTCCGACACCGGGGCGTTCGTGCGCCGGCTCGAACCCGCGGTGTGGAACTTCCGCCCATCGTTCATGCGCGAGTCGAAACGACCGCAGTTCAACACGCGCATCGAGACGGTCGCCACGAACGGACTCTGGAAGGGTGCCTTCGCCTCGGGCCGCTGCATCGTGCCCATGCGCGGCTACTACGAGTGGACGGGCCAGCCTGGCGCGAAGCACGCACACTTTCTGCATCAGCAGGGCGAGGCCGACCAGGGTGACGTGCTCGCCGCCGCCGGCATCTCCACGGCACGCAAGCTCGACGACGGCTCCTGGGAGGTGTCGACCTCGATCATCACGCGCGAGGCGCGCGATGCGAGCGGCGAGATCCACGACCGAATGCCGGTCTACCTGCCCCTGGATGAGATCGAGCACTACCTCGACCCCACCAAGCTCGATGCGCGCGGCATGGAAGCCATGGTCGAGTTCCTGCACGAGGCATCCGACCGGGTCGCGCCGACCATCACCGAGTACGAGGTCGACCCGCGCGTGAACAATCAGCGGCGCATCGACCCCCGCGACCCGACCCTCATCGAGCCCCTCGACTCATAGGTCTCGGGGCGGGCGTTACCCGACGACCGCCCTGACCGCCACCCGTGGCATTCGCCGGCGACGCCCGTGTAGAACTTCGCACATGACCGATCGACCACGCGCCGTCCTCTTCGACATCGACGGAACCCTCGTCGACTCCAACTACCTCCACGTCGAGGCGTGGCATCACGCCTTCGCCGACCTCGACGTCGCCTGCGACGCGTGGCGCATCCACCGGGCGATCGGCCAGGACTCCGCGCGGCTGCTCAGCTCGCTCGCCGGCGAGCGCGACGACGACTGGAACGAGCGCGCGAAGCAGCTGCACGCCGCCTACTACGAGGACCTCGCCGATCGGCTGCGGCCGCTCCCGGGCGCACGCGAACTCCTCCGCGCCGTGGCCGAGCGGGGCCTACGGGCCGTCCTCGCGACCTCCGCGCCCGAGTCGGAGTTCGCGATGCTGCGGCGCACCCTCGACGCCGACCCCTGGATCTTCGCGCACACGTCGGCCGACGACGTCGACTCCGCCAAACCCGACCCGGCGATCGTCGACGTCGCGCTCAAGCGCGCCGGGGTCGACCCGGGCGAGGCGGTCTTCGTGGGCGATTCGACCTGGGACATGGTCGCCGCCGGCCGTGCCGGTGTGCGGGCATACGGAGTCCGATCGGGCGGGGTGTCCGATCTGGAGCTCGGCGCCGCGGGCGCCACGGCGATCTACGAGGACCCCGCCGATCTGCTCGCCCACCTCGTCGAGGTCGTCGGCTGACGACGCGATTCAGCGTTTCGTGCGATGCGCGGTATCGGCCGCACGGACGGCGTCGCGCAGGTGTTCGAGCGCGGGAACCGCGGCCACGAGCGCGGCGAGTTCGTCGGCGCTGAGCTGGGCCGCCGCCTCGCTCAGCCGTCTTGCGCTCGCCCGGTCGAATCGCGCGAGTCGGCGGACGGCCCGTTTCGAGGCCTGCACGTCGACGTACCGCCGATTGGTCTCAGCGACGTGCCGGGTGATCAGCCCTCCGGCTTCGAGCGCCTTGAGCAGGTTGCTCACGGCAGGCCGGCTCAGGCCGAGCTCGGATGCGAGCTCCCCTGGCGGTCTGACCGCTCCCGGCGGCAGTGCGCGCAACAGCTCGACCTGCGCGTCAGGCAGCTCGGGCAGCCGCACATCGGTGCGAGCGAGCCGGACGAGCGCTCGACGAAGCGGCAGGATCGCTCCGTTCAGGCGCGCGACGGTGTCCGGATCCAGCACGTCGGGTTCGCGCTGGGCGGTTTCGGGTCCGTGTTGGGTAGTCACGGGCACCTCCCTACCTTGACCCCCAGTTAGCTCCCCAAAACCCCACCGCGTCAACACCCAGTTCGGTCGCATCCCGCACGCGCGCCGAAGGGGCGAAGCTCACGCCGTTCGGGCCTGCACCTGCCGCCGGCCGAGCAGAACACCGAGCACGATCATGGCGATCGCGAGTGCACCGTGCAGCCAGTTGTCCGCACCGTTCAGCGGGACGAAATTGGCGGGGTGGTCGCCACTCAGGAACAGCCCGTACACGAGCAGAAGCGCGTACACGACGCCGCCCCAGATGAGGTAGTTCTTCGACGCCGCGAACCCGGACGCCGCGGCAAGTCCGACGACCCCGTACAGCAGGTGCACGATGTTGTGCAGGATCGACACCTGGAAGACGCCGAGCAGCAGCGCCTGCGATTCATGCCCGGCGAACTGGATGGTCTCGAGCTGGACCGTGAGGCCCGGAATGAACCCGGCGACGCCCACGACGAGGAACACGATGCCGAAGACGAGAGCGACTTTCTGGACGGCGGTCTCGGCATAGCGAGTGGAACCCGCTGGGCGGGCGGTGCTGTGCATGGTCTCCTCCTGATCAGGTCATGCGGATGCGATCACGGATGGTGTTCGCTCGGTCGAGCGTGTGCGGCCGGGTAATCGGGCGGCTCGGGCACGAGGTGCAGGCCGCTGCTCGCGTTCGCGGTCTCGGCGAGCCGGTCGAGCCAGGCCCGGTTGATCGAGGGAGGCCGGCTCCCGGAGAACTTGTAGACGATGGATGCCCCGGGGTGCACCCAGACGATGGTGCGACCGTTGCCCGTGGACACGTCATCCTTCCACGCGAAGTGGAAGGACTCGCCACGCCGCAGCTTGCCGCCGATCACCATCTGCAGATGGGCGAGGACGCGGTCCTCGAAGTCCACGCGTACCGTCGAGTCGTAGATGAACTTTCCCACCTCGGACCCCCTCCCCGGGAGCCCGGCGGCGCCCCGTCGAGGCATCCCGTTGCGGTCATTCTCGTCTGATCACCGCCCGCCACAAGCCCTCGGCGGTCCGATCGTCCGCGCCGGCACCGGTCAGCCCTCGATATGGCTCTCCGAATGCGGCGCGCCGACCGGTTTGGACTCGGGGGAACCGCGCTGCCTGAGGTAGATCGACAGCGCGATCATGCTGCCGACCGCGAGGAACTCCGACTGCCAGTTCTGCAACGTACGGTTCCAGAAGTCGGCCGAGACGAGGTACTCGACCCACGGGATCAGCGGCTGGCCGTGCTCGAGCTGCTCCTGATTGAAGACGACGACCCCGGCGAGCGATTGGGTGAGCCAGGACAGCACGAAGATGAGCCCCATGACGAGGAGCAACGAGTTCGAGAACAGCGCGTGCCGGAAGCCGCGCACGCGTGCCCACGTCGGTGAGCCGGGCCTGGCGTACTCGTGCACGAGCTGCTCCTCGTCGTCACCGACACCCTCGTCCCCCGGCTGCTTCGACTCGGGCGAGCCGCGTTCGACGAGCCAGATCGTGGCGAGGATGAACACGAAGAACTGCAGGTACTCGGATTGCCAGTTCTCGGCGACGTCCACGACGAAGTCCGACGAGGTGACGAACTCGCCCCAGCCGACCGTCGCCAGGCCATGGGCAAGCTGCTCCTCGTTGTAGACCTGCAACCCAGCGAGTGACTGCCCGAGCAGCGCGGCGACGAAGAGCACGCCGAACGCGATGCTGAGGCCGTGGTTCTTGAGACGCATCCGCCTCACCGCCCCAGGGCGACAACGGCGAGCATGTAGACCAGGCCGCCGAAGATCACCACCAGCCAGCCGGTGAACACGATCCGCATGCCTCCCCCGTTCCGGCCCCGGCGCACGCCGTGCCTCGGGGCCATCGTGGCGCGGCGGGCCCGCCTTCGCGAGGGGCTTGCGCCGTGGGCCCGGACGAACCGTTGCGTAGTCTTGTCGAGGCGTTCAGGGAGGACTCACGTGGCGGAACTGCTCTATCGACTCGGCACCTTCGCGGCGCGACGCGCCTGGACGGTCGTCATCGCCTGGCTCGGCATCCTCGCCGTCGCCGGCATCGGCTTCGCCATCGGCTTCAAAGGGCTGGCGACGAGCTTCGACATCCCGGGCACCGCCTCCGGCGCGGTCACCGAAGAGCTGCAGGAGCGACTGCCCGACTTCAGCGGGGCATCCGGAACCGTCGTCTTCCAGACCACCGACGGCTCCGAGCTCACCGCCGCGCAGCGCGCGGCCATCTCCGACCTCGTCGCCACGGGCGACGACCTGCCCGACGTGGCCTCGCTCGTCGACCCGTTCGAAGCCGACGCCGAGCGCGCCGCGCGCGCCGAGGAGCTGGAACAGGGCCGGCAGCAGCTCGAGGCCGGGCATACGCAGCTCGACGCCGGGCAGGCCCAGCTCGACGCCGCGACCCAGCAGCTCGAAGCCGGTCAGGCCCAGCTCGACGCAGCCCGCTCGCAGGCCGAGGCCGCCGGGGCACCGGCCGCCGCACTCGCCGCGCTCGACGCCCAGCAGGCCCAGCTCGACGCAGGACGTGCCGAGCTGGCCGCACAACAGGCCACGATCGAGGCGAATCGCGCCGAGCTCGAGGCAGGGGCCGCAGAACTCGCGCGGGGCACGGAGCTCCTCGAGCTCGCCGAGGGCATCGGTGTCGTCTCCGACGACGGGTCGACGGCGCTCGTGAACGTCGCCTTCACCGAACCGCGACTCGAACTGCCCGAATCGGCGAAGCAGGCGGTCATCGAGCACTTCGAGGCTGAGCCGATCGACGGCGTCGCCGTCTCCTTCTCGACCGACATCGCCCAGGGCGTGCCGTCGCTCGTCGGAGTCGGCGAGATCGTCGGCGTGATCTTCGCCGCGGTCGTGCTCCTCGTCATGCTGGGCTCGCTCGCGGCCGCGTCGCTGCCGATCGTCACGGCCCTCGTGGGCGTCGCGATCGCGGCACTCGGCAGCCTCGCGTTCTCGGGCGTCGTGCAGATGGCATCCGTGACCCCGATCCTCGGCGTCATGCTGGGACTCGCGGTCGGCATCGACTACTCGCTCTTCATCATCAACCGGCACCGGAAGCAACTGCTCGAAGGCGCCGACGTGGTCGAATCCGTCGGCCTCGCGAACGGCACGGCCGGCAATGCCGTCGTCTTCGCGGGCACCACGGTCATCGTGGCGCTGTTCGCCCTCAACGTGACCGGCGTGCCGTTCCTCGGCCTCATGGGTACCGTCGGCGCGATCGGCGTGGCCATCGCGGTGCTGATCGCCGTCAGTCTCACGCCCGCGCTGCTCGGGCTGCTCGGCGTCCGCGTGCTCGGCCGGCGCGCTCGCGCGCGCATCGGCGAGGTGCACCACGAGGACACGGCGGCCACACCCATGTCGACCTGGCGGGCCGTCCTCACCGTGCTCGCGACCGCGGCCGCGCTGCTCACCATCGCGATCCCGGCGCTCTCGATGCGGGTCGGACTCCCCGACGGGTCGTCGGAGCCGCGCGAGTCCGCCTCGCACGAGGCGTTCGTGACGACCGAGCAGGCCTTCGGCGCAGGTGCGACCGGCCCGCTGCTCGTCACGGCGACACTCCCCGACGGGCTCGATGAGGACGCGGTGCTCGACGCGCAGCTCGCCGTCGCGCGCACGATCGCCGAGCAGGACCACGTGACGGCCGTGGCCCCCATCGCGGTCTCCGACGACCAGCGCCTCGCGGCCTTCCAGGTCGTGCCGACCGACGGGCCGAACAGCCCGACGACCGAGCAGCTCGTGCGCGACCTGCGCGGGCTGCCACCGGTCGACGGCGAGATCCAGCTCGGCGTCGCCGGCCAGGGCGCCATCAACATCGACATCTCGGAGAACCTGCTCGCGGTGCTGCCGCTCTACCTCGCGGTCGTCGTGGGGCTGTCGTTGCTGATCATGATCCTGGTCTTCCGGTCGATCCTCGTTCCGCTCATCGCGACCGGCGGGTTCATCCTGTCGCTCTTCGCGACCTACGGCGCGGTGGTCGCCCTGTTCCAGTGGGGCTGGCTCGCCGAGCCGCTGGGCATCCAGACCGGCCCGATCCTGAGCTTCCTGCCCGTCATCCTCGTCGGGATCCTGTTCGGACTCGCCATGGACTACCAGCTCTTCCTCGCGTCGGGCATGCGTGAGGCGTACGTGCACGGCGCGCCCGCGCGGCTCGCGGTCGTGCGCGGGTTCCGCGCCGGGCGCTCGGTCGTGATCGCGGCCGGGCTGATCATGGTCTCGGTGTTCGGCGGGTTCATCTTCGCGGAGTCGACCATGATCCGCTCGATCGGCTTCGGCCTCGCGTTCGGCGTGCTCGTCGACGCCTTCGTGGTGCGGATGCTGCTCATGCCGGCCCTGATGCACCTGCTGGGGCGCTCGGCCTGGTGGATCCCGCGGTGGCTCGACCGGATCATGCCCAACGTCGACGTCGAGGGGGCCGCCCTCGAGCGCCGCCACCACGTCGACCCCGCCGGGGAGCGCGAGCCCGCGCCGGCTCAGTAACTGACGGGCGGATGCCTCGGGGCCGGCGCCGGCCGCGAGGCATCCGTCACCGCGAGACCTGGATCACGTGCGGCGGCCCGCCCGTCAGCAACCCCGCCGAAACGGGAACGACCACTGCGCGCGTCACGTTCTTGTTGCCGCCGTGGGGCCACTTTATGATAAATGGCCGGTTTTCATAAACGCTCGCCGCGGGATTATGAGTTCCATGAGCACGCCCGCCGAGGCGCGCGAGCCCGCCGCTTCGGCGTAGCGCGGGCGATCGGCCCAGCCCCCGAGGCATCCGTCAGTCAGCGGTGACGCGATCCAGGAACGCGATCGTCTCGGTGAGCGCGACGTGCGCCTCCTCGAACTTCCCGAGGTGGAACTGGTACTCGTGGGGCAGCGCGGGCTCGTGGTCGACGGCCCAGAACAGCGACGTGACGTCGACCCCGGCGGCCTGCAGCGTGTGCGACATCGGGACGGACTGCAGCCAGGTGAGGCCGTCGCCGTTGCCGCCCGAGATGAACGTCGCCGGAAACTCCCCGGTGACGTGCTCCATGCTCGACATCAGCGAGGCCTGGGCGGTGTTCGACCAGTTCTGCTCGCCCGTGTAGGCCCAGAGCGCGGTCTTGAAACCCCATCCCGCGAGTCCGCTCAGGTCGGCCATGCCCTGCAGATCGAACACGCCGCAGTTGAGCACCACCCCGACGAGCCGATCGGGCGAAATGGCCGGCTCGATGCCGGCGAGGACCTCGTAGTCCGGGTTCGTGATGAGCACGGCCAGCTGGCTCGCGAGCTGGGCACCGGCAGAGTCGCCGGCGAGCACGATCCGGTCGCGGTCGATCCCCAGCTCGGCCGCGTTCTGGTCGAGGTAGGCCAGCGCCTCGTTGAGCTGGCGCACCGCTGTCGGGTAGGTCGCCTCAGGACCCACGGTGTAGTTCACGCCGACCGTCGTGTAGCCCTCGTTCGCGAGGATCCGCAGATAGGGGTCGACGTTCGCCTTGGAGCCCGAGATCCACGCGCCACCGTGGATCCACACGACGGTCGGCAACGGCGTCTCGCCCGCCCCGGGGCTGAACACGTCGAGAGTGGTGTCCGCCCCGGCCGACCCGTCAGAGTACTGGACGTCGAGGTGCTCGGCGAGCGGGGTGTCGGGCACGTACGGCGTCATCTCTTGGACGGTCTGCGCACCGCCCTGTTCGAACACCGCCCGGATCAGCATGGCGGACGGCCACGGCGTCGAGCGCAGCACGATCGCGATGACGACCGCGACGAACGCGATGGCGGCCGCCGTCCAGCCGATCCGCCGCTGCGCGCGCGGCGAGAGCCGGGGCAGGCGTCGCCGAGGCGGTCGACCCTGACCGTCAGTGCGCTGATCGGTGTTGCCCTGGCGGTCGCCCGATGACGTCACGCGAGCCCTCCCTCAAAACGACAGAATGGCCTCAGTTTGGCATGGTGACCCGGCGTCGGCTTCGCGCGCCGGTCCGGATGTCGCTTCGCAAGCCCGAGCGGATGTCCCGGGGCTGCCCCATACTCGAAGGAACCGCCCGTCCGAGTCAGAGCCAGGAGGTGCGTGATGAGCGCGTGGACCGACGATGAGCTGCACCGCATCGGCGAGGCCGAGGAGCTCCAGGTGGCGTCATACCGCCCGGACGGCTCGCTGCGACCGTATGTGACCATCTGGGTCGTCCGATCCGGCGATGACCTGTACGTGCGATCGGCCTACGGGCCCGAGAACGGCTGGTTCCGCCGGGCCAGGGCGAGCCGTGTCGGCCGTGTCCGCGCGGGCGGCGTCGAACGCGATATCGCGTTCGTCGACGCCGAGCCCGAGGCGCACGCGGCGCTCGATGCGGCGTACGAGGAGAAGTATCGGCGGCACCCGGCTTCGGTCGTGCAGACGGTCGTCGGCCCGGACGTCGTTGCGACGACGTTCCGGCTCGCGCCCGCCGACACCGCCTGATCAGACCGGCGGCCTCATGGTCGCCCAGAACCACGTACGCGATCGCTCTCCGGCGCATCCGACGCCGCATCCTTCGGTCGCGGCCAGAGCGGGACTCCGAGTGAGGCTTCGAGACGGGCGAGCACGTACAGGTCAACGCCGGCCCCGCCCGCGATGAGTGCGGCCACCTCGTCCGGCTGAAGACCGGCGCTCACCGCGACGTCGGCGATCGACGCGCCGGCGAGCGCCGCACGGACGTTCCGCCGGAGCTCTGCGAGACGCACCTCGACCAGGCGGTCACTTTCTCGACCAGACATGACCGATACTCTACGTCGACTCGCCGATGTACGGGTCGATCAGTGCACGGGGCCGTGCCAGAGCGCCCGACCGAGGGCGACCTCGAGTTTCGCCACGGTGTAGAGATCCGCCCACGTGGAGCCCGCGAGGATCGCGAGCAGCGTCGCGTGACTCAGACCCGCGTCGCGGGCGACCTTGCGAACGCTTGCGCCCGCCTGGTCATCGATCGCCTCACGCAGGCGCCGCGCGAACAACCGCGCCGCCTCGCCGGCCGCGTCAGGCGATGGCGCATCGGGCCAGCCAGGGGCAAGCGTCGCCGGCGAAGGTCTCGGGGTGCGAGGCATGAACAAGAGAGTACCGACGACTCGGTCTCAGCGCGCCCGCCCGTTCGAACTCAGCACGAATCCGAGGGAAACTCACCCTTTCGGCGACCGGCCCACGCGACTAGCATCCGATGCTGTCGGGAGCGCCCCGGCACCACCGGGGGTCACGATGACCACAGCCGCACCCAGCACGCCGCGTGCACAGCTCAGGCGCGTGATCGCGCCACTCGCGCTCGCGCAGTTCATCTGCAGCTTCGCCGGCTCGAACATGAACGTGATGATCAACGACATGAGTCGTGATCTCGACACGACCGTGCAGGGCATCCAGGTGAGCATCACGCTCTTCCTGCTCACCATGGCCGCGCTGATGATTCCGTGCGGCAAACTGACCGACCTGTTCGGCCGGAAGCGACTGTTCATGCTCGGCCTGATCGTCTACGGCGCGGGCGCGCTGGTCAGTGCAGCGGCACCGGGACTCGGCGTGCTCATCATCGGGAACTCCATCCTCGAGGGCATCGGCACCGCGCTGCTCATCCCGCCCGTGTACATCCTCACCACGGTGCTGCTGCCGGACATCCCGACGCGCGCACTGGCCTTCGGGATCATCAGCGGCATGGGCGGCGTGGGCGCCGCCGCCGGGCCCCTGATCGGCGGCCTGATCGCCACGGCGATCAGCTGGCGCGCCGCGTTCGTGTTCCAGGCCGTCATCATCGTGCTGATCCTGCTGCTCAGCCGTCCGCTCGCCGACCCGATCCCCGCCGACCCGAAGCGACCGTTCGACACCGTCGGCGCCGTGCTCTCCGCCGCGGGCCTGATCGTCTTGGTGCTCGGCATCCTCGCCGCGGACACCAGCGCGACGCTGATGATCATCGGCCTCGTCGGCGGGGCGGCGCTGCTCGCGGTCTTCTTCTGGTGGGTCGGCCGCCGCGAGCGGCACGGCAAGGAGGCGCTGCTCTCGCTCGAGCTGTTCAAGAACCGCGCGTCGAACTTCGCGCTCGTCACGCAGAACGTGCAGTGGCTGACGCTCATGGGCTCATCGTTCGTCGTCTCCGCCTACCTGCAGGTCGTGCGGGGCTACAACGCCATCGAGACCGGGGTCATCTTCACCGCCGCGACCGTCGGCCTGCTCCTCACGTCGGTCGCGGCCGGTCGACTCGCGCGCATGTTCGCGCAGCGCACGCTCATCGTCGCCGGGTTCCTCCTGACCGTCGCGGGCGTCGGCGTGATGCTCTGGCTCGCGACGGTCACCACCTCGGCCTGGTCGTACGCGCCCGGGCTCTTCCTGCTCGGCTCAGGGGTCGGGCTCATGCTGACCCCGTCGGTCAACGTCGTGCAGTCGGCGTTCCCCGACCGGCTCCAGGGTGAGATCTCGGGCCTGTCGCGCAGCGTCTCGAATCTCGGCTCTTCGCTCGGCATGGCGATCGCCGGCACGATCCTCGTCGCCAACATCGCCGACGGGGGTCGGGCGTACGGCGAGGCGATGGTCTGGCTCGCCGTGATCAGCGTGATCGGCCTCATCGCCGCCCTCTTCCTCCCGCGCAAGGTCACCGCGACGACCTGACCGAGCGCCGCGCAGAAAGGACCCACCCACCATGGATTTCCCCGACATCGCCGACCACGGCATGATCGGCGACCTGCAGTCGATCGCCCTGGTCTCGACCGACGGCGCCGTCGACTGGTTCTGCGCTCCGCGATTCGACTCGCCGTCGGTGTTCGCCTCGTTGCTCGACCGGGAACGCGGCGGGTTCTTCCGCATCACGGCGGTCGGAGCGGGTCTGCGCGTCAAGCAGATGTACTTCCCCGACACCGCGGTGCTCATCACCCGCTTCATGAGCGACGACGGCGTCGGCGAGGTGATCGACTTCATGCCCGTCGCCGACGACCCCACCGTGGCGACGACGAACCGGGTCATCGCGAGGGGGGTCCGGGTGGTCCGCGGCGAGCTCACCTTCCGGATCGAGTGTCGACCACGGTTCGACTACGGACGCGCCGAGCACACCGCGACGGTGACCGGGCATGGGGTGCGGTTCGAAACGGCCGACACGCACGCCGCGCTGCACGGTCTTCGTCCCGACGCCCTCGACGGCAACGACGTGGACGAGACGATCACCATGTCGGCGGGCGAGATCCGGCGGTTCGCGTTCGAGACCGAGCCCGCGGGTGCGCCCCGCGAGCTCGACGAGCGCGAGGGGTCGGCGCGCTTCGCCGAGACGGTCGCGTTCTGGCGCGCCTGGCTGGCCCGCGGCACCTACCGCGGCCGGTGGCGCGAAGCCGTCGAGCGCTCCGCCATGGTGCTGAAGCTTCTGCAGTACGCGCCGAGCGGCGCGCTCGTCGCCGCTCCGACCGCAGCGCTGCCCGAGCAGCTCGGCGGCGTGCGCAATTGGGACTATCGGTTCACGTGGGTCCGCGACTCGTCGTTCTCGGTGTACGCGCTCCTCGCGCTCGGCTACATCGAAGAGGCCGTGGCGTTCACGCGCTGGATCGGCGACCGAGTGCTCGAGCAGGCCGGCGACGGATCGGGCCCGCTGAAGATCATGTATCGGATCGACGGCTCGTCCGACCTCGAAGAGCTCACCCTCGAGCATTTCGAGGGATACGCCGGCTCGCGGCCGGTGCACGTCGGCAACGGCGCGGCGGATCAACTCCAGCTCGACATCTACGGCGAGGCGCTGGAAGCGATCGCCATCGTCGACCGGGTCACGCCGCTCGGTCATCCAGGCTGGACCCAGCTGGTCGAGATCCTCGAGTGGCTCGCCGACCACTGGGACCAACCCGACGAAGGCGTCTGGGAGACCCGGGGAGGCCGCAAAGCATTCACGTACGGCCGGATCATGTGCTGGGTCGCCTTCGACCGAGCCATCCGGATGGCCCGTGAGCGCGGTCGTCCAGCTCCGCTCGATCGCTGGATCCGCGCGCGCGATGCGATCTACGAGCAGGTGTTCACGCAGTGTTGGAACCCCAAACGCGGGGCCTTCACGCAGCATCCCGACACGGAGGTCGTCGACGCCATCACCCTGCTCATGCCCCTGGTCGGCATGATCTCGCCGCACGACCCGATGTGGGTCTCGACGCTCGCAGCGATCGGCGAGGAGCTCGTGACCGACAGCCTCGTCTACCGCTACAACCCGTCGGCGTCACCCGACGGACTGCCCGGGGAGGAAGGCACGTTCTCACTGTGCACGTTCTTCTACGTGATGGCGCTCACCGACGCAGGCCGGCTGAACGAGGCCGAGTACGCGTTCGAGAAGATGCTGACGTACGGCAATCACGTCGGGCTCTACGCCGAGGAGATCAACCCGAACGGTCTGCAGCTCGGCAACTTCCCGCAGGCGTTCACCCATCTCGCGCTCATCAGAGCCGCCATCGACCTCGACACCGCGCTCGACGCGCGAGCGAAGCATCCGATGACCGACGACGTGGAGCGCTTCGCGCGCGCCGTCCGCCACGCCGCAGAGGCGACCGGCGGCGCAGCGCACGACCGCGCCCGCGGAGGCACCTGACGGGTGTCGGCGCGCTCAGCGCGGCGGCTCGGGTTCGGGCTCCGGTTCGGGGCGCGGGACGGATGCGGCGCCCTGCGCCTCGAGCGCGCGGATGAGGGTGGCCGAGTCGTACGGCCCGACGTGGCGTCGGTCGCCGATGAAGAACGTGGGCGTCGAGTGCACGTCCATGACCTCGGCGTCCAGTAGGTCGTCCTCGACCCGCCGCACGACCTTCGGCGAGTGCAGGTCGGCGACGAACCGGTCGACGTCGAGGCCGAGATCGGTGGCGTACGCGACGAGGTCGTCGGGCTCCAGCGCATCCTGGTGGTCGAAGAGGGCTCTGGCCATCTCGAAGTACTTTCCCTGCTTGGCCGCGGCTTCGGCGGCCTGCGCGGCCTCCTTCGCGTGCGAATGCACCGACTCCAGCGGCAGGTGCCGCCAGACGTACCTGATGTCGTCGCCGAAGTGCTCGCGCACGGCGTCGATCGACCCGGTCGCGCGGCTGCAGAATGGGCACTCGTAGTCGCCGTACTCGACGATCGTGTACGGCGCGTCCACGCGCCCCTTGATGTGGTCGCGTTCCGGGTCGACCGGCCGCGCGAGCACGGCGCCGACCGCGACGGGTGGCGAGATCCGGTCGACGACCACGAAGATCACCCAGCCGAGCGCGAAGGCGATGACGGATGCGGCGAGCACGCCGACTCTCGCGAGGTCCTGCTGCTCAGGGTCGGGCAGGGCGATCGTCACGATGAAGAGCGAGATGGTGAAGCCGATGCCGGAGAGGGCCGCGCCCCCCGCGATGCGGGGCATCCCGAGTCCGGGCGCGAGGCGCCCCTTGCCCAACGCGCGGATGAGCGCGGTGGCGCCCGTGATGCCGATGAGCTTCCCGACCACGAGGCCGACGACGACGCCCCACGTGAGCGGTGACCCGAGCGCATCGCCGAGGGTCGCGGGGTCGAGGTGCACACCCGCGTTGGCCAGGGCGAACAGCGGCAGCACGAGGAACGAGATGTACGGTCCCCATGCGGCCTGGAGCCGGTCGTTGATCGACAGGGACTCGCGTAGGCTCCGCGCGACCGCCGCCGCGTACTTGGTGTTGGGCGACTCGCGGAACGCCTGGGTGAGTTCGGCGGTGCGCTCCACGTCACTGCGTCGGGGTGGGAACACGGGGATCAGGAGCGCGACCGCGACACCGGCGAGCGTGGGGTGGATGCCGGCCATGGCGACCGCGATCCAGAGCGCGATGCCGAGGACGGCGTAGGCGATGCCGCGGCCGGCGCGAAGGTACCTGACGAGCGCGATCGCCACCATGAGCACGACCGCGATGAGGAGCGGCGTGAGATCGATGCCCGCGTTGTAGAACACGCCGATCGCGAGCAGCGCGCCCACGTCGTCGACGACGGCGAGCGTGAGCAGGAAGGTCCGCAGTCGAGCGGGGAATTTCGGGCCGATGATCGCGAGGGCCCCGAGGAGGAACGCGGTGTCGGTCGAGATGACCACGCCCCAGGCGTGCGCTGCGCCGGTGGTCGAGGTGAAGGCGACGAAGATGAGTGCGGGCACGATCAGCCCGGCGATGGCGGCGACAACGGGGACGATCGCGCGCGACCGGTCGGTGAGCTCCCCGATCGTGAACTCGCGCTTCACTTCGAGCCCGACGACGAAGAAGAACAGCGTCATGATCGCGTCGTTCACGACCTGGTGCAGCGATGCGCTGACCTGGAGGTCGCCGAGGCCGATCTCCAGGTGCAGCTCCCAGAAGGCCTCGTACGTCCAGCCCCATGGCGAGTTCGCCCACACGATCGCGAGCAAGGTGAAGATGAGCAGAAGCGCGGCGGCCGGGCGATCACCCGAACCCAGGTGCTTCGCCTTGCGGATGCTGCGCTCGTTCGTCGTGGCGGAGGGGGCGCTCACGGACCCCAGCCTAGGGGGTTGCGTGTGTCCGTCGGGTGAACTTTTCGCCGGCCGCTCACGGACCGTCGGCGCCGGTCAGGCCTTGCGGATGCTGAGCGCCTGCCACCCGGCCGGGACCTGCGCGCGGGCCGCATCGGTCGCGGTGACCTCGTCGACGCCGTCGGCCTCGATGACGCGCACCTCGTGCGTCGCCGGGTTCTTCGCGATGATCGTCACGATCATGCGATGAGCGTAGGCGCCGCCCCCGTCGGACGCCACCGGTGCGTGGCGGACGCCGTCACACAACGAAGCACGCCGGCCACCCGCTCCTGGACGGCAGACGAGAGCCGGTCGTCGAGGGCTGACAACCGGCTCCCTGGGGGTCCAAATGTCTCGCTACGGTGCGACTCCTCTCGTCGGGGACTGTTTCGGCGACCCTAGACACGTCGGTCTCGTTCGCCCTACGGGGTTGACAGCACACCGACACTGTGAGCTTTCCTCACCTACCGGAGCGTTCGGCGCCGTCCTCGGCCCGGGTGGAATCGGCGTCCGGATCCGCCGTCTCCGCCGCTGGCGCGCGGCCGAGCGCCGGTGCGATCGGGATCACCAGCGCGACCAGGACGAGCGGGACGAGCAGCGCGAGCCGCAGCCCGTAGTGCTCGCCGATGAAACCCAGCGACGGCGGCCCGACGAGGAACGCGACATAGCCGACGGTCGCCACAAGCGAGACCCGCCGGGCCGAGTTCGGTCCGGAGTCCCCGGCGGCCGAAAGCGCCACGGGGAATCCGAGCGACGCACCGAGCCCCCACAGCAGCACGCCGGCGGCGGCCACGATCGGCTGATCGACGAAGATGATGAGCACCAGCCCGATCGACGCGGCCCCCGCGCTCATCGCGATGACGCGCGCCCGGCCCAGCCGCTCGATCACGACTCCCCCGGCGAACCGGCCGGCCGTCATCGCCGCGGCGAACGCGGCGTAGACGGCGGAGCCGTATGCCGGATCGAGGCCGTGCCCGTCGACCATGACGAGCGGGAGCCAATCGCTCGCCGACCCCTCGGCGAGCGCCATCGCGAGCACGATCGCCCCGATGAGCAGCAGCGTGCGGTCCTTCCACAGCGGCCGGCCCGCAGTCGATCCGCGCCCCGCGCGCGGCATCGGGACGGCCCGCCCCGTACCGGGCGGCACCCAGCCGATCACCACGACGAGCCCAACCGCGGCGAGCACACCGACCATGACGAGGTGCCAGACGACCGGAACGTCAAGAGCCGTGAACAGGATGCCGGCGAGCGCGCCCGCCAGGTTTCCCAGGCTGAAGCAGCCGTGCAACGCGGGAAGCACCGGACGGGACAGCACCTGCTCGACGTCAGCGCCCTCGACGTTCATCGCGACCTCACCGCCACCCATGCCGAGCCCGAAGACGAAGAGGCCGGCGGCGACCAGCCAGCTGCTCTCGAGGGCCGTACCCACGCCGATCCCGGGCATCGCGACCACGGTGCAGACCATGCCGGCGAAGATGACCGGCCGAGCCCCGAAGCGGGCGACGAGCGCGCCGGACGACAGGATCCCGCACATGGACCCGACCGAGAGCCCGAACAGCACCAGCCCCATCTCGGCGGGCGACGCATGCAGGAGGTCCCGGATGGCCGGGGTCCTGGTGACCCACGAGGCAAGGGCCACACCCGGCAGGAAGAACAGGACGAACAGGGCGGCACGACGCCGGCCGACTTCGGACAAGGACAGCTCCCGAGCGATCGATACGGGCAGACGTCCCGCTCGAAGAAGCCTCTCACAGCGCCGATCGGCGCCGGTGCTCGCTCAGCTGAACGAGCCGATCCAGAGCCCAGTGAGCGCGACGGCCACGCAGGCGACCAGATTGCCGAGACCGTAGCCCATGGCCGCGCCGTACCGGCGCTCCTGCACGAGCCGCACCGTTTCGACGCTGGCGGTGCTGAAGGTCGTGTACCCGCCGAGGAGGCCGACGCCGAGCATCGCGGTCACCTCGGGCGCGAGCCATCCGTTGCTCGCGACGCCCGTCAGCAGCCCGAGCGCGAACGAACCCGTCAGATTGATCAGCGCGGTCGCAAGCGGGAACGCGCGTCGGGTCCAGGCGGTCACGAGCCCGCCGAGCACAAACCGGAGCGCCGCACCCACCCCACCGGCCACCGCGACGCCCAGGAACACCAACGGCGTCACGGCGCGACTCCCCGCCGGTCGACGAGGTGGCCGACCGCGATGCCGAGGGCACTCGCCAGCCCGCCCAGCAGCACCGTGCCGAGGGCATAGGCCACGGCCCACCCAGCCTGACTCCCCACGGCGAGCTCTGCGGTCGCGGTCGCGAGCGCGCTGTACGTGGTGAACCCGCCGAGCACCCCCGTGCCGACGAAGAGCCGAGCGCCGAGCCGCCGGCCCCGGTCGGGGCCCGACCTCGCGAGCGTCTCGAGCAGCGCGCCCAGCACGAATGCCCCGATCACGTTCACGGTCAGCGTCGCGACGGGCACGGGCCCGACGTCGCCGACGACCAGCGAGATCGCCGCACGCAACGCCGTGCCCACGGTGCCGCCGGCCGCGACGAGCGCGATGTACCGCCATTGCAGATGGGCCGGCCGCGGATGGGCGATCTCACCGCCCGCAGCCGCCATCTGTGCCATGACGTCTCAGCTTGGCACAGCGCGCGGCACATAGCGCATCGCCACCGCGCCCGAGCCGATCTCCTCGCGACCGATGAGCTCGAGGTCGAGCGGCGCCGTCAGCCCGCCGAGCAGGTACGGGCCGTGACCGGCCAGCCTCGGGTGCACCACGAACTCGTACTCGTCGATCAG
>Ga0182737_1001099_pt1 | contig 28921 bp, 23 predicted proteins | sample eDN5th30CBELigOP_FD_128878 | JGI IMG/M metagenome (GOLD analysis project Ga0182737, IMG submission 128878) | Enriched Organic Plus compost microbial communities from Emeryville, California, USA - eDNA 5th pass 30_C BE-Lig OP (version 2) (version 2) ... | reverse complement strand
CCACCCAGTTGCGTTCAACGAGTACAGTGCGCAACAGAACTTCGGCCATGAACTGGCGCACGCGGTTGCCCCGCCAGTAATCGGCACCAGCGACAGCACGGGTACGCGCGCGCTCTTCCTGATCAAGACAGGAGGAAAGCAGGATGAAATCGCCATGGCTTGTGTGATTGGCAAAATAGATACGCTGATTGCGCGAGGGACCAGTGCCGCTCCAGATTGGCCGCACGCCGGTAATCCCGCGCGACAGGATTGCCAGAAAAGAACCGAAAATCGATTGCACCTGATGGCGGATCAGTTCCCGCATGTCATAGCCCCCATCCCAATGGCTGACCCAATGGCACTGTGGCCAACAGAATGAAAAGCACGATACCAAGCCCCATGAAGAAACGCAGACGCCCCATGATCCGTCGCGAGCCTTCAATCCTTGCCGCAAGCGGACGGACGGCGCCGTCACTGGAACGCAGACCCATGCGCTCCAGAATATGATCCACTTCAGCAAGGCCGGTTTCACCGGAACTGGCGATCAACCTGAAGAGCGCAGCATCGAACAGAAGATGCGCAGCGATACCCAGCACGATCAGTGCACTTACCAACAAAAGCGGCCAGATCAGCCAGAAGGCCAGATCATGCGCCGGGCGCATGAAGGGTGCGACCGCAAGAAGAACGACTGCGAAAGCAATGCCGAGAAAGCCATTGCGGCGCAGAACAATTGCCATGGACGCTGCCGGAGGATTCATGTCAGCTCCTCCGCCAATTGCAGATGCACCGGCCAGCCTTTTGCGCGGATCAGCGCTTCGGCTTCCCGCGCATTGGCGACACGCCCGGTAGAGACGAGCCATGTGACCGCAACTGTTGCGCTGCGTTGAAAACCAAGCGCGCAGCAGACAAGAACCGGGCCGTGGTTGCGTGCGGCTTCAACGGCATCGGCGGCCAGTTGCACTTTTTCGGAAGACGGCGCGACCAGATCAATCGTGCCAAAACTTTTCCATTCGATAGAATGGGGTGGCGGCACCATTTCAGCGGCAAGATCAATGACCGCCGCAAAGGACGAGAGTTCTGCGGCCTTTGGAAAACGCCCGAGAAACACCCCGTCGGCAAGCTCGATATGCGGCGGCAGCTTGCGTGTCCAGAACCGCACATTCAGCCGGGCAAAAAGCCGGTAGGGCCAGAGCAGCCAGCGGCTTGCGAGACTGACCGAACCATCTGTCTGCTTCTGGAAAATGCCAGCACCTGCACCGAAATAGCCAAAGGCCATGATGGCCAGTGCGGTTGCAGGCCAGAGCCAGAAAATCGCATAGCCGGTGACGGTCAGGCCATGGATGGCGAGTGCCAGAAACAGGATTGCACCCGTCAGATAGTAAAACCCGATCCTTCTGGCTTTGGGGTCTGATGTGAACTGAAAACCAGCGAGCGGTGAAGGACCGCTGCGCGGAAACAGCCACAAGGCAAACAGGCCAAGCAAAGCGCCTGCCGGAATATCGACCGCGTGATGCTGATAGGTGGTCAGCACCGACAGACCGATCAGCAGACACCAGACATGCCAGACCACGCGCATGGTATCGCCCATCACGCGGCGCATCTGATCCCAGATGATAATCAGGAGCGCGATATGCAGCGAGGGCGCCTGATTAAAGGGTTTGTCGAAGCCGCCAAGCACATCGAACATGAAACCCGGAAGACCAGCCGTTGCCGGTTTTACGAAGGTTGCGGTCAACGGAAAAGCGACGAAGCAGAGAACAGCGATGATCTGTGCCGTCAGATAGCGCTTTGCCAGCCGGTCCACCTGGTTCGGACTGTCATTGACGAACAGCGCAATCGCATAAAACAGATTGACCGACCAATAGGGAACGATGCTCCAGGCGATAAACGGAACTTGGCTTTCCCATCCGAAAGCAAGGTTCGGCACATGCCCTTGCTGCGATGCGAGCCAGTTGGCCGTACCGTAGGTCAGGTAGAAAAAGGGCGCGAGAAACAGAAGCCAAAGGATCGCGCGACGGATCACAGGCCGCCGCGAAGATCCGCCGAGTTCCGTCAAATGCACTGTCACGCTTCGCCGTCTCCCACGCGCTCCGCAATCGAGACGGTGAAAATGCCCCACTGATCGACGCGCTGTTCGATCTTGCGATAACCCGCCTTCTCTACAAGCTGGTCCATCTCGCCCTGCGTGCGGCGGCGCATCACCCATGCCTCGCCGCCACGATGCGACGTCAGCGCCCGCGCGATCATTTCGAGCTGCGGATGCCAAGGCTGGTTGGTGTAGATCAGCAATGAGCCGGGTTTCTGCACGCGGGCGAGCCCCGACAGCGAACGATTAATCAACGCATTATCGGGGAAAAGTTCGTAAAGACCGGACACGATGGCGAGGTCCGGCTGCGGCGTGACCGCTGCGAGGCTTTCCTCGTTGAATGCGTCACCCTCTTCCATATGGGCAATCGCCTCCAGCCCGCGATCCCGGATGAGCTTGTTGCCCGCCAGTACGTTGATCGGCGAATAATCGCGCAGGTGAATGCTGTCCGGCATGTCTTCCGCACGCACCACCGCATCGATGACATAGCGGCCATGGCCGCAGGCAATGTCGAGAATATTGGTCGAGCGGCCCTCGCTTTTGAGCCGTTTGATCGCCACGCCGATCAGTTCTTCCAGATGCACCTTGCGCTGGCGGATACCACGCCAGCCGATCGCTTCCAGAAACTGTTTGTCGATGAGCTTGCCGCCCGGCCCAAGGCCGCGTGCTTCATTCTCATAGACGTAATCAAGCGTGGAACCGGAATCGAAGCCGGTGCGCTTGCCAACTTTCAACCCTTCTGAAAACAACGCACCGAAGGCTATCGAAGCGCGTGTCGATGCCCAGTAAAGCCCCTGTGCCGTCAAAAGCGGCAGCGGGCTCGACAACCGGTCGGCCTCGTCGCGCGTGTGGCCAGCAATATGCGCTTCGGTCAGATCGGCGCGCTGCGGCTTTTCTGCAAAACGGGCCTCGATGAAATCATGAATGAGTTCGATTGCCGGTTTGCGATCCCGTTCGCCGAGCGTGTCGTGATAGAACCCTTTCAGAACATGCCGCTCCTTGATGCGGCTGCCGAGATTCTCGAAGAAGCGATGTTGCGGTGCGGGACGCACGACAAAATCGCTGCCGGAAATAAGCAGTTGCGTCGGAACGGTAATCGCCCGCGCATCGTCCACCACACGCTTTGCCGTCTCATAGAGTTGCAGCAGGATATGCGATGCGATGGGCCGTGTGATCAGCGGATCGGTGCGATAGGATTCGATGCGTTCCGGATCGTGAGTCAGGAATTGCGGCTTGACATAAGAATTGACGTAGAACGTGCCCTTCAGCTTCTGCCACAGGCCGATGCCCTCCTTGGCGAATGGCACATAGAGCTTGATGTCGAAAGCGGGCGAAGCCAGCACCAGCGCCCGAATATTCGGCGCATAATCATGCACCCAGGCCGCAGCCAGAACCGCGCCGACACTCTGCGCGATGATTGCCACGTCCTCGATGGCCGTGCCGGTTTCCTGACGGATATGGGTGACAAAACTGTCGAGGTCGCGGATCGACGCGCCGAAGGACGGCGAGAAGCCGCGCACGCCCGGCGACTGGCCGTGACCGCGCGCATCCCATGCGTAGAAGGCGTAGTCGTCCAGCCCCAGCTCGTCGACGAGGTGCGCGACGCGTCCGCTGTGTTCATGACCGCGATGTAGTAGGACGATCACGCCTTTCGGCTTGTCGGAGAGTGACGGCCAGAAACGGTAGAACAGCGACGTGCCGTCATGGGTGACGAACTGACTTTCCTGCGCCGCGCGATGCCGGTTTTTTGCGTGCTCGTTCATGCCATCCCCTCTCCAGATGTTTCCTCATGGGACAATTGCCCCCAATTTCTATTGAGTGAAACAAAATGTTTGAATAAACGAGCTGGAGCGAACCGCAAATAGCTGTTCAATACTTATTCTTCGTTTCCCAAGAGATTCTTGATGTCGGTTTATCAACTCAAGTCGCGTTTCCAGAATTTACTGAGACCTCTTGTCGTGCGACTTGCCGCAGGCGGTGTAACGGCCAATCAGGTTACAGTCGCCGCCGCGCTCGTCTCGATCATACTTGGCGCTTTTCTGACGTGGAGCGGAAATGCGGCATGGTTTGCACTCGTCCCGATCTGGCTGTTTCTGCGCATGGCGCTGAACGCCGTCGATGGAATGCTGGCGCGTGAACATGGGCAGAAATCGACGCTCGGCGCCTATCTCAACGAGATCGGTGACGTGGTTTCCGATGCAGCCCTCTATGCGCCTTTCGCGATCATCGCGCCGTTCACCGGCCTATGGATTTTCGCGATTATCTTTCTCGCCACCCTGACGGAATTTGCAGGCGTTGCCGGTGCGTCCGTGGGTGCAAGCCGCCGCTATGACGGCCCGATGGGCAAGAGCGACCGCGCTGTGGTCTTTGGCGTGCTCGGTGCGTGGATTGCCATTGATGGCATTCTGCCACAATGGATTTTCTGGCTGCAGCCGCTCCTTTGCCTGCTTCTGGTCGTAACCACTGTCAAGCGCATCACAAACGGCATAAACGAAGCAAAGAGCGGGTAAAACGGCTTTCCGGTACTGGTATTGACGCAATTAGGGCTTATGTTGGTCCATTCAATTCCAGCTCAATCGGAGGCCATGCCAATGAAGAAAGCTAAGACTGCTTTTCTGTTTGCGGGCATATTCGCATTTTCATCCGCGTTCAGCCCGGTGCTGGCTGCCAGCAATGGCAGCTCGAAACAAAGGGCGAAGGAAGTCACTGCTGTCGTCAACGCCGTCGCGCAGAAAATGCCCGACCAGCCGATCAATACGGTGATGTATATCCGCTCCAACAATTTCGAGGTTCTGGCAGGCGATTGCACGGTGCGCGCGCATATCGTCTCGTCGGGACACAAGGCGAAAAGCAGCTCTCCCGACAAGATCAAGGTCAGGCTCAACAAGCGGCGTTGTGCACGCTAATTCCCGTTGAGTTGAGACTTTGCAACCGTCTTGACCGCCCAATCCGCGAAGACGCGGAGACGGTTGCTGAGGTGCCTGTTGGGTGGATAGACCAGATAGATCGGCATCGGCTCAATCTCCCACTCCTGCAGGACTGGGCGTAACGTGCCGTTTTCGATGTCATCCTTCACCATGAACAAGGGCGCCTGCACCACGCCGAGCCCTGCCCGCGCGGCAGCGAGATAAGTGGTCGATTCGTTCGCCGCCACGACATAGCGCCCGTTGACCTCGATTGCCTCCGTCCCCTTTTTGAAACGGAACGGCATCTGCTGGCCAGTCGATGGGCGGAAATAGCCGACCACTGTGCAGTTCCTGCCGAGATCGGAAGGATGCAGCGGCGTGGAACAACGGTCGAGATATTCGGCGGAAGCACAGGCGATGAAGTGCATGTCACCGATGCGGCGCGCAATCAGCGACTGGTCGGTCAGCTCGCCGATGCGAATGGCGCAATCGACATTTTCCGCCACATAATCGACAGGCCGGTCCGATACGCCGAGATCGATCTGGATATCGGGATAACGCTGGTGAAACTCGATCAGCGCCGGAATGATGATGAGATTGGCGACCGCGCTTGCCATTTCAACGCGCAGGCGACCCTTGGGCAAGGTCTGGGCGCTCGACAGGCTGCCGTCCAGTTCCGCAAGATCGGCCAGCAATCGTGCGGCGCGCTCATAGTAAAGTGCGCCATCCGGTGTTACGAGAACACGGCGGGTCGTACGATTGAGGAGTTTTGTACGAAGATGGGCTTCCAATCCCTGGATAAGATTGCTGATCGTTGCCTTGGGCATATTGAGCGAGGTGGACGCGCGCGTGAAGTTCCCGGTTTCAACAACCCGGAGAAAGGCGCGCATGGCCGAGAGCTGGTCCATTATCAAAAAGCCGTCATTGTTCGAGATTCTGGACAGTGTAACCAATTATAGGGGACTATTCCAGTCTATAGACAATGCTAATATCTGACCATGGCGGTTTGCCGCTATACATGAAGGCCAAGAAAGATGTGCGAGAAGTTTACGGTTGAGACATTGCAGGTTCATGGGCGAGCCCATGGGCAGGCGGTTAACACCAACTGCACGGCGCGCATCTATAAGGGCGCCAAATTGCTCTCTCCTCCGCCGGTGGTGTTGCACCTTCACGGTGGTGCTTTCTCGGTCAACTGCCTTGGTGACTGCGAGCGTGTTGCCGAAACACTTGCCGAGGCAGGTGCGGTGGTCGTGTCGCCGGAATATTCGTCGGCCTGTCTCAACCCGTTCCCGGCGGCGCTTGAGATAGCCTATTCCATTTTGACTTTGATGCGCCAGCGTTGCCCTGAATTTGCGCATAAGAAGTCGATGCTGTTTGTCGCCGGTGAAGAGGCGGGCGGTAATATTGCTGCCGGCGTGGCCCTCATGGCGCGCGATCAATATCTGACCGATCTCAAGGGTCAGATACTGCTTTCGCCCATGCTCGACCCCTGCCTCGCCACGGCGTCTTTCCGCAAATATTGCCCGGAAAGCGCCGTCCAGACGATGTCGGATGGCTGGCAGCATTATCTGGGCGAGTGCGCGGGTTTCACCCACCCCTATGCTGCGCCCGCCCTGTGTACGCGTCTTGCTGGTCTGGCACCCACTTTGCTTGTCACCAGCGCCCAATGCCCGATGCGCGATGAAACGCAGGCCTATGCCGAGCGTCTCCGTCAGGCGGGCGTGAAGGTTCAGTCTCATGTCCTGCCCGGAAAAGCCGGCTGGATACCCGAAAACAAGGTGGCGAACACCGACTGGTCGCCGCAGGAACATAAACTTATCGACCTGTTTTCCGATTTCTTCCGGCAGGCAGGAGCAAAGCCAATCGCAGCATAACATCAGTTTTAAAGTCCTCCCAAGCTTTGATCTGGTGCTCACATTGAAGCCGGCCCCCACCGGTTAGAGCGAAGCTCTAACCTCTTTTATTGAAAGCATAATCTGACCGATCCTCGTTCCACTCCGGTCGGATTATGCTCCAGGAGATACAACAATGACATCGATCACAGCCCGCCGGGCCCTTTGGGGCGCCGGCCTGAGTATCCTATTGTCTGCAGCCGGCGGCGGCGCCATTCTTTTCGGCGCGCCTCACCTCAAGGCCGATGCTGCAACCGATATTTCCGCTCCACCGCCTGCCGTTCCGGTTTCGGTCGCCAAGGCAGAATCGCGACGCATCGTGAGCTGGGAAGAATTTTCCGGCCGTCTGGAAGCGATTGACCGGGTTGAAATTCGCCCGCGCGTCGGCGGCGCCATCCTGAAAGCCCATTTCCGCGAAGGCGCTCTGGTGAAACAGGGCGACCTCCTCGTGACTATCGATCCCGAGCCCTACGCGGCAGCGGTCGAAAAGGCAAAAGCGCAGGTTTCCGCTGAAGAAGCCCGCGTTGCACTGGCCAAGACCGAACTGGAACGCGGGCGCCAGCTCGTGACCACCCGTACGCTCGCCCAAAGCGGCCTCGACCAGCGTTCCAGCGCCTATGACGAGGCACAGGCAAGCTTACGCTCTGCCAAGGCAGCGCTTCGTTCAGCCGAGCTCGATCTTCAATATACCGAAGTACGCGCGCCGATCTCCGGTCGCGTCGGGCGGCTGGAAGTCACGGCAGGCAATCTGGTCGCGGCAAGTTCCGCCTCACCGGTCCTGACCACGCTTGTTTCGGTCGATCCGATCTATGCAAGCTTCAGCGCCAATGAGGAAGTCGTCACCAAGGCACTGGCCAAGCTTGCAGCCTCGCCGGGCGGAAACGCGATCGAGCGTATTCCCGTCCAGATCGGCACGGCTTCCGATGAAGGCACCCCGATTTCCGGCCATATCCAGCTCATCAACAATGAAGTCGATGCCACAACCGGCACGATCCGCGTTCGCGCTGCAATCGACAATCCGGATGGAAGGCTCATACCGGGCCAGTTTGTCCGCATTCGTTTCGGCGAGCCGGAACCGGATGAGAAACTGGTGGTGAGCGACCGGGCGATTTCTTCCGATCAGGACAAGAAATTCGTCTTCGTGGTCGGCACGGATAACAAGGTTGAATACCGGCAGGTGGTTCTCGGTCGTAATTATGACGGCCTGCGCATTATCGAAAGCGGGTTGAAGCCCGGCGAGAATATCGTCGTGAACGGCCTGCAGCGCATTCGTCCGGGCGTGGTCGTCGCACCGCAACCCGTCACCGAAACACTTGCCAAGAATTGATCGCAACAGTGCGCGCTTGAGCGCGCGCTAACAGCAAACACTCAGCCTCATCAACCCGCGAGAACGCACGTTCCCGCGGGCCGGGAGAGTCTTTGCCCATCCGCCTAAAGGGGGATAAAAAGATGAACTTTTCACGCTTTTTCGTCGACCGCCCGGTCTTCGCTGGCGTCCTGTCGGTTCTGATCTTCGTTGCCGGTCTGATCGGCATGACAGGTCTGCCGATCTCGGAATATCCGGAAGTCGTGCCGCCGCAGATCGTGGTTCGCGCGCAATATCCCGGCGCCAACCCGGCCGTTATTTCCGAAACCGTCGCCACGCCGCTTGAAGAACAGATCAACGGTGTCGAGGGCATGCTTTATATGCAGAGCCAGGCGACTGCCGATGGCGTCATGACGCTGACCGTCACGTTTGCGCTCGGCACCGATCCCGATCAGGCCCAGCAATTGGTGCAGAACCGTATTTCGCAGGCCGAACCGCGCCTGCCGGAAGAAGTGCGCATGCTTGGCGTTACAACAGCCAAAAGCTCGCCCGACCTCACGCTCGTCGTTCACCTTATTTCGCCCGATGGGCGATATGACGTGAACTATCTGCGCAACTATGCCGTTTTGAACGTCAAGGACCGTATTGCCCGTGTTCCGGGTGTCGGTCAGGTGCAGATATTCGGCGGCGGTGATTATTCGATGCGCGTCTGGATTGACCCGCAGAAAGCTGCCGAACGCGGACTTTCCGCAAGCGACATCGCCAATGCCATCCGCCAGCAGAATGTTCAGGCCGCTGCCGGTGTCATCGGTGCATCGCCGTCAGTTTCGGGCCTCGACCTTCAGCTTTCCGTCAATGCGCAAGGCCGTCTCCAGTCACCGGAAGAATTTGCCAATATCGTCGTGAAATCGGGCAGCGAAGGTGAAATCACCCGGCTGGGCGATGTTGCGCGTGTTGAAATGGGGGCTGCCGATTATTCCCTGCGCTCGCTGCTCGATAACAAGTCGGCGGTCGGCATGGGTGTGTTTCAGGCACCCGGCTCCAATGCGCTCGAAATCTCCGAAAACGTCCATGCCGCCATGGCTGACCTGAAGAAAACCATGCCGGAAGGCGTGGATTTCGACATCGTCTATGACACGACAGCCTTTGTGAAGGCCTCTATCGAGTCGGTCATTCACACACTGCTCGAAGCCATCGTGCTGGTGGTAATCGTCGTCATCCTGTTCCTGCAGACATGGCGCGCCTCCATCATTCCGCTGGTTGCCGTTCCCGTTTCCATCGTCGGCACGTTTGCAGTGATGTATGTGTTCGGCTTCTCCATCAATGCGCTCAGCCTGTTCGGTCTCGTGCTTGCCATCGGCATCGTGGTCGATGACGCCATCGTGGTAGTGGAAAATGTCGAGCGTAACATCGAGCAGGGCCTGTCGCCGGTCGAGGCAACCTATCGCGCCATGCAGGAAGTGTCCGGGCCGATCATCGCCATTGCACTGGTGCTGGTTGCGGTCTTCGTGCCGCTTGCTTTCATCACCGGCCTGACCGGCCAATTCTACCGCCAGTTCGCGCTGACCATTGCCATCTCGACAGTGATCTCGGCCTTCAACTCGCTGACGCTTTCGCCTGCTCTGGCAGCCCTGCTCCTGCGCGGTCACGATGCGCCGAAGGATCGGCTGACCCGCATCATGGACAGACTGTTCGGCTGGTTCTTCCGTGGCTTCAACCGCTTTTTCGGTGCAAGTTCAAACGCCTATGGGCGCGGTGTTGGCAGCATTCTCTCGCGCAAGTCGCTGGTCATGGGTCTCTATGTCGTGCTGCTCGGCGTCACCTTCGTGCTGTTCCGTGCAGTGCCCGGCGGTTTCGTTCCGGCACAGGACAAGCAATATCTGATCGGCTTCGCGCAATTGCCGGATGCGGCAACGCTCGACCGTTCGGAAGATGTGATCCGTCGCATGAGCGACATTGCGCTCAAGCATCCAGGTGTGGCCAATGCCATCGCCTTCCCCGGCCTGTCGATCAACGGTTTCACCAACTCGTCGAACTCCGGCATCGTTTTCGTGACGCTGAAGCCGTTCGAGGAGCGTAAAACACCGGAACTTTCGGCCAATGCGATCACGGGAGAACTGAACCAGCAGTTCGGCGCCATTCAGGATGCTTTCATCGCCATGTTCCCGCCACCGCCCGTTCAGGGCCTCGGCACGACAGGCGGCTTCAAGCTTCAGCTTGAGGATCGCAACGGACTTGGCTTCAAAGCGCTTGACGATGCGACCAAGGCGTTTCTCGCCAAGGCCTATCAGACGCCCGAACTGGCTGGTCTCTATTCGAGCTACCAGATCAACGTGCCGCAGCTTTATGCCGATCTCGACCGCACCAAGGCGCGTCAGCTTGGCGTAGCGGTGACCGATGTGTTTGAAACCCTGCAGATCTATCTGGGTTCGCTCTATGTCAACGACTTCAATGCCTTTGGACGCACCTACAGCGTGCGCATTCAGGCCGATGCGAATTACAGAAGCCATGCCGAGGATATCGGCAAGCTGAAAGTGCGTTCGCAGTCAGGCGAGATGATCCCGCTGTCGGCTCTTCTGAAAGTCGAGCAGACCGTGGGTGCAGAACGTGCCATCCGTTATAACGGCTTCCTTTCCGCCGATATCAATGGCAACCCGGCTCCCGGCTTCTCGTCCGGTCAGGCACAGGCTGCCATCGAACGGATCGCGGAAGAAACCTTGCCTTCGGGCATCGCTTACGAGTGGACCGACCTGACCTATCAGCAGATTCTGGCTGGCAGTTCCGGTTTCCTCGTCTTCCCGCTGGCGCTGCTGCTGGTCTATCTGGTGCTGGCTGCGCAATATGAAAGCCTTGCCCTGCCGCTTTCGATCATCATGATCGTGCCAATGGGGATCATGGCGGCGCTCACCGGCGTCTGGCTGACCGGAGGTGACAACAACGTCTTCACCCAGATCGGCCTGATAGTCCTTGTGGGACTATCGGCGAAGAACGCGATCCTGATCGTGGAATTCGCCCGCGAGCTGGAACTGTCCGGACGAAGCGTCGTGCAGGCGGCGGTCGAAGCAAGCCGGTTGCGTCTGCGCCCAATCCTGATGACTTCGATGGCGTTCATCATGGGCGTGGTGCCTCTGGTGATGTCGACAGGTGCCGGTGCAGAAATGCGCTCGGCCATGGGCATCGCGGTCTTTGCAGGCATGATCGGCGTGACGGCCTTCGGCATCTTCATGACGCCGGTGTTCTATGTGCTGATCCGCAAGCTCAGCGGTGAACGTCCGCTCAAACATGCAGGCGCCAGGATCGAGGCCCCGCATCTGGCGCCGGGAGAATAACCCGGCGTCATTCCTCAGATCCAAAGCCTGAACCACATCAAGGCAGAACCATGATTTGGCGCGATTATCGCGCCAAATCCGTTTTTGCATGGTGAACCGGTGTAATTTCCCACCGAAAGCTGTGGCGAGCGCCCGGCGAATTCATGGCCAAAAGATGGCAAATGGCTTTTGAGGGACGATGTGATGCGACAGGGTGATCGGGCTCTGCTAAACTTCCCGTTGCAATGCTACATCCAAACTGAAGGGAGACAGACATGAAAGTCGTATTCGTGACTACCGCTGTCCTCGCTCTGTCGGTTACGGCTGCGATGGCAGACTGCACCTATCATAGTGCTCAATCCTCCACGAAGATGGAGAAGCCTCAAACGACTGCCAGCATTCAGACAACGGCACCGGAACAGAAATAACTCTCATATCTTCATTTGTGACGATCGTTGCCATGAGCAACAATCGTCACAAATTTTATGAGCTAGAGCATTTCCTGTTTTGATTGAATCATTGGAAATGATCTATCTATTTGTTTTTACGAATGTCTTTATCCCGAAACCGGTTCCCGCTTTCGGGAGACATGCTCTAGAACCTCACGTTGAACGAGGCGTTGAAGCCGTTCCGCACCGCTCCATCACCGAATTGTCCCTTGTAACCGGCTGCAAGCGAGGCATTTTCGCTGAACTGGAAATTCAGACCAGCCTCGATCAAGGCTGCATCCTCGGCAATTGGCACACCTGCCACGCTGAAGGCTTCCGAACCAGTGAAAGCATGACGGGCAACGGGTGTCGTGTCCCCGACCGCGTGCTGCCAGCCGAGTGTTGCGTGCAATGTCGAGGCGATACCGCCAAGCGTCAGATCGGTTGCTGCCCGGAGACCCAGCGTCGTATAGGTGACATCGCTATTGTCGCTGTCGCTGTGAAGACCGGCAACGCCATCCTCATCATATCCGTCAGTGTGAAGCCGGACATAAGCCAGATTGGCGAACGGCTCGAAGCTCGCGCGACCGGCCTGCATCTTGTATCCGGCCTCGCCGAACAGTTGCAGCGCCCTTGCATCATACGAACTCTCTTCAGCCGCATTGAAGCCGGCAAAGGAAACCGAACGCCCGGTGTCGATATTGTACCAGCTATGGGTTGCACCAAAGCGAAGCCCGATATCGCCTGCGCCAACCTTTTCGACGACCGTTCCGGCATAGGCCCCGAACGTATAGGTATCGACGGAAGCGCTTGAGAAACGGCCATCGGCATCAAAGGAAGAATTGCCATAGCCTGCCATCAGACCGGTACGCCAGCTTCCGACCGGCATGTCGGCACCGATGAAAACACCGCCTGCGGAACTGGAAAGCCTGGTGGCGTTGCCATCGCCGTCATTGGAACCCCAGGTGCCGTAGCCCTGCAACCAGAAGGCCGTTTCAGCGGTATTGGCGCAAGCCTGACCGTAGGCTCCGGTGCTGCCTTTGCCGATCCATACCGGATCGCCCGCCTTGCAATTTGCATCGAACGAAGCGCGCAAACGGTCGCCGATGGCGTCGCGTGCAAACCGGCTTTCATCGATCAGCGCACCCTTGACGCTGGCGTGGATTTCGCCTGAAAGAGCATCGAAACCTGCACGCGCCTCGGCAGCACTCAAGCTGACGAGCGCATTGTAAACCTCGCCGCCGCCCAGCCTGTCGGCAGCGCCCGCCACCGCTTTCTGGTTACGCGTCTCGCCAACGCTGGCAAAGCTCGTGTCATTGCGGTCGAGACGCAGATCGATTGTCGTCGCGCCATAAGTCAGACTCGGCGTCAGGAATGCCAGATTGCTGTCGATTGTCGCAAATGTCCCGCTGATGCCGCCCGCCGAAGTCAGGATCGTATAGTTAGTCTGCGGCGCCCAACTGCCATTTTCGCCGATAATCGAAAGGCCGCCCGCAAGCTGCGCGGAACCGCCAATCACGAGCTTGCTGGCCTCCCCCGCAGGCGTGGTGTCGATCTGCAGGACGCTGTTTGCCGTCTGCACCAGATTGCCATCAATGGTCAGCGTTCCGACGGAACCGCCCGGACGCAAGATACCCTGATTGGTCACCGATCCGATAATGACGCCGTGACCGCGCAAGGTGCCATCTGTCCCAATGGCGACATCGCCACCCAGAACCGCAGCCGAAGAATCCGCATCACCGACCTCGAGCATACCGTTTTCAACGATGGTGGCGCCGGTGAAGCTCGCACCGTTGCCGTTGAAGACCAGCATGCCCGCGCCCTGTTTCACAAAGCTTCCGCTGCCCGAAAGGCTGCCCGCAAAAACACCATCGCTCTGCTGGTTGAAGACGATCTGCGCATTGTTGACGATACCGCCCTTCAGGCTTGTCGTATCGCCCTGCAAGGTGCCGCCGCTGACAAGCGTGCCACCGCTATAGCTGCTGATGCCCGACAGGGTCAGCGTGCCGCCGCCTGATTTGACCAATGCGCCAGTGCCGGAAAGGTCACCTGCAAATGTACCGTCGCTCTGCTGGTCGACGACGAGCCGTGCATTGTTGGTGATATTGCCCTGCAGGCTTGCCGCATCACCCCGCAAGGTGCCGCCGCTGACAAGCGTGCCGCCGCTATAGCTGTTTGCGCCCGACAGCACCAGGGTGCCGTCACCGGATTTGACCAGTGCGCCGCTGCCCGAAAGAGCCTGCGAGAGCGTAAAGCGCGCTGCAGCATCGGCAATGTCGAAGCCGCCGCCATTGCCCGTCATGGTCACGCTGCGGGCTGTTTGCGAAAATCCGGTTCCGGTAATCCGCAGCGTACCGCCATCAAGGGTGAGGCCACCGTTGGCATCGCCCAGATTGCTGTCACTTGAGACAGACAGTGTTCCGGCGCTGATCCTTGTGCCGCCACTATAGACATTGTTGGCATTGAGAATGAGGGTTCCCGCACCGGTCTTGGCGATGCCATCCACGCCGACGATGACGTTATCGATGGTTTTGCCGCCCAGTTTGCGCTTGCAGCCGAACTGTCGCCCACACGGATTTCAGGCGTTGTCGCGTTCTGGCTCTGAAGGGTCAGAACACCGCCAGCGAGCCGATAACCGTCGCTGGCAAACTGCATTCCAAGCGCGCTGACCGCACCGTCGCTGTTATCGACCGTGACGATGCCCGATGCTCCACCGAATATCGCAAAGCCCGGCTGCGGGGTCATAGGTCCCTTAAAACTGCCCTGACTATCCGTCCAGTTTGAATTGGTAACGGACCACGTACCAGAGCCGCCACCCATCTGGGAAAGGTCCGCCAGATCGTTTGCGTTCCAGAAATTGAGTTCGACCCCGGGGGCCATGTTGACCAGATTGATCTGCTTGGGTGTGTTGAGAATTTGGAGAGAGCTTCCCACAGGCGGAGCGAACCCACCGCCATAGAAGCTGAGGGCTCCACCATAGCTGAACAGATTGTACAGACCCGGCCCCATGCCACCGATATTGATGACATTGAGGACAGCAGCGTTTACGCTCAGATCACCTTCGACCCTGACACTGTCGCCCTGACCGAAAGTCGAGAAATTTGCACCCGGCGCGCCAAACTCGAAATCAAGCTGGTCGCCCCGCTCCACGGTGAGATTGCCGCCGATCGTAAGTGTGCCGATGCTGGTGCCGGGGCTTAGATGACTGCCCGAGGCGAGGGTCAGATTCCCGCCTATGCGACCATGCCCGCCAATTGTTGCGCCGGCACCAACCGTAACATTGCCCGCGACCGATGCGGCCGCACCGCTTGTATCTCCTATGATGAGACTGCCAGCCATGACACTGGTAAGTCCGGAATAGGTGTTGACGCCGTTGAAAACCTGCTGTCCGCTGCCTTGCTTTACAATACCACCTGTGCCGTCAATTGTTCCGGCGAATGTGTTGTTTCCGCTGCCGCCGAATGTTAGAGAGTTCCCTCCCATAGCGATATTGGTTCCTGCCACTCCGGTCAGTCCACCAATAGATTGTGACCAGCCAGCCCCGCTGATATCCAGAACCGCACCCGCATTTGCGAGATCCACGCTGCCGGTGCTTGCAAGTGCCCCACCGTTAACGATCATCAGCTTGCCTGCATTGATCGTTGTGCCGCCGGTATAGGTGTTTACGCCGGCGATGATCTGTGTGCCGATGCCCTGTTTGACAATACCGCCCAAGCCCTGAATGGTGCCAGCGAAGAGATTATTGAACACGGTACCAAATGCGAGGGTATTGGAACCGAGTGTTATGGTTGTCCCCGAGGAGCCGCTAAACGATCCGATTGTCTGATCACCCGCTGCACTGATATCGAAACCAGCGCCTGCCGCGCCGAGATTTACAAAGCCACCAGCCACAAGCGACCCACCGGCACCGAGCGCCAGCGTACCTGCATTGATTGTCGTGCCGCCGGTAAAGGTGTTCGTGCCGGTGAGTATCTGTGTGCCGCTACCCTGTTTGACAATACCACCCGTACCCTTGATCGTCCCGGCAAAGGTCTGACTGGTCGCATTGCCGAATGTCAGTGTGTTGGGACCGAGCACAACAGACGTACCGGAAACGCCGCTCAAGGATTCAATGATCTGGTTTCCGCCTGCTCCGCTAATGTCATAGAAACTCCCTGCGGTGTCGAGATCGACGCCTGCTCCCCGTGCGGTCGTTACGTAAAAACCCAGCGCCGCCGTCGTCATCAACAGTATGGATTTGTGACGCAATACGCCTGTCATGTGAATCCCCCCGGACACCCGCCTGAAATGCATAGATATTGCTGAACGGCGCGAACGCGCTTCAGCGCTTTTACATTGCAAATTACCGAAACAAAAGATGAAATCACAATTTTCTGGTAGTAATATTGGATTTATTCGATAACGTTCCGCGATGTACTTGCAACCAATAGATGTAGCGGCACGCAACCGAGAAACATGACAGGAAATATTATGCGCTTCATCGGAAGGGCAAAAAAAAGCGCGCCCTTCAAGTGAAGGACGCGAAAGAGGTGCAAGCTCGCTCTGATCGAGGAACCCGAACGGCAGGTTCACAAGGCTCGACCAGATGCCAGTCGGCCATTCTTGTCCGGTAAGCAATCGATGAATGCAGGATCGGTTTTTATTCGTAGCTCGAACGCTTCGTTTCGAGAGTAACCGTTGTCTCTGCTTCCGCGCTATCCGGACTGGTTGGCTGCTTATCGACCCCGACTCCCCGCGGTCGATAAGCAGCCCCCGCCCAATTTTTGCGCCAGCCTCCTAAGCCCCAACAGGCCGGCGGTCATTTAGTGAACGCTCTAGTAGCGAAAAACAATTCCCCTATTCAGGGGGGTATGTCACAAAGAAGAACCCGCCCTTTTACCCGAAAGGGACTGGTAAATGCCGGTACAGATTGAAATATCCCTTGAATCAGTTTGATATTTATTAGGAATTGGACCAGAATTTTTTAATGTTATGTGTGGATTGACGCTTTTGAAGAGGAATCTCGCGCGACAAGCTCAAGAGAATCTTGAAATTGCACGCATCCTCCCGTTTAAGCTTCTTTACATTCGCAATTTTTCGTTTCTGGAGATACCTCACGTGTCATGCGCAAACTGGATGTTCGCTTTCCGGCGTCTTCTGGCGCTCCCGGCACTGATCGCGTTTTTCGCCATCTGCCAAATCACCCAATTTACCGGCGTGGCCAATGCTGCGCCGCCCGTCGCAGTGACAATCACGCTGACCATTATCGCTCCGAATGGAACGACACGTGTACTGAGCACCGATGATTTCACGAAACTGCCGCAGAACAAGCTGCAGACCAACACCGCATGGACCGAAGGCCCGCAGAATTTCGACGGCGTGCTGTTGCGCGACGTGCTGGCAACGGTGGGTGTCGACGGAAAAGATGCAACCAGCCATTCGATCACGGTGCTGGCGCTCAACGATTACAGCATCAGCATTCCGCTGGAAGACGCCTATAAATACGACGTCCTTGTTGCACACAAGATGAACGGCAAGGAGTTGAACCGGCGTGACAAGGGACCATACTGGATCGTCTACCCGCGCGACCAGCATGAGGAACTGAACGATTCGCGCTATGATCATCGATGGGCATGGCAGCTCAAGCAGATCGAGGTGAAATGAGACTAAAGCGGGGCTACATTCTTTCCGGCCTGGTTATGGTGGGGTTTGCGGCCCTGCTCGCTTATGCTTTCATTCAGCTTCTCGTCATCCAGAAATCGCTCGCAACCTATGTCGGCGAAAACATGGTCTGGGCCATCACCCAGACCGAGCGTGACGCCGGGCGTCTGGGCGAAACCGCGCTGACGCTGCCGAGCGGCAACGCGGACACCGCCGATCTCTCGCTTCGCCTCGACGTTCTCTACAGCCGTTTTGCGCTTCTGGCCGATGCGCCGCAGAAGAAATATTTCGCGCGCATTCCGGGCGGTGCGGAAACCATCCAGCGCAATGCCGACCGGCTTCCCGAAATCGAGGCGATGATCGATGCCGAGCCTGAGAAATTCGACCCGGTCGCCATTTACGAAGCACTCGTCCCCATGCGCGAGGAACTGACCAAGGTTGCCAATGATGCGATGATCCTGGAACGTGACCGTGGCGGCGCGCAGCGCGACCAGCAATTGCAGTCGATCTACCTGATCATGTTCGCAGTGCTGGGCATCATGGCCACCGGCGCCATCCTGTCATGGCAGGTGTTTTCCAACATGCGCAAGGCCGAGCGCGCCCACAAGGCGCTGCAGGAATACAAGCAGCAACTGGAACACACCGTCGCCGACCGCACCGCCGCCCTGCGCGAGGCGCTGGAAAGCGAACGCAAGGCCAAGGAGCTTTACAAGAGCTTCATCACCACGGTGTCGCACCAGTTCCGCACGCCAGTCTCGATCATCGACATCATCGCGCAGCGCTTCATCCGCCGCGCCGACGAGTTCACGCCTGAAATCATCATCGACAAGGCCAAGCGCATGCGCAATGCCAGCCGCCGCCTGATCCTGCTTCTGGAAAGCACGGCCAATGCGGAACGCCTCGATGAGAATGGCTTTCAGATCAACCGGCAGCCGGTCGATTTTTCGGAACTGGTCCGCAACACCTGCGCCTATCATCAGGAACTGCATCCCGAGCTGGAGCTGGTAACGGACATTCCGGACAGCGAGACCTTCTGTTATTGCGACGGCATTCTGGTCGAGCAGATTCTGGTCAACCTGCTTGGCAATGCCACCAAATATTCCCCAGCCAACCAGCCCATAGAAGTGACCACCGAGGAGGACGACAACGAATTCCGCTGCATCGTTCGTGATCATGGCATCGGCATACCGGCAGAGGATGCGGGCCGCATCTTCACGCGCTTCTTCCGTGCCAGCAACGCATCGCATATGGCTGGTACCGGCCTCGGCCTCAGCCTGTCGCGCGCGCTCGCCGAATTGCATGGCGGAACGCTTGTCTTCACTTCCATTGAAGGACAAGGTACGGTGTTCATTCTGACTCTGCCAAAGGTGGCCCAGCATGCGACTGCCTGAAATCCTCCCCATGCCGACCGTCCTCTGCATCGAGGACGAAACACATATTCTGGAAGAACTGATCGATGAATTGAGCACATCGGGTTTCAATGCCATCGGCGCTGCCAATGCGAGCGAAGCGTTGCGTGTGCTGGACACGACGACACCCGACATCATCATCTGCGATATATTGATGCCCGGCACCAACGGCCTGCAATTTCTGGAACAGATTCGCGGCTCCCGCGCCGACCTTGCCGGAACGCCATTCCTGTTCCTGACTGCTCTTGCCGATCGCAGCCATGAGCTGACAGGCCGGGAGGCAGGCGCTGACGACTACCTCACGAAACCGATCGATTTCGACGTTCTCATTCTCACGATCCGCGCAAGGCTCAATCTGGTCGCGCGGGTGAAAGCCATATCCGCACATCCGGCAGCAACAGAACCGGAAGGCGAGTTTATCCATCTTTCACGCCGCGAAACCGAAGTGCTGAAAGAGATCGGGGCTGGACACAGGAATGGCGAAATCGCCCGCAAACTTGGACTATCGGAACACACAGTCAGCGACTATGTGAAGGCCATCTATCAAAAACTGAGCGTTTCTTCTCGCGCCGAGGCAACCCGTGAAGCGATAAGGCGCGGTCTGGTCGACATGAGATAAGCGAGCAAGTTCAAACATATTTGTTTGGGAATGACTGGCAATGATCTCGACAATCCGAAAGCCCCAAATTACGGTTTGCTTATGAAGCAACCGGTTCGACAACGCGCTGTCTTCTTCATTGGCGGCTACGATCCGAAAACGCCGGAGGCGTTTTTTGGTCGATTGAATAGAGAAATCAAAAGGTTCGAGGCGCTCTGGGGCGTTCGCTCCGACGTTTCGGATGTCAGCATATCAGCGGACGGCGAGATCGGCTCCGTGTCGATCACGACGGCTCCCGCCGACGATAATTGGGACACTGAAACAGACTTCAATTTTCTCGTTCTGGACAGAATAGTGCTGGCGGATTTCGACCGCCCCCTGCCTGTCAGGCTGGCCAAATATCTTGTCGCTTTCGGCGATTTCGTCGTAACCGGCACGGCTTTTCGCTTCTTTGCAAAAGCCTGGCGCTTCGGGCTCTATTTCCTCTACCCGTTTCTCGTGCTCGCTTTGTTTGCTGCCGCGAGCTATGCGGTAGCGCGCTGGACGGTCCAGTGGCTGGGCGCGGTGAGCTGGTTCGTCGGCCTGGCGGTTTTTTCCGCGGCACTCGCCGTTCTGGGCAAGAGATGGTCAACCAACCATCTGATGGACCTGTGGTCGTTTTCGCTCAATTTCATTCGGGGAAGACGGCAGGACGCCGAATCCCTGATGCAGCGCTTTGCAGCCGGTATCGTCGAGCGCATCACCGCAAAACATTATGACGAAGTCATTCTGATCGGCCACAGCACCGGCGGCATGTTGATGCTGGACGTTGCTGCGCGCTGTCTTGCCATCGACCCGGAATTCAGCGGCCGCGCCCCCAAAGTGACGGTCCTCACCCTTGGATCGACCGCGCTCAAGGCAGGCTATCACCCGGCGGGCAATCATTTTCGCGAAGGCGTGCAACGGCTGGTGGACGACGGCAAGATCGACTGGGTCGAAATCCAGTGCCTGACCGACGCGATCAACTTCTACAAAACCGATCCCGTGGCCGAGATGGGTCTGAAGCGCGAACCGCAAAGGTCTTTCCCCGTGACAAAGACCGTGCGAATAAAGGACATGCTGCAGCCGGAAATCTACAAACGTGTGAAGCGGAATCTTTTTCGCGTGCACTATCAATATGTATTCGGAAATACAAAGCCTTATTGGTATGATTTCTTTCAGATTTGCTGTGGGCCGACCTCACTCGGAGACCGGACGGATGACCGAATAATCGGTGCCTTGCCAATGAAAGAAAGTACTGCCGAATGACACCGACACTGGCCGCAATCGTCTGGGCTATGGGGCTTGTCGCCTGGGTCGTTATCCGCATTCCGCATCAGCGGCGTGCGCGCAAGATCAAAGTCGCCAACAATGCAAAGACGCTGGCCGACAGGCTGGCGCTGGGTGCGGCGAGCGTCGGCCTGTCGCTGATCCCGATTGTCTATGTCGCAACCGGCTTTCCTGCCCTTGCCGATTATGCTTTCCAGCCATGGCTGGCCTGGATCGGGCTGATTGTCGAAATCGCGTTCCTCTGGCTTTTCTATGCAAGCCACCGCCAGTTGGGCAAAAACTGGTCCGTCTCGCTTGAAATCCGCCGCGAGCACAAGCTGGTGACGGATGGGCTTTACAAATATGTCCGTCATCCGATGTATCTGTCATTCTGGTTGTGGGCGATTGCCCAATTCTGCCTGCTGCCGAACTGGTTCGCCGGTTTGGCTGGCCTTGTCGGCGTTGCTATCCTCTATTTCTATCGTGTCGATCACGAGGAGGCGATGATGCGCGCTGCATTCGGCGCATCCTATGATGAGTATGCGCACCGGACCGGCCGTGTCATTCCGAGAATCAAGTTCTAGTGATTTGGCCGAAACGGATCAGCGCTCTAAATACTTCTTTCGATGCGCCTCGTTCGAAAGCCATTTTCCGAACGCGCTCCAACAGGTAATCGAAAGATGAATTCAAAGCCGAATAGTTTGCGTTCGAAATCCCTGACCCGTCGCAGCCTGCTGTTTGCGGGGGCTGCACTTGCGCTTTCCGGCGGCGCAGCACAGGCAGCACCCAAAACGCCTTCCAGAAACTCGCCGCAGGCCGATGTCTATCTTCTGCGGGGTTTCGGGGATGTCTTCTCCACCGGCATCGACGAGATTGGCAAGCAGTTGCAGGCCAACGGAGTGGACGCGCATGTCGAGGGGCACCAGGCCTGGCGTTTCGTGCTGAACCAGATACTCGCCGACCAGCGGAAGAACCCGCGCGCGCCTGTCATTCTTATAGGCCACTCGCTCGGCGCCAATGCCGTCATCGACATTGCAACCGCGCTTGAAAAGAAGGGCATTCAGGTCACTTATATGGCCACCTTTGCCGCCACCGCGCCTGCCCCTCTGCCCGGCAATATAAGGCGTGTCGTGAATTTCTATTTCAAGCAGCACGGCTGGGGCTTGCCGCTGACCGCCGGCCCGCGTTTCAGGGGTAGCCTCGACAATCGCGACTTCTCGGGCATGAAGGATATCGGCCATTTCAACATCGAGAAACAGCGCCCGCTTCAGGACGAAGTGGTGCGCAATGTGCTGAGCGTCGTACGCTCAAGATGATCTGAAAAGCCGATTGGCGGAAGAGAATGGGAGTCGAACCCACCAAAGACCGTCTATCGGCCCCTCCCGGATTTGAAGTCCGGACATGCCACCGGGCATGTATCCCTTCCAGATATTGAATTCATTCCATAAATTCGCATCGGCACGCCGTAGCAACGGGCAGATTTCCAACCTGTTGCTACTCTTTCATTCGCTCCTCATTCCTACAGCACCAGCAATCAAAGCGTCAATCTGGACGGCTGGATTCCAGCCGCCGGTCACTGAATGATGCAGGTTCCCGGCCACTCATTGCATGGCCGGTTGGCGCAGCCGCCAACGGCGGCCAGAACGAGTATCAGGCAGATGGTCGTCGAAAGAGATTTCACTTCATTCCTCCGGTTGTCCCTACTTCCCCTTGCGTGAAATCGCCGAACAAGTCCAGCTTGCGGCGGTTCAGGCGGCGCATGTCTCCGCGCCTTATCGTGACGCTGTTGCGATCGAAGAATTCCAGTATCTGTATCGCCACCTTGCGACCGCTATCCACCCGGTCGCGAAACCGCGCCGCAATGAACCAGCCGCCATCAAATGCCGCATCCATATCCGACAGGATGCCGATCATTTCGGCAATTGTCGCCCGCAGGAAAAAATGGTCGTGCGCCACTTCGTGCACCCGGCCCATGCGCCCTGAAAGCTTGAGAAGGCGGCGAATATCTTCCTCCCGCTCATCGAGCAGACCCGAAATATCACGCACGCGCGGCGGACGAAAACGAGCCTCACCGCCAAGCAGCGGCGCGATGCGCTGCCAGAGCGTCTCGTCGGCATCGCTCATCGTCACTTCATGATCGCGCAGGCGAAGCCAGGCGCCGTCCAGTCTCAACAGGTCCGCCTCGACCAGTGCGGCGATGGCGGCCCGAAAGGCTGGTGCTGGCAGGCGCGGTTTCAACAACAACCGCAGCCGTTCGACACCCATGCCGATCAGGTCTGGATTTTCGTCGTGGAAAGTGCCGAGCCGCGCCAGAATATCTTCGCGCAGAGCGTCCCATCGTTCCGGCAACAGCAAGAGGACGGAGTTCGCCTGCGGAAGCATCACGGCATCGAGCGCCTGCGCCAGACCTCGCTGATCGTCCGCCAGCGCGCGGTCGCGCAGGAATGCCGTCGCATCAAGATAGTAAGGTTCGGCAGTCAGCAGTGCGCGTGCCGCTTCTGCCGGGTCATCAATGGAGTGGGCATCGAGCTGCGCCATGCGCTCCGGGCTGCGGCGCTTGCGTTGCGGCGGGCGCAGATCGAGAAACCGTCCGCCGCCAATGGTGCGTTGTGCGGAAACATCGCGGATGACGAAACGGTCTCCGGCTGCAGCCGTAACAGGACGATCCAGCACCAGTTGCACCCGATCTTCGGTGCCGGGCGAAAGCTCTTCATCCCGCAAAAGCACGATGCGCGCACCGACCTCGGTGGAGGCATGATGCAGGCGGACCGGGAACCACTGACCAAGCGGCTTTTTCTCCGAGGACAGGATTTGCAACGATGCATCGATGCGGTCCGTCGGGCGATGAAGGCTGGGCTGCACCAGCATATCGCCGCGATGCACCGGCTCTTTCGATATGCCGTCGCCTGCCAGATTGAGCGCACAGCGATCACCCGCCTGCGCGGTCTCGCTTAGCCTGTTCTGCGCATGAATGGTGCGGACACGCACCTCCTTGCCAGACGGGCTGATGACCAGATGGTCGCCAATAGCAACCTTGCCTGAAAGCACCGTCCCCGTGACCACTGTGCCTGCGCCCTTGAGCGTAAAGGAGCGGTCCACCGCAAGACGAAAACGTCCATTTGCCCGCCGCTCGCCGAATGCATGAGCTTCGGTTTCCAGCACAGTTTCAAGACCATCGATCCCGGCACCGGAAATGGTGGAGACCGCCAGAACGGGAATGTCGGCAAGCCCTGTCAGCGCCAGTTCATTGCGGATAGCGGTTTCAACCTCGGCAAGACGGTCAGGTTCGACAAGGTCGGATTTGGTAATGACGGCAACACCCCGCCGGATGCCAAGCAGATTGACGATTGCCAGATGTTCGCGGGTTTGCGGCATGATCCCGTCATCGGCAGCGACAACCAGCATGACAAAATCGATGCTCGCCGCACCGGCCAGCATCGTATGTACGAATTTTTCATGCCCCGGCACGTCAACAAAGCCCAGTATATCCTTTTCGTCACCGGACAAGGGCAGATAGGCGAAGCCGAGATCGATGGAAATGCCTCGCGCCTTTTCCTCTTTCAGCCGGTCCGTATCCACCTGCGTAAGCGCGCGCACCAGCGAGGTCTTGCCATGATCGATATGCCCCGCCGTTCCGACGATCATGGCTTTTCGTTCAGCGCATTGCGCGCTGCCTCGATGAAAGGAGCGGCAAGCGCGCTGCCGCCCGCCTCAGCGCGCATGAGACATTCGTAAGCCGCCACCGGGTCGCGTTCCACGCCCATGCCAAGATGCAGCGCAGCACCGAGCATGGCTTCGCCATCCGGGTCACCCGCGGACGACGCCCTCCGCCACCAGTGTACGGCCTGAGAAGGATCACGCGGCACGCCGAGAGCATTATGATAGATCATGCCAAGCCGGGTCATGGCTGCAGCTACACCGCCCTCCGCCGCCTTCAGCGCCCATTCGCGCGCCTCAACCGGGTCGGCGGTTATCACCTCGCCTTCCATGAGCATCCAGCTCAGCATGTCCTGCGCCTGCGGATCCCCCTGTTCTGCAGCAAGCCGGTACAGCCTTGCAGCTTCCGGGTAATCGGCTTCGATATCTTCACCCTTGAAGAGGAGTGAAGCGAGATTGCGCTGGCCGGAAGCATCGCCAGCCGCCGCTGAAAGCGCCAGCCAGCGCTGCGCGAGGTCGACATTTTTCTCAACGCCCATGCCGCCCGCAAAACAGGCGCCGATATTGTTCTGCGCGTGCGCATTGCCTGCACGTGCCAGCGGCTCCCATATGGAAAGCGCCGTTGCGTAATCGCCCGCCTTTGCAGCGACAAGCGCCTTTTCCAGCGCTGGCGCCGCCGTGTCCGGCTTCGGCTTGCGGGTGAAAAGATCAGCGAGCCGCATAGGATGACAGGTTCCGAACGAAACTAGTCTCGTCATCAAGGCAGCGCAGATCGAGCACGAATGCGCCCTTTTCGATCCGCCCGATCACCGGCAAAGGCAGTGCCCGCAATGAACCGCCGAGCGCTGTCAGCACGGAGCCGCTGCCATCCTTCGGCACAATCGACAATCCGGCGCTTGGAACGGTCGAGAGCGGCAATGCGCCAGAACCGATCTGGCTGGCGCAATCTGTCACCGCCACGGTGAAATTCGGGCCGAGTATTTTCTCCAGCTCCGGCTTGAGCCGTGCTGCCTGCGCCGCAATTTCGGCCTGCGGACGCGCCAGATAGCGAATGGTCGGCAGCTTTTCCGCAAGCCGTTCCGGGTTGCGATAAAGTTTCAGCGTCGCTTCAAGTGCTGCGAGCCTGATCTTGTCGACCCGCAAGGCGCGCTTCATCGGGTTCTTGTTGATGCCGGCAATCAGGTCGCGCCGCCCGACGATGAACCCCGCCTGCGGTCCGCCGAGAAGCTTGTCGCCGGAAAAGGTGATGATATCTGCACCTTCGGCGACCGCTTCGCGCACCGTCGGCTCGTGCGCGAGACCGAAGGAAGTCAGATCGGCAAGCGTACCGGAGCCAAGATCATTGACGAGCGGCACGCCTTTGCCTCGCGCAATTGCCGCCAGTTCCGACGCGGAGACTTCCCGCGTAAACCCTTCAATCCGATAGTTGGAAGTGTGGACCTTCAGCACCAGCCCGGTATCGGGGCCGATTGCATTGTCGTAGTCACGCGGATGCGTGCGGTTGGTGGTGCCAACTTCGACAAGCCGTGTCCCGGCGCGGGTCATGATGTCCGGCATGCGGAAAGCGCCGCCGATCTCGATCAGTTCGCCGCGCGATACAATGGCTTCCTTGCCTGCGGCAAGGCTGTTCAGCGCCAGCAGCACGGCGGCTGCATTGTTGTTGACGACGGTTGCGTCTTCCGCCCCCGTGAGTTCGCAGACAAGTGCGCGCAGATGGTCGTCCCGCTCACCGCGCCCGCCCGACGACAGGTCGAATTCAAGCGAAACCGCCTGCCGCATGGCTTGCGTAGCGGCCTCAATGGCCGCTTCAGCAAGAATGGCGCGCCCCAGATTGGTGTGCAGCACAGTTCCCGTCAGATTGAACAGCGGACGCAGGCTCGATTGCCCAGACGCTTCAAGCGCATGGAGAACCCGTTCAGCCAAATGCGCGTTGCTGGCGAGCGAGGCCCCGGATTTCACCGCCTCGCGCTCATCGTCCAGCGCCTTTCGCACAGCTTCCGTCACCGCCGCATGGCCAAAACTCTCCAATGCCCCGGAAAGCTCCGGCATTTGCAGGATGGCATCCACGGACGGAAGGTGACGCAGCGAAGACTTGATCTGGTCCATGCTGCCTCACAGTCCGGCAAGAAGCGGCGAGAAACCGCCTCGCCTGTAAGGCGTCTCGCGCATCAGCATATCAAGACCGAGGCTTGCAATATCATCGGCCATAGGATCGGCATCCGCCGATAGCTGCTGATAGATGATCTTGACCCAGCTCTGGCATTCGTCGCAGGTTTCAGCCTTGATGATGCCGCCGCCTTCTTCAACTTCCTTGTAGCCAATGCCCTTTGTGGAACCGCAGCATACACATTTGACCCGCACATAATGCCAGAGCGTGTTGCAGACGGAACAGGAGCAGAAGCGTGCGCCATGCGCACCGTGCCAGCCCACGACCATCGAGCTTGACGGCATGCTGCCGCAAGTCGGGCAGACGCCATCTGCAACGGGTTTCAGCGACTTCGGATCAAGCGCCGATGCAAGCCGCGTGAAATGGAGCTGCAAGCCCGCCCATATATAAATATGTTCCGCAATTGCTTCCGGCGGCAGAACACCGGCGAAGAGTGCCTCGATCATCCGGCGACGCTCACCCGCATCGCTGTTCGCCACACGCTCCAGCGCATCGGCGGCATCCTGCGGCTTGGCAATATTGCGAGCACGCTCGAACAGCCGGTCGAAGATGGTATCGAGCGCTGCTTGCGATATGGCATCCGCACGATCGATCGCCGGCATGCCGAATTCTCGCCCCCGCTCATCGCCCTGCGCTACAGTGACAGGACCGAGACCAGCCGCTATGTCGGACTGCGCCTCGCTCAGATCGGCAATAAATTCGAGATAGGGTTTCAGCGGACTGACCGAGCCCAAAAGGCGCAGCCGCCCTGCTCTTTCGGCGAAAAGCACGCCGGGGTCCGGCAATTGTACGAAGGGGGGGGCCGATATTTCGCCGATAACCGTCGGGTCCGGCACCAGATCTTTCTTGCCTGCCATGTCACTCCTCACGAACCCAACGGGCCACGTGGACCACTGAATATGATCGCCCTCGAATGACGACCGCGTAAATTCAGGCGGCGGGCTTTCCGCCGCCCTGTTTCACTTTCTGCTTCGATGTCAGTTCGCGCAACCATTTGCGGTGATGTCGCCATGCCCAGCCACCAGTAACCGTGCCGCGTGTCATCGCATGGATCGTGCCCTTGACCCAGATCGCGGCATAGACATGCACAATCCAGACACAGATCGCCGCCACCGCCGCCATGGAATGGACAAGCAAGGCCCAGCGCTGCTGGTTGATGCTGGTGAAGGAACCGAAATACTCGTTCCAGATCATCACGCCGGAAACGATCAGAATGATAATCAGCAGCGACATGGACCAGAAAACGAGCTTCTGACCTGCATTATATTTGCCGACTTCGGGCAGCTTTTCCTCATTGCCGGAGATCACGTCATTGGCATGTGCCAGCCATTGGCTGTCTTCACGCTTCCACAGATTGGCGCTCCAGAAACGCACGAAAAGCCCAAGAAAGCTGAAGAACAACACCACGCCGATCCACGGGTGGATGGCGCGTGTCCATTGTCCGCCGCCAAACAGGCCCGACAGGAAAAACAGCGAAGGGTGGAACATGGCAAGGCCGGACAAGGCCAGCAGCACGAGGCTGATGGCGGTGATCCAATGATTGATGCGTGCTCCGCCTGAATAGCGGTGCACCCTGACCGGCTTGCCGGGTTCTATCCCGTCGCCGCGTTCAACATCGTCAAAGTCGATCTTGCTCATGAGCTTTTCTCTCCCGTGAGCTTCTCGGCCTGTTCCTCGTCATGCTCTGTCACGACGTTCGGACCCTTGAAGATATAGTGCAGCAGACCCGCTGCTGCGGCCAGCCCCATTGCGGCCATGCCCGCATATTTGGATACGCCCTTCCACGCTTCGACAACCGGGCTGATGCGCGGATTGTTCGGCAGATTGGCGTAGATTTCGGGCTTGTCGGCATGGTGCAGCACATACATGACATGCGTGCCGCTGACGCCCGGCGGATCGTAAAGACCGGCATTCTCGAAGCCGCGCGATTTCAGATCCTTGATGCGTCCGTCGGCCCATTCCTTCATCTCGTCCTTGGTGCCGTAGACGATGGCCTGCGTCGGGCATGCCTTGGCGCAGGCAGGCCCCTGTCCGACTGCAATACGATCAGAGCAGAGCGTGCACTTATAGGCCTTGTGAGTCACTTCCGACACACGTGGAATGTTGAACGGGCATCCCTTGATGCAATAGCCGCAACCGATGCAGTTATCGTGGATGAAATCGACGATACCGTTGGAATATTGCACGATTGCACCGGGCGCCGGGCAAGCCTTGAGGCAGCCGGGGTCTTCGCAATGCATGCAGCCATCCTTGCGGAT
>Ga0182737_1001095_pt1 | contig 28997 bp, 32 predicted proteins | sample eDN5th30CBELigOP_FD_128878 | JGI IMG/M metagenome (GOLD analysis project Ga0182737, IMG submission 128878) | Enriched Organic Plus compost microbial communities from Emeryville, California, USA - eDNA 5th pass 30_C BE-Lig OP (version 2) (version 2) ... | reverse complement strand
GATCCCCGAGAACTCGATCACGAAGCCGCCGTCCGCGGAACTCCGGCCCGGCCAGACGGATCAGGACACGCTCCCGCCCTACGAGATCCTCGACGCGATCCTCGAGGCGTATGTGTCGCAGCGCCTCGGCCGGGGCGACGTCATCGCGCTCGGCTTCGACGCCGCGACCGTCGACCTCGTGACGGGCCTCGTCGACCGCTCGGAGTGGAAGCGCCGCCAGGGCGCGATCGGTCCGAAGATCAGCGGGATGGCATTCGGGCGCGACCGTCGGCTGCCGATCACGGTGCGGCTCACGCACTAGGCCAGCGCTACCGGGAGCGGCGGATCGTCTCGGACGGGTACTCGCCGAAGCGGGCTCGATAGGCGGCAGCGAACCGGCCGGTGTGCGCGAGGCCGACGCCGTGCGCGACCTCGCTCACGTTCGTCGCGCCATTGAGGAGGAGCGCCCGAGCGCGGTCGAGTCGCAGCGCTCGGATGTAGGCGCTCGGCGAGCACCCGAATCGTCTGCGAAAAGCATCGTGCAGCGCGCGCTCCCCGACGCCCGCGACGCTCGCGACCTCGGCCACGGTGACGCCCTCGGCCAAGTGGCCCTCCATGTACTCGATCGCCGTTCGAATCGTCCGGGGCGAGGGAAGCGAGACAGGCGCACGCAACGCTTCGGAGTAGTTGCTCGGCTGGCTCAGGAGCAGACACGTCAGGAGCGTCTCCTCGAGCTCTCGGGCGACGGCAGGCCGCAACGCCGTCCCGTTCGCCTCACCGAGTGCGTCCGCGATCATGCGCACGACCCACGCAACGACCGGGGTGCGCAGCACGGAGTCGAACAGAATCGCGCCGCGACGCCGTTCCGGAATGAGCGCATCGAGCCGGGCGGTCAGCGCTTCCTCGTCGATGCGGGCGACGAGGAGCCGCAGGTCGGTGCTCCACCGCATCCGCACCGGAAGCGGCGCGGAGAACACCGAACCCATCCCCGGTACGACCCGATTGGCGCCGTCGGGCACCGCGAAGCCAAGAGTCCCCGAAAGCGGAACGTGGACAGTGGAGTACCCGTCGAGCCGCGGAGAGTCGATCTCCGTGCCCACCCCGTACTCGAAGTGGAGCAAGCCGATGCGCTCGAGGTGTGCGCCCCGAATCCTCGCACCGGAAACAGGCAATCCCGACTCCAATCGCATCCGGTGGCGGCTCATGAGCCGTTGCGCCTCGAAGTGCAAGCGCTCCGGATCCGTCGTCTCGACGGCCGGGAACGCCGACAGCGGCCGAGATGCGACGCTCATCTCCGGCACCTCCTCGTGCGCACGAAAGTCGATCAACAGCATTATCGGGGCCTCCCGCACGGTGCACCGGGTCCAGCTCCGGAATCGGATCGTCGCTTCCGATCGTGGACCGACGACGCGTTCGCTCGCCTCTAGCGTGACGAGGCGAACCACGACGACGAAGGAGTCAGGATGTCGAACGAGTCCGGTGGCAACGAGGTCCTCGAAGCGGTCGAGGCGCTGCGCCCGATGCTGGCGGCGGGAGCGATCGAGGGCGAGCGCATGCGCCGCGTCCCCGAGGTCTCGATTCAGGCGCTCGAGGACGCAGGCGTGTTCCGGATGAGCACCCCCCGGGCGTTCGGCGGGCTCGAGGCGCCGTTGCTCCAGCAGGTCAAGGTTCTCGCCGAGATCGCGCGGTCGGACGTGTCCACCTCATGGGTCGCCTCCCTGCACAGCGTCGGCACCTACTTCGTGGCGCACTACCCGGATCGAGCTCAGGAGGAGGTGTTCACGACCCCCGACACGAGAGTCGCGAGCATCTTCAGTCCGGGCGGGACCCTCACGCCGGTCGACGGCGGATACCTCCTCAGCGGGCGGTGGCCGTTCAACACCGGTTGCCGCTCCGCACAATGGGACACGCTCGCCGCGCTCGTCGACGACGGCGACGGAAGCCCTCCGAGGCTCCTGCTCGCCCTCCTCCCGATGGAGGAGCTCACGATCGAGGACGACTGGCAGCCCTCGGGACTGGCCGCGACGGGAAGCAACGCCGTGAGGGCCGAGCGCGTCTTCGTCGCCGAGCACCGGACGCTCCCGCTCATGGAGGCGCTGCGCGGCCTCAACCTCTCGGCGGCCAACGCGGCGACGCCACTGTACCGCGCGGCATTCTTCCCGTTCGTCCTAGTCGCGAGCATGGGGACGCCCGTCGGGGCGGCGCTCGGCGCGATGGACGTGTTCCTCGAGCGGTTGCCGGCACGCAAGATCACCTACACGCAGCAGCTCCAGGCCGAGGCGCAGGTGACCCACGTCACACTCGCACGATCCGCCGCAGCGGCGAAGGCCGCCGCGCTCCTGCGGGACGACCTCGCCCGACGAGTGATGGGTGCCGCCGAGTCGGGTCGCGAGCTCACGACGCTCGAGCGCGCCGAGATCAAGGCGGAATCGTCCGAAGTCGTGCGACTCTCGCGCGAAGCGGTTCGAATGCTCTTCGAGATCAGCACTGCTTCGAGCATCCAGCAGAGCATCCCGATCCAACGGTTCGCTCGCGACATCGAGGCGCTTTCGCTGCACGGCGCGCTCGCGTTCAACACGAACTTCGAGGTCCACGGTCGGATGCTCGCAGGGCTCGAGCCGGGGACGCCGTTCCTGTGAACACGCAAGACCGGCTGCCCGTCGCCGGGAGCGGGGAGCGCATTCCGACGGCCGAACTCGATCCAGACGACTTCAAGGCCGCATTCCGATACCACCCCGCCGGGGTCGCCCTGATCAGCGCGAACTCCGAGGGGCGTCTCGCCGCGATCACAGCGACGTCACTCGCATCGCTGAGCGCTGTTCCCCCGCTCTGCACGTTCTCGATCTCGGATCTGTCGTCGAATGCGCCGGTGTTCCGTGCCGCGTCGTCCGTCGTCCTGCATCTCCTCGACGCGAGCAATCTCGATCTCGCACGGCTCGGCGCCGCAAGCGGCGCGGACCGATTCGCCGATGAGCGGCAGTGGTCGCTCCTCGCAACCGGAGAGCCAGTATTCCGAGGCACTCGCTGGCTTCGATCTCGCGTCATCGAGCGCGTCAGGGCGGGCAGCGCGACGCTCTTCGTGGTGGAGGCGCTCGAAATCGGAGGCGGACGAAAGGAAGGACCGGCCTCAGGTCTCGTGTACCTCGCCCGGACGTGGCATCGCGTCGACGACGCATCGATCCTCGATTGAGCCAGGCGTGGTGGAGCACAGCCCAGGCGTAGGCTGACCGCATGGCAGAGACAGCCGAATCGGGGCCGAAGCGCGTGCGGACCCGCCACTTCCAGCGGGCGAAGGAGCAAGGCATCCGGATCACCGGGTTGACGAGCTATGACGCGCTCACGGCGGGCATCTTCGACGAGGCCGGCATCGACTTCCTGCTCGTCGGCGATTCCGCGGGCAACGCCGTCTTCGGCTACGACACGACGCTCCCCGTCACGCTCGACGAGCTCATCCCCCTGACGCGCGCCGTCGCAGGTGCAGTGCAGCGGGCACTCGTCGTCGCCGACATGCCGTTCGGTTCATACGAGTCGGGGCCGGATCAGGCGCTCGCGACGGCCGTCCGGTTCATGAAGGAGACCGGAGCGCACGCGGTCAAGCTCGAGGGCGGCGTCCGCAGCGCGGAGCAGATCCGACGCATCGTCGGCGCCGGCATTCCCGTCATGGCCCACATCGGGTTCACGCCGCAGAGCGAGCACGGCCTCGGCGGTCACGTCATCCAGGGTCGAGGCGAGCAGGCGGAGCGGCTCCTCGCCGATGCTCACGCGGTCGAGGACGCGGGCGCGTTCGCGGTCGTGCTCGAGCTCATGCCGTCGGGGGTCGCGCAGCGCGTCACGCAGGCGCTGCGGATTCCGACGATCGGCGTCGGCGCGGGGCCGCACGTCGACGGCCAGCTCATGGTGTGGACCGACTGGGCCGGGCTCACCAAGGGTCGGATCCCGACGTTCGTCAAGCAGTACGCGGACTTGCGGGGGACGCTCGCGGGCGCCGCGGCGGCGTTCAGAGCCGACGTCGAGGCCGGCGCGTACCCGGCGCGGGAGCACGAGTACGAGGACTGAGCACGGCCGATCGCGCCGCATTCGCGCGGCGAGGTCGCGCGCCTCCTGCGGACGAGTGGATGTCGGTGGTCGGCGGTTCAATAGGGCCATGCGACGAGGACTCCCCGAGGCCGACCCGGTCGCGATCGCGGCATTCCGGGCTGCGCTCGACGATCTCGCCGATCTCGAGCGCCGGCTCGACCGCCTCCACGCGGAGCGCGCGCGCCTCGTCGAGCGGGTCGGCGAGCTCGGCGCCGCCTGCTTCGTGCCGGAGGAGCCGACCACGAAGGCGTCCGAGTTCGCGCACCGGTCGATGCGCGCCGAGATCGCGCTCGCGATCCGCGCGTCCGAGTACGCGACCGATCGGCTCCTCGAGGAATCCTCGGCGCTCGTCCAGGACACGCCCGACGTCCTCGAGGCCGTCGAGGACGGCCGCGTGTCGTTCCGCGCCGCCCGGGAGATCGCGAGTCGCGCGCGCGAGCTGCCGGCCGCGTGCCGGGAGGCGTTCGGCCTCGCGGCCCTCGAGATGGCCGCCTTCGCCGCGCCGAGCCGCTTGCGCACACGGCTCACGACGCTTCGAGACCGCATCCACGAGGCACCCCCCGAGGAGCGGCACGCGGCCGCCTACCGGCAGCGCCGGGTCGCCGTCGAGGACGTCGACGACGGCATGTCGTGGCTCCACGCGCACGTCCCGTCCGTCGAGGCGCACGCCATCTTCCACCGGCTCACCGACGTCGCGCGGGCCTCGATCGACTTCGACGGCGAGGAGGGGATCGACGACCCGCGCACCCTCGACGAGCGACGTGCCGACCTCCTCGTCGACTTCATCGTGGGCGACCACGTCCGCGTCGTGGGCCGCGACGGCCTCGCCGCCGACGAGGCGTTCGAGCGGCGCGTCGCCGACGGGCGCGACTTCTCGAGGTTCGCGGGCATCCGCCCGACGGTCATCGTCACGGTCCCCGTCCAGACGCTCATCGATTCGCCGGTCGCGGACGAGGCGCTCGGGTCGAGCGACCCGCCGATACTCGACGGGACCGTACCGATCGATCCGGTGACCGCGAGGCGTCTCGCCGCGAACGCCCCGAGCCTCCTGCGCCTGCTCGTCCACCCGCACACGGGCGTCCGCCTCGATCTCGGCCGCGAGCGGTATCAGGTCTCGACCGAGCTCCGAATGTGGTTGCGGCTCCGTGACGAGACGTGCCGATTCCCCGGGTGCGCGCGGCTCGCGAAAGGCTGCGACGTCGACCACACCGTCGCGTGGCAGCACGGCGGCGAGACCCGCGCCGACAACCTCGCCCACCTGTGCCGCGGCCACCACACGCTCAAGCACCAGACGCGGTGGGCCGTCGAGCAGCATCCCGACGGGACGATCACGTGGCGCTCCCCGAGCGGTCGCGTGCACTCGGTGCGGCCGGCGAGCGCATTCGCCCGCGCCGGCTGAAGCGCGTCTACGTCCGCGAGGCGCCCGGCGCCTTCGATCGTTTCGCCGCCTTCGGCTTCGGGGGATCGATGAGTGCCGCGGTCGCCATGAGCAGTTCGCGGAGCCAGTCGCCGTCGGCGGCGAGCGGCTCCGGAATGCGCCAGTAGTCCTTCGAGCCCGGGAAGATCGGCCCGAGCAGGTCGACCGTGAGCCGCTCGTCCTCGAGCGACGTGACCTTGACGCTGAGCACGCCGTCGATGACGAAAGCGGGGATGCGGTTGTCGAGGTACAGCGCGTACTCGCCGAACATCCGCTTCGCGGTGATGGGAAGCGGCTCGACTCGGGCGACGATCGCGTCGAGCTGCGCGGGGCTCGTCGCCACGGTCAGTCGTCCCCGCGGGCGTCCTCGTCCGCCCACTTCCGCGCGCGCTCCGCGACGATCTGCGGCGCGCGCTCGGCCTCCTCCCGCGTTTCGAACGGCCCGATCCGATCGATCGAGAGCGACAGCGGCCCCTCCTCGACCTCACCCGTCCGGTCGTTGTACCACCATTCCGCCATGGGAGCCTCCGTCAGCCTCGGTAGGCTCGATGCTATGCCTTGGGACGCCGCGGGACACCTCGTTCCGGGCGTGATCTCCCCGCCGCGCCCCGTCCCGGCGAGCATTCCGCGGCCCGAGTACGTGGGACGGCCCGGGCCTCGCCCGTTCGCCGGCCACGACGTCTACACGCCTGAGGAGGTCGAGCGCATCCGCGCCGCCGGTCGAATCGCCGCGCAAGCCGTCGAGGCGGTCGGCGCTGCCGTCGCCCCCGGCGTCACGACCGACGAACTCGACGCGATCGCCCACGAGTTCGTCGTCTCGCACGGCGCGTACCCCTCGACGCTCGGCTACCGGGGCTTCCCGAAGTCGTGCTGCACGAGCGTCAACGAGGTCGTCTGCCACGGCATCCCCGACGACACCGTCCTCCGCGAGGGCGACATCGTCAACGTCGACATCACCGCCTTCAAGGACGGCATGCACGGGGACCTCAACGCGACATTCGTCGTCGGCGAGGGCGCCCCGGAGGTCGTCGCGCTCGTCGAGCGCACGCGCGAGGCGATGCATCGCGGCATCCGCGCGGTCGCGCCCGGCCGCGAGATCAACGTCATCGGCCGCGCGATCGAGTCCTACGCGTCCCGCTTCGGGTACGGCGTCATCCGCGAGTTCACGGGTCACGGCGTCGGCAGCGCATTCCACACCGGGCTCATCGTCCCCCACTACGACGCCGCCCCGGCGCACGCCGACGTCATGGTCCCGGGCATGGTCTTCACGATCGAGCCGATGCTGACGATCGGCACGCCCGAGGAGCCCGGCACGATCGAGTGGGACGAATGGGCGGACGACTGGACGATCGTCACGCGCGACCGCAGGCTCACGGCCCAGTTCGAGCACACGCTCGTCGTGACCGAGCGCGGGGCGGATATCCTGACGCTCCCCTGATCCTCGAGAGGAAGACGGCATGTCCCACGCACTCGGCGTCGACATCGGCGGCACGGGCATCAAGGCGGCGATCGTCGACACCCTGAGCGGCGAGCTCGTCACCGACCGCGTCAAGCTGTACACGCCGAAGGGGGGCGAGCCGGACGACGTCGTCGAGACGGTCCTCGAGGTCGTCGACAAGCTCGGCGGCGTCCCCGAGGGCGTGCCGGTCGGCGTGTGCTTCCCCGCGATCGTCAAGAAGGGACGGACCCTCTCGGCGGCGAACATCTCGAAGGCGTGGATCGGGCTCGAGGCGGAGGCCCTCTTCGAGCGGGCCCTCGGGCGCGACATCACGTTCGTCAACGACGCGGACGCCGCGGGGTACGCCGAGCTCCACTTCGGCGCGGCGAACAACATCGAGGGGCTCGTCATCGTCACGACGCTCGGCACGGGCATCGGATCGGCGATGATCTACGACGGCACGCTCATCCCGAACACCGAACTCGGCCACCTCGAGATCGGCGGGAAGAACGCCGAGTCGCGCGCCTCGTACGGGGCGAAGGAGCGCGACGGCCTCGACTGGAAGGCGTGGGTCAAGCGCCTGCAGAAGTACTACGCGCACGTGGAGCGGCTCTTCTCCCCCGACCTCTTCGTCATCGGGGGCGGCGTCTCGAAGAACGCCGACGAGTTCATGCCGCTCCTCAAGCTCGACACGCCCGTCGTCCCCGCCGTCCACCGGAACAATGCGGGCATTCTCGGGGCGGCGGCGCTCGCGACGGTGACGCACCCCGTGTGAGCGGGGGTGAACGGGCCGGCTGATACGCCGGGTTCTGTTCGGGCACTCCTGCCCTGGACGGCCATCCATCTCGGACGTGCGTTGCCGCACGCCTCCAGCGGTCTACCCGGGGACGGGACGAGCAGCCCCATGGTCCCCTGTCTGACCTTGCTCCGGACGAGGTTTACCGAGCCGACCGCGTCACCGCGGCCGCTGGTGGGCTCTTACCCCACCCTTTCACCCTTACCGCCGGCCGAAGCCGGAGGCGGTCTGCTTTCTGTGGCACTGTCTCGCGGGTCACCCCGGGTGGGCGTTACCCACCGTCCTGCTCTGCGGAGCCCGGACGTTCCTCGGCGCCGCCGGTCACGACCGGCGACGACGCGGCCGTCTCGCCGACCCGTTCACGCATTCCAGGGTACGCCTGTCCCTCGAGGAGCGCTCGAGCGATCAGGGGAGGTCCGCGCGGGCGTCCATCGCGCGATTCGCGAGCTTGTCCGCCCTCGAGTTCTCGAGCCGCGGCACCCACTCGAAGCGGACCGGGGTCCCGGCGAGGAGCGCGCGCGCCTCCGCGGCGAGCTCAGCCATGTCGGGGTGCTTGATCTTCCACCGGCCGCTCATCTGCTCGACGACGAGCTTCGAGTCCATGCGGATCGTGAGCGACGCGTCGGGGTCGATCTGGAGCGCGCGGCGGACGCCCGCGATCATGCCGCGGTACTCCGCGACGTTGTTGGAGGCGATGCCGCCGTACACGCCGACCTCGGCGAGGATCTCCCCCGTCGCGACGTCGATGACGACGGCGCCGCTCCCGGACTCCCCCGGGTTGCCTCTCGAGCCGCCGTCCGCCTCGATGAGGAGCTCGCGACCCATCAGAGCCCCGACTCCGCGGTGCGGACGAGAATCGCCTCGCTCGAGGGGCAGATGAGGACGTCGTCGGGCGCCGCGGAGCGGACCGCGGCGAGCTCGTCGGCGAGGAGCGCGACCCCCGAGGCCTGGGAGACGCCGCGATAGAGGAGCGACGCGCCGACGCCGTACCGGGATCGCTGTCGCTCGTAGAGCCCGACGAGGTCCGCGGGGAGCTCGGCGACGAGCGCCGTCCGCTGCTCGGCGAGCTGCGCCCGCTCGTCCGCGATCGCCTCGAGCGCGGAGGCGACGGCCCGCTCGGCGCCCTCGAGCTGCGCGGCGAGGTCGTCGAGCCGCGACTGGATGCCGGCGAGGGCGGCCTCGTGCTCCTCGACCTTCTCCATGACGGCGAGCTCGATCTCCTCGAGGTCCTGCTTGCGGCGCCGAAGCGACAGGATCTCGTGCTCGAACGCGGACGCGTCCTTCGCCGAGCTCGTCGCGAGCATCCGCTCGTTGTCGCGCGCGATGCGCGCATCGACGACCTCGACGTCCGCCTCGACGCGCCTGAGCTCGGCCCGAAGGTCCTCGAGGACGCCCCTCGATGCGATGACGTCGCCCCGCGCGGTGTCGCGCTCGCTCGAAAGCCTCGCGACTTCGGCGCGCTCCGGCAGGTGCCGCTCGCGGTGCTCGAGCTGCGCGAGCCGTGTGTCGATCGACTGGAGGTCGAGCAGTAGCGCCTGCGCCTCAGGCGCCGCCTTGAGTGCCATCCTCACCCCTCTCGGTGCCCTGCACGATGACGAAGTCCCACGGATCCGTCCGCAGTTCGCTCACGACGACCTCGACCCCGGGGAGTGCGCCGCGGAGCTGCTCGGCCGCGACATCGAGCCACAGCCACTCGCTCGCCCAGTGCGAGACATCGACGAGCGCCGGGCCTCCGGAGATCGCCGCCTGCTCGCGCGACTCCTGGGCGGGGTGGTGGCGGAGATCCGCGGTGATGTACGCGTCGGCGGCGAGCACCGCCGGGTGCGCGAGGAACGCGTCGCCCGCACCGCCGCACACGGCGACGCGCCGGACGAGACGCTCGAACTCGCCGCTCACGCGCACGCCCCCGGCCGTCGCGGGCAGGAGCGCGGCGACGGCGCGCGCGAGGCGACCGAGCGTCGTCGGCGCAGGGAGGTCGCCGACGCGCCCGATCCCGTCGCCGTTCGGTCCGGCGGCGAACGGCGCGGCGTCGGCGATACCGAGCCGTGCCGCGAGGACGCCGCTCGTGCCCGAGTCGACGGCGTCGGCATTCGTGTGCACCGCGAGGAGCGCACACCCCGAGCGGATGAGGCGGGTGAGGAGCGCCCCCTTGAAGCGCTCCGCCGACACGCTCGTCACGCCCCGAAGCAGAAGGGGGTGGTGCGTGAGCAGCAGCTGCGCTCCCGTCCCGACCGCCTCGTCGACGGTCGCGGCGACGGCGTCGACCGCGAGAAGGATCCGCGACACGGGCGCCTCGGGATCCCCGCTCACGAGGCCGATCGCGTCCCACTCCTCCGCTCCCGCGGCGGGCCAGAGCGTCTCGACCGCACGCTGCACATCGCGGACGGTGGTCGACATCGCCTCAGTCTATTCCGCGCGCCGTCGACGCAGACCGTCCTCGATCGCGCCGCGGCCGCGGTGCGCGGCCCGCTCGTGCGGCGATGACCGCGACCGCGGCGAGGATGAGGACGAGGCCGCCCCACGCGACGGGCGTGAGGCGCTCGCCGACCACGGCGACCGCGAGGAGCGTGGCGACGGCGGGCTCGAGGAGCGTGATCGTCGTCGCCGTCGTCGCCGCGAGCGAGCGCACGCCGACCCCGAAGAGGACGTACGCGAGGACCATCGGTCCGACGACGAGATAGGCGGCGATGCCGAGCGCGCGCCACGATTCGAGCAGCCCGACGCCCGTGACGAGCAGGACCGGGATGAGCGCGACCGCGCCGAGCCCGAACATCGCCCCCATGACCGGCGTCGACGCGTGACCGGCGGCGATCGCCCGGCGAGCCACGTAGGTGTACAGGGCGTAGCCGGCACCCGCGACGAGCCCGAGGAGGACGCCGGGGACGATGTCGCCCGTACCGCCCCGACCACCATGACCGCCGGTCGCGAGGAGCACGACGCCGGCGATCGCACCCGAGGTCGCCACCACCCACGCCGCCCCGGGCCGGCGCCGCTCGATCGTCCACTCGAGGATCGCCGCGAAGAGCGGGCCGCTGCCGAGCGAGACGACGTTGCCGATCGCGACGCCGGCGAGGTGCATCGACGGGTAGAACGCGAGCGGGTACGCGACGACACCGACCGCGCCGAGGAGCAGCCAGCGGCGCGCGACGGGATCCGCGATCGCCAGCCACGCCCGTCGAGCCGTCAGCAGGAAGAGCGCGACGCCGCCGATGCCCATCGTCGCCGCACCGATCGCGAGCGGCGACACGCCGTCCGGCATGAACGCCGCGGCCGTCCCCGTCGTGCCCCAGAGGACGCTCGCGGCGACGAGCGCGATCGCCGCGGACCGCGCCGCGCGATTGGATCGAGCGGGAGCGGTGCGCACCACTCGAGGCTACCGACCGGCCACGTGCGGACTTCCCCGCCGACACGCCGCTCCGCGGCCGGGAGCGTCCGCACCAGGTCGGACGCGACGGGGCCGTAACGTTCGCGAAATCTGCGACGCATAGCGTGGAGGTGCACCAGCATTCCACCTCCACCGAAAGGGCTCCACAGCAGCATGAAGACCCCCTTCGCGCCGACGCGCCGCCGCGCCGCCGGCTTCACCGCCGCGGCCGCGGCGGCCGCGCTCCTCGCGGGTTGCGCGTCGAGCGCACCGAGCACGGACCAGTCCCCCGCGGCTGCGGGCTCCGCCGCGCACGGCGAGATCAGCGTCCAGTACTCCTGGATCAAGAACGAAGAGTTCGCGGGCGAGTTCTACGCCTACGAGAACGGCTACTACGACGAGGCGGGCTTCTCGAACGTCCTCGGCATCTCCGGCCCCGACACGGGTGTCGCGAAGCTCCTGTCCGGAACCGTCCAGGTCGCGCTCTCCGACGCCGCCTCGATCGGCGCGGCGATCGCCGAACAGGACGCCCCGCTCAAGATCATCGGCGCGACGTTCCAGAAGAACCCGTTCACGATCCTCTCGCTCGCCGACGGGGCGAACATCGAGACGCCCGAGGACCTCAAGGGCAAGCGGATCGGCGTCCAGGACTCGAACGCGAGCGTCTTCGCGGCGATCCTCAACGCGAACGGGATCTCGCCCGACGAGGTCGAGGTGGTCCCGGTCGACTTCGACCCGACCCCGCTCATGAACGGCGACGTCGACGGCTTCATGGCGTACCTCACGAACGAGGCCCTCACGGTCGAGCTCGCGGGCTACGAGGTGACGAACCTGCCGTACGCCGACAACGGCGTGCCGTACGTCGCCGAAGTGTTCGCGGTCACGGACCAGTACCTCGCCGAGAACCGCGACCTGCTCAAGGCGTTCCTCATCGCGGAGATCCAGGGATGGACGCAGGTGTTCCAGCAGCCGACTGAAGCCACCGTCGACCTCGTCGTGAAGTACTACAACGAGGCCGCGGCCGAGAACTCGGAGGGCCTCGAGTCGGTCTTCGGCGCGCTCGACCCGGAGAAGACCGCGATGGGCCTCGAGGCGCAGAAGCTCCTGATTTCGACGGAGGAGACCGAGGCGAACGGGCTCTTCACGATCTCCGACTCGCTCAAGGAGCAGACGGTCGCGTCGCTCGCGGCGGCCGGCTGGGAGGTGTCGGTCGAGGAGCTCTTCGACACCTCGATCATCGACGAGATCTACGCCGAGCAGCCCGAGCTCAAGGCCTACCTCCCGTAGCCTCGAGTCGATGTCGCAGCAGCACGTCGCGAATGCCGGTGCCCAGCGCTCGCTGGGCACCGGCATTCAGGTGTCCGGCCTGAGCAAGACGTTCCGCCTCGCGCGCGGCCGGACGCTCCAGGCACTCGAGAACACGGACCTCCATACCGAGCAGGGTTCCTTCCTCGCGCTGCTCGGTCCCTCCGGCTGCGGGAAGTCGACGATCCTCCGCATCCTCGCCGACCTCGAGCACCCGACGACCGGGGAGGTGCGGGTCGACGGCCGCACACCCGCCGAGCTGCGCAGTCGCAGCGAGCTCGGCATCGCATTCCAGGACCACGCGCTCCTGCCCTGGCGCTCGGTGCTCCGCAACATCCAGTTGCCGTTCGAGGTCGCCGGGCGCGCCGTCGACCGCGCGTACGTCCAGGAGCTCATCGACCTCGTCGGCCTGGGCGGCTTCGAGCAGGCGAAGCCGGCGCAGCTGTCCGGTGGAATGCGCCAGCGCGTCTCGATCGCGCGGGCGCTCGCGCTCAAACCCTCCGTGCTTCTCCTCGACGAGCCCTTCGGCGCGCTCGACGACATGACGAGACAGAACCTCAACCTCGAACTCTTGCGGATCTGGACCGAGAAGCCCGCGACGACGCTCCTCGTGACGCACGGCATCGCCGAGGCGATCTTCCTCGCGGATCGCGTCGCCGTCATGTCGCCGCGTCCCGGCCGCATCAAGGAGATCCTCGAGATCGACCTCCCCCGCCCGCGAACCCCGGACCTCATGCGCACGCCCGAGTTCCACGCGCTCGTCGACCGCGCCTCTGAGCTGCTGTTCGGCGCCGACGGCCGGGCGGAAGCGGAGGCCTGAGTGGCGCGGCGGCGACGCATCCCAGGGTGGCTCGCGGGCGTCATCGGCGCCGTCGCGCTCGTGCTCGCGTGGTGGTTCCTCTCCGTCACCGCGTTCCAGCCGGCGCCGGGCACGACGTTCACGCCCGTGCCGTCGCCGCTCGCGGTCGCCGAATGGCTCTTCGTCGACGGCGGGATCCTCGGCGCGTGGGGCGTCTTCCAGCCGACGATCACGGCGGCGCTGCTCGGCTTCGCGTGGGGCAACGGGCTCGCGCTCGTCCTCGCCTCGATCGTCCTCCTCGTCCCGCGCGCCGAGACCGTCATCACGCAGGTCGCCGTCGTGAGCTACTGCCTCCCCGTCGTCGCCGTCGGCGGCCTCTCGATCGTCATCCTCGGTGGCGCGAAGCAACCCGGCGACCCGAGCCTGACGGCCGTCTTCCTCGCGGCGCTCTCCGTCTTCTTCACGACCGTCGTCGGGGCGCTCCTCGGGTTCAAGTCCGCGGATCGAGCGAGCCTCGACGTCATCCGCGTGTTCGGGGGCGGCCGGTGGACGCAGCTGACGAAGGTGCGCCTCATCGCCGCGCTCCCCGCGATCCTCAATGCGCTCCAGATCGCCGTGCCGACCGCATTCCTCGGGGCCGTGCTCGGCGAGTACATGGGCGGGACCGACCGGAGCGTCGGCATCACGCTCATCCGCCTGCAGGGGCAGCTCGACTCCCCCGGCGTGTGGGCGGTCTTCCTCCTCTGCGCCCTCGTCGCGCTCCTCGGCTACGCGCTGCTCGGCCTCCTCGCGCGGCTCCTCACGCCGTGGCTCAGCGGGAGGTCGAGTCCGTGAAGGCCATCTCCGCGGCCGTCGGGCGATCGCTCCTCAACGCCGTCGTCACGATCGCGATCGTCCTCCTCCTGTGGCAGGCCGTCGTGAGCCTCACCGGCGTCTCCCCGTACGTCGCGAAGGGGCCCGTCGACGTCTTCGAGCACCTCTTCGTCGACGCGCCGGGCGAGACCGACCCCGACCGCTCGGCGGCTGCGCATCGCGCGACGCTCGCGCCGCTCCTCGGCCAGACCCTCGCCGACGCCGCGCTCGGCTTCGTCACCGGGATGGCCGTCGCGATCGTCCTCGCGCTCGCGTTCTCGCTGTCCAAGACGGTCGAGGCCGGGGTCATGCCGCTCGCGCTCCTCCTGCGCACCGTCCCGCTCGTGTCGATCGCGCCCGTCATCCTCCTCATCACCGGACGCGGGACCGCGGCGTCCGTCGCGGTCATCGGCAGCATCGTCGTGCTCTTCCCCGCGCTCGCCTCGGTCCTCTTCGGACTCAGCCGCGCGAGTCGCGAAAGCCTCGACCTCGTCCACGTCTACGGCGGCAATCGCCTGCAAGCGCTCCTCAAGGTGAGCATTCCGGGCGCCCTGCCGTCGCTCTTCGCGGCAGCGCGCGTCTCCGTGCCGGGTGCCGTGACCGGCGCGCTCCTCGCGGAGTGGCTCTCCACGGGCACCGGCATCGGCGGGATGATCCAGAAGTTCAGCGCCTCGGCGCGGTTCGACGACCTGTGGGCGTCGGTCGCCGCGATCACGCTCGTCACCCTCGTCCTCTACAACCTCGTGCAGATCGTCGAGCACGCCGTCCTCGCCCGAATGCGCGCCTGACGCCCCGAGCGAGCGAGGCGCGCTCGAGGGGCGCTCGGGATTTGCTAGACTCGGGCGGTCGCTTTCGCGCATTCCTCGGTAGCTCAATTGGCAGAGCAATCGGCTGTTAACCGATAGGTTCTTGGTTCGAGTCCAAGCCGGGGAGCCATGTCCCCCAGCTCGCCCGCCGTCGCCGCCGCGGTGCGGGAGAGCATCGCGGTCGGGCTCGCCGTCTCCGCGTACGGCGTCTCGTTCGGCGCGCTCGCCGTCGCCGCAGGCCTCGACGTGTGGCAGGCGTGCGTCCTCAGCCTCGTCATGTTCTCAGGCGGGTCGCAGTTCGCGCTCATCGGCGTCATCGCGACCGGCGGCGCGACGGCGGGCGCGGCGGGCGTCGTGAGCGCGACGCTCCTCGGGACCAGGAATGCGCTCTACGCGCTGCGCGTCGCGCCGATCGTCGGTCCCGGCGTCCTCAAGCGCGCCTGGGCCGCGCAGTGGACGATCGACGAGACCGCCGCGGTCGCGACGGCGCACGAGGAGCCCGCCGCGCAACGCGCGGGCTTCTGGGTGACCGGCGCGATCATCTACGTCGGTTGGAACCTCACGACGCTCCTCGGCGCGCTCCTCGGCGACCTCATCGGCGACCCGAGCGCGTGGGGACTCGACGCGGCCGCGGCCGCCGCATTCCTCGGGCTCCTGTGGCCCCGCCTCAAGCGCCTCCAGCCGATCGTCGTCGCGGTCGCCGCCGCGGTCGTCGCCGCCGTGCTCCTGCCCGTCGTGCCGCCCGGCGTGCCCGTCCTCGGCGCCGCCGCCGTCGCGATCGTCATCGGCGTGACGAACTGGCTCGGACCGAAGGACGCCGCGGCGTGACGATCTGGCACTGGATCCTGCTCGCGTCGATCCTCGTGTACGCGCTCAAGCTCTCCGGCTATCTCGTGCCGGCGCGGGTCCTCGAGCGCCCGCCCGTCGCGCGCACGGCGAACCTCATGACCGTGGGGCTGCTCGCGGCGCTCGTCGTCACCCAGACGCTCGGGGCCGGCACGGCGCTCGTCGCGGACGCCCGCATTCCCGCGCTCGTCGTCGCGGCCGTGCTCTTCGCGGTCCGCGCGCCCTTCATCGTCGCGGTCACGGCCGCCGCGGTCGTCGCGGCGCTCCTGCGGATGACCGGCTGGGGCTGATCAGGCCTCGAGCTCGTCGACGCCGGGCGTCCACGACATGCCGGGCCTGCCCCAGCCTTCGCGACGGATCGCCTTCGCCGCCGCCTTCGCGTACTGATGCTCGAGGCGATCGGCGTAGAGGATCCCCTCGAGGTGGTCGAACTCGTGCTGGAAGATCCGCGCGAGCCAGCCGTGCGCCTCGAGGTCGAAGCGCTTGCCGGTGAGATCCTGCGCACGCAGCAGCGCGCCTTCCGCGCGGCGCAACGGGAAGCGCTCCCCGGGGATCGAAAGGCACCCCTCGGACTCGGCGTCCTCGTCGAGCGGCACGATGTCGGTCGGGGTGATCCACAGCTCGGGGTTGATGGCGACGCCCTCGTGCACGTTCTGGTCGTCCTCGGCCCAGTGCCACACGAAGATCCGCAAGGGGACGCCGACCTGAGGCGCCGCGAGCCCCACGCCGGGCGCGGCGTGCATCGTCTCGATCATGTCCTCGACGAGCGAACGCACCTCGTCGTCGATCGAGCCGACCTCGGAAGCTCGAGCGTGCAGGACGGGATCCCCGGCGATGCGGATCGGCAGGACGGCCATGCCTTCCAGCCTACGGGCGCGCCTGACGGTAATCTCGCAAGGTGCCTCCGGAGTTGACCGACCTCGCGGACCACGCGAGCGAGCTGCTGGATTCGCAGGCGTACATCGGGATCCCGCTCGCCCTCATCGGTGCGGTGCTCCTGTCGATCGGGACGCAGTTCCAGCACCGCGGCGTCGCGAAAGTCGAGTCATCGCTCGGCGCGAGCGGCTCGGGCCTGTCCGCCGGCCACCTGCGAGCGCTCCTCGTGCGACCGTCGTGGGTCTTCGGGACCGTCATGCTCGGCGTCGCGATCGTCTTCCAGCTGACGAGTCTGTGGTTCGCGCCGCTCATCGTCGTCCAGCCGCTCGGCGCCATCGCCCTCGTCATCACGGCGATCCTCAACGCGCGCCTCTCGCACACCCGGCTCGACAGCGCGACCGTCCGGTCGATCCTCATGTGCGTCCTCGGCGTCGGCGCGTTCGTCACGATCGCCGCATTCACGGCGGAGGCGCGCGCGATCACGGAAGTGCAGCTGCGGACGGTGCTCTTCATCCTCCTCGGCGTGCTCATCCTGTGGGGGCTGCTCTTCTTCCTCTTCCGCAAGCGCGCGCGGCCGATGTTCTACGTCGTCGCCGCGGGGACGCTCTTCGCGTTCGTCGCGACGCTCGCGAAGGTCGTCATGGGCCGCATCCAGACGCTCATCGCCGCGGACTGGCGGTTCAGCGCCGCGGACTGGCTCACGCTCCTGTGCATCCTCGGGCTCATCGTCGCCGCGCTCCTCGGGATGTACTTCGTCCAGTCGGCGCACGCGAATGGACCGCCCGACCTCGTCGTCGCGGGACTCACCGTCATCGACCCGCTCGTCGCGGTGGCGATCGGGATCATCGTCCTCGGCGAGGCGGCGAATGCGCCCACGTGGGCGGGGGTCGCGTTCGCGGTCACGGGCGGTGTCGCGGTGTTCGGCGTCTACCTGCTCGCCAAGCACCACCCGCAGATGAACCTCGACACCGAGTCGCTCCCCCTCCGGCGGGGCTCGAAGGGATCGCCGCGCGCCTAACCGGCCGGGGCGTACACTTCGGTCCGCCAGGTCGAGGAGTCGGGATCGTCGCGCGGTCCCGTGCGGTACACCTCCCACGACATCGTGCGGACGGCGCCGTGCTCGGTGAGCGCCGCCTGCAGCCGGTCGTACGCCGCCCCGAGGCCCTGGTACTGGCCCATGTGGACCTCTCGGAGCGCCGGGCCGGCGGGCAGTCGGACGATGTCGAGCGTCGTGCCGTGCGGCTCGGCGCTCACCGGGTAGCCGATCGTGACGTCGAACGTCGTCCCGCTGTCCCGGTGGTACACCGCCATCGCGGGGCCCGCGATGAGCTCGGGCGGGATGAGGGCGTCGGCCTCCGCGATCGCGAGGCCGAAGAACACGCCCATCGCGGCCGCCTCGATCTCGGCGCGGCGGCCGGCGATGATCTGTTCGGGCAGGTCAAGCAATTCGGACATGTCGACTCCTTCGACTCGAAGCTACGAGCCTTTCCTGACAAGCCGCAAAGGCGCGTGGGGCCAGCCACCCATCGCCGAATGTGCGCCCGCGCGCCGTGTGCGCGGGTGCGCGCCCGCACACTCGCCGCGGGGACGCACAGTCCCGGGGGAATGCGCGGAGGTGGGGCAGGCGGGACTCGAACCCGCGACTGGCAGGTTATGAGCCTGCTGCTCTAACCGGCTGAGCTACTGCCCCGGCGAGTCAACGCTACCGGTCCGGAGCGCCTCGCCGCCCGTCGATATCCTTGCTGCGTGGGGTCGGGGGCCGCGGCGAGCGAGTGGATCGCGTCGCTCACGCGCGAGATCCCCGACTTCCCCGAGCCGGGCGTCCGCTTCCGCGACCTCACGCCGCTCCTCGCCCACGGCGGCGCGCTCGCCTCCGTCGCCGATGCGCTCGTCGCCCCGTTCGCGGGAGGCTTCGACGTCGTCGCGGGCATCGAGGCGCGCGGCTTCGCGTTCGCGGCCGCGGCAGCCGCTCGGAGCGGCTGCGGGGTCCTGCTCATCAGGAAAGCGGGGAAGCTCCCGGGCGACCGGCTCAGCGAGTCGTACGACCTCGAGTACGGGAACGCGACCCTCGAGGTCCACGTCGACCAGGTGCCGCAAGGCGCACGCGTGCTGCTCGTCGACGACGTCCTCGCGACGGGCGGGACGCTCACCGCGGCCGCACGACTCGTCGAGCGGGCCGGCTGGGTCTCGGTCGGCGCATCCGTCGTGCTCGAGATCGCCGCGCTCGAGGGTCGCACGCGCCTCCCGTCGACTCGCGTGCACGCCCTCGCGATCACGTGATCGAGCCGTCGGCGGTTCAGTAGCCCGCGGACGGGCTCACGACGCCGATGAACGCCCCGTCGCCGAGGAACGCGCGGACGTTCGCCTCGAGGCGGGCGGCGAGGAGCGGCGCGGTCATCGCCTCGGTGTCCGCCGAATGCGACGTGACGACGACGCGCGGCGCCGACCACAGCGGGTGGTCGTCGGGGAGCGGCTCCGGGTCCGTGACGTCGATGCCCGCGCCGGCGAGGTGCCCGCGCTCGAGCGCGGCGGCGAGCGCCTCGGCGTCGACGAGCGAACCGCGGGCGATGTTGACGAGGACGGCGTCGCGTCGCATGAGCGCGAGCCGCCTCGCGTCGAGGAGCCGGCGGTTCTCGCCCGTCGCCGCGGCCGCGAGGATGACCACGTCCGCATCCGCGAGCGCCTCGTCGAGGCGGGTGATGGGCAGGACGCGGTCGACGCCCGAGACGGGAGCGTCCTGCCGTCGCACGATCGTGATGGCCGTGTCGAACGGCGCGAGCATTCGCACGATCTGCTGGGCGATGCCGCCCGCGCCGACGATGAGCACGCGCCGGCCGAAGAGCGACTCGCCGGTCCGCTCGGCCGCCCACGATCGCGAGCGCGCCTTCTCCGGGATCTCGCGGAGGCACGCGAGCGTGAGCGCGAGGGCGTGCTCGGCGACCGGCTCGGAGTATGCGCCCTTCGCGCTCGTCCAGATCGGGCGGGCGCGCTCCGCGTGCTCCCGGAGCACCTCGGCGAACGCGTCGACACCCGCCCACGGCAGCTGGACCCACCCGATGTCGGAATGCGCCCGCAGGGCCGCGGCGAGGCCCGCGACGTCGTACGGGTGGGACCAGACGAGCCCGCGCGTCTCGGGGCCGAGCGGCGCGACCGTCCCGCCGGCCGCTTCGACGGCGGCGACGAGGTGAGCGGCCTCGGTCGGGAGGATCGCGATCGGTCCGGGCTCGGGCCGCATGTCCTCGGGAAGCGGGGCGCCGAGTCCGGCGAGCGGGTCCCGCAGCTCGCCCGGCCGGCGACGGCCGCGAGCGGGCCCGCTCACGCCTCGACCCGCGCGCCGAGCGATTCGCCGAGTCGGCGCACGTAGGGGTGGAACGGGTCGTCGAAGACCGTGTCGATCGGCCCGATGCCGACGATTCTGCCGCGATGCATGACGGCGAGCGTATCGGTGATCCGACGGACCTCGGCGAGGTCGGCGGTGACGATGAGCGCGGCGAAGGACCGGCGGCGCTGGAGGCGGGCGATGACGTCGAGGATCTGGCCGCGGACGGTGACGTCGATCCCGGCGGTCGGGTCGTCGGCGACGAGGACGTCCGGCTCGAGCACGAGCGAGCGTGCGATCGCGACGCGCTGCCGCTGGCCCTTGCTGAGCTCGTGCGGCATGGCGGAGAGCATCGAGAGCGGCAGGTGGACGGCGTCGAGGAGCGTCGCCGCGATCGCGCCCGCCTCGTGCCGGTCGAACCGCTCGTCGATCTGGAAGATCGGCTCGATGATGTTCTCCTCGACGGACAGCCGCGGCGCGAGATGCTGGCCCGCCTCCTGCCGGAGGTAGCCGACGCGGCGCGAGAGCCGCGCTCGGGCCCGGCGGCGCATCCCGCGCACCTCGTGGCCGAGCACCGTGAGGCTGCCGCCGTGAATGATCGGGCTGCGCACGTCGCCACGGACCTCGACCTGGAGTGCGACGGCGCGCGCGAGCGTGCTCTTGCCGGAACCCGTCTCGCCGACGACCGCGAGGAGTTCGCCGCGGCGGATCTCGAGGTCGGCGCCGTCGACGGCGACGGTGCGCGTGATCTGGCTCGGCGAGTTGTAGCGCAGGCTCAAGTCGCTCGCCTTGACCGCGATGTCCTCGTCGAGCGTCCGACGGCTCATTCGCCCCTCACGCTCCGCCGCTCGTCCTCGATCGCCACGAGACGCCGCTGCACCTCGGCGAACCGCTCGGGCTCGGCCGCGCGGTCGATGCGCTGGAGCGCGCCGAGCGCTTCGCGCTTAGCTCGCAAGAGCTCCCGGTCCACGAGCGAGGCCACCACGGATCGAGCGTACCGATCGATGCTGTCGGCTCGCCCGGGGAGCGGCGCGACCGCGAGCTCGCGCACGAGACCGCGGAACGGCTCGGGGGCTTCCTCGGCGACCGCTTCGACCCAGCCGGGCTCCGCATTCCGCTCGAACGTCACGGCGATCGCGTCGCGAACGGTCGCGAGCGCGGGCTGCTCGAATCGTCCCCGAAGCGCGCGGCCGGCGAGCTCTTCCCCGACCTCGGCGGGGAACTGCAGGATCGCCATGAGCGCCTCCTGCTCGAGTCGGGTCGCAGGGTCGCGCGGGAGCGCCGCGAGCGACAGCTGCCGGTCGCCATCCGTCGTCTCCGGGCGCTGCGCCCCGCCGGGCCGCTCCTCGCGGCCCGCGCCGCGCTCCCCCGGCCGTGCCCGCTTCGCGGCGCGGACCGCGGCGAGCGTCTCGGTCGGGTCCTGGCCGAGCCACTTCGCGAGCAGCCGAGCGTATTCGATCGTGAGCGCCTCGTCCCTGATGCCCGCGACGACGGGCGCGGCGGCCCGCAGCGCCCCGACGCGCCCCTCCGCGGACTCGAGGTCGAACCCGGCGAAGGTGCGGCGGATCATGAACTCGAACATCGGCTTCTTCGCCCGGATGAGCGCCCGGACGGCGTCGTCGCCCCGGTGGAGGCGCAGGTCGCACGGGTCGAGACCCTCGGGCGCGACCGCGACGAATGTCTGCGCCGCGAACCGCTGCTCCTCCGCGAAGGCGCGCGAGGCCGCCTTCTGTCCGGCCTCGTCGGGGTCGAACGTGAAGACGACCTCGCCGGCGGCGGCGAGCGCGAGGTCGTCGCTGTCGCCCATGACGCGACGCACGAGCTTGATGTGATCGACGCCGAACGCCGTCCCGCACGTCGCGACCGCCGTCGAGACGCCCGCGAGGTGGCACGCCATGACGTCCGTGTAGCCCTCCACGACGACGACCTGCCGCTGCTTCGCGATGTCGCGCTTCGCGAGGTCGAGCCCGTACAGCACGTGCGATTTGTGGAAGATCGGCGTCTCCGGCGTGTTGAGGTACTTCGGCCCCTGGTCCTCGCCGAGCAGTCGCCGGGCGCCGAACCCGATCGTCTGCCCGGTCGTGTCGCGGATGGGCCACACGAGCCGGCTGCGGAACCGGTCGTACACGTCCCCGCGGTCCCCTCGACCCGCCAGCCCGGCCGCGACGATCTCGTCGTCGGAGAACCCGAGCGAGCGCAGATGCCGCGACAGCACGCCGCCGCGGGGCGCGAATCCGACGCCGAACCGCGCGGCGGCGGCGGCGTCGAAGCCCCGTCGCCCGAGAAACGCGCGACCGGGCGCCGCCTCGGGCGCCGCGAGCTGGGCGATGAAGAACGCCTCCGCGGCCTTGTTCGCCGCGAGGAGTCGTGAGCGGTTCCCCTGGTCCCGGCTCGGCCCGCCGTCCTCGTAATGCAGCTCGTACCCGATGCGCTGCGCGAGCCGCTCGACCGCCTCCGGGAACCTGATGTGGTCGATCTTCATGAGGAACTGGTAGACGTTCCCGCCCTCGCCGCAGCCGAAGCAGTGGAACATGCCGACTTGCGGGCGGACGTTGAAGCTCGGACTGCGCTCCTCATGGAACGGGCACAGTCCTTTCATGGAGCCGACGCCGGCGCTGCGCAGCGCGACGTAGTCCCCGACGACGTCGGCGATGTTGGTGCGGGCCCGGACCTCGTCGATGTCGCTCTGACGGATCCGCCCTGCCATGCGTCGAAGTCTAGAGCGGCGCGGCACGCGCCTCGGCGGCCACGGCCCGCTCGAGGAGCGTCGCGCGCTCCCGCTCGTTCGCGGCGAGCCCGGCGGCGGTGCGGAACGCCGTCGCCGCCTCCCCGGGGCGGTCGAGTCGGTCGAGCAGGTCGGCCCGGACCGAATGCGCGAGATGCGAGTCGCGGAGCGCGCCGCTCGCGAGCAGACGGTCGACCGTCATGAGCGCCGTCCCTGGACCGGTCGCGATCGAGACGGCGACGGCGCGGTTGAGTTCGACGACGGGGCTCGGCGCGAGCGTCGCGAGGGCGTCGTAGAGGAGCACGATGCGCTCCCAGTCGGTGTCCTCGTAGCGGGGCGCGAGCGCGTGCACCTCGGCGATCGACGCCTGGAGCGCGTAGGGCCCGCGCCCGCGCCCGAGCCGGTCCACGACCGCGAGGGCGTCCCGCCCCCGCCGGATCGCCGAACGGTCCCAGCGCGACCGGTCCTGGTCGGGCAGGAGGACCGGGGTGCCGTCGGCGGCGACGCGCGCGGGGAACCGGGCGGCCTGCAGTTCCATGAGCGCGACGAGCCCGTGCACCTCCGGCTCTCGCGGCAGGAGCGCGGCGAGCGACCGGCCGAGCCGCAGCGCCTCTCGAGCGACTTCCGGCTTGAGCCACCGGTCCCCGGAGGTCGCCGCGTAGCCCTCGGTGAACACCGAGTTGACGACCGCGAGCACGGCGGACAGCCGCGGTCGCCACTCGTCCGGCTCGGGGGTCGCGAACGGCACGCCGGCCGCGGCGAGGGTCTTCTTCGCGCGGGTGATCCGCGCCTGGATCGTCGCGACGGGGACGAGGAATGCGCGGGCGACCTCCTCGCTCGTCATCCCGGCGACGACGCGGAGCGTGAGCGCGACCTGCGATTCGCGCGACAGCACCGGATGGCACGCCGTGAAGACGAGTCGGAGGACGTCGTCGTGGATCGGCTCCCATTCGTCCTCGGTGACCGTCTCGAGGTCGCGCGCGAGGAGCGCGTGCCGCTCGTCGAGGCGCTCCTGCCGCCGCCACGCGTCGATCGCGCGTCGCCGGGCGACGGTCACGAGCCACGCGCCCGGCGACGCGGGGACGCCGTCGCGAGGCCACGTCTCGAGCGCCTCGGCGAGCGCTTCTTGCGCGAGGTCCTCGGCGGCGGCGAAGTCGCCGGTGAGTCGGGCGAGCGTCGAGACGATGCGCGCGGACTCGATCCGCCAGACCGCCTCGACGCTCGCTCGGGGGTCCATCAGAGCCGGCCCCGCTCCTCGAGCCACTCGCGCTCCTTCTGGATCCACTCGTTGTCCTGGGGGAAGTCGTCGACGGTCGTCACGCGTCGCACCTCGAGCTTGCTTCCCGGTCCGAGCGGGCAGCGGCTCGCCCATTCCGCGGCTTCCTCCTTCGACGCGACGTCGATGATCCAGAACCCGTTGAACAGCTCGTGGGTCTCCCCGTAGGGCCCGTCGGTGACGACCGGCGGGGTCGAGGAGAAGTCGACGACGAACCCCTCCTCCGGTCCGTGCAGGCCCTCCCCCGAGACCATGACGCCCGCTTGGATGAGCGACTCGTTGTACTTCCCCATCGCCTCGATGATCTCCTCGAAGGGGATCTGCTTCGAGGCCTCGATGGTTTCGTCCGTCGCCCGCATGATCAGCATGTACTTCATCGTTCTCTCCTTGTGCGCCGGGACGCCGGGCGCGCCCCTCACTTCACACGTCGAATGGGACGACGCGGAATCGACATTCGCAGAAATCGGGTCGGGGCGACAGGTCAGCGCGCTGTGAGCCGAGCGTGCCACGCGATCGCGGCGGGATCGGTGAGCGAGGCGATCTGGTCGACGACGACGCGGGTGCGCGCGGCGTCGTCCGTCGCGGCGGTCCAGTCGGCGACGAATCCCGGTTCGAGGCCGGCCGGCGCTCGGGCCAGGAGCGTGTCGGCGAGCTCGACGATGATCCTGCGCTGCTCCTGGTACACGGGCTGTCGCGTGTCGGCGTTCATGACGTACGCCGCCACGACGCCCTTGAGCACGCCGATCTCGGCGCTGATGTCGCGTGGGACGACGATGTCGGCGCCGTACCTCGCGAGCGAGCCCTGCGGGAACGCCTCGCGCGTCGCGCTTGTCGCGGCGCTCACGAAGCGCCCGATGAGCTGGCTCGTCAGGTTCTTGAGGCGAGCGGTGTCACGGCGGCCCCCGCTCCAGCCGTCGATCCAGAACTCGAGCTCGTGGAGCCGGTCGAACGCCTCGGCGAGCTCGTCGCGCGAGTGCGAGTCGCCGACCCATTCCGCGATCGCGTCGACGAGGTCGTCGTGGTCCTCCTTCGCGCCGAGCGCGACGACGTCGATGTAGCCGGCGACGACGGCGTCCTCGAAGTCGTGGACGGAGTAGGCGATGTCGTCGGCGAGGTCCATCGCTTGCGCCTCGATCGACCGCCGGCCTGCCGGGGCGCCGTCGCGGAGCCACGCGAACCAGTCGGCGTCGTCCTCGTAGTACCCGAACTTCCGGCCGCCGTCGGGCGCCTCACCGCGCGCCCACGGGTACTTGCACGCCGCGTCGAGACTCGCGCGGGTGAGATTGAGCCCGTACGCGGCGCCGTCGGGGCCGAAGATCTTCGGCTCCAGCCGCGTGAGGATCCGCAGCGTCTGCGCGTTGCCCTCGAACCCTCCGGCGTCGGCGGACCATTCGTCGAGCGCCCGCTCGCCGTTGTGGCCGAACGGCGGGTGACCGAGGTCGTGGCTCAGGCACGCCCCGTCGACCACGTCGGGGTCGAGGCCGAGGGACCCGCCGAGCTCGCGGCCGATCTGCGCGACCTCGAGGGAATGCGTCAGGCGGTTGCGCGCGAAGTCGAGGCCCGCGGTCGGCGAGAGCACCTGCGTCTTCGCGGCGAGCCGCCGCAGCGCGCTCGAGTGGACGAGGCGCGCCCGGTCCCGCGCGAATTCGCTTCGCTGCGTGACGTGGTGCTCCCGGAGGCGCCGCGCGGTGTCGGCCTCGGAGTATGCCGAGGCCCTCATCCGCCGCTCGTGTCGCCTTCGCCCTCGGTGAGCCCATCGCGCTCGCGCCCGCTGAGCGTGCGCGAATCGAGCCAGCCCGCCGGAAGGACGGGGCGCTTCGGGGCGCCCGCCCGCCCCCGCTGACCCTCGGCGGCGTCGCCGGGATACGGGCTGCCGCGGTCGAGGCCGGCGAGGATGTCGTCGATCTCCGCGAGGCTCGAGGCCGTCGAGAGCGCCGCACGCGTCTCACCCCCGACGGGATAGCCCTTGAAGTACCACGCGACGTGCTTGCGGATGTCCCGGCACGCGCGTCCCACGTCGCCGAAGAACTCGACGAGGAGCGTCGCGTGGCGGCGGAACCCGTCGGCGACGAAGCCGAGGTCGGGACGGATGCCGCCCGTCGCGGTCGATCCGGGCGCGAGCGCCGCGGCGAGCTCGCCGAAGAGCCACGGCTTCCCGAGGCAGCCGCGCCCGACGACGACGCCGTCGCATCCCGTCTCCCGCATCATCCGTTCGGCGTCGGCCGCGCTGAAGATGTCGCCGTTGCCGAGCACCGGGATGCTCGTGACCGTCTCCTTCAGCTTCGCGATCGCCGACCAGTCCGCCTCGCCCGAGTAGAACTGCGCGCACGTGCGCGCGTGGAGCGCGACGGCCGCGGCGCCCGCGCCCTCCGCGATCCGGCCCGCCTCCAGATACGTGAGGTGGTCGTCGTCGATCCCTTTGCGCATCTTGACGGTGAGCGGGATGTCGCCCGCCGCCTCGACGGCCTGCTCGACGATCGCGCGGAACAGATCCGTCTTCCACGGGAGGGCCGAACCGCCCCCCTTGCGCGTCACCTTCGGGACGGGGCACCCGAAGTTCAAGTCGACGTGGTCGGCGCGGTCCTCGGCGACGAGCATCCGCACGGCCTCCGCGACGGTCCTCGGGTCGACGCCGTAGAGCTGGATGCTCCGGATCTCCTCGCTCGGGTGGTGCGTGATGAGGTGGAGCGTCTTGTCGTTGCGCTCGACGAGCGCGCGGCTCGTGATCATCTCGCTGACGTAGAGCCCCGCGCCGTACTCGCGGCAGAGCCGACGGAACGCGGTGTTCGTGATCCCCGCCATCGGCGCGAGCACGACCGGCGCGTCGAGCTCGATCGGCCCGATGCGCAGTCGCGGGGCGGCGGCGGTCAGCGCGGTCACCGTACGATTCTCCCAGACGGGCGCGTTGCCGCTCTTGAAGGGACGGTCGGATGCGGACGGGACGAGAGCGCGTCATGGCGGACGCCGCCGAGCGCGGCCTCGAGATCGAGCTCCGCGCGCGCATGCGGGCGGATTCGCTCGAAGAAGCGGCCGCCATCCTGGGCATCGAGCCGAGCGACATCGTCAAGACGCTCGTCGTCAAACGATCCGACGGCGCGTTCCTGTTCGCGCTCATCCCCGGGGACCGCCAGATCGCCTGGCCGAAGCTTCGCGGGATCGTGGGCGTCAACCGCCTCCAGCTTCCCGACGCGGCGCAAGCGCTGACGGCGACGGGCTACGAGCGCGGGACGATCACGCCGCTCGGGAGCACGACCGCCTGGCCGGTGTACGCGGACGAGCGAATGCGCGGCCGCCGCGTGTCGATGGGCGCGGGCGAGCACGGGTACTCGCTGTTCGTCGACGCCGACGCGCTCATCGCGGCCCTCGAGGCGACCGTCGCCGACATCTCGGAGCCGGCGGCGCCTCGCTCCTAGGCGTCCGCCTGCTCCGCCTTGACGGTGTTGAGGACGTCGAGGAACGTCGCACTCTCCTGCGCCCCCGACACGCCGTACTTGCCGTCGATGACGAAGAACGGGACGCCGTGAATGCCGTAGGCCGCGGCCTGCGCGACGTCGGCGCGCACCGCGCCGACGTACTCCTCCTCGCGCAGCGACCGGAGCACGTCGTCGCGGTCGAAGCCGAGCTCGGCGCCCAGGTCCGCGAGGACCTCCAGGTCGCCGAGGTGGAGCGATTCGATGAAATACGCCTTGAGGAGGCGTTCCTTCGCCTCGAGCTGCTTGCCGCGGTCCTTCGCGTAGTGGATGAGCTGATGCGCGCGGACCGTGTTGACCTGCTTGGCGTGCTCGAGGTCGTAGTCGAGCCCGACGCTCGCGGCGATCGCCGTGACGCGCGCCTGCATCGCGTCGACCTGCTCCCGCGGCAGCCCCTTCTTGCGCATGAGGTAGTCGGTGGGCGAGCCGGAGAAGTCGAGCGGCGTGTCGGGCGAGAGCTCGAACGAGTGGTACTCGACGTCGACCTCGCCGTCGAAGTCCGCGACCGCGCGCTCGAACTTCCGCTTCCCGATGTAGCACCACGGGCACTGCACGTCGGACCAGATGTCGACCTTGATCGTCTCGCTCACGGCGGGTGCAACCGGGCGCCGCGGGGGCGCATTCCCGCCGCGACTACGATCGATCCGTGAGCGCACCGGGGAGCGATACCGGCGCGACCGGCGCCGCCCGCGCGCGCCGGCGCACATTCGTCGACCTCAGCCCGATCCGGGCGTCCCCCGCGTTCGCGCGGCTGTGGGTCGGGCAGTCGATCTCCGGCATCGGGGCGTGGCTCACGATGACGGCGGTCACGCTCCAGATCTTCGACATCACGCGATCGACGTTCGCGGTCGCCCTCGTCGGCGGCATCTCGCTCGTGCCGATGATCATCGCGGGCCTGTGGGGCGGCATGCTCGTCGACGCGTTCGACCGGCGGACGGTCGCGATCGCGACGGCGGTCGTGAGCTGGCTCGCGACCGGCGCGCTCGTCGCGCTGTCGTGGTGGGACGCGTCGCTCGCGGCCGGCGGCGATCGCGCGCCCGTGTGGCCGTTCTACGTCGTCACGACGCTGCAGTCGGTGTCGGCGACGATCTCGATGGCGGCGCGCAGCGCCATCATCCCCCGCATCCTCCCCGAGGACATGGTCTCCCGCGCGACCGCCCTCAACGGCATGATCTTCGGCCTCCAGGTCGCGATCGGACCCGCACTCGCCGGAATCCTCGTCGCGACCGTCGGGCTCCCCGCGACGTTCGCGGTCGACGCGGTGCTCTTCACGGCGGGGTTCATCGGGGTCGTCGGGCTGCCGCGCATTCCGCCGCTCGGCGAGATCTCCCGCCCGGGGTTGCGGTCCCTCATGGACGGGATGCGCTTTCTGCGGCACGCCCCGAACATCCGCATGAGCTTCGTCGTCGACATCGTCGCGATGAGCCTCGGCCGCCCGCACGTCCTGTTCCCCGCGGTCGCGACCTCCGCGGCGATCGGCGGCGGCTCGGTGACGGTCGGGATCCTCACGGCGGCGATGGCGATCGGGACGTTCCTCACGGGCCTCCTGAGCGGGCCCGTGGGGCGCATTCACCGGCACGGCCTCGCGATCAGCCGCGCGATCGTCGTGTTCGGCGCGTGCACCGTCCTCCTCGGCGTCGTCATCGGCGTCG
>Ga0182737_1001094_pt1 | contig 28997 bp, 28 predicted proteins | sample eDN5th30CBELigOP_FD_128878 | JGI IMG/M metagenome (GOLD analysis project Ga0182737, IMG submission 128878) | Enriched Organic Plus compost microbial communities from Emeryville, California, USA - eDNA 5th pass 30_C BE-Lig OP (version 2) (version 2) ... | reverse complement strand
GACGTCGCCGTAGAGATGGGAGATCGTCGAGCGGTAGCCGTGCAGCACCGCGAGCGCGGCGTTCCGCGGAAGGAGCGGGACCGCGTCGAGCCAGGACCGGCCCGACATCCGCGCGTCGCCGAGGGCGGCGGAGGGCAGGGTCGAGACGCTCATGCGGCGTTCCGTTCGAGACAACGGACGACCTCGTGCCGCAGCTGCTGGAACTCCGCCGCCGCCGCAGACGGCAGGGCGCGGATGACGACCTGCGAGCCGGGACGGACCTTGGGCATCGCCTCGGCGCAGATCGCCTTCAGTCGTCGTCGCACGGTGTTGCGCACGACGGCCGTCCCGACCTGCTTGCTCACGATGAAACCGAAACGCGTCGCGCCCCCCGTGGGGGACGCGACGACGTAGGTGACCGTGTTGGGTCCGGAGCACCGCGCACCACGACGGACGACTGCCTTGTATTCAGCGCCGTCGGTCAGTCGATTGGCCCGCGGGAGCACCGGGATCCGTCAGGCCGACAGTTCGGTGCGGCCCTTGGCGCGACGCGCGGCGAGGATGGCGCGGCCGGCGCGGGTACGCATACGGGCGCGGAAGCCGTGCTTCTTGGCGCGGCGGCGGTTGTTGGGCTGGAACGTGCGCTTGCTCATGGGATCACTCCGGATCAGGTTGCCACCGGAACGCTCTACCGGGGCTCGACGGTATTGCCGTATAGGCAGAAGTCAACCGACTAAGGCTACGACGGCGGGCGCAAGAACTCAAACCGAGGCCAAAGAGTCATTATCCACAGGGGGTGTGCGGAGCCCGTGTTCGACACACCGACGGAATGATGCAGGGGGTTTGCTCTCCCGGCTCCCGCTGACTACCGTTGCTCGGGCAGTTATCCACAGGTCGGGGCGTATACCCGACCGCAGCGCGCGGAAGGCGATGTCAGTGCACGAGACACCCGACGTCCCTGTCTGGTCCTCGGTCCTCCGTCTCCTCGCTTCCGACGAGCGCGTCTCCCCGCAGATGCACGGTTTCCTCAACCTGGCCGTCGCCCAGGGCGTCATCAGCGGCATCCTCTATCTGGACGTCCCGAACGAACTCACCGCCGCGCAACTGAGCAAGCGACTGCGGATCCCCATCCTCGAAGCGCTCGCCCAGTGCGACGACGAATCGGTCACCAACTATCGCGTCGTGGTGAACCCCGAGTTGATGGACTCGCATCAGACCGCACCGATCGCGGTGCAGCAGTCCGAGCCGGAGCCGGTGATCGAGTCCCCCGCGCAGAGCATCGCCCCGCCCTCGAATCCGCGGTCGGACACCAGGCTGAACCCCAAGTACACCTTCGACCGTTTCGTCATCGGACAGTCGAACCGCTTCGCGCACGCCGCCGCGGTCGCCGTCGCCGAGGCGCCGGCGAAGGCGTACAACCCACTCTTCATCTACGGCGACTCGGGGCTGGGCAAGACGCACCTTCTCCACGCCATCGGCGACTACGCACTGAGCATGTACCCCGGTGTCCGCGTGCGGTACGTCTCCAGCGAAGAGTTCACGAACGACTTCATCAACTCCATCGCGAACAACCGCGGCGCCGCGTTCCAGGCGAGGTACCGCGAGGTCGACATCCTGCTCATCGACGACATCCAGTTCCTGCAGGGTCGCGCCGAGACGCAGGAGGCGTTCTTCCACACCTTCAACACGCTGCACGATCACGACAAGCAGGTCGTGATCACCAGCGACGTGCCACCGCGACTCCTCACCGGCTTCGAGGATCGGATGCGGAGCCGCTTCGAGTGGGGCCTCATCACCGACGTGCAGGCACCCGACCTCGAGACGCGTATCGCGATCCTCCGCAAGAAGGCGCAGAACGAACGGCTCCAGATCCCCGACGAGGTGCTCGAGTACATCGCGACGGTGGTCTCCAGCAACATCCGCGAGCTCGAGGGCGCACTCATCCGTGTATCGGCGTTCGCGAGCCTCAACCGCTCGAGCCTCGACATCTCGCTGGCGCAGACCGTGCTGCGCGACATCGTGGATTCGGACGACACCAACGTCATCTCGCCGACCGACATCATCTCGGCGACCGCACAGTACTTCAAGCTCTCGGTCGACGACCTCTACGGCTCGAGCCGATCACAGGCGGTCGCCATGGCGCGACAGATCGCGATGTACCTCTGCCGCGAGCGGACGAACCTCTCCCTCCCGAAGATCGGACAGCTCTTCGGCGGCAGGGACCACACCACCGTCATGTACGCCTACAAGAAGATCAGCGACCTCATGAAGGAGCGACGCTCGATCTACAACCAAGTGACCGAGATCACCTCCCAGCTCGGCCGCGCCGGCCGCTGACGCGCAGCCACTCTCCATGTGAGCGCCGCCCCGTTCGGGGCGGCGCTTTCGTCTGCGCGGGCCTGCCGCGAGACCGCACGACATGCCCGGAATCCGTCCTTGACACGCCCGGGCGTTGCCACCAATATCTGCTTCTGCACAGTGTGGACAACTTGTGGATAACTGTGAATCGACGCCCCGGATCTGTGAACGACCGGTGGAGGAACGTCGGAGAACCTTGTGATCACGGGGCTCATGACACGTTTTCGTCCCCGCACGATCCGCAGCTCGTCCACAACTCACAAATGTGTAGTTCCCAGACGGATCAAGCTCTCCACCGAGTTGTCCACAGTTTCCACAGCTGTTAACACCATGACAAATCCCTTCATCGAATCGGGACTTCCGATCACCAGCACGCTCGACGCGGCCTCGCGCTACGTCTGTTGCGACGGCCCGACTAGCATGGGAGACCCCAGCCCGACGACGAGGGAGCTTTTGTGAGATTCCAGGTCAACCGCGATGTGTTCAGCGACGCGGTGTCGTTCGTTGTCAAGCTGCTCCCCCAGCGCAATCCGCAGCCGATCCTCGCGGGTGTCCTCATCGAGGCCACCGATGCCGGGCTGTCCCTTTCCGCCTTCGACTACGAAGCGTCGGCCCGCACCACCATCGACGCCACGGTCGACGAGCCGGGCACGATCCTCGTCCACGGCCGGCTGCTCTCCGACATCGCGAGCCGCCTCCCGAACGCGCCCATCGAGATCGCGGTCGACGAGGAGGGCATCCTGCTCACCTGCGGCTCCGCGCGCTTCACGCTCTCGTCGATGCCGGTTGAGGAATACCCCGCGATCCCGGAGGTCACCGGTGAGTCCGGGCTCGTCCCCGCCGACGTCTTCGCCACCGCCATCGCCCAGGTCGCGTTCGCCGCATCCCGCGACGACGTCACCCCGGTACTCACGGGCGTCCAGCTCGAGGTGACCGACAACCGGCTGAGCCTCGTCGCCACCGACCGCTACCGCGTGGCGCTCCGCGAGATCCCCTGGGACGGCGGTGACGCCGTCACCGGTGAGGCGACCGCACTGGTTCCGGCCCGCACCCTGCAGGAGGTCGGCAAGACCTTCGCACACGGCGAGAACATCTCCGTCGCGTTCTCGGGTTCCGGTGATCGGGAGATCATCGCGTTCAGCTCCGGCAACAAGACCGTCACCTCCCTGCTGATCAAGGGCAATTTCCCGCCGGTGCGCCGCCTGTTCCCCGAGCAGACCGAGCACCACGCCGTCGTCAACACCGCCGATCTCATCGAGGCCGTGCGCCGCGTCTCGCTCGTGCTGGACCGCTCCGCACCGCTTCGGTTCACCTTCGGCCCCGAGAGCGTTGTCATGGAGGCCTCCGGCACCGAGCAGGCCCGCGCGACCGAGTCGGTCGACGCCACGCTCACCGGCGAGGAGGTCACCCTCGGTCTCAACCCGCAGTACCTGCTCGAAGCGCTCGCGGCGGTCCGCAGCGAGTTCACCCGCATCACGTTCACCTCCAGCGAGAACGCGAACAAGCTCAGCCCGATCCTGGTCACCCCGCAGACCTCGGTCGAGAAGGGCGGCGAAGACTCGTTCCGCTACCTGCTGCAGCCGAACCTGCTGCTGCGCTGATCCGCCGACGCTGTCGGCCGTCCGGGGTAGTGTGACGCGGTGATCGTGGAGCAGCTGAGTCTCGTCGACTTCCGCAACTACACGAGCGCCGACGTGGCCCTCGCGCCGGGCGCCAACCTCTTCGTCGGCAGCAACGGCCAGGGCAAGACGAATCTGGCCGAAGCGATCGCCTACTTCGCCACGCTCGGCTCCCACCGGGTCTCGGCCGACGCGCCGCTCGTGCGCGCCGGTGCCGACGCCGCATTCCTCCGTGCCCGACTCGGTCACGGAGAACGCCGGGTCGTCCTGGAAATCCAGATCGCCAAGCAGGGCTCGAACAAGGCTCGTGTCGGTGGGTCGCCGGTACGCACCGCCGAACTCCCCCGGTACGCGCAGGTCGTCCTGTTCGCACCGGAGGACCTGCAGATCGTCCGCGGCGACCCGTCCGCACGTCGCCGGTTCGTCGACCAACTCCTCGTCCAGCGACTGCCGCGGATGGCCGGCGTCCTGGGCGACTACGACCGGGTACTCCGCCAGCGCACGGCGCTGCTGAAATCCGCGCGTGCCCGCGGGATCAAGGGCGCCGCGCTGACGACCCTCGACGTGTGGGACGAGAAGCTCGTCTCGCTCGGATCGCAGATCATCGACGCCCGTGCCGCGTTGACGGCCGAACTGCACGGGCCGCTCACCGACGCCTACGCCGCGATCGCGGGCGCGGACCACCGACCCGAGCTGGAATGGGCGAGCTCCGTCCACGGCATCGACCCGGAGGAGGACGCGGTCGCCGAACCGGTCCATGGCTCCTCCCCCACGGCAGAACTGTTCCGGGCGGCGTTGGCGGCGAAGCGTGGCGCGGAGTTGGAGCGCGGGCTCACCCTGGTCGGACCGCACCGCGACGACCTGGTGATCCGCATCCGCTCGCTGCCGGTCAAGGGGTATGCGTCCCACGGCGAGTCGTGGTCGGTCGCGCTCGCACTCCGTCTCGCCTCCGCGCAGTTGCTGCGTGCCGAGTCGCTCATCGGCGACCCGATCGTCATCCTCGACGACGTGTTCGCCGAGCTCGACGCGGACCGGCGCAGCCGCCTCGCGGGCCTCGTCGGCGACTTCGAACAGGTGATCGTGACCGCCGCGGTCGAGGCGGATGTGCCCGCCGGGCTCCGGGGCCGGACCGTGCGGGTCACGGCCGGCACGATCGGGAGTGTCGAGGATGAGTGACGAGCGCATCCCTGAGACGCTGTCCACCTATCTGCGGTTGCGCGGGCTCGAGCCGACGGTGCACCGTCGCCGTCGTCGCAAGCGCGTGGAGGAGGACGACGAGAACGCCCCGTTCGCACCCGGCCGTGACCCGAAGGGCCTCGGCGACGTGCTGGGCGCCCTCACGAAGCAGGCCGGATGGGCTCCGCACCTCGCCCGGGAGGACCTCGTCCGCCAGTGGGGTGACGTGGCCGGCACCGAGACCGCGGCGCACACCCGGCCGGTCGCGCTGGAGCGCGGCATCCTCACCGTGCAGTGCGATTCGACCGCCTGGGCCAAGCAGCTCCGGCTCATGCGCGCGCAGATCGTCACCCGCATCGGCGAGCGGTATCCCGAGGCCGGTGTCGAAGACGTCCGATTCGTCGGCCCGGACGTCCCTTCCTGGAAATGGGGCCCCAGAGCCGTTCCAGGGCGCGGTCCTCGGGATACCTACGGCTGAGCCATGTCCGTCGGTGGCCTGATCGATTTCGTGACGGCACACGGGCGCTCAGCGCCCGGAGACGTGCTCCGGTTGATAGGATGATCTGGTCCTTTCACCGATCCGGAGCGTTCGAGACCTATGACGACTGACACCCCCGCCGACGTTCCGGAGAGCAGCAACGGTACCCGCCCCGAACGGAACGACTACGGGGCCGACGCCATCCAGGTGCTCGAGGGACTCGAGGCCGTCCGCAAGCGTCCCGGCATGTACATCGGTTCGACCGGGCCGCGCGGTCTGCACCACCTGGTCTACGAGATCGTGGACAACTCGGTCGACGAGGCGCTCGCGGGGTACTGCGACACGATCGACGTGACGATCCTCGCCGACGGCGGTGTCCGCGTCGTCGACAACGGCCGCGGGATCCCGGTGGACATCCACAAGACCGAGGGGAAGTCCACGGTCGAGGTCGTGCTCACCGTGCTCCACGCGGGCGGCAAGTTCGGCGGCGGCGGATACGCCGTCTCCGGCGGTCTGCACGGCGTGGGTTCTTCCGTCGTGAACGCGCTGTCCACACGCCTCGAGGTCGAGGTGCGCCGGCAGGGATATGTGTGGCGGCAGTCCTACCGCAACGGCGGCGTGCCCCAGGCTCCGCTCGAGCAGGGCGAGGAAAGCAGCGAGACCGGGACCACCATCACGTTCTGGCCGGACCCGGAGATCTTCGAGACCGTCGAGTTCGACTACGACACCCTCCGCACGCGGTTCCAGCAGATGGCGTTCCTCAACAAGGGCCTGCGCATCACGCTGCGGGATGAGCGCGCGGACCGCGCGGTGGACAAGGAGATCGACGGCACCCTCGTCACGGCGCAGCCGCATGACGAGTTCCTCTACCAGCGGGGCCTCGTCGACTATGTCGAATATCTGAACCGGGTACGCAAGAGCGAGTCGGTTCACGCCGAGATCATCGATTTCGAGTCCGAGGACACCGACCGCAAGATCGCGCTCGAGATCGCGATGCAGTGGACGACCGCCTACACGGAGAACGTCTTCACCTACGCGAACACGATCAACACCCACGAGGGCGGCACGCACGAGGAGGGCTTCCGCGCGGCGCTCACCACCCTGGTGAACAAGTACGCCCGGGCGAACAACCTGCTCAAGGAGAAGGACGACAACCTCTCCGGTGAGGACGTGCGCGAAGGCCTCACCGCGGTCATCTCGGTGAAGCTGTCCGAGCCGCAATTCGAAGGACAGACGAAGACCAAGCTCGGCAACACCGAGGCGAAGGCGTTCGTGCAGAAGGTGGTCGGCGACCGCCTCGGTGATTGGTTCGACCGCAACCCCCAGCAGGCCAAAGCGATCATCCGCAAGGCGATCGACGCCGCGACCGCACGCATGGCGGCCCGCAAGGCCCGCGAGACCGCACGTCGCAAGAGCGTCTTCGAGTCCGCATCCATGCCGGACAAGCTCAAGGACTGCACCAGCAAGGACCCGTCGATCAGCGAGATCTTCCTCGTCGAGGGTGACTCGGCCGGTGGCTCGGCGGTGCAGGGCCGCGACCCGCACACCCAGGCGATCCTGGCCCTGCGCGGCAAGATCCTCAACGTCGAGCGCGCGCGCCTCGACCGCGCCCTCGGCAACAACGAGATCCAGGCGATGATCCAGGCGTTCGGCACCGGCATCGGCGAGGACTTCGACATCAGCAAGGCGCGGTATCACAAGATCGTGCTGATGGCGGATGCCGACGTCGACGGCCAGCACATCACCACGCTGCTGCTGACGCTGCTGTTCCGCTACATGCGCGGGCTCATCGAAGCCGGCTACGTCTACCTGGCGCAGCCGCCGCTGTACCGACTGAAGTGGTCGAACTCCCCGCACGAGTACGTGTACTCGGACCGGGAGCGCGACGCACTGCTCGAGGACGGCCTCGCCAACGGCAAGCGCATCCCGAAGGACAACGGCATCCAGCGCTACAAGGGTCTGGGCGAGATGAACCCGAAGGAGCTGTGGGAGACCACCATGGATCCCAAGACCCGCACGCTGCTGCAGGTCACGATCGACGACGCCGCCGCGGCCGACGAGATCTTCTCCACCCTGATGGGCGAGGACGTCGAGTCCCGCCGGCACTTCATCCAGCGCAACGCCAAAGACGTGCGCTTCCTGGACATCTGATCGCGGCGCGACGAGAGAACTGAGTACACATGGCTGACGAAGAACGCCCCGACACCGCGCCCGAACACGACCACGGCAAGATCGACCAGGTCGATCTCCAGTCGGAGATGCAGCGCAGCTACCTCGACTACGCGATGAGCGTGATCGTCGGGCGCGCGCTGCCCGACGTCCGCGACGGCCTCAAGCCGGTCCACCGCCGCGTCATCTACGGCATGTACGACGGCGGATTCCGCCCCGACAAGTCGTTCTCCAAGTGCGCGCGCGTCGTCGGCGAGGTCATGGGTCAGTACCACCCGCACGGCGACGCCCCGATCTACGACGCCCTCGTGCGCCTGGTCCAGCCGTGGTCGCTGCGGTACCCGCTCGCGCTCGGCCAGGGCAACTTCGGCTCCCCCGGCAACCAGGGCGCGGCCGCCCCCCGGTACACCGAGACGAAGATGGCTCCGCTCGCGCTCGAGATGGTGCGCGACATCGAAGAGGAGACCGTCGACTTCCAGGACAACTACGACGGGCAGACCCAGGAACCCACGGTCCTGCCGTCGCGGTTCCCGAACCTCCTGGTCAACGGCTCGGTCGGCATCGCGGTCGGCATGGCGACCAACATCCCGCCGCACAACCTGCGTGAGGTCGCCGACGGCGCGCTCTGGGCGCTCGACCACCCCGACGCCACCCAGGAGGAGCTGCAGGAAGCGCTCATCCAGCGGATCAAGGGTCCGGACTTCCCCACCGGCGCGCAGATCCTCGGCACCCGCGGCATCATCGATGCGTACCGCACCGGCCGCGGCTCGATCACCATGCGCGCGGTCGTGAACATCGAGGAGATCCAGGGCCGCACCTGCCTGGTCATCACCGAGCTCCCCTATCAGGTGAACCCGGACAACGTCGCGGTGAAGATCCGCGACCTCGCCCGTGACGGCAAGATCAGCGGCATCGCCGACATCCGGGACGAGACCAGCGACCGGACCGGTCAGCGCCTGGTCGTCGTGCTCAAGCGCGACGCGGTCGCCAAGGTCGTGCTGAACAACCTGTACAAGCACACGCAGTTGCAGGAGAACTTCGGCGCGAACATGCTCGCGATCGTCGACGGCGTGCCGCGCACGCTGCCGATCGACGGGTTCATCTCGCACTGGGTGACCCACCAGATCGACGTGATCGTGCGGCGCACCGCGTACCGGCTGCGCAAGGCGGAAGAGCGCATGCACATCCTGCGTGCGTACCTCAAGGCGCTCGACGCGCTCGACGAGGTCATCGCGCTCATCCGCCGCTCCCCCACGGTGGACGAGGCGCGCGACGGTCTGAAGAAGCTGCTCGAAATCGACGACGTGCAGGCCGACGCCATCCTCGCGATGCAGCTGCGCCGCCTCGCCGCACTCGAGCGCCAGAAGATCATCGACGAGGCCACCGAGCTCGAGGCGCAGATCGCCGACTACAAGGAGATCCTCGAGACCCCGGCACGTCAGCGCGCGATCATCCGCGAGGAGCTCGTCGAGATCGTCGACAAGTACGGCGATGAGCGGCGCACGCAGATCCTCCTCGGCTTCGACGGCGACATGTCGATCGAGGACCTCATCCCCGAGGAGGAGGTCGTCATCACGATCACCCGCGAGGGGTACATCAAGCGCACCCGCAGCGACAACTACCGTTCGCAGCACCGCGGCGGCAAGGGTGTGAAGGGCGCGCAGCTGCGCGCGGACGACGTGGTCGAGCACTTCTTCGTGACCACGACCCATCACTGGCTGCTGTTCTTCACCACGAAGGGCCGCGTCTACCGGGCGAAGGGCTACGAGGTGCCCGAGGCCGGGCGCGACGCCAAGGGTCAGCACGTCGCGAACCTCCTCGCACTGCAGCCCGAGGAGCAGGTCGCGCAGATCCTCGACATCCGCGACTACACGGCCGCGACCTACCTGGTGCTCGCCACCCGCGGCGGTCTGGTGAAGAAGACCCGTCTGTCCGAGTACGACACCAACCGCCAGGGCGGTGTCATCGCGATCAAGCTGCGCGAAGAGGACGAGCTCGTCGGCGCGCTGCTCGTGGACGAGGACGACGACATCCTGCTCATCAGCCGCCACGGCATGTCCCTGCGGTTCACCGCGACCGATGAGTCGCTGCGTCCGATGGGTCGGTCGACGGAAGGCGTGAAGGGCATGTCGTTCCGTGACGGGGACAGCCTGCTGTCGGCATCCGTCGTCCGTGACGAGGGCTTCGTCTTCGTCGTCACCGAGGGCGGGTACGCGAAGCGCACCGCGGTGGACCAGTACCGCATCCAGGGCCGTGGTGGTCTGGGCATCAAGGTGGCCAAGCTGAGCGATGATCGGGGCGACCTCGCAGGCGGTCTGATCGTCGGCGAGGACGACGAGGTGCTTGTGGTTCTGGCCAGCGGCAAGGTGGTACGCTCTGCCGTGGCCGAGGTGCCGGCGAAGGGCCGCGACACCATGGGTGTCGTGTTCGCACGACCCGACGACGACGACCGGATCATCGCCATCGCCCGCAACGGAGAGCGTGGCCTCGCCGAAACGGCCGAGGAGGCTGCGGAGGGCTACGACGAGACGACCCCCGACGAAAGTACTGACGCATGAGCACGGTAGCCGACAAGCTCGCCAAGAAGTCCACCAGCAAGAGCAACGCCAAGCAGGTGCGGCTGCGCCTGGTGTACATCGACTTCTGGTCGGCGCTGAAGCTGTCGTTCCTCGCGGCCGTCGCGATGGCGATCGTCACCGTGGTGTCGTACTTCCTGGTCTACATGGTGGTGCAGGCGACCGGCCTTATCACCAAGGCGGACGAGTTCTTCCAGTCGTTCACCGACGGCAGCCTCTCGCTCTCCCAGTTCGTCGGGCTGCCCCAGGTGATGGCGTTCGCGGCGATCGTCGCGATCCTGAACCTCGTGGTCGTCACGGTGCTCGGCGCCGTCATCGCGGGGATCTACAACCTCGCCGTGAAGATCACGGGTGGTCTGCTCGTCGGCTTCACCTCCAACTGAGGTCCCGATTCGAGAAATCGACGAGACTCCGGTAAAGTTTTCGAGGTTGGTCGGCGGAAGCCGGCCGGCGAAAACGGGGCTATAGCTCAGGCGGTTAGAGCGCTTCACTGATAATGAAGAGGTCCCAGGTTCAAGTCCTGGTAGCCCCACAACACAGCCCCGGGGCCTTAGCTCAGTTGGTAGAGCGCCTGCTTTGCAAGCAGGATGTCAGGAGTTCGAATCTCCTAGGCTCCACCACTGTCCCGTCGGCATCGAGCACCCCTGGAGACCACACGTTTCCAGGGGTTCTTCGTTTTTCCGCCTCAACGTACGCACTCGCGACGATCGCACACGCAGAAGCGTCTGATCGCCACGCGCACTTGACCCGCGAGGTACTCGCTTCCCCTGCCTCTGGCACGGTCAGCGCATATCGGCTCCGTAGCGTTGAGCCATCAAGACCGGACGGGTCGAAGATCCAGCAGGTTCTGCCGCCGCGGCCGGTTCCTTGAGGACAGGTTTCGGTGCCCTGGGGACACCGTGACGCACCGCATCCGTGGTGATCTCCGGCGCTGTGCGCGGCGCGCTGTTCGGCGTACCTCCGTTCGGGGTGCCGGTTCCCCAGTTCGCACGACACATCTGACACACCGACCTCTTGGAGAAGCGATGCTCACGCTGAAACAGACCATCATGACGGGGACCGCCCTGTCGCTCGCGGCCCTGATCGGCCTGCCCGCCACGGCCCACGCCACGACGGAGACCCCGGCAGCGGCGACCAGCTCGTTCAGCGCCGTCACCTTCGCCGAGACCGAGACCACCACCTACGCCGAGGGCGACGTCGTCGCCTCCGGCATGTGGGGGACCGCTGAGTGGCGGATCGTGGACGGCGTCTTCGAGATCGGTGCCGGCGAGCTCGCCGACATCGAAACCCAGTCCGGCCCGTGGATGGGACTCCAGGACCAGTTCTCGAAGATCGTGTTCACGGACGCTGCCAACACCATCTTCCCGGAGCTCTCCGCGAACCTGTTCCTCGGACTCACCAATGTCACGGCGATCGAGAACATCGGCGACGTCGACGTCTCGCGGGTGACGAACACGTCCGGCATGTACGTCAGTCTCGGTGCGAACACCGCAGGCGTGACCGACCTCGATGTGGGCGGCTGGGATGTCACGAACGTCGATGAGGCGACCCAGATGTTCGCGAGGGCGAACCTGCCCGACCACTTCGACCTGAGCGGCTGGGACACCGGCAGCCTGATCTACATGGACGGGATGTTCCAGTACGCGAACGTCACCGAACTGAATCTGGCCGGGTGGGACGTCACGAACGTCACCGACATGACGAATCTGTTCAAGACTGCCGGAGACATCGAGGCGTTGAACCTCGACGGCTGGGACACCTCCCGCGTCACCGACTCGACGGGCATGTTCAAGGACGAGAGTTACATCAGCCGGATCACCTTCGGTGACGACCTGATCCTCGACGGTGTCACACTCACGGCCCGTGACGACGCCCTGCACAACGGCGAGTGGGTGCGGCTGCCCGAGCCTGGGCAGGCCACGGACCTCAAGGTGTCGACCCTCGACTTCTCGGCCGGTGGATCACGCACCGAGGCTGGGACCTACGTCTGGCAGCAGAACGTGCTCGTGGACCTCGACCCGCGGAACGGTAGCGACGAGACGGCGGGTGTCACCATGCCCACCTACGAGGAGATGCCGCTCGACGTGATCAATGAGCTCTTCACCAACGGCGACCGCGCGCTCCTCGGCTGGACCACCGATCCCGAAGGTGAAGAGCCGATGCACATCATCCCGCGCAACGGCGACAACCTCATGCGCATCTACGCGGTGTGGGCGCCGGTCGAGGAGCCCGGTGAGACGGATCCCGAGGTCGTAGCGCCGTCCGAGCCGCAGACGCCCGAGGGCGAGCAGCCCGGTGCCGGCGAGAACGGTGCCGAGGAGCCGGGCACTGAAGCTGACGCGGACTCCGGCGTGACGGCCGATCAGACTGCCGACGCCGCGGTGAAGCTGGCCGCTACCGGCCTGGCAGCGACCGGTGCGGGCCCGTGGGCGCCGATCCTCGGCATCGTGGGTGCGCTGGGCCTGTCCGGGCTGATCCTCCTGATCGCGCGTCGTCGCAAGAAGGACCAGAACGAGCAGACCGCGTAACCGATTCCGTCCCCCGGAAGAGAGTCCCGCAGCGACCACCGCTGCGGGGCTCTCCCCCACCCGAAGCGTCGACATACAAGCGGAGGATGCCATGCTCGTGACCATCACGCTCGGTGCGGTCCTGTCGCTCGCGGCCCTCGCCGGGTTGCCGGCCATGCAGCTGCGGACCAGTCAGGACGCGACGTCGGATGCGGTGACGACGGGTGAGCTCTGGGATCCCAGGACCTCCACCGACGACGGCGTCATCGCCGCGGGCACCTGGGGAACGGCGACGTGGTCACTCGATGCGCGCGGTGCGCTGCACATCGGTCCCGGTATCGGCGTCAACACCCCGGCTTGGGTCGTGCATCAGACGAGCATCACGGAGATCACCTTCACCGACCCCGCGGGGACCGTCCTCCCCGACGACCGCTCGTTCCTGTTCGCGGGTCTGCCCTCTGTCACCGCCATCAACGGGATCGGGGACATCGACGTCTCCAACGTCACGAACACGACCGGTATGTTCTGGGAGGCGGCCAGGCTGCAGCACATCGACGTGTCGGGCTGGGACGCGTCGAACGTCACCGCGAACAGCAGCATGTTCTTCGGTGTCCCCGGTGTCGGGGTGCGTGAACCGTCCTGTTGGACGCGCATCCCCCATCGTGGTCTTGATCGCGATCACGGTGCAGTCGACACGCGTGAAGGCCAGCAGTTCTCGCGCGGCACGGTGGGCGAGGGTGCCGACTCGTGCATCGAGACGACCGCGCAGGCAAGGGGAAATGCGCTATGCCCGACCCACCAACGCCCCAACGGATAGCATCGGCCGCATGGATCTGCGCGTCGCGGCCTACGCGGTCATCATCGGTGAAGACGACCGGATGCTGCTCGCCCATTGGAACGAGGGCAAGCACCGTGCGTGGACCCTCCCCGGCGGCGGGCTGGAAGCCGGCGAGGACCCGCAAGACGCGGTCCGCCGGGAGATCGAGGAGGAGACCGGCTACCGCGCCGAGGTCGACGAGCTGCTCGGCATCCATTCGCGGGTGATCCCCGCGTCCCGTCGCATCACCGAGACGGGCTCGCCCCTGCACACGCTGCGCATCGTCTATCGCGCGCACGTGATCGGTGGGGACCTGCGTGACGAGGTCGGCGGGTCCACCGACGAGGCGGGATGGTTCACCGACGACCAGCTGCGGTCGCTCCGGCGGGTGAAGCTCATCGACATCGCCCGTGGATGGGCGGGGCTGCCGGCGATCCCGCGCTGAGACGGTGACTCAGCCGATCGGCTGGGTGATATCGGCAACGGTGGCCGACAGCGCGTCGATGAGCGCATCCGCATCCACGAACAGGCTGTACCCGTGTGCGCCGGCACCCATCGCGATGCGCCGACCGCGGATCGTCTCGTCCGCGTAGACCGGCCACGCGGTCGTACTGCCGAGCGGTGTGATGGTCCCGCGCTCGTACCCGGTCGCCGCGAGTGCCCGTTCCGGGTCGGGCAGCTGCAACTTGTTGACCCCGACCGCGGCGCGCAGCTTCGGCCACGCGATCGTGCGGTCACCGGGCACCAGTGCGAACAGGTAGGTGTCGTCGCTGCGCTTGACCACGAGCGACTTCACGATGTCGGCAGTGGCCAGTCCCAGCAGCCGCGCAGCATCGGCGAGATTCGCCGCATCAGGCCGACGTCGGATCTCCACCGGAAGACCGAGAGCGGATGCGGCATGCCGCACCCGCTCCGTGGGGTCCCCGTCGCCGGGGACCGAGAGGTCTGTCGTCACGCGTCGGGGGCGCGCAGCGGGTCGTCGGCGACCCACAGCTCGTCATCCGCGCGCAGCGTCTGCCATGCGGCGTAGAGCACACCGGCAGCCGCGATGCCGCCGAGGATGAGGGCGACGACGCCGCCGGCGCCCATGCCCTTCTTCTTCGGCTCGAGCTGCGCGAGCTTCGCGGCGAGCTGCTTCGAGGTCTGCTTGCCGTACTTCGCGGCCTTCTTCTGGTACTTGGCGGCGTTCGGCAGGGCGAAGCCACGGCCCGAGGCGAGACGAGAACGCGTGTCGTTCGCCGCATCCCACACCGAGAGGGCGCTCCCGACGACAGCGCCGGCCGCCGGGATGACGGCGTCGTTCAGGACACGGCGGGATGCCGTGAGACCACGGGACACGTAGGGCTCCGCGTAGCGGTGGTATCTGTCGCTGACGGTGGGGAGCACCTGCTCGCGGCTGAAGTTGCCCAGCTGGCGCCCCGCCTCACGCGCGACGCCCGCGGCCTCGCCGACGAGGACCTGCTGCGATGCCCAGAGCTTGTTGGCCTGGTTCTGGAGCTTGCGAAGCTCCTTCTTGCGCTTGCGGCTGAGACTCACGAGGGTTCCCCCTATCAGTGGGTGGGTCGGTCTCCCCATCTTGCCAGAGCGAGCCTTGCCGCACAGCCGGGGTTGCAGGGATCTCTGCGAGAATGTAACCCATGGTCACCCACACTGCCGTCGCAACGATCCACACCAACCACGGCGACGTCGTCGTCAACCTGTTCGGCGACCACGCGCCGCGCACCGTGCAGAACTTCATCGGCCTGGCCGACGGCTCCGGGTCGTGGACCGACCCCGCGACCGGCAAGCCCGGTGAGGGTCCCCTCTACAAGGACGTCATCTTCCACCGCATCATCCCGGGCTTCATGATCCAGGGCGGCGACCCGCTCGGTCAGGGCACCGGTGGCCCCGGGTACACCTTCAACGACGAGATCCACCCGGAGCTCACCTTCCAGAAGCCCTACCTGCTCGCCATGGCGAACGCCGGTCTGCGTCGTAACGCGATCACCGGTGCCGTCGAGGGCACCAACGGCTCGCAGTTCTTCATCACGACGGACCCGACTCCGTGGCTGCAGGGCAAGCACACGATCTTCGGCGAGGTCGCCGACGAGGAATCCCGCAAGGTCGTCGACGCGATCTCCGCCGTGCCGACCGGCGCCGGCGACCGTCCGGTCGAGCCTGTCGTCATCTCGTCGATCGACATCGCCGCGGCCTGACGCCGTGACGAGCCCTGAGTCCACGCGCAACCGCGACGACTACTGCTACCGGCACCCCGACCGGCAGAGCTTCGCGCTCTGTCAGCGGTGCCTGCGCACGATCTGTCCCGAATGCCAGACCCAGGGCGCGGTCGGGGTCATCTGCCCCGACTGCATGGCCGAGCAACGGCGTGAGCAGACCCCGGCCCAGCGGCGCGCGCAGCGTCGCTGGGTCCGGGGCTCCGCACCCGCCGCGGTGATGAGCGGCAGGCCGATCGTCACCTACACGATCATCGGGGTCACGCTCGGCGCGTATCTGCTCTCGCTGCTGCTGGGCGGACTGGTCCAGCAGTGGTTCGCCTTCAACGGCCTGTTCCTCTATCCGCAGTACAGCGGCACGTTCCAGCCGTGGCGGATGTTGACCGCTGCCCTCGTCCACTCCTCGCTGTGGCACGTCGGTCTCAACATGCTGTCGCTGTGGATGATCGGCCGCATCCTCGAGCCCATGCTCGGTCGCGGCCGGTTCCTCGCGCTGTACCTCATCGGTGCGCTCGGCGGTTCCGTCGGGGTGACGCTGCTCGACCTCGGCACGTGGGTCGTCGGCGCCTCTGGCGCGATCTTCGGCCTGTTCGGCGCGCTGATCATCATCGCCCGCCATCTGGGCGCGAACCTCGCCGGGATCCTCGTGATCCTGGGGATCAACCTCGCGATCGGCTTCATCCCCGGCATGGGGATCTCGTGGCAGGCGCACGTCGGCGGACTGGTCGCGGGCGGCCTCGCGGGGCTCGTCTTCGCGCGGACGCGACGGCGCGATCAGCGCACGCTGCAGTTCCTCCTGCTCGGCGCGCTCGTGGTCGGGCTGCTGCTCCTGCTGCTCATCCCGCCGGCGATCTACGGCTGATCCCGGGGAGGGTTATCCACAGGTCCCTCCACAGGTGGGGATGAGTTACACCGGTGTAGTTCTTGTGATCCTCAGCGCCAGCGGGTGGTCATCAGGAAGCCGATGAACGCGATGCCGAAGCCGATCACGAGGTTCCAGGCGTCGATGCCCGGGATGGGGAACTGCATGTTGCTGAGGTAGAAGACCAGCACCCACAGCAGACCCACGATCATCAGGCCGACCATGATCGGCAGGAACCACACGGGGTTCGGGGCCTTGTCGCCGGCCTCCGGAGTCTCGTCTGCCTTCTCGGTGCGTGCCATGTCGGCCATCCTACCTGTGAGCCGCTCTGGGGTGCGATCGCTACAATCGCGACGTGACCGAGGCCAACGCACCCGCGACTCGCCGGTCCCGGCGCCGCCGTCCCCGCCGCCGGACCAGCGTGCTCGGCGTGCTCGGCGAACTGCTCATCACGTTCGGCGCCGTGGCGCTGCTGTTCGTCGCGTGGCAGCTGTGGCTGGGGGACATCATCTACGCCGCCGAACGCGCGTCCGAGGCCAGGAGCCTGTCCGAACAGTGGCAGGAGGAGTTCGAGCACGCCCTGGCCGCAGGCGAGCCGGAGGTCGAGACCGTCACGGAGATCCCGGTGCTGCCCGAGGCCGCCGACGCCGAGGTGTTCGGCACCATGTACATCCCCCGGTTCGGTGCGGACTACGCCGCCCCGATCGCTGGCGGGGTGACCCGGGCGCGCACCCTCGACCCGATCGGCATCGGTCACTACTCCGGCACCGCGATGCCGGGAGCCGAGGGCAATGTCGCGCTGGCCGGGCACCGCACCACCTTCGGCAAGCCGTTCAACCTCATCGCGAACCTCCGCCTGGATGACGCGATCGTCATCGAGACCGTCGACGGCTGGTACACCTACCGGTTCCGTTCGCTCGAGTACGTCACCCCGGATTCGGGCGACGTCCTGCTGCCGGTGCCCCGCCTGCCGGGCGTCGAGGCGAACGGCAGCTACCTCACCCTCACGAGCTGCAGCCCGATGTACTCGATGACCGAGCGCATCGTCGCCTACGCCGTGTTCGACGAGTTCACTCCCCGTGCGGACGGCCCGCCGGTGGCGATGACCGAGGGGGTCGCCTGATGTACGCGGCGCTGTGGCGCATCCTTCCCGGCCCCTGGTGGGTGCGGGTGCTCATCCTCCTCGTGCTCCTCGCGGTCGTCGTGTGGGCACTGTTCACCTACGTCTACCCCTGGGTCGCGACGCTGCTGAACCCGGAGGAGGTCACGATCGAGTGAGTCCCGCCGTCCGTGTGCTGATGGTGGACAACCGGGACAGCTTCGTCCACACCCTCGTCGGCTATCTGCTCGAACTCGGCGCCGCCGTCGACCTACGGGAGGCCGACGAACTCGACCCCGCCGCGGTGGAGGACCTCATCCGCGGGTACGACGGGATCGTCGTCTCGCCCGGGCCCGGCCGGCCGGAGACCGCCGGTGCCTCCGTCGCCGTCGTGCGTGCCGCCGCCGAACATCGGACACCCCTCCTCGGCGTCTGTCTCGGTCATCAGGCCGTCGCGGTCGCCTTCGGTGCCTCCGTCGCCGGGGCCGCCACCCTCATGCACGGCATGACCTCCCCCGTCGAACATGACGGTACCGGCCTGTTCGCGGGCCTGCCCTCGCCGGTCACCGTCGGTCGCTACCACTCGCTCGCGGTGCGGCCCGAGAGCCTTCCCGCCGCGGTGCGGGTCACGGCGCGCGCCGACGACGGCACCGTCATGGCGCTCGCGCATGAGGAACTGCCCATCACCGCAGTGCAGTTCCACCCGGAGAGCGTGCTGACCGACGGCGGCTATCGGATGCTGGGCAACTGGCTGGAGAGCGTGGGACTGGCCGGCGCAGCCGACCGCGGCGCGGAACTGTCGCCGCACCGGGGGCGGATCAGCCCGAGCACACCGTCAGCGTGATCTCGGAGTGGATCGGGACCTCGCCGGGTGCGGACGACATCGTGCTCACGGTGGGGGACGCGGTGGCGGTGCACCCGGGGTCGTCGACGAAGACCGGCTGCAGGCCGACCCGTTCGAGCTCCCGGGTGGCGGCGTCGAGCGAGTAACCGACGACGTTCACGAGCACGACCCGGCCGCTGGCGACCTTCAGGTTCACGGTCGTGCCGACGGGGACCTCGTCGCCGGTCTTCAGCGGACCGCTGACCGTGTCCGCCGACATCACGGTGCCGCCGGCGATCTGCGGGTCGCTCACCGGGTTGATCACACCCACCGTCAGCCCGGCCGCGGTCAGTGCGTCGCGGGCGGCCTGTTCGTCCACGCCGATGATCGGCGGCATGAGCACGGTCTTCCGTCCGGTGGACACGTAGACGGTGACCGTCGCGCCCTTCTCGACCGAGGTGCCCGCGGCAGGGTCCGTCTCGATCACATTCCCGGCGGCGATCGTGTCGTCGGTCACGTCTTCGCGCTCCGGGATCAGGTCGGCCTCCTGCAGCAGGAGCGCGGCACGGTCGTAGCTCATCGTCGCGAGTTCCGGGATGGTGCGGGTCTCGTCGGCGATCTGCGCGGTTCCGCGCAACGACAGCACCCAGAACAGCACCGACACCAGCAGGACCGCGAGCACTGCGACCCCGGCCCAGATCCACGCCGCCGGCGGACCCGCCTGCGTGCGCTTGAGCGTGGAGTCGGCGGACAGCTGCCGCAGCGTGCGTGCGGTCTCCGCCGCCTGCCGCGGGTTGGGGCCGTACAGCTCGCTGGTCAGCGCACCCAGCTGGCGCTTGGTCGGTGCCTTGCCGGTGAGGCCGGTGCCGAGCGCCTCGCGGAACGACGCCGCATCCTGATACCGCTGGAACGGGTCCTTCGCGAGCGCGCGAAGCACGACCGCATCCAGGCCGCGCGGCAGGTTCTCGACCAGCTCGGACGGCGGCACGGGCGCTTCGCTCACGTGCTGGTAGGCGACCGCGACCGGGGTGTCGCCGCGGAACGGCGGGCGGCCGGTGAGCAGTTCGTACAGCACCACGCCGGCGGAGTAGAGGTCGGCGCGGGCGTCGACCGGCTCGCCCTTGGCCTGCTCGGGGGAGAAGTACGCGGCGGTGCCGAGGATGGCGGTCGTCTCCGCGACGGTCGACGAGGAGTCGGAGACCGCGCGGGCGATGCCGAAGTCCATCACCTTCACGTGACCGGCCCCGGTGACCATGACGTTGCCCGGCTTGATGTCGCGGTGCACGACTCCGGCGCGGTGCGAGTAGTCCAGCGCCTCGAGGATGCCGTCGACGTACCGGACGGCGTCCTCCACCGGCACCGGGCCCTCGGCGATCATATCCTTGAGCAGGGTGCCCTCGACGAGCTCCATGACGATGTAGGGCACCGGGTGCTCGACGCCGTCCGCATCCGTCTCGACGTCCTCGCCCGCGTCGAACACGCGCACGATCGTCGGATGCGCCATGCGGGAGGCCGCCTGCGCCTCGAGGCGGAAGCGGGTGCGGAAGCCCGCGTCGTCGGCGAGTTCCCGCTTCAGAAGCTTCAGTGCGACGTCGCGACCCAGGGTGGTGTCGTATCCGCGGTACACGCTCGCCATCCCGCCGCGGCCGATGAGGTCGTCGACCCGGTATCGGCCGGCGAGGACGCGCGGAACATCTGTCACGGTGACTCCCTGGGTGCTACGGCTCCAACCCTATCCGAGCCGCTCGGCGGGTACCTGGACGACCGCCGAAGCCGCCCGTCAGTCCTCGTCGGCGTCCGGCGTGTTCGTGGGCTGCGGGTTGGGCTTCGCCTGGATCTGCGCGGTCGCCTCGACCGAGGTGGGCGTGACGCGCTGCTCACCGGAGTCGCCGCCCGAGCACGTCACCGTGTAGGTGACGATCACGGTCTGGCCGGGGCTGTCGTTCACCAGCAGCTGGCCGCTGCGCTCGTTCGGGCCGAACGACGCCTGCGACTGACCGGTGGAGCTGAACGTGCCGTTGGTCGCGGTGAAGTTGTAGGAGCTCACGCTGCCGGTGCCGGAGGGGCACTGGTAGCCGGACCAGGTCACCTGCACGGTGCCGCCGGTGATCGCGTCGCCCGAGATGGCGGGGGCGCCCGGCGCGTTCATCGGCACGAGGTCGGCGTAGACGGAGAGCTTCAGCACGGTGCCCGGGGTCACGTTGCCGGTCGGGCTCACCTGGTACACCTGCCCGACCTGGGCCGATGACGGCGCGTTGTTGCCGGGGTCGCAGGTGGCGGCGAGCCCGGCCGCCTTCACCTTGGCGGAGGCGTCGTCGCAGCTCAGGCCGACGAGCTCCAGCGCGTCCACGTCCACCGTCGTGGCCGACGGCGTCGGCGTCGGGGTCTCCTCGGTACGCGTGGGGGTCGGCGTGCTGCTGGGCGAGGCGTCGCCGCCACCGCCGGGGGTGCCGAACAGCGCCCAGATGGTGCCGCCGAGCACGATGACCAGGATGACGATGAGCGCGATGAGCGGCCACGTCCACGGGCTCTGCTTGCGCTTGGGCTTGGCGGTCTCGGAGAGCTGCTCCGGGGAGGGGAGCAACTGGGTCGCGGTCGCGGTGTCCGCCCCGACGCCGAGGAGCGCGGTTGCGTCGTCGGGCGCGAGACCCGCGGCGATCGCGGGCACGGCGGCCGCCGCCGCGGCGACGTCGCCCCGCCGCAGCGCGCCGGCTGCGCGGGCAACGGTCGCGGCGGATGCCGGACGGTCCTCGGGCTTCTTGGCGATCATCGCCATCACGAAGTTGCGCACCGGCTCGGCGATCGTCGCCGGGAGCGCCGGCGGTTGCTCGTTGATCTGTGCCATCGCGATCGCGACCTGCGACTCACCCGTGAAGGGGCGCTTGCCGGCGAGGCACTCGTAGGCGACGATGCCGAGCGAGTAGATGTCGGTCGCGGGGGAGGCGGGGTGCCCCGACGCCTGCTCGGGCGAGAGGTACTGCACCGTGCCCATGACCTGACCGGTCGCGGTCAGCGGCACCTGGTCCGCGATGCGGGCGATGCCGAAGTCGGTGATCTTCACCCGGCCGTCGGGGGTGATGAGGAGGTTGCCGGGCTTGATGTCGCGGTGCACGAGGCCTGCGGCGTGCGCGGCCTGCAGCGCGGACGCCGTCTGCGCGACGATGTCGAGCGTCTTGTCCGTGGACAGCGACCCTTCGCGCTCGAGCACGGTGGACAGCGCCTCACCGGGGACGAGCTCCATCACGAGGAAGGCGGAGCCGTTCTCCTCGCCGTAGTCGAACACGCTGGCGATGCCCTCGTGGTTCACCAGGGCGGCATGCCGGGCCTCGGCGCGGAAGCGCTCGAGGAACCCCGGGTCCCCCATGTATTCGTCCTTGAGGATCTTGATGGCGACCGTCCGGCCGATGACGTGGTCGGTGGCTTCCCACACCTCGCCCATGCCGCCGATCGCGATCCGCGAAACGAGCTCGTACCGGCCCCCGAACGTCGCACCCTGCGTCGGTCTCATCGTCCCAGCACCGCCTCCATGACCTTCTTCGCTATCGGCGCGGCGATGGTGTTCCCGCTGCCCGACTGTCCCTGACCCCCGCCGTCCTCGACGACGACCGCGACGGCGACCTGCGGATCGTCGGCGGGGGCGAATCCGGTGAACCACAGGGTGTACGGCTTGCCATCGCCGTTCTCCGCGGTGCCGGTCTTCCCCGCAACCTCGACGCCGTCCATTCTTGCATTCGAGGCCGCACCGTCACTGACATTGGCGACCATCATCCTGACCATCTCCTCGGCGAGGTCCTCGTCGAGGGCCCGGCCGAACTCCGTGTTCTCGAACGTCTGCTGCACCGACAGGTCGGGTCCGATGACCTGATCGACCATGCGCGGGTTCATCACGACGCCGCGGTTGGCGATGCCGGCCGAGACCATGGCGATCTGCAGCGGCGTCGCCGTCACCTGCCCCTGACCGAACCCGGTCAGCGCGGTCTGGGCGTCGTCCAGCGCCCGCGGGTAGCTCGACGGGGTCGACTCCAGCGGCAGCGTGAACGCGCGGTTGAAGCCGTACTTCTCCGCCTCCTGGCGGAGGGCGTCGTCGCCGAGTTCGACGGCGAGTTCCGCCATCGGGATGTTGCAACTGAGCCGGAGCGCGTCCGCGAGCGTGACGGTCTCGCCGCCGCCGCAGGTGCCGCCGCCGGCGTTGCGGATCGAGGTGTTCGTGCCCGGCAGCGTGTACTCGGCCGGGTTCGGGAAGGTCGAGTCGGGCGTGTACCGGCCGCTCGCGAGCGCGGCCGAGGCGGTCACGAGCTTGAAGGTCGATCCCGGCGGATTGAGGTCGCCGCCGATCGCCCGGTTGTAGAGCGGGTGGTTCGCGGCGGCCACGAGTTCGTCGTAGATCGTGTTCACCGCGACCGTGTCGTGGGCGGCGAGCAGGTTCGTGTCGTAGCTGGGGCTGGTGACCATCGCCAGGACGCGGCCGGTCGACGGCTCGAGTGCGATGACGGCGCCCTGCAGGTCACCGAGCGCGTCGTACGCCGCCTTCTGCACGGTCGCATCGAGCGAGAGCAAGACGTTCGAACCCTGGGGGGACTGACCGGTGAAGATCTGCTCCACCCGGGCCAGGAACTGGGAGCTCCCGGTGCCGGACAGTTCGCGGTTCATCGCCTGCTCGATGCCCGTCGCGGAGCCGAGCACCGGGTTGATGTAGCCGGTCACGGGCGCCCACATCGGGGCATCCGTGTAGACCCGTTGCCACGAGTAGACGTCACCGGAGGGGACGGAGGTGGCGATGGCGATGCCGCTGGCGATGATCGAGCCGCGCTGCACCTCGTACGAGTCGTAGAGGGCGCGCTTGTTCGCGCCGTTCGCGGACAGCTCGTTGGCCTGCACCACCTGGATCCAGCTCGTGGAGGCGAACAGCGCCAGGAACATCAGCAGCATGAGCAGGCTCAGCCGCTTGAGTTGCCGGGTCATCCGATCACCACCCGAGGCTGGTTCCGGACCGAGTCGGAGATGCGCAGCAGCAGGGCGACGATGATCCAGTTCGCCACGAGCGACGAGCCGCCCGCCGCGAGGAACGGCGTGGTCAGGCCGGTGAGGGGGATCACGCGCGTGACCCCGCCGACCATGATGAACACCTGCAGCGCGATGGTGAACGCCATGCCGGTCGCCAGGAGCTTGCCGAAGTCGTCCTGCCCGGCGACCCCGATGCGGATGCCGCGGCTGCAGAAGACCATGTAGAGGCAGAGGATCGCGAACAGGCCGACCAGCCCGAGCTCCTCGCCGAGGCTCGGGATGATGTAGTCGCTCTGCGCGAGCGGCGTGAGACCGGGCCGGCCCTGCCCGAGCCCGGTTCCCAGCAGGCCGCCGTGCGCGAGGCCGAAGATGCCCTGCACGAGCTGGTAGCTGGTGTTGTCCATCAGTTCGGGGTTGAACGCGTCGAGCCAGTTGGTGAACCGGTCGCCGACGTACGGCAGTACGCGGGATGCGGCATAGGCGCCGCCCGCGGCGAGCACGACCCCGAGCAGCACCCAGCTCGTCTTGCCGGTGGCGACGTAGAGCATCGCGACGAACATGCCGAAGATGAGCAGGCCGGTGCCGAGGTCGCGCTGCATGACGATGATGCCGAGCGAGATGAGCCAGATCACGAGGATCGGGCCGAGTTCGCGGGCACGCGGCCAGGTGATCCCGAGGAACCGGGTGCCGACCGAGGTGAGGCTTTCCCGGGTGCGCACGAGGTAGCCGGCGAAGAAGATCGCCAGCGCGATCTTGGCGAGCTCGCCCGGCTGGAACGAGAAGAAGCCGAGCGAGACCCACACGTCCGCGTTGGCGTCGGTGCCCAGGCCCGGCACGATCGGCAGCAGCAGGAGGACGATGCCGGCGAAACCGGAGACGTAGGTGTAGCGGAACAGGATCCGGTAGTTGCGCAGCGCCAGCACGACCACGATCGCCAGGGCGAAGGCGATCGCCGCCCATGCGAGCTGGCGGGTGGATGCGGCATCCCACCCGCTGTCGCGGTAGCCGATGTCGATGCGGTAGATCATCGCGATGCCGAGACCGGTCAGCAGGGTGCCGATCGGGACCACGAACGGGTCGGCGTCACGGGCGACGAACCGCAGCACCACATGCAGACCGAGGGCCAGGAGTGCCAGCACGCCGCAGTACCAGAGGAAGCTCGGATCGATCGCGCCGAGCGCACCCAGCTGCACCAGCGCGACGGCGGCGCCGCTGATCACCAGGGCGAACAGCAGCAGCGCGAGTTCGCGGTTGCGCTGCTTCTGCGGCATCCGGATGCGCTTGAGCGCGCGGAGCACCGACGTGTCGGCCTGGACCTGGGGCGCGGGGGCGGTCATCCGATCGCCTCCTCCGGTGTCAGCCGCTGCACGATCGCCTCCGCGTCGGCCAGCGACCGGGCGGAGATGGTGTTCTCCACCGTGAGCCGGTCGAACGGGGTGAGGTCGGCGAGCAGGATGCCGGTGTCCTCATACGGCGAGGACAGCGAGATCGGGCCGATGCTCTGTTGCACGCCGCGGTAGATCACGACGGTGTCGTCGTCCGCGCCCACGTAGTAGCGCGTCTGCGTCCAGTTGTACCCGGCGAACAGTGCGCCGGCGATCGCGGCGAGCACCACGAAGAGGCCGACGAGCCAGGCGATGCGGCGGCGGCGGGCGCGGCGGCGGTCCTCCTCGATGAGTTCCTCGAGGAACTCCGGGGCCGGCTCGAAGTGGGTGGGCTCGTTCGCGGCCTGCCGGTTCGGGTGCAGCCAGGACGTGCGGCCGGGGCGGGCGGCGGGCACCTCGATGCCCGTCGGGGTGGAGGCCGAGCCGACGATCGCGGGGGTGCCGGAGAACACCGGGTGGTGGCCGCCGACGTCGACGATGACGATCGTGACGTTGTCGGGCGCACCGGCGTCCAGCGCCTGGCGGAGCAAGTGGTCCGCGGTCCGCGCCGGAGCGTTGCCCGCGGCCAGCGCCTTCGCGGTGTGCGCGTCGTCGATGACACCGCTCAGGCCGTCCGAGCACAGCAGCCACCGATCGCCGGGGCGCGTCGGCATGATGAACGTGTCGACCTCGGGATCGGCGTCCATGTCGCCGAGCACGCGCATGAGCACCGAACGGCGCGGGTGGTAGCGCGCTTCCTCCGGTGTGATGCGGCCGGTGTCGACGAGCCGCTGCACGAACGTGTGGTCGGTCGTGATCTGGGTGAGCGCACCGTCGCGGTAAAGGTAGATGCGCGAGTCGCCGATGTGGGCGATGACCGCGTAGTCGTCGACCATGAGCAACGCGCTGACGGTCGTGCCCATCCCCGCGAGCTCGGGTCGCGAGCGGACCGTGTCGATGAGGATGCCGGCCGAATCGGTGATCGCCTGCTGCAGCGCGGCCTCGGCCTCGCTCGTCGACCCGAACGGCCGGTCGAGCTCCTCCAGCCGCGTGATCGCGATGCTCGAGGCGACGTCGCCGCCCGCATGCCCGCCCATCCCGTCGGCGACCACGAACAGGTTCGACCCGGCGTAGCCGGAGTCCTGGTTGTTCGATCGCACCTTGCCGGTGTGCGAGAGCGCTGCGCTCGATCCCTGGAAGACCATCCGCCGCCCGTCAGCCCTGCAGCTCGAAGGTCGTCGCGCCCACCTTGATGGGGGCCCCGAGCACGACCGGCACGGGTGCGGTCACGCGCTCGCCGTCGTGCCAGGTGCCGTTCGTGGAGTCGAGGTCCTGCAGCATCCACTGCTCGCCCCACAGCATGAGCCGGGCGTGGTGGCTGGAGGTGTAGTCGTCGCGGATCACGAGGCCGGACTCGGTGGAGCGGCCGATCGACAGCGGCTCGGAACCGAGCGGGATCTGCAGGCCGGTGCGCGGACCGCTCGTGATCACGATGCGGTGCGCCGTCTCCACCGTCGCCTTCGCACCCTTCGGCTGCTTGCGCGGGGCGGTGTTCGCCGGCGCGGGCGTCGCCGAGGGAGCGGCCGCGGCGGGGGATGCGGCGGCCACCGGCTCCGGGAGCTTCTTCGCGCGCACGCCGAACACGTCGGTGCGCAGCGAGTACACGACCGCGAAGACGAAGAACCACAGGAGGACGAGGAAACCGACCTGCAGCAGGAGCAGGGTGAGCTGGCTCATGACAGCGGATCCCTCCACGGCGGGGCCTCACGGACCGGAAAGGCCCGGGTCGCGTCGTCCGCGCCGGTCTGCGGGACGACCCGGAACACGATATCGGTCCTGCCGATCGTCACGGTCGAATCCGGCGGAAGCGGCGCCTCCGTGATCTTGCGGCCGTTCAGCTTCGTTCCGTTGGTGGAACCGAGGTCGCGGACCATGGCGCGCTCGCCGTCCCAGAGGATCTCGACGTGGCGGCGGCTGGTCCCCGCATCCGGGATGGTGATGTCGGCGTCGCTGCCGCGGCCGATCACGGTGCGGGCGGCGTCGAGCGGGTACCGGCGGCCGGCGATCTCGACCACCCCGCGCCACGAGACGCGCCCGCCGCGGGCGGCGGACTGCGATGCGACGCGCAACTGCCCGGTGGAGAGCTTCTGGTCGCCGGCGAGATCGATCGAGACCGGGCCGGCGAAGGAGTAGTGCTGCGTGCGGGCGTGCTTCTGCACCAGGGTGTGCAGTTCGTCGAGGAGTTGGGAGCCCAGACGCTGCATGCGGTCGAGGTCGGCCGCGGAGAGGTGGACGGTGAAGGCGTTCGGCACCAGGATGCGGTCGCGGGAGACCACCGCGGCGTTGCTGTCCATCTCGCTTCGGAGGGCCGATGCGATCTCGACGGGCTGGATCCCGCTGCGGAAGGTCTTCGCGAACGCGCCGTTGACGGCACGCTCCAGACCTCTTTCGAAGCTGTCAAGTAGTCCCACGCGACTCCTCAGGCAGGCGAACGGGTGGCACCATCGTAGTTGTCGGACCTGGAAACGCCCATCGCGCGCCCACCCGCGTGCACGAGTGGTGTCCGGACCGTGATAACCTCGAGAAGTTGAGTTTCGCCGGATCCCCGGAGACGGCGACTCGCGCGAGTGGCGGAATAGGCAGACGCGCTGGCTTCAGGTGCCAGTGCCCGAAAGGGCGTGGGGGTTCAACTCCCCCCTCGCGCACAGTGAAGAAACAACCCCCGACCAGGGATTTACTGGCCGGGGGTTGTTTCACTTGTGTGCCTATGCAACGTCTTATGCAACAGCGCTAGCTGTAGACGTGGGTCATCACTGCAGTCCAGTCGGGCACGGTGGTTGGGATCTTCGCTGCGCCTACCTGAGTGAAGGTCCGGTACATCGCCCCGTCGCGCAGTATCTCGCCGATGTATGCCGAGCTTGTGACGCTCCAACGGTCGGGTTCAACGCCGGTGATGGTGATGGTGTCGCCGTAGCGGCCAACGTAGGTGACCGAGGAGCCCACGGCGGGTGGGGAGGTGGGGTACTTGCCGTATGTCATGCGGCGCAGGCTAGTGCACGCTTGGCCTTGGCCGAGGGGGTTGGGCTGAGCTAATTGCGCGTCCCGTCGATGAGTGCCGCCAGCCGCGACACTGCGTCGCGCTGCATTGTGGGCGTGACGTGGCTGTAGATGTTCATCGTTGTCGAGATGTTGGAGTGGCCGAGACGCTCCTGCACGACCTTGGGATGCACGCCGAGTTCGAGGAGCAACGTCGCGTGCGTGTGCCGCAGGCCCTTGAGTGTCAGGCGCGGGAGGTAATCCTCACCGAGAGCCTCGCGCGCTTTCCCGATGCGGTGATCCCAGCGCCGGCCGACGTCGTCAGGCTTACGCAGCCTCCCCGCATCGTCCCCGAACCCGTACGCCTCAGGCCGGGCGAAAGCGAGCGCGATGCTTCCGCGCAGTGCCTTCCACCGGCGCAGCACATCGACCGTCTCAGCATCGATGTCGATCGGTCGCGCCGAGCCCGTCTTGGTCGACTTGGTTGCGTCGCGCTTGGTCGTGTCCGCAGCCCGCCGGATAGCAATCCGCCCGCCGGTGAGGTCGATGTCGGACCACCGCAGCGCGAGCGCCTCCGAACGCCGCATCCCGGTGTGCGCGTATACGTGCCACAACGCGTGGAAGTCGTCCCTATATGCGTCGCGATCCCAGTTCAGAAATGCGCGTAGCTGGGCCGCACGCCATGTCGCGATCTCGGGTTTCTCCGCGCGCACCTGCTTCCCCGTCGGCGCCTTCACGGTGCGCCGCTTCTTCGCGACGTTGGCCACGATGTGCCCGTCATCGACCGCCGCGTCAAGCATCGCGCCAATGAGCACGTGCACCTTCTGGACGGTGTTGGCAGACAGGCCGGCGCCAGGCCGCTTGTTGTCTCGCCGGCCGTGCGTGAGGAGCTCGCGGTAGTGCCTATGCAGGGCCGT
>Ga0182737_1001092_pt1 | contig 29015 bp, 27 predicted proteins | sample eDN5th30CBELigOP_FD_128878 | JGI IMG/M metagenome (GOLD analysis project Ga0182737, IMG submission 128878) | Enriched Organic Plus compost microbial communities from Emeryville, California, USA - eDNA 5th pass 30_C BE-Lig OP (version 2) (version 2) ... | reverse complement strand
CGCGACGGCGGAGATCGGCGGCGCACGGCACACCTGGGCGGGGGCGGCGCCCACCGAGACCGCGTTCGACTGCGACGTGCAGATCCGCGCGCACGCAGACCCCGTCCCGGCCCGTGCCGAGGTCGGCGAGGACGGGGTGACCGTCCGCCCCGTGGCACCGCTCGACGGCGTCGCACCGGGGCAGACCGCGGTGCTCTACCGCGGGACGCGCGTGCTCGGCCAGTTCACGATCGACCGCACCGTCTCCGCCGTCCCCGTCGCCTGACCCGGCCGACCCTCCGATCCTCCCCACGCGCGTGCGGCGGGGTGTCCGTCCACAGCCGGGTGGGCGCTGCACCCTGCCGCGCCGCCGACCCGTAGCGTCGGGGCCCCGACACACCGTCGGTTCCCCGACACCCGAGGAGCGCACGATGAACGGACCGACCCGCCGCACCAGCCTGTGGCCCCTCCTGCTCGCCCCCGCGCTGCTGCTGGGCTGCGCCCCGGCGGATGCGCCCGCGATCGGGCACCCCGCAGCATCCGTCCCGCACGTCGCCGACGCACCGCCCGGGACCGAGGCGTCCGGTGACGCCGCGCCGGTCGAGGTCGACCGCGACGCGCCCGTGAGCTACCGCGACGGCGAGGTGCGCACGCCCTGCTACCGCTACCTCGCGCCCGACCCGAGCTGGACGCTCGTGCCGGGATCGGCCGGCTGCAGCACGGGCGTCGCGTTCGGAGACGACAGGCTCTCGGTCGTGCAGGTGCATGCGGTCGCCGCGACGGGCACACTCGACGAACTCGCCGCACGCACGGTCGAGGGCGACCCGGAGGCCGTGATCGAACCGGTGCGGCTCGGCGGGTACGAGGGCGTGCGCGCGGTCTCCTCGTCCGCGGTCTCGGCCGTGCCGGTCGCATCCGTCGTCATCGCCTATCCGGACCCGGGGCTGACCGGTGGTGGGAACCCGCTCACCGCCATCGTCGTGAGCGCCGCGTCCGGACCGGAGTTCGACCGGTTCGTGGAGCTCGTGGTGGCGAGCCTGCTGCGGCCGGACGGCACCCCGATCTGAGCCGCCCGACGACGCCCCGGTCGGTGCGCGGCCGACCGTGCGTCGGAGGTCCTCCGTAGACTTACGACGTGACGGATGCGGCGGAGGAATCGATCGACACGACGCTGACCTTCGAGGCGGCGAAGGCGGAAGCGGAGTCGCTCACCGAGCGGATCATCGCCGCGCGAGACGCGTACTACGGTGCGGACGCCGAGATCGTCGACGACGCCACCTACGACGGCTGGATGCACCGGCTCGAGCAGCTCGAGCGCACGTTCCCGGAACTCCAGGGGCAGGACTCTCCCACCCTGTCGGTCGGCGCGGCGCAGGACACCGATCTGGCGACGATCGAGCACGCCGAGCGGATGCTGAGCCTGGACAACGTCTTCTCCCCGGAGGAGCTGCGCGAGTGGTGCACGAAGACCGCGGCCGCCGCCGGGCGCCCGGTGCACTGGCTCACCGAGCTGAAGATCGACGGACTCGCGATCAGCCTCCGCTACGAGCACGGCGTGCTCACCTCGGCCGCGACCCGCGGTGACGGGCGCGTGGGCGAGATCGTCACCGAGAACGCGCTGCGCCTGACCGACATCCCGCAGCGGCTCTCCGGCACCGGCCACCCCGCCCTCGTTGAAGTGCGCGGCGAGGTCTTCATCCCGGTCGCGGCGTTCACGCGGTTGAACGAGTTCCAGGCCGAACTGCGCGAGCGCGCGCTGGCCGAGGCGCGGGAACGGTGGGAGTCGCGTCGCGCGGCAGGCCCGTTCGACGAGGAGAAGGCGCGGACCGCGGCGCAGCGCCGGTTCCCCGCGTTCGCGAACCCCCGCAACGCGGCGAGCGGCGGCCTGCGGCAACAGCTGGAGAAGAAGACCGGGCTGGAGCGGGAATCGGCACTCGAGCGCATCGCCTCGCTGCGGCTGTACGTGCACGGCATCGGGGCCTGGCCGGACCCGCCGGTCTCCGCGCAGAGCGAGGTGTACGACCTGCTTGCCGGCTGGGGACTCCCGGTCAGCACGCACAATCGGGTGAACGCGGACATCGACGGGGTGCTCGACTTCGTCGCGTACTACGGCGAGCACCGGCACGACGTGGAGCACGAACTCGACGGGATCGTGGTGAAGGTCGACGAGCTCGCGCTGCACGATGAGCTGGGTGCCACGAGCCGGGCGCCGCGGTGGGCGATCGCGTACAAGTACCCGCCGGAGCAGGTGAATACGAAGCTGCTGGACATCGTCGTCTCCGTCGGCCGGACCGGGCGGGCGACGCCGTACGCCGTCATGGAGCCGGTGCGGGTCGCCGGGTCCGTGGTACGCCAGGCGACGCTGCACAACCAGGACGTCGTGAAGGCGAAGGGTGTGCTCATCGGCGACACCGTGGTCCTGCGCAAGGCGGGCGATGTGATCCCCGAGGTGCTCGGCCCCGTGGTCGAGCTGCGCGACGGGACCGAGCGCGAGTTCGTGATGCCCGCGAACTGCCCGGAGTGCGGGTCGCCGCTCGCGCCGCAGAAAGAAGGTGACATCGACCTGCGGTGTCCGAACGCGCGCTCCTGCCCGGCGCAGGTACGCGGGCGGGTGGAGCACATCGGGTCGCGTGGCGCGCTGGACATCGAGGCGCTCGGCGAGGTGACCGCGGCGGCGCTGACACAACCGGAGAACACCGCTCCGTTGCTGGACACCGAGGCCGCGCTGTTCGACCTCACGGTCGAGGAACTGGTGCCGATCGAGGTCGTGGTCCGAGATGCGGAGACCGGTGAGAAGAAGGTCGACGAGCAGACCGGCGAATACGTGGTGCGTCGCCCGTTCCAGAAGCTCGGTCCCGCGTCCTACCCGCCGGGCACCGAGCACATGGATACGGCGGAGCGGCGCCGCGCCGGCATCCGGAAGGACCACCGCGAGGTGCTGCCCTCGGAGCAGGCGCACAAGCTCGTCGCCGAGCTGGAGAAGGCGAAGACGAAGGATCTGTGGCGCCTGCTGGTGTCGCTGAACATCCGGCACGTGGGTCCGGTGGCGGCGCGCGCGCTGGCGCAGTGGTTCGGGTCGCTCGAGGCCATCCGCGCGGCGACACGCGAGGAGCTCGCCGCCGTCGAGGGCGTGGGCGGGATCATCGCGGACGCCGTGCTCGACTGGTTCGAGGTGGACTGGCACCGCGAGATCGTGGACCGCTGGACGGCGGCCGGGGTGCAGTGGTCGATCCCGGGCCATCCGGGTCCGGGAGCGGCGAGTGCGCAGGGCGGTGTGCTCGAAGGGTACACGGTGGTCGCGACGGGATCCCTCGAGGGCTACACGCGTGAGGGGGCGCAGGAGGCGATCATCGCCGCGGGTGGCAAGGCCGCGTCGAGCGTGTCGAAGAAGACCGACTTCGTCGCCGCGGGGCCCGGTGCGGGCTCGAAGCTCGCGAAGGCCGAGGAACTCGGCATCCGGATCCTCGACGCCGCGCAGTTCAAGATCCTCGTGGAACAGGGGCCGGACGCGCTCGACTGACCGGGCCGGCCGACACGGACACCGGATCGGCTCAGAACGGCGGCGGGTCGGTGTCGGGGACGAACGCGACCGTGGCGGGCGGTCGGTCCCGGTGGGTGCGGCCGGTGGGGCTTCGCCATTCGATGACCCCGCCGGTGCGTTGTCTGACCGTCCACGCGGATGCGTGTTTGAGGGTGTGGTGTCTGCGGCACAGATGGGCCAGGTTGTGCAGACCGGTCTTCCCGCCGAGGGCTGCGTCGAGGGTGTGGTCGAGGTCGGCACCGCGGGCGAGGCGTCGACAGCCGGGGAACCGGCACCGTTCGTCCCTGGCCCGCAACAGTCGTTTCAATGCTTCCGGCGGCCGGTAGCGGTCAACGGCGAGCACCGTACCGGTGAAGGGATGGGTCAGGACCCGGTCCCATCCGGAAGCGGCGCCGACGAGACGCTTCGCGGTGTCCGCGTCGACGGGACCGTGCCCGGCGAGCAGCGCCGGCTCGGCGCCGACGCCGGCGGCGGTGAGGACGGGCACGGTGACCTGCACGTGCCCGGTCACCGCGTCCAGTCCGTCGCCGTGCGCGACCGGCCCGCCGGCGAGCAGCAGGTCGGCGAGCACGTCCGCACGGAGCTGATCCATGGTCCGCGGATCGGCGTCATCGACCGGTGGCGGGGTACTGAGTCGCCCATGATGCGACGGCCGTGTCCCGTCGGTGACGATGGCGGGTTCGGCGTCGGCCCGGGGCTCGCGCCCGGCCTCCGCTGCCGGCTCGGACTCGGCCCGGCAGACCGGCGCCGCGATCGCCCCGTCGCGTGCCGCCTCGGTGTCGCCGTCGCGGGCGGTGGTGGCGATCCGGGTGAGACGGTCGTGGATCGCGTACGCCAGCGTCGCAGGAAGATCGGCGAGCAGACGAGCGAAGCCGTCGTCGAGGTCGATCACCCGCACCCGGCGTTCCGCGTGCCGGTCCTTCACCCGCGCGGCGGCCCCGTCGGGGTCGATGCGGGCGGCGACGACTCGGGCGACGTGCTGCATCCGCCCCGCCGTCTCCGTCCGCGCAGCATCCAGCACGATCGTCTCGAACCGGTCCCGGTGCTCCGGTGCCAGCGGGATGCCGGCGTGCAGGATCGCGGACACCTGCCCCGCATCCACGTCGCCCCGCTCCCACGCCGCCGCCGTCGCGGGGAACCCACCGTGCAGCGACGCGGCGTCCCCGAGCCGACGCTGCACCGCCGCATCCGAGAGCCGGAGCGCGGTGGCGAGTTCCGCACAGACCTCGCGGAGGGGGATGTCCGCCTCACCACGCCGCCCCTCCGCGCGGAGCGCGGCCCGACGTTCCAGGACCAGATCGACCGCGTCGGCGAACAGGCGCGCCTCCGCAGCCTGCGCGACCGCGACCGCACGATGCGCCGCCACGGCCTGACGCACCAGCGCGCTCAGCCGGTCGAGATGCCCGGTCCCCGTGCCCATGATCGCTCCTCACCACTGGTGATCGGCCGCACGAACTGGGCACGTGTGCGGTGATCCCCGACACCACAGACGCTACGCCGGGCCTCCGACATCGGCACCCGGCGGTGCGAACGCGCGTGAATTCAGCCGGCGAGCAGCTGCTCCTTCACCTGCCGGCGCAGCACCTTGCCGATGAGCGAACGGGGCAGGTCGTCGATGACCACGACCTTCCGCGGCACCTTGTACGGCGTGAGCAGGCCACGGGCGAACTCCCGCACCTGCTCCGGATCGATCACCGCGCCCTCGCGCGCCACGACGGCGGCGACGACGTCCTCGCCGGAGTGCTCGCTGGGCAGCCCCACGACCGCGACGTCGGCGATGTCCGGATGCTGCCGCAGCGCGTTCTCCACCTCGGTGGGTGCCACGTTGAACCCGCCGGTGATGATGAGCTCCTTGATGCGGTCGACGATGCGGACGAAGCCGTCCTCGTCGATCGTGACCACGTCACCGGTGCGGAACCAGTCCTCGTGGAAGACCGCGTCCGTCTCCTCCGGCTTGCCGTAGTAGCCGGAGAACACCTGCGGCCCGCGCACGAGCAGCTCACCCGCCTCCCCGGCGCCGAGCACGCGCGACGGGTCCTCGGGATCGACCACGATGCACTCGGTGCCCGGCAGCGGCAGCCCGACCGTGCCGGGGCGGCGGTGCTCGGCGACCGGGTTCGCCATGAGCACGGGGGAGCACTCGCTCAGCCCGTACCCCTCGACGAGGTACCCGCCGGACGCCTCCTCGAACGGCACCACGAGCCCGTGATCCAGCGCCATCGCGCCACTGATCGCGATGTGCGTGCCGGCCAGCGACACGCCGGTCTCCTCCGCCCGCGCGAGCAGACGCTGCGCGATCGGCGGCACGAGCGGCAGGAACGTCGCCGGATGCTTCTTCGTGACCTTCAGCACCATGTCCGGGTCGAACTTCGGGAACAGCACGAGCCGCGCGCCCATCGACATCGCGAACGTGAGGCAGAGGGTGAGCCCGTACGCGTGGAACATCGGCAGGACGGCGTAGACGACGCATCCGTTCCCGCGCGTGATCGAGGGCACCCACGACTGCGCCTGCAGCGCGTTCGACAGCAGGTTCCGGTGTGTGAGTGCGGCACCCTTCGGGCTGCCGGTCGTGCCGCTCGTGTACTGGATGATCGCGAGGTCGTCCGTGGCCGGCACCGGGTGGGATGCGGGCAGCGGTGCGTGCGCGACGACCTTCTCCCACGGCACGGTCCCCGTCACGCGGGTGGTCAGCGCCGCACGGGACGCCCGCAGCTTCGCCACCGGCAACCGCAGCGCGAAGCGCATCGCGCCGGGCAGGGCGCGGACCACGTCCACGGAGATGAGCGTGTGCACCGCGATGTCGCGCGGGAACTCCTGCACGGTGGCGACCACGTTGTTCCACACGATCGCGGTCTTCGCGCCGTGTTCCTCGAACTGCTTGCGCAGCTCCCGCGGCGTGTAGAGCGGGTTGTGCTCGATCGCGATCGCGCCCAACCGCAGCACCGCGTAGAAGGCGACGATGTGCTGCGGGCAGTTCGGCAGCACGATCGCGACGGTGTCGCCCGCGCGCACGCCGGACTCGTGCAGCGCGCCCGCGACCCGGTCGATCTGCTCCTGCAGCTCGCGGTACGTGGTCTCCCGGCCGAAGAACTCCAGTGCGGGCGCGTCCGGGTAGTCCCTGGCGGATGCGGCCACGATGTCGGTGAGGCAGCCGCTCACCTCGCCGAGATCGGCGGGGACGCCCTCGGCGTAGCTGCGGATCCAGGGGCGGGGCGGATCGTACGTCGTCACGGCGCCAGCCTAGGGGACGGGGTGCGCCCGGTGCCCGGCGTGGCGAACCGTAGACTTGGGGGGTGTCTGAAATCACCCCTGATCTCGTACGCCATCTCGGCGTGCTCGCCCGGATCCAGCTGAGCGACGACGAGGTCGAGCGCCTCACCGGCCAGCTCGACGCCATCGTCGACAACATCGCGAAGGTCTCGGAGGTCGCGACCCCTGAGGTTCCGGCCACGAGCCACCCGATCCCGCTCGAGAACGTGTACCGGCCCGACGAGGTCGGCTTCACGCTCACCACCGCGCAGGTGCTGCAGAACGCACCCGACGCGACCGACGACCGGTTCCGCGTGACCGCGATCCTGGGGGAGGAACAGTGACCGATCTGACGCGCCTGAGCGCCGCGGACCTCGCCGACAAGCTCGCCTCGCGCGAGGTCTCCAGCGTCGAGGTCACCCAGGCACACCTGGACCGCATCGCCGCCGTCGAGGCGGACGTGCACGCCTACCTGCACGTGAGCGACCACGCGCTCGGGGTCGCCGCGGACATCGACCGCCGCCGCGCCGCGGGCGAGGACCTCGGCCCCGTCGCCGGTGTCCCGCTGGCGATCAAGGACGTGCTCGTCACGACCGACATGCCCTCCACGAGCGGTTCGAAGATCCTCGCGGGCTACATGTCGCCGTACGACGCGACCGTCGTCGCGCGCTCCCGCGCGGCCGGCCTCGTGCCGCTCGGCAAGACGAACATGGACGAGTTCGCGATGGGCTCCTCCACCGAGCACTCCGCGTACGGCCCCACCCGCAACCCGTGGGACCTCGACCGCATCCCCGGCGGCTCTGGCGGCGGCTCTGCCGCGGCGGTGGCCGCGTTCGAAGCGCCCCTCGCGCTCGGCTCCGACACCGGCGGCTCCATCCGCCAGCCCGCGCACGTGACCGGCACCGTCGGCATCAAGCCGACCTACGGCGGCGTCAGCCGCTACGGCGCGATCGCGCTCGCCTCCTCGCTCGACCAGGTGGGCCCCGTGACCCGCACCGTGCTCGACGCCGGCCTGCTGCACGACGTCATCGGCGGCCACGACCACAACGACTCCACCTCGCTGACGCAGGACTGGCCGTCCTTCGCCGAGGCCGCCCGCGAGGGCGCCCGCGGCGACGTGCTCAAGGGCCTCAAAGTCGGCGTCATCACCGAGCTGCCCGACTCCGGCTTCCAGGCCGGCGTGTCCGCATCCTTCCGCGCCGCGCTGGCGAAGATGGAGGCGCAGGGCGCCGAGATCGTCGAGATCAGCGCCCCGCACTTCGAGTACGGCGTCGCCGCGTACTACCTCATCCTCCCTGCGGAGGCCTCGAGCAACCTCGCGAAGCTCGACTCGGTCCGCTTCGGCCTGCGCGTGGACGTGCCCGGCGGCACCGTCGAGGACGTCATGGCCGCCTCCCGCGACGCCGGCTTCGGCGACGAGGTGAAGCGCCGCATCATCCTCGGTACGTACGCCCTCTCCGCGGGCTACTACGACGCCTACTACGGCTCGGCCCAGAAGGTGCGCACCCTCATCCAGCGCGACTTCGACGCCGCGTTCGGGCAGGTCGACGTCATCGCCACCCCGACCGCGCCGACCACGGCGTTCAAGCTGGGCGAGCGCATCGACGACCCGCTGCAGATGTACCTCAACGACGTCACCACCATCCCGGCGAACCTCGCCGGCGTCCCGGGCATCTCGGTGCCGACCGGGCTCGCGGAGGAGGATGGGCTGCCCGTGGGCATCCAGTTCCTCGCGCCCGCCCGCGAGGACGCCCGCCTGTACCGGGTGGGTGCGGCGCTGGAGGCGCTGCTCGTCGACGGCTGGGGCGGTCCGCTGCTGGACCGCGCTCCGATCCTGGGAGGGGCCCGCTGATGGCCAAGGACAAGCTGATGGACTTCGACAAGGCCCTCGAACTGTTCGAGCCCGTGCTCGGCTTCGAGGTGCACGTCGAACTGAACACCAAGACGAAGATGTTCTCCGCCGCGCCGAACCCGGCGCATCCGGACAACCACGGTGCCACGCCGAACACGCTCGTCGCGCCGGTCGACATGGGCCTGCCCGGGTCGCTGCCGGTCGTGAACGAAGAGGCCGTGAAGTACTCGATCAGCCTGGGCCTCGCCCTCGGCTGCTCGATCGCACCGTCGAGCCGGTTCGCGCGGAAGAACTACTTCTACCCCGACCTCGGCAAGAACTACCAGATCTCGCAGTACGACGAGCCCATCGCGTTCGAGGGCCGCATCGAGGTCGAACTCGAGGACGGCACGATCGTCGAGGTGCCGATCGAGCGCGCCCACATGGAGGAGGATGCCGGCAAGCTCACCCACATGGGCGGCGCCACCGGCCGCATCCAGGGCGCCGAGTACTCGCTCGTCGACTACAACCGCGCCGGGGTCCCGCTCGTCGAGATCGTCACCAAGCCGATCTTCGGCGCCGAGCACCGCGCCCCCGAGATCGCGAAGGCGTACGTCGCGACCATCCGTGACATCGTCCGTTCGCTGGGCATCTCCGAGGCGCGCATGGAACGCGGCAACCTCCGTTGCGACGCGAACGTGTCGCTCCGCCCGCGCGGCCAGGAGAAGCTCGGCACCCGCACCGAGACGAAGAACGTCAACTCGATGCGCTCGGTCGAGCGCGCCGTGCGGTATGAGATCCAGCGCCAGGCCGCGATCCTCGCCGACGGCGGCACGGTCACGCAGGAGACCCGCCACTGGCACGAGGACACCGGCGTCACCTCGCCCGGCCGTCCCAAGTCGGATGCGGACGACTACCGCTACTTCCCGGAGCCCGACCTGCTCCCGGTCGTCCCGGCGCCCGAGCTCATCGAGCAGCTGCGCGCGGCGCTGCCGGAGCCCCCGGCGGCCCGCCGTCGCCGTCTGAAGGCGGAGTGGGGCTTCACCGACCTGGAGTTCCAGGACGTCGCCAACGGCGGCATCCTGGCCGAGGTCGAGGCCACGATCGCCGCCGGCGCGTCGCCCGCATCCGCCCGCAAGTGGTGGACCGGCGAGATCGCCCGCATCGCGAACGCCGCGGGCAAGGAGCCGGCCGAGCTCGTCTCGCCCGAGCACGTCGCCGCGCTCCAGCAGCTCGTCGACGCGGGCACGCTCACCGACAAGCTCGCCCGTCAGGTGCTCGAGGGCGTCATCGCCGGCGAGGGCACCCCGCAGGAGGTCGTCGACGCCCGCGGACTCGCGGTCGTCTCGGACGACGGCGCGCTCATCGCCGCGATCGACGAGGCGCTGGCGGCCCAGCCGGACGTGCTCGCGAAGATCAAGGACGGCAAGGTGCAGGCCGCCGGCGCCGTCATCGGTGCGGTCATGAAGGCCATGAAGGGGCAGGCCGACGCCGCCCGCGTGCGCGAGCTCATCCTGGAGCGCGCCGCGCAGTAACGCACACCAGGCACCGTCTCCGGGCGTCGACACCGCGGATCACCGCAGGTCGGCGCCCGGAGCCGTTCCGGCCGCCCCGATGTCGGCGGGCCGGGGGAGGATGGAACCGTGGGAAGGACGGACGGTCGCGGGCGCATCGTGTCGCCGCCGGACGCCGACGACACCGGCGCCGGGATCTTGCACGTTGACATGGACGCCTTCTACGCCTCGGTCGAGGTCCTGGACGACCCCACGCTCGCGGGCAAGCCCATCATCGTGGGTGCGCCGGAGGGGCGCAGCGTCGTCTCCAGCGCCTCCTACGAGGCGCGCCGGTTCGGGGTCCGCTCCGCCATGCCGGTCTCGCAGGCCCTGCGGCTGTGCCCGACCGCCGTCGTGGTCCGGCCACATTTCGACCGCTACGTCGACCTGAGCCGACAGGTCATGGCGGTCTTCCACGACATCACGCCGCTGGTCGAGCCGCTCTCGATCGACGAGGCCTTCCTCGACGTGCGCGGCGTGCGCCGACTGTGGGGCCCGCCGGGGACGGTGGCACGGATGCTGCGCACCCGCGTCCGCGAGGAGACCGGCCTCACCTGCAGCGTCGGCGCGGCCGCGACCAAGCACGTCGCGAAGATGGCGTCCACGCTCAGCAAACCCGACGGGTTGCTCATCGTGCCGGAGGCGCAGACACAGGCGTTCCTCGCGCCCCGATCGGTGCGGGCGCTGTGGGGCGTCGGGCCGAAGTCCGCCGACGCGCTGGAATCGCGCGGCATCCGCACGATCGGTGACATCCTCACGACCCCCAGGCAGCTCCTCGACCGCGCGCTGGGACAGGCGATGGGGGAGCGGGTGTGGCAACTCGCCCACGGGATCGACGCGCGCGAGGTGTCGACCGAACGCGTCGAGAAGAGCATCGGCCATGAGGAGACCTTCGACGTCGACGTCGACGATGCGCAGGCGCTGCGGGTCGAACTGCGCCGGCTCGCCGACCGCGTCGGAGCGAGACTGCGCTCACACGGTGCCGAAGCCGCATCCGTCGCGATCAAGGTGCGCTTCGCCGATTTCCGCACCGTCAACCGCAGCGTGACCCTGCCGGAGCCCACCTCGGTCGGGCAGCGCATCGGCGACGCCGCGATCGACCTGTTCGACGCGCTCACCCGGCCGCTGCCGGTGCGGCTGGTCGGCGTGCGCGCCGAGTCGCTCCGGCCCGCTGCGGGCGTCACCGCGCTGTGGGACGACGACGCCGAATGGCGTCGTGTCGAAGAGGCGCTCGACGGGGCGGCGGAGCGCTTCGGCCGGGGTGCCGTCACGCGTGCGGCACTCCTCGGCGGCGTGCGCACCGCGAGCTCGCTGCCCTCGCACCCCAAGCCGCCACGACTCGACCACTGAACGCGCCGGTCGCGATTCCACCGGCCGTCGCGACGGCAGACCGTACACTGACCGCATGTCGCTGCCGAGCCGGGATCCGGACGTCCTCATCAAACGCGTGATCGTCGCCGTGTGGGCGGCGATCGTCATCCTCGCGGCCGGCTTCGGCTTCGTCGCCTGTCTCATCGGGATGCTGGACGACGGCCACCCCATCCTCATCGGCGGCGCGATCGGCTGCCTCCTCGGGCTGGCCGCGGGCATCGCCCTCGCGCGGATGGCGATCATCGGCGAGGGACCCCGCCGCCCCTGACCGGCGTCCACGGCTGTCGCGGGACGACGGCGCCCGCTAGCGTGGAGCCATGTCGAACTTCGTCCTGGATCTCGGGAAGCAGACCGCATCGCTCGGCGTCACCGCCGCGTACGGGGAGCAGCAGGATGTCGACGGGGTCCGGTTCATCCCGGTCGCGCTCGCCAGCCGCGGCTTCGGCGGCGGCGCCGACGCGGAGGGACAGACCGGCGGCGGCGCCGGCGGCTCCGTCCTGCCGCTCGGCGCCTACATCCGCCGCGGCGACGACCTCCGGTTCGAGCCCAACCTGGTGGCGCTGCTCGCCGTCGCGATCCCGTTCGTCTGGGTCGCCGGCCGCGCGCTCGTGCGCATCATCCGCGCGCTGAAGAAGTGACACCGGGCGCGGACACGTCTGCGCTCCTCGCCGGCATCGCGGCAGCGGTCCGTCGTGCCGTGGATGCGGTCGGCCGCCCCGATCCGCTCGTGCTGCTCGACGGCCGCAGCGGCGCGGGCAAGTCCACCCTGGCGGCACTGCTGCGTCGACCGGGGGAGCACCTGCTGGAGCTGGAGTGCATCTACCCGGGCTGGGACGGACTGGCCGAGGCGTCCCGCATCCTCGCCGACGACGTGCTCGTCCCGCGTGCCGCCGGCCGCGACGGACGCTGGCGCCGGTGGGACTGGGACGCGGACGCACCCGCCGAGGTGCACACGGTGCCTGCGGGCGTGCCCCTCATCGTCGAGGGCGTGGGCGCGCTCACCCGTCCCACGGCGCCCCTCGCGGACGTCCGGGTGTGGCTCGAGGCGCCGACAGAGCTCAGGCGCGAACGCGCCCTCGCCAGGGACGGCGACGCCTACGCGCCGCACTGGGACCGCTGGGCGGCGCAGGAGGACCGGCACATCGCCGAGCACGACCCGCGCACCCTCGCAGACCTCGTGTTCGAGATCGGCTGAGACGGCCCAGGACGCGGCGGTCGGCCGCGCAGTGCCCGAAGGCCGGTCAGCGGGAGACGGCGTCGTCCACGGCCTGCACGAGGCCGTCCAGACGGTACCCGAGCCAGTCGTAGACCCCGAACCGGGGGTCCGTGTCGTCGGTGTCGTCCTCGGACGCGATGCCGAGCCGGGCCGCGAGCACGAGGCGTACGGCGGTGAGCGTCCGCATCCACGCCGCCGCCCGCTCGGCGTCGAGCGTGAGGTCGAGTTCGGCGACCGCCTCCTCGGTGGGGAGGTCGGCGATGTCGGTCACGTCGCCCGCGGCGGCGAGGTCCGCCAGCACGGCACCCGCGTCGTCCGTCCGACGACGGAGGAGTTCCCGCTCGGTCACGGAACGGAACTCGCGAGCCGCATCCGGGTCATCCGGGTACGCCGTCGGCGTGAGCCGCGCCACGGCGGGGTCGCCGCTCGGCGGGTCGGCGAGCAGGTCGACGAACTGCGCCACGAGATCGCGCAGGTGCAGCGCCTCGATGCGGGTGATGCTGAGGAGGACGGTCGGGCCGCTCACGCCGGCACCCGCCGCACGGTCGCCCACAGGCCGTAGTCGTGCATCGCCTGGGCGTGCAGCTCCATCTGCTCCCTCGCGCCTTCGGCGACCACCGCGTGGCCCTGCTCGTGCACCGCGAGCATGAGCCGCGTCGCGACCTCCTGCGGGTAGCCGAAGTAGGTGCGGAACACGTGCACCACGTAGCTCATGAGGTTCACCGGGTCGTTCCAGACGACGGTCTGCCACGGGGCGCCGATCGCGGTCGCCTCGTCGAGCCCGATGTCTTCCCGGGGGATCGCGACGGGGGTCATGCCCACCCCAGTTCGTGCAGGCGATCGTCGTCGATGCCGTAGAAGTGTGCGATCTCGTGCACGAGTGTGGTGTGCACCTCTTCGCGGAGTGCGTCCTCGTCGTCGCAGGCGCGCAGGTGTGCCTCCCGGTAGACGACGATGCGGTCGGGCAGCTCGCCCATGCCGTACCGGTCGCGCTCGGTCAGCGCCCACCCGTCGTAGACGCCGAACAGGTCGGGGTCGCCGTCGTCGGGGCGGTCCTCGACGACGAACACGACGTTGTCGAGCCCCTCGACCATGTCGTCGGGGAGCGCGTCGAGCTCGGACAGCACGAGGGATTCGAACGTGTCCGCATCCATCTCGATCATCGCGTATCCGTGCCGACTCTCAGGAGGAGCGCGGCGCACGAGGCGCCGCGCGATTGGGGTGAGTAACGGGACTTGAACCCGCGACCCCCTGGACCACAACCAGGTGCTCTACCAACTGAGCTATACCCACCATGTGCCCGCATCGGGCAACCAGACAATTCTGTCACATACTTTGACCGAACGATGACACGACGGCCGAAGCGGTCGCCCGCGCGTCGTCCGTGGACGGTCCCGGCGTCGGGACGAACACCGCCTCGCGGTAGTACGCGAGCTCCCGGATCGACTCCCGGATGTCGGCCAGCGCCCGGTGTCCGCCGTTCTTGGCCGGGGCGTTGAAGTACACCCGCGGATACCACCGGCGCGACAGCTCCTTGATGCTGGACACGTCGACGTTCCGGTAGTGCAGCCAGCGGTCGACCCGGGGCATGTACCGGGCGAGGAACATGCGGTCGGTGCCGATCGTGTTGCCCGCGAGCGGCGCCTTGCCCTCGACGGGCACGAATCGCTGGATGTACTCCAGGGTGCGGAACTCGGCCTCGGCGACCGACACGCCCGAGGGGATCTCCTCGAGCAGGCCGGAGGTGCGGTGCATCTCGGTGACGAACTCGTTCATATGGTCGAGCGCGGACTGGTCGGGCTTGATGACGACCTGGAACCCCTCGTCGAGCACATGCAGTTCGAAATCGGTCACGACGACCGCGATCTCCACCAGCTGGTCGACCTCGAGGTCGAGTCCGGTCATCTCGCAGTCGATCCAGACGAGGCGGTCGCCTTCAGTGCCACTCATGCCGTCAGCTTAGTCGCCGCCACCGACGCGGCCCCGGAATCCGGAATGGCCCCCTCGGGGCGATTCGAACGCCCGACCAAGAGATTAGAAGGCTCCTGCTCTATCCACTGAGCTACGAGGGGAGGTGCCCCTCCAGCGTACCGGGGGCCGGGTGGGAGGATGCGGGGGCGTGCCCGCGGCGCGGTCCGCGACGGGTGTCGAGCGCCGGCAGCGTGAGGTGGACGAGCGGACCGATCAGCAGCGCGAACAGCACCGTGCCGATGCCGACGTCGCCGCCGAGCAGCCACCCGGTGCCGAGGACGGTGAGCTCCACCGTCGCCCGCGCGACCCACGTCGGCCACCCGAAGCGGGCGGTGAGACCCGTCATGAGGCCATCGCGCGGCCCCGCCCCGAAGTGCGCCCCGATGTAGAGCCCGCTCGCGACGGCCACGCACACGATGCCGGCCAGGAGCACGAGCAGACGCGGTACGAATCCCTGGACTGCCGGGAGCCACCACAGGGCCACCTGCATGGCCGAGCCCACCACGAGGATGTTCGCCAGCGTGCCGACGCCGGGACGCTGGCGCAGTGGGATCCACAGGAGCATCACGAGCAGGCCGATGCCGTTCACGACCCAGCCGATCCCGATCCCGGTCTGCCGGGAGACCCCCTGCGCCAGCACGGTCCACGGGTCGACACCGAGGCCGGCGAGCACCGTGAGTGCGCAGCCGAAGCCGTAGAGCGGCAGGCCGAGGACGAGTTGCAGGATGCGGCGGGTCACGCATCCATGACACCCGAGAAGTGGCTTTCTCGAAAGAGGCCAATTCGCCTACGCTGGCCGCATGTATTCGCGACTCTCGGCCCGCGCGCTCACGTCCCTCCTCGGCGGGTGGCGGACGAGTGAACCGGCCTACGAGGCGCTCGCCGACGCCGTGCGGCTGCTCCTGCTCGACAACCGCATCGCGCCCGACACCGCGCTGCCGGCGGAGCGCGAGCTCGCGGCGGCGCTCCGGCTGAGCCGCACCACGGTCAGCGCCGCCTACCGGAGCCTGCGCGAGAGCGGCCACATCGAGAGCCGGCGAGGCTCCGGCAGTGTGACGCAGCCGCTCGGCACGCCGGCCGCGGCGCGCACCACCGTGAGCGATCCGGGTGCGATCGATCTGCAGCAGGCGAGTCCCGCCGCGTGGCCGGGGCTTGCCGGCGTCATGGCCGAGGTGGCCGCGGGGGCTGCGACCCTCATCGGCCGTCCCGGCTACGACGTGGTCGGCGCCCCCGCACTGCGCCAGGCGATCGCCGACCGGTACACCGCATCGGGCGTGCCCACGGACCCCGCCGAGGTGATGGTCACGAACGGCGCGCAGAGCGCCATCCACCTGCTCGCCTCGCTGCTGGTCCGCAGGGGCGACCGGGTGCTCATCGAGTCGCCCACGTACCCGCACGCGGCGGAGGCGTTCCGGCAGGCCGGTGCACGGCTGGTCGGCGTGCCGGTGACCGTCGACGAGGGCTGGGACCTCGACCGTGCCGAACAGGCCTTCGCACGGGTGCTCCCGACCGCCGCCTACCTCATGCCCGACTTCCAGAACCCCACGGCCCGAAGCATGACGCGGCATGAGCGCGACGTCCTGGCGGATGCAGCGATGCGTGCGCACACGACGGTCATCGTGGACGACACGACCGCTGAACTCGACATCGACCGGCCCTTCCGCCCGGGGCCGTTCGGCGGCGCGGACACGGTGCGGATCGGCTCGCTCGGCAAGACGGTGTGGGGTGGGATGCGGCTCGGCTGGATCCGGGCGAGGGCAGACCTCATCCGGCGGCTGACCGCTGCCCGCTTCGCGCATGAGTTGGGCACCCCCGAGTGGGAGCAGGCGCTCGCTACCGCGCTCCTGCCGCGGATGCCCGAGATCGTCGCCCAGCGTGCGGCCCGACTCCGGGAGGGGCGGGACCTCGCGGTCGCGGCCCTCGGCCGGTTGCTGCCGGAATGGCGGGTGCCCGAGGCGCACGGCGGTGTGTCGCTGTGGGTGGAGCTCGACGCGCCGCTCTCGGGGGCGCTCGTGCTCGCGGCGCGTGAGGAGGGGGTGCTCCTGTCGGCGGGACCGCGGTTCTCGGTGGACGGCGGCTACGAGCGGAACCTCCGCCTCCCGTTCACCGGCTCCACGACCGAACTCGATCGGGCGATCCAGGCGCTCGCGCGGGTGTGGCCCGCGGTGCGCACGAGCGCCGCGCCCGCCCTCATGGACCGGTTCGACGCGGTCGTCTGAACCCGTCTCTCCTCCCCAGGCTGCCCGGCGGCACGCCTGATCCACCGGTGCCCCCGGCGCACCCGGCGCCGGCGGACGACGACGGATGCTGCTGGTGGCCGCGGCGTCCGGCGGGCACCCGGACGCCGCGGCATCCGAATCGAGGAGGAGCAGTCATGAGCATCACCACCAGCGAGACCATCACCGTCGTCGGCAACGTCGGCGGTGCCCCCGAGCGGCGCCAGACCCCGGCGGGGCCGGTGACCTCGTTCCGCGTCGGCAGCACCCACCGCAAGTTCGACAAGCAGGCGGGCGAGTGGGTCGACGACTACACGAACTGGTTCAGTGTGAACGTGTGGCGTGCGCTCGGCGACCACGCGTACGCATCACTGCACAAAGGCGACCGGGTGCTCGTGACGGGGCGCCTGCGCGCCCGGGAATGGGAGACCGACACGAAGCGCGGTGTGAGCCTGGAGATCGATGCGACCGCGCTCGGCCACGACCTGCTGTGGGGCACGACGACCTTCAGCAAGGACGCGCCGGGCGCCGTGGCGGGCTCGCGGCAGGCCGAAGGGACGGCGGCGCCGGGCGACTGGGGTGCCCCGGCGGGCGGGGACGGGTGGGCGACGTCGACGATTCCCGTGCCCGAGCCCGAACGCGCCGAGGGCGAGGGAGCGGAGGCCGGACCCGAGCCCGTGGAGACGCCGTTCTGAGGGAAGGCGCGGGTGTGGTCCGTACACTCGGAGCATGCCCGCGTCGTCCCGCATCCACCAGGCCCTGCTCGCCGGCGTCGCCGGGCTCATGCTGTGCCTGGCCGGCTGCGCGCCCGAGCCGCAGCCGACGCCCACCACGCCCGCGCCGACGCCCACGGCATCGGCACCGGTCCTGCTGCCGGACGGGACCGCGGCGGAGAACCTGCCGTACTTCACACAGGTCGTGGAGCAGGTGTGGAACTCGCCCGACCAGGTGAGCGGCCGCGCCTACGTCGACGCGCTCGCCGCAGCCGGCTTCGACAAGGCGGCGATGCAGGTCACCCCGGACGAGTCGACGGTCGGCAACCCCGCGGAGACGATCCAGTTCTCCGTGCTGTGGCAGGGGGAGTGCCTGCTGGGCCAGGTCGGACCCGCCACCGGCGGCGTCGTGACGACCGTGGGCGCGACCGTCCTCGGCGGCACCGCCTGCCTGATCGGCAATACGCGCCCGATCGACTGGTGATCGCGGGCTGATCGACCGGCCCGCACGTCTAGACTGGAGCGGATATGGCTGAATACATCTACCAGATGGTCCGTGCCCGCAAGGCGGTCGGCGAGAAGCTCATCCTCGACGACGTCACGATGGCCTTCCTGCCCGGCGCGAAGATCGGCATGGTCGGTCCCAACGGCGCCGGAAAGTCCACGATCCTCAAGATCATGGCGGGTCTCGACCAGCCCTCGAACGGTGAGGCGAAGCTCTCCCCGGGCTACAGCGTCGGCATCCTGCTGCAGGAGCCGGAACTCGACGAGTCCAAGACGGTCCTGGAGAACATCCAGGAGGGCATCGCCATCAAGGCGAAGCTCGACCGGTTCAACGAGATCTCCGCGCTCATGGCCGACCCCGACGCGGACTTCGACGCGCTGCTGGCCGAGATGGGCACGCTCCAGGAGGAGATCGACGCGGCCGACGGCTGGGATCTCGACTCCCAGCTCGAGCAGGCGATGGACGCCCTGCGCACCCCGCCCGGCGACGCCGAGGTCAAGCACCTCTCCGGCGGTGAGCGCCGCCGCGTCGCCCTGGCCAAGCTGCTCCTGCAGAAGCCCGACCTGCTCCTGCTCGACGAGCCCACGAACCACCTCGACGCCGAGAGCGTGCTCTGGCTCGAGCAGCACCTGCAGTCCTACAAGGGTGCGGTCATCGCCATCACCCACGACCGGTACTTCCTCGACCACGTCGCCGAGTGGATCGCCGAGGTCGACCGCGGCCGCCTCATCGGCTACGAGGGCAACTACTCGACCTACCTGGAGAAGAAGGCCGAGCGCCTCGAGGTCCAGGGCAAGAAGGACGCCAAGCTCCAGAAGCGTCTGAAGGACGAGCTCGAGTGGGTCCGCTCCTCCGCGAAGGGCCGCCAGACGAAGTCGAAGGCGCGTCTGGCCCGCTACGAGGAGATGGCTGCCGAGGCCGAGCGGATGCGCAAGCTCGACTTCGAGGAGATCCAGATCCCGCCGGGGCCGCGCCTGGGCAGCGTCGTCATCGAGGCCAAGAACCTGCAGAAGGGCTTCGGCGACCGCAAGCTCATCGACGGGCTGAGCTTCAGCCTGCCGCCGAACGGCATCGTCGGCGTCATCGGCCCGAACGGCGTCGGCAAGACCACGCTGTTCAAGACCATCGTGGGACTGGAGCCGCTGGACGGCGGCGACCTGAAGGTCGGCGAGACGGTCAAGATCAGCTACGTCGACCAGAACCGCGCGAACATCGACCCGGAGAAGACGCTGTGGGAGGTCGTGTCCGACGGGCTCGACATCATCACGGTCGGCAAGACCGAGATCCCCTCGCGCGCCTACGTGTCGAAGTTCGGGTTCAAGGGTCCGGACCAGCAGAAGAAGGCCGGCGTCCTCTCCGGCGGCGAGCGCAACCGGCTGAACCTCGCGCTCACGCTCAAGGAGGGCGGCAACCTGCTGCTCCTCGACGAGCCGACCAACGACCTCGACGTGGAGACCCTCTCCAGCCTCGAGAACGCGCTGCTCGACTTCCCCGGCTGCGCCGTGGTCATCACCCACGACCGGTGGTTCCTCGACCGCATCGCGACCCACATCCTCGCCTGGGAGGGCACCGAGGAGAACCCGGCGAACTGGTACTGGTTCGAGGGCAACTTCGAGGCATACGAGGAGAACAAGGTCCAGCGTCTGGGCCCGGAGGCGGCGCGTCCGCACCGCACGACCCACCGCAAGCTCACCCGTGACTGAGATGACCGAGGCAGCCGCCGCCCCCGCCGGGCGGCGGCTGCACATCCCCATCCACCTGCGGTGGGGCGACCTCGACGCGTACAACCACGTCAACAACACCTCGATGCTGAAGCTCCTCGAAGAGGCGCGCGTGCGCGCCTTCTGGGAGCCCGAGCAGGGCGAGGAACCGATGCCGACCGCCGTCGTGCCCCGCGGTGGCGACACGCTCACGCTCGTGGCGCGGCAGGAGATCGAGTACCTCCTGCCCGTGCCCTACGGACGTGAGCCGCTCGACGTGCAGCTGTGGTTCGGCCGCATCGGCGGCTCCAGTGTCGAGGTCTGCTACGACGTGTGCAGCCCCCGCACCGGTCGCGAACAGGTCCACTACGCACGGTCGGCCGCCACGATCGTCCTGGTCTCCACCGAGACCATGCGCCCGGTCCGGTTGAACGACCGGATGCGGGCCGCCTGGGCGCCCTATCTCGGGGAGCCCATCCGCTTCACCCGCCGCTGACGGGTGCGGACTCAGCCGAGCAGGTCGCCCGGCACCCGGACCATGACCTCCTGCGCGGCGGAAGCGGCGAGCGTGCCGTCCTGCGTGTAGATCCGTGCCGTGGTCAGGCCGCGTCCGCCGCGGGCGTTGTCGGACTCCTGCACGTACAGCAGCCACTCGTCCACCCGTGCCGGCCGGTGCCACCACATCGCGTGGTCCAGGCTCGCCACGCTCATCCCCGGCGTGCCCCACACCAGGCCGTGGGCGCGCAGGATCGGCTCCTGGATCGTCATGTCCGACAGGTAGGCGAGCGCCGCACGGTGCACCAGCGGGTCGTCCGTGATCCGGCGGCGGACCCGCATCCACACGTGCTGCCGGTTCTGAGCGCCACCGGGGAACGCCTCGTACAGCGGTCCCTCCACGTGGCGGACCTCGAGCGGCATCCGGTCGAACTCGCGCGCCGAGAGCGGGTGGCGTGGGACCCCCGAGCCGAAGGCGGGCAGGTCATCGGGGCCGGGGACGTCCGGCATCGGCTCCTGGTGGTCGAGGCCGTCGTCGGCGACCTGGAACGACGCGATCATCGAGAAGATCGGCACACCCTGCTGGAACGCCTGCGTGCGCCGCGCCGTGAAGGAGCGACCGTCGCGCAGCCGGTCCACCGAGAACGTGATGCCCTGGGAGGCGTCGCCCGGGCGCAGGAAGTAGCCGTGCATCGAGTGGATCGGCCGGTCCTCCGGGACGGTGCGCGATGCGGCGACCACCGCCTGCGCCAGCACCTGGCCGCCGTAGACGCGACCGCGCGGCATGGGATGCGAGACCCCGGTGAAGATGTCCTCGGTCGTGCGCGCGCCGGTGCCGGCCAGATCGAGCACCTGCAGCAGTGTCCCGACGGGATCGGTCGCCTCCCGCGGCTCACCGGGCTGCGACACCGTTCCCGTTGCGTCCACGTGCTCTCCTCCGGTCGTCGGGCTCGCTTGGTAGTTTAGGACGATGCCCAACCGCCTCATCTTCCCCGACGCCGAGGCGGCCGCGGACGCCCTCACCTTCGCGGGGCGCGCGGGCACGATCGGGGGCGAGAGCGCGGTGCGGTTGCGGGCCGAGGACGGCACGCTCGTCATGACGACCGCCGTGCTGTGGCCGCGGACGCTCCTGGAGGAGACCCCCACGATCCTCGCGATGCGGGCACTGCCGGTGGACCCGGAACTGCGCTGCGACCTCACGATCGCGGCGCCCGGCCTCGCCGGGACGGAGGACCCGGCCGCGCTCGCACTCCCGGAGGCCGCGGTGACCGCGCCGTGGGCCGGGGTCTCGCCGCCGCGCGGCGGCTGGGAGCAGACCGGGGTGGTGGCAGCATCCGTGCTGGCCGCCCGTGCGCAGTGGGGCATGGCGGCCGTCGCCCACGAACTGCCCGCCGAACCGGGGGAGGACCTCGTCCGCAGCGTCCGTGCCCACGTCTGGGGCGAGCCCGACGACGATCTCGGCGGTCTGCCGCGGGGGGTCGCGTTCGCCGGCACCGCGCTCGGGTTCGTCCACGGTGAGGAGGACGCGGTCGTCCGCACGGCACCGGGCTGGACGCGCCTCACGATGCGCCGCGGCCACGTGCTCGTCCGCCGCGCCGTCCGATCCGGGCTCACCCCCGTGCGCGCGACCGGCACCGCCGGCTGAGCACTCAGACCGCGCGTGCCGCCGCCCGGCCCGCCGCGCGGCCCGAGAAGAGGCATCCGCCGAGGAACGTCCCCTCCAGCGCACGGTAGCCGTGCACGCCGCCGCCGCCGAACCCGCTCGCCTCGCCCGCCGCGTACAGCCCCGGCACCGGCGCGCCGTCCGCGCCGAGCGCGCGGGCGTCGAGATCCGTCTCGATGCCGCCGAGGGTCTTCCGGGTGAGCACGTGCAGCTTCACCGCGATGAGGGGACCTGCGGCGGGGTCCAGGATGCGGTGCGGGACCGCCGTGCGCACGAGCCGGTCGCCGCGGTACGCGCGGGCCGAACGGAGCATCGCGATCTGCGCGTCCTTCGTGAACTCGTTGTCGACCTCCCGGTCGCGCGCCTCGACCTCGGTGCGGACCCGCTCGGGGTCCAGCGCATCGCCGCCGGGGAGCGCCCGCATCCCCTCGATGAGGGCGTCGAGGTCGTCGCGGACGACGAAGTCCTCGCCGTGGTCGAGGAACGCCTGCACCGGACCGGCCGCGCCCTTGCCCAGGCGCGACTTCACCAGCAGCGGGATGTCCTTGCCGGTGAGGTCGGGGTTCTGCTCGCTGCCGGAGAGGGTGAACTCCTTCTCCACGATCTTCTGCGAGAGCACGAACCAGGAGTGGTCGTGCCCGGTCGCCCGCAGGTGCGCGAGCGTGCCGAGGGTGTCGAAGCCGGGGAACAACGGCACCGGAAGGCGGGCGCCGGTCGCGTCCAGCCACACCGACGACGGGCCGGGGAGGATGCGGATGCCGTGCGCGGGCCAGATCGGGTTCCAGTTGCGGATGCCCTCGACGTAGTGCCACATCCGGTCTTCGTTGATGAGGCGGGCGCCCGCGGTCGCCGCGGTGGCGAGCATCGCGCCGTCCACGTAGGCGGGCACGCCCGAGATCATGCTCGTCGGCGGTGTGCCGAGGCGCGCCGGCCAGTTGCGGCGGACGAGGTCGTGGTTGCCGCCGATCCCGCCGGAGGACACGATCGTGGCGCCCGCACGCACCTCGAACCCGCCGACGACCTCGCGCGAGGAGGGGGTGCCGCGCACCGCGCCCGATGGGGCGAGCAGCTCCCCGCTCGCGCCGGTGACGGTGCCGCCGTCGACGGTCAGCGAGGTGACGCGGTGACGGGGGAGCACCGTGATGAGGCCCTCGCGCTCGTACCGCTCCAGCGCGGCCTGGAACGGTGCGACGACACCGGGTCCGGTGCCCCAGGTGATGTGGAAGCGCGGCACCGAGTTGCCGGGGCCGGTCGCGGTGTACCCGCCGCGCTCGGCCCAGCCCACGACCGGGAAGAACCGCAGGCCCTGCTGCTGCAGCCAGCTGCGCTTCTCGTGGTGCGCGAACTCCAGGTACGCCTCCGCCCATCGGCGCGGCCAGGCGTCTTCCTCGCGGTCGAACCCGGCGGTCGCGAACCAGTCCTGCCGGGCGAGATCGAGGCTGTCGTGCACCCCCATCCGGCGTTGCTCGGGGGAGTCGATGAGGAACAGACCGCCGAAGGACCACCACGCCTGCCCGCCGAGGTTGGAGCGGGGCTCCTGGTCGACGACGACGACCCGCTTGCCCTTCGAGGCGGCCTCGGCGGCGGCCACGAGGCCGGCCAGGCCCCATCCGATCACGAGCACGTCCGCGGCGTGGCGGGCATCGGTCATGGCGACTCCTTCGTCGTCGGCGACTGGTTTCGGGTCAATCCCGCCGTTCGGCGGACCGCACCGGCAGCGTACCGGTGTCGCGCCCGGACGCCGCAGGACCGATCCCGGCGGGTTCGAACGTGTTCACCATGGCATGGGCGGCGCGCTGCAGGTAGTCCCACAGCGTCTCCTCGTGCAGCGGCGACAGTGCAACCGCATCGACCGCGGCGCGCATGTGCGTGAGCCAGCGGTCACGGGCGTCCGGGTCGATGTGGAACGGCGCGTGCCGCATCCGCAGCCGCGGGTGCCCCCGTCGCTCGCTGTAGGTGGTCGGCCCACCCCAGTACTGCTCCAGGAACAGCAGCAGCCGCTCCTTCGCGGGGCCCAGGTCCTCCTCCGGGTACATCGGCTGCAACACCGGGTCGCCCGCGACGCCGTCGTAGAACACGTCGACGAGCCGGGCGAACACGGGACGGCCGCCGACCTCCTCGTAGAAGCTGACCGGTCGGTCGTCGCTCATCACTCGGTTCCCTCCGTGGGCGCGTCGGCGCCCTTGTGCTTGCCCTTGCCGGACCGCTTCGGCTTCCACACCGGGTTGTCCGGGATCTTCGTCACCGGGGTCGGGCGGGTCCGCGGCGGGTTCGCGCCTCGGACGCTCTGGGCGCCCTCGTACCCGGACAGGATGATGGAGTTCAACTGCGGCAGGCTCACGCCGAGCTCGTCCATGGCGCGCTTGAGCCGCATCCGCAGCTCTCGGGCGACGTCGTCCTTCGCGCTCGCGCGGGTCTTCATCACCAGGCGGATGACGAGCGCGTCGCCCGAGATCGACTCCAGCCCCCAGATCTCCGGCTGCTCCAGCACGCGCGTGCGCCACTTCGGGTCCTTGGCGAGTGACCTCGCCGCCGCGAGCATCGACTTCTCGACCTCCTCGATCGAGGCGTCGACCGGGACGGCAAGGTCGATGATGACCCGCGACCAGCCCTGCGACATGTTGCCGATGCGGGTGATCTCGCCGTTGCGGACGTACCAGAGCGTGCCGTTCACGTCCCGCACGTGCGTGACGCGCACGCTCACGTACTCGACGACGCCGGTGGCGAGCCCGAGGTCCACGACGTCGCCGATGCCGATCTGGTCCTCGGCGACGATGAAGATGCCGTTGAGGACGTCCTTGACGATGTTCTGCGCGCCGAAACCGAGGCCGGCGCCGATCGCGGCCGTCAGCAGCGCGAACGAACTCAGCACGTTCGGGTCGATGACGGTGACGATGAGCAGGATTGCGATGATGACGATCGCGACGTTCGCGATGTTGCGCAGGATCGACCCGAGCGTGCGGGTGCGCTGGACCAGGCGGACCCCGGCCAGTGGGGAGCGGTCCAGCGCCTGGGTGTCGTCGACGCGGGCCTTGCTCTTCGCACCGTTGACGATGCGCTCGACGACCCGATGGATGATGCGCCGCAGCACCCACACCGCGAGGAAGGCGCCCACGATGATCGAGACGACCGCGAGGGCCTTCCCGCCCGCCTGCAGGAAGAACGCGCCGACGCCGGCCCACCAGTCCGGGTCCGTGATCGGCAGCTCCGGGGGCTGGTCGGGGTCGACGACCTCCAGTGCGCGTGCGAGGACGTTCATCGCCTCAGCCTAACGACGGATGCCTCGGACTCCGCTGAATCCGAGGCATCCGTCGCACGTCACTCCGCGTCGCGGGACTGGGCGTCCAGCGCCCGTTCCACGCCCGCCAGGTTCTCCGCGACCAGGCGCCGCAGGGCCGGCGGCGCGTCGAGGTTCGCGGCGAGCCAGCCGCGCGTCGCATCGCGCAGCGCCAGGTTCGCGAGCGGCGCCGGGAACAGCCCCGTGATCAGGTAGTTCGCGATCTGGTAGGTGCGGCCTTCCCAGACCGGCAGGAGCATGTCGAAGTACCGCGGCACGAACGCCTCCAGCAGGTCGCGGCCGGCCGGGTGCACGAAGCCGGCGGCGGCGGAGCGGAGCACCGTGTTCGGCAGTTCGTCGCGCTCGACCAGCTGCGCCCACGCCGCACGCTTCGCTTCGGGGCTCGGGAGCGCGGCCTTCGCCTGCGCGGCGAACTCGTTGCCCTTCGCGGTGTTGTCCGCGGCGAGCGCGGCGTCGATGTCCGCGGCGGTCACGAGGCCGCCGGCGGCCAGCGAGACGAGCAGCGCCCACGACAGGTCGGCGTCGATCTCCAGGCCCTCGAGCACGACGTCGCCGTCGCGGAGCGCGCGGACCTGCTCCCAGTGCTCGGGGGTCGTCGCTGCCGACGCGAACGCGGTGACGAACTGGAGCTGGCTGTCGCTGCCGGCTTCCGCCTGCTGCGCGAGCGCCCACAGGCCGTCCGCGACCTTCTGCCGAGCCTGCGCACGGCGCTCCGGGGCCACGTACGCGTTCGCGGTCAACTGCAACTGCCCGAGCGTCGTGCGCACCGTGGTCGACTCGGTCTCGGCGCCGATGTTGCCGAGCACCAGGTCGATGTATGCGGACGGCGAGGCCTCCGCATCCCGGGTCTGGTCCCACGCCGCACCCCAGACGAGCGAGCGGGCCAGCGGGTCGGAGATCTTCGACAGGTGCGCCCCCGCGGTGGCGAGCGAGCGCTCGTCGAGACGGATCTTCGTGTACGCCAGGTCGCCGTCGTTCAACAGCACCAGGTCGGGGCGGCGGCGGCCGACCAGCTCGGCCACGTCGGTGCGGTCGCCGTCCACGTCCAGTTCGATGTGGTGCGTGCGCACGAGCGCGTCGCCCTGCAGGTCGTAGAAGCCGACGCCGAGGCGGTGCGGGCGGATCGTCGGATAGTCGGCGGGGGCGGTCTGCACGATCGAGAACTTCGTGATCGTGCCGTCGGCGGCGGTGTCGATCGACGGGGTGAGGGTGTTCACGCCCGCGGTCTCCAGCCACTTGCGCGACCATGAGCCCAGGTCGCGCCCACTGGTCGCCTCGAGCTCGACGAGCAGGTCGCGCAGCTCGGTGTTGCCCCACTGGTGCTTGCGGAAGTACCGGCCGACGCCGGCGAAGAACGCGTCGATGCCCACCCATGCGGCGAGCTGCTTGAGCACGGAGCCGCCCTTGGCGTAGGTGATGCCGTCGAAGTTGACCTGCACGTCCTCCAGGTCGTTGATCTCGGCGACCACCGGGTGGGTGGAGGGGAGCTGGTCCTGGCGGTACGCCCAGGTCTTCTCCATCGCGTTGAACGTCGTCCACGCCTCGGTCCACTCGGTGGCCTCGGCGGTGGCGATGGTGGATGCCCACTCCGCGAACGACTCGTTCAGCCACAGGTCGTTCCACCAGCGCATGGTCACCAGGTCGCCGAACCACATGTGGGCGAGCTCGTGGAGGATCGTGACGACGCGGCGCTCCTTGACCGCATCCGTCACCTTGCTGCGGAACACGTACGTCTCGGTGAAGGTCACCGCGCCCGCGTTCTCCATCGCGCCGGCGTTGAACTCCGGCACGAACAGCTGGTCGTACTTGGCGAACGGGTAGGGGACGCCGAACTTCTCCTCGAAGTATGCGAAGCCCTGACGGGTCTTCTCGAACACGTAGTCCGCGTCCATGTACTCCCACAGGCTCTTGCGGGCGAACACGCCGAGCGGGATGACCCGGCCGGAGGCGCTCGTCAGCTCGGAGTAGGTGGCCTGGTATGGGCCGGCGACCAGGGCGGTGGTGTACGACGAGATCCGCGGGGTCGGCTCGAACGTCCACGTCGCGGTGCCGTCGCCGTGGCGCGCAGGCTCCGGGGTGGGGGAGTTGGAGACGACCTGCCACGTCTCGGGCGCCGTCACCGTGAAGGTGAACGTCGCCTTCAGGTCGGGCTGCTCGAACACCGTGAACATGCGGCGCGAGTCGGGCACCTCGAACTGCGAGTAGAGGTAGACCTCGCCGTCCACCGGGTCGACGAACCGGTGCAGGCCCTCGCCGGTGTTCGTGTACATGCAGTCGGCGTCGACGACGAGCTCGTTCTCGGCGGCGAGGCCGTCCAGCGCGATCCGCGAGTCGGCGAACACGCTCGCCGGGTCCAGGTCGCGGCCGTTCAGGCGGATGCTGCGGACCTCTCGGGCGATGAGGTCAATGAAGGTCGAGGCGCCCTCGGTCGCGGTGAAGCGCACGGTCGTCTTCGAGCCGAACACCTCCGGACCGCGGGTGAGGTCGAGGACGACGTCGTAGGACTGCGTGTCGACGACGGCACGACGCTCCTGCGCTTCGATGCGGGTGAGGTTCTCTCCGGGCACTGCTTCGCTCCCATGGGGGTTGTCGGGGATGTGCTGCGCCGTGCACAGGTTCGACGGCGTGTCCTCCAGCCTATGCCGCACCGGCCCCGGTCCGTCGAGGAATCCGTCCGCCCGGCCGCTCGCGCGGTGGAGGGTGCGAGACTGGACCCGTGAGTTCCCCCGACCTCCCCGCGACCGGCCCCGCCGCCGGCGCCACCGTCCCGTTCGCCTCGCCCGCCGCCGCGAGCGGCGCCGCCCACATCGAACAGCCCGTCGCCTACGACGGCATCCTGCTCGCCGGGTTCGGCGGCCCCGAGGGGCAGGAGGACGTCATCCCGTTCCTGCGGAACGTGACCCGTGGCCGGGGTATCCCGGACGAGCGGCTGGAGGAGGTCGCGCACCACTACCGTCACTTCGGCGGGGTGAGCCCGATCAACGCGCAGAACCGGGCGCTGAAGGCCGCGCTCGAGACCGAGCTCGCGCGCCGCGGCATCGACCTGCCGGTGTACTGGGGCAACCGCAACTGGGCCCCCTACCTCGAGGACGCGGTGCAGGATGCGGCCGCCGCTGGCGACGTGCGCCTGCTCGCGGTCGCCACGAGCGCCTACAGCTCGTTCTCCAGCTGCCGCCAGTACCGCGAGGACTTCGCCCGCGTGCTCACCGCGACGGGGCTCGGGGACACGGTCACGATCGACAAGGTGCGCCAGTTCTTCGACCACCCCGGCTTCGTCGCGGTCTTCCGCGAGGGCGTTCGCGACGCGATCCGCGGGTTCCTCGACGAGGGTGTGGCCGCCGCACGCATCCGGGTGCTCTTCTCCACCCACAGCATCCCGGTCGACGACGCCCGTCGCTCCGGCCCGCGCGACGTCGACTTCGGCCCCGGCGGCGCATACGCCGCGCAGCACGAGGCCGTCGCCGCCGTCGTCATGGCGCAGGTCGCGGCGGAGCTGCCGGACGCTGCGGACACCGGCTGGGAGGTCGTCTACCAGTCCCGGTCCGGTCCCGCCTCGCAGCCGTGGCTCGAGCCCGACGTCTGCGACGTCATCGGCGAGCTCCCCGGCCGCGGGGTCGACGCGGTCGTCATCGTGCCGCTCGGGTTCGTGAGCGACCACATGGAGGTGCGCTGGGACCTCGACACCGAGGCGATGGAGGCCGCGGGCGAGGCGGG
>Ga0182737_1001089_pt1 | contig 29051 bp, 34 predicted proteins | sample eDN5th30CBELigOP_FD_128878 | JGI IMG/M metagenome (GOLD analysis project Ga0182737, IMG submission 128878) | Enriched Organic Plus compost microbial communities from Emeryville, California, USA - eDNA 5th pass 30_C BE-Lig OP (version 2) (version 2) ... | reverse complement strand
CTTCTTCAGTTTTTCCACCCGCGCCTTCTCGGCCTCGGTCTCGGCCGGGATAGAGCTGGTCATGCGGCTCCAGGCGAACGGCGCGATGCAGTTCGAGCGCACCCGGTAGCGCGCCATGTCCAGTGGAAGACGCGGTCGCGCAGGTTACCGGCGTTGTTGATGACGGCGTCGATGCGGCCGTAGGCGTCGCTGGCGGCCTTGACGATGCGGTGGGCGCGTGACGACCACCACTTTCCCTTCGACCATGCCGCTCATGTGCCATCCTTTGCCAGGGTGGTCACGACCACTGGGGCGTGCGCTTTTCCACGAACGCGCGCAGGCCTTCTTGCGCATCGGGGGTAGCCACGACCGAGCAGAAGCTTTCGACCACGTTGCCGATATCCCGGCGGTAGCCCCGGTCGTTCAGGCGCATGAACGTGTTGTGCCCCATGCGCATCACCTGCCGCGGCTTGGCGGCAAACATGCGGGCCATCGCGCGCGCTTCCGCCAAGACGGCATCGTCCGCCACGACCTTGCTGACCAGGCCGAGTTCCGCCGCTTCCGAGGCATCGAAGGCACGTCCGCTGAACAGCAGTTCGAATGCACGGTGGCGGCCGACGATGGACGGAAGGTGAATGAAATGGATGGCCGGGATGATGCCGACGTCGATTTCCGGATACCCGAACGTGGCGGACCTGCCGGCAATAATCACGTTGCAGGAGATCGACAGCGTCATGCCGCCCGCCCGCGCCGCGCCGGCCACCGCGGCGATCGACGGCTTGCCGAGCGAATGCTGCATGTCGGCCAGGTCGACGTACAGCTTGTTCAGGAAATCGCGCGCCGCCTCGCCCCGGTTTTCCAGCAAGATATCCAGGTCCAGTCCGGCGCAGAACCGGCACGGCAAGGCGCTGGCCACGATCACCGCCCTCACCGCGTCGTCGTCCCTGGCGGACCGGAAAGCGGCCAGGATCTCTTCCAGCATCGGAATGCTCAAGGCGTTGACGGGCGCGCGGTTGAGGATGATTTCGGCAACGCCGTCCTGCACGGAATAGTCGATATACTGCATGAATGCCTCGATGGTTGGAATGGATGCCCCGGGCGAAACCGGCCTTATTTCTTCTCGCCTTTCAGGTTCAAGTCTTCCGCCACTTGAACCCATTGTTTTTCCGCGGATTGGATGAAGCGGGGCAAGTCCTGCTTGTCCACCACCAGGGGTTCGGCGCCCCGGGCCTGCAAGGCCTCGGCATACGCGGCGCTGCGCGACACCTTCAGGAAGGCATCCTGAAGCCGGACCAGGATTTCGGGCGGCACCCCCGACGGCGCGGACAGGGAAAATCCGAAGCTCAGGTCGAACCCCTTGTAGCCCAGTTCCGCCAGCGTCGGCACGTCGGGCAAGGTCTTGGAACGCGAGGGCGCGGCAATGGCCAGGGCCTTGAGCTTGCCCGCCTGGACCTGGGGCGCGCTGGTGGTGATGTTGTCGAAAGAAAAATCCACCTGGCCGGCCATCACGTCCACCGATGCGGGCGCGCTGCCCTTGTAGGGCACGGCCACGGCCTTGAACTGCGCCGCTTTCTGCAACAACATGCCCAGGATGTGTGGCGAGGTGCCGACGCCGAAGGTGGCATAGCTCAGCGCATCGGGCTTGGATTTACCGCGGGCCACCAGTTCGCCGACGGAATTCATGCCCGTCGACGGCGCGGTCACCAGCACATTGGGCAATACCGCCGTGGTGCCCACCACCACGAAGTCGTCCGGCGGGGACACCTTCCAGGTGGGATACAGCACGGGATTCAAGGCTTGGGCCGCAATCGTCGTATGGACCAGGGTATAGCCGTCGGCCGCCCCTTCCTTGACGCCCTGCACCCCGATCGTGCCGCTTGCGCCGGCACGATTGGCAATGATCACCGGCTGGCCCAGCTCGTCGCTGAGCGGCCCGGCAAAAATGCGGGCGATGAAATCCGTGGGGCCGCCCGCCGCAAAGGGCACCACGATCGTGATCGGCTTCGACGGCCAGGTCTGCGCCGCCGCCAGGCCGGCAGCACCCATGGCAAGAACCGCCACCGTGGTTTGTATCGTTCTGATGAATTGCATTTGTCTTCTCCGTTGTTGTTGCGCTCCGAGCTATCAGGCAATTGCCCCGCTCTTGCGCATTTCTTCGATGGATTCCGGGCTATAACCCAGGCCGTTCAAGATCTCTGTCGTATGCTGCCCCAGCAGTGGCGGCGGCCGGCTCGCGGTGCGCGGAGCGTGGTCGAACTTCACCGGCAGGGCGATCTGGCGCAACGTGCCGGCGGCCGGGTGCTCTGTCTGCACGATCAATTCGCGCGCGGCGACTTGCGGGTGTTCCAGTGCCTGCCTCAGGGTATGGATCGGCGAACACGGCACGCCGGCCCGGCTGAGGCAATCCACCCATTGCGCCACCGTCTTCTGCCTGAATTTCTCTTGCACCAGGGCCACCGTCTTTTCCATGTTCCGCACGCGCAGCGCATTGGTGGCGAAATCGGGGTGGTCCATATAGTCCTGCAGCCCCGCGGCGACGCAGAACCTGCGCCACTGGGCATCATTGCCGGCGCCCAGCATCATCGCGCCATCGGCCGCGTCGAATGCCTGGTAAGGGCACATGGTGGGATGCGCCGTGCCCATCGGCCTGGGCTGTTGCCCCGAACGCCAATAGCTTTGCGCCATGTAGGTCATGAAGCCCAGCGCCGTGTCGAGCAGCGAGATCTCGACATAGACGCCCTTGCCCGAGCGGCCCCGTTCGATCAAGGCCGCCAGCACGCCGCTCAGCCCGAACATGCCGCTGCCGATGTCCACCGGAGAAAAACTGGCGCGCGCATAGCCACCGCCCGGCTCGCCCATGGTGCTGATCATGCCGCTGAAGGCCTGCAGCATGACGTCATAGCCGGGTTCATTGCCCAGCGGGCCGTTCCTGCCATAACCCGATATCTCGCAGTAGATCAGCCGGGGATTCAGTTCCATCAACGTCCGCGCATCGACTCCCAGCCTGGCCGCGGCGCCGCCCCCGAACCCCTGCAGCACCACATCCGCGTCGCGAACCAGGTCGTGCACGATCTGGCGGCCCGCCTCGGTCTTGAGGTCGAGCGCAATGCTGCGCTTGTTGTGGTTAAGCGCCAGGAACACGGCGGATTCCCCCTGGTCCTGCGGCAGCCAGGCCCGGGTGTCATCCCCCTTTTCCACCGGCTCGATCTTGATGACGTCGGCCCCGAGTTCGCCCAGGTATTGGGCGCATAGCGGGCCGGCCAGCACCTTGGTCAGGTCGACGACCCGGATATTTTGCAGCGGTTGCATAATCCCATGCCTGATGACAACGACATCGGCACTATGGACCGGGTGTGGCTATAGCTCAAATATTTATTTACGATATTTGCTATATTAATTAACGATGCCTGGCCCGGGCCCAGCCACGACCATGGGCAGGCTTTCCCCCGGGCAGCCGCTTGCCGCCGAACCCCAGGAGCGCCCCTTGACGATCCAGCTTCGCAACCTGAGAAGTTTCATTGCCGTGGCTTCGGCCGGTTCGATATCGAAAGCCGCCAGCATGATTCACCTGGCGCAGCCCGCGCTGAGCGTGCAGATACGGCAGATCGAGGAAGTGCTGGGCACGCCATTATTCGAGCGCTTGCATCGGGGCGTCGCGCTGACGGCCGCCGGGGAACGGTTCATCCTGCACGCGAAAGACATCCTGCGTCATGTGGACGTGGCCATCGAAGACATGCGCGACGCCATGACCGAGCCCAGCGGCCGGGTGGCGGTGGGCCTGCCGCAGTCCATGGCGCGTTTGCTGGCCGTGCCGCTGGTCAAGACGGTCATCGAGCGCTGGCCCAAGATCGAACTGCAGATCGTGGAAATGAATACCGGCTACATCCCGAAAAACCTGCTCTTTCGCGAAATCGACCTGGGCATGACATTCCGGTCGGAAGAGAACACGGGGGTGGCCTACACCCACCTTCTGGATGAAGAACTGGTCTTTGTCTCGTCGGCCACGCAAATCGCCGCCTGCTACGGCGACCGCAAGCGCCGGCCGGCATCGATCCGGGCCACCGAGCTGCATCGATTCCCCATCATCATGCCCGCGATGGCGCACAGCCTGCGGCGACGCATCGAAGAATGCCTGCATGCCGCCAGGATCGAGCTGAACGTGATCGCCGAAGTCAACGCCATCCCCCAGCTGATCGAACTGGCCGCCGCCGGGGTCGCGTCGACCATCCTGTCGCGCGCCGCGGTCGAAGGCCGGCCGTCGGGCAGCGGCCTGGCGGTCCTGGGCATTACCCAGCCCGCGATGACCCGGCCCGTCTATTTGTGCCGGGCCTCGGCATTTCCGATGTCCATCGCCGTATCGATGGTATCGGACTTGATGAAATCGCTGGTTGCGCAGCTGGCGCTGCCCGGCGGGGCCGCCAAACGCAAAAACGCCGCTCGATAGGGCGGCGTAAGGCTTTGATCTTTAAAGAATTCTGTGGGGTGGCTGATGGGACTCGAACCCACGACAACCGGAATCACAATCCCACGGCTATTAAATAAAAGAAAGAAGAAACACGTTAAAATCAAAAACTTGCAGAGATTTCCCATCTTCAATCGGCCGCGCTCTCACCTCTTTTTTCATCATTTTTCGGGTATTGTGGCCACGCTTTGGTCAAGCGGAATTGACCCATGTGCAGCCACTACACCGCCCTGAAGAAGCGCGAACAGTTGGAGAAATTCTTTCGCGCTCGAGACCTGTCGATCCCGCCGGCAGCGTGGGATATGTGGCCCAAGTATGCCGGCGAGTTCGTGCGCCGACCACCCGAGTGGGAATCGGGCGATGACGCCGTACCCGAACGGGAAGTCGAGACCGGCCGCTGGGGTCTGGTTCGAGTATGACGCGTCAACGAGAAAGCGCATGCGCCTAGCCTGCAGCGCCCTGCCTGTCATCCGCTGTTCGGATGGCGTGGGCGCCAGAGGGCGGCGCGCCTGCCCCCCTGACGGCCTGACTGGCCGATGCGTGCCTGCCTGCGTCACATATTCGTATATACAATTTGGTTGACTAAAGACTAAATCGTAAATACAATTTGACTCATGGACATCACCTATGACGCCGCCAAGAACGACAAGAACATCGCTGATCGCGGCTTGTCGTTTGAGTTGGTCCACGGCTTCGACTGGAACACCGCGCTGGTCGTGGAAGACACCCGCAACGATTACAGCGAAGCCCGCTTCCAGGCCCTTGGCAAGATTGAAGGCCGGTTGCACATGGTGGTGTTCACGTTGCGCGGCGATTCACTGCGCATCATCAGCCTGCGTAAGGCCAATGCCCGCGAGGTAGCCCGATATGAAAAAGCCTGACCTGAAAAAGCCCGACCCCGAACTGATCGACCACGAAAACCCGGAATGGACCGAGGACACCTTCCGCCGCGCCAAGCCGGCGTCCGAAGCACTACCTGCTTCGGTGCAGGCGAAGCTCGGCATCCGGCGGCGCGGCCCGCAAAAAGCGCCTACAAAGCAGATGGTGTCCATCCGCCTATCGCCGGAAGTGGTCGAAGCTTTCCGCTCCACCGGCAACGGATGGCAAGGCCGAGTAGATGCAGCCCTGCAGGATTGGTTGCGGACGCACCGGCCACGCTAAGTTGTGGCCGAACAGCTTGTTAGGTGCGGCCTAACATGCCTGCTACGATCCTCTGTGCCATTCCACACGGGAGAAGAAAATGGCCACTTACAACGACATTAACGCCGGCAACAAGGCGGTTGAATTACTTCAAACCGCATTGGCCAGCAAGGCCATCGATTTCGGCCCCATGGGAGCCAAGAGTGTCGATGTTGCCAAAGCAATAGCATCTGCTAGCGGGCTTTACATTTCTTCAGGCCGCAACTTTCCCCGACGCAGGAATTGCGGCGGAATTGCAGCGGATGCGCAAGTCTCCTAGACACGAAATGCGCTTCTCTTTCCACGTCGAATATCTCCAACCAGCCGTAGGGTGGGCTCGAGGCCTGACGTAATCGGCAAGGTGGGCCGGCTGGCGCAAGATCCCTTCACCACGCTTACCTCTGCATCTGGACTAATCCTGACGGCGCCACGCTGACGATGGAGGTCCCGCAGTGCCCGTATCTCGATCAATTGGCCAATCGATAGGCCGCAGGAGGCCGACGCCCTTGACCCCAGCGACGAAGAACCGCTATCTGGCGACCATCCGCACGCTGCTCAATAGCTGCCTGGACAAGCCCCGAAGCTCAAGCAGTACGCCGAGCCGCGGGTGCGCATCCGGTGGGAGCCGCCGCAGATCATCGCCCGAATCATTGAGAGCATCACCTTGCCGTGGTTGCAGGATGCAGCAGTGGTGGCAGTGGCCACTGGAATGCGCGAGTCTGAATTGTTCGGTCTGACCCCAGGCAGCGTAAACCTGGCCGGCCGGAGCGCGGCGACGGCCGCCGGATCCGCAAGCATGACCGCCGGGCGTTCCAGCGGGCATGCGCGGGCCGGCGTGGCCAACTTCAAAGGACACGACCTACGGCATACCTGGGCCAGCTGGCACGTGCCAGGGCGGCACGCCGCTGATGGTGCTGAAGGAATTGGGCGGATGGGAGCGAATCGAGATGGTGCAGAGGTCGACTGGGACGGTTCCCAGCCGGCTGACGCCGAGAAGGTGGCGCTGGCGCTGCACACGCGCCACTGCGCGGAGATCGCGTCTCAGCAGGATTACGTGGCGGTCGAACTCATGCTGAAGATCGTGCTGGGTACAAGGGCCTGATCGACCTGTCGCGCCGCTCCGGCCAGGTCGTGAGCATCGTCGCGCACGAGGTCTGCGAGAACGACAAGTTCGACTATGCCTATGGGCTGGACGAACGCCCGGACCACCGGTGGCCAATACCATCGCATGTCGGATGAGGCGCTTGACGCGCTGCGCCGCTGGGGCTTGCCGGGATCATCTATGCGCGACAAGGACATCAAGGAATGAATACTATGCCTCAAATAAAAAACCCAACTCCGATGTTTCAAAGGAGCCGGGCTCGTCCTGCAACTTACCTCGCTATTCGCCCGTGGATGGGCGAACGCTCAGATCACTCGAATTTGCGTAGCGCACGGGCCCTTGGCCCCGCTTCCCGCAACGAACGACACTCGCTGATTCTCTTCAAGAGATTTGTGACCGTCGCCATGAATTTCGCTGTAGTGCGCGAAGAGATCCTTGCCACCGAGCTCAGGCATGATGAAACCAAAGCCCTTGTCATTGTTGAACCACTTCACGATACCGGTTTCTGTTTTCAATATTCGTCCTAGATGTATGCGAGAAAACATTTCTCTCCAGCACTATCACCGATATATGAGAATAAAGATAGGACCGTTACAAACAAACAATTCGTCTGATGTGCGGCGAGCCCAAGTTCTGCCTAAGGGCGGCCGCATCAACTGGGTGTCCCGTGGGCAATCCCTCGCTGGAGGACAGCCAGGCGACCTAGTGACCAGCCACCCGCTCTACTTCGCCCTGCAAGATATCCGGCCAGCGGCCATCACTCGAGCGGCGGATGCCTACGATTTTGCGGCTCACGCGAACCCGGAAACAACACATCGGCACTACGACCGGCGGACAGTCAGGCGGGCCAGCGCAACGGAATGAATTCTAAAACTTCGCTTGGCCTTCTAATTTTCACAAGATGAAAGGCCGAGAATCGCCAGCAGCTTGATTTATAAGAATTAATTGGGGTGGCTGATGGGACTCGAACCCACGACAACCGGAATCACAATCCGGGACTCTACCAACTGAGCTACAGCCACCATTGCTACTGCAAAGAGGCCGAATTCTAGCATACTTTTCCGCCCTGCCCAGCGCCCGCCCGTTCTGCACCACACCGCCGCGCACCTTGCTATCCTGGCGCATCCGCCGGCACCAAACACGGTGCGGTCGGCGGTGTCAATCCGGGTTTCCTATGGATCGCTTCGACGAGCTTCTGAACGAATATTGGCCGCATCTGGTGTTCGGGGTCAGCGTGGTGGCCGGCACCGGCGCGGCGGTGCATGCGGCGATGACCAAGCAGGACGTACGCGCCGCCATCGGCTGGGTGGGCGTGGCGCTGTTCTCGCCGTTGTTCGGCGCCATGTTCTATTTCGTGGCGGGCGTGAACCGCATCCGCCATACCCGGGTGTCGCAGCAGCGCGACGAGGCCATGCTGACCTACGCCGGCCATGCCCAGGCGCCGCTGGACGACGTGGTGCCCTATTCCAGCGCCCAGTTCGCGTCGCTGAAGACGCTGGGCGACAAGATCAGCCGCTTTCCGGTGCTGGGGGGCAATGTCGTGCGCCCGCTGGCCGGCGGCGACGAGGCCTATCCGGCCATGATGCAGGCCATCCGGGCCGCGCGTCACTGCATCGCCATGCAAAGCTATATTTTCGACAGCGACGCCATCGGCCGCGAAGTGGCCCAGGCGCTGATCGAGGCGCACGAGCGCGGGGTGCAGGTACGCGTGCTGATCGACGCCATCGGCAGCAAGTATTCGCGCCCGCCGATCGTGCGCCGGCTGCAGCGCGGCGGCGTGCGCACCGCGCGCTTCATGACCAACCCGCTGGGCGTGCTGCGCATGCCCTATGCCAACCTGCGCAGCCACCGCAAGATCCTGGTGGTGGACGGCCGCATCGGGTTCACCGGCGGCATGAACGTGCGGGCCGCTTTCGTGCGCGCGCTGGCGGGCGAGCAGACCAACGGCGACGTGCATTTCCAGCTGGAAGGACCGGTGGTGGCGCAGCTGATGTCGGTGTTCGCGCACGACTGGAACTTCACCACGCACGAAACGCTGGACGGCGCGCTGTGGTTTCCGCCGCCCGTGCCGGCGCCCGGCACGGTGCCCATGCGCTGCGTGCCTTCCGGCCCGGACCGCGCCGTGGTCAGTACCCGCAACATGCTGCTGGGCGCGCTGGCGGTGGCGCAGCACCATATCCGCATCCAGTCGCCCTACTTCCTGCCCGACCAGCCGCTGATCGGGGCGCTGGCCACCGCGGCCCGGCGCGGCATCATCGTCGACGTCGTCATTCCGGGCCGCAACAACCTGCGGCTGGTCAACTACGCCATGACGGCCCAGCTGGACCAGATCGTGCGCACGGGCTGCCGTGTCTGGCGCGCGTCCGGCCCGTTCGACCATTCCAAGCTGATGACCGTGGACGGCGCCTGGTCGTACATCGGCTCGTCCAACCTGGACCCGCGCAGCCTGCGCCTGAACTTCGAGCTGGACACCGAGATCTACGACCGCGAACTGGCCGCGTGGATCGCGGCGCGCATCGACAGCCACATCGCCGGCGCGCGCCAGGTCACGCTGGAAAGCCTGTACGGGCAGCCCTTCGCCAAGCGGCTGCGCAACAAGGTCATCTGGCTGGCCTCGCCGTACCTGTAGCCCGGCGCCTCAATCGGGCTTGATGCCGGCCGCGCGGATGACTTCGCCCCACTTTTTCACGTCGCCGCGCACTTCGACATCCATGGCCTGGGGCGAGTCGACTGCCTGTTCGTAGCCCTGCTCGCGCATCTGGCGCGCCATGTCCGGATGCTTCACCGCCGCGGCCAGCGCCTGGTTCAGCCGGGCGACCACGGCGTCGGGCGTCTTGGCGGGCGCCATCAGCCCGTACCAGATGCGTACTTCGTAGCCCGGCACCTGCTCGCCGATGGAGGGCAGCTCGCGCAGCGCCGGGACGCGATGGGCATCGGCCACCGCCAGGCCGCGCAGCTTGCCGGCGGCGATGTAGGGCTGGGCCGAATTGATGGCGGCCGACACCAGCGGAATGTGGCCCGCCAGCAGGTCCGACAGCGACTGGCTGGAACCCTTGTACGGCACGTGCGTCATGCGCACGCCGGTCATGTGCATCAGCAGCTCGATGGCCAGGTGCTGCGGCGTCCCCACCCCCGGCGTGCCATAGCTGACCTGGCCGGGATGCTCGCGCGCATAGGCCAGCAACCCGTCCAGGGTCGTGAACGGCGATGCGGGCCCGGCCACCAGCACGATGGGCGACGTGGCGATCACGCCCACGCCGCGCATGTCGCGCTCGATGTCCGCGCCGATGTTCCGGTACAGGTGCGGATTGATGGTGACCGTGTTGGCGGCCAGCAGCAGCGTGTAGCCGTCGGCGCCCGCGCGCGCGGTCTGCTCGGTGGCGATATTGCCGCCCGCCCCCGGCTTGTTCTCGACTACGACGGGCTGCCCCAGTTCCTGCGACATGTGGGTGGCGGCCAGGCGCGCGATCAAGTCCGTTCCGCCGCCGGCGCCGTATCCCACCAGCAGCCGTATGGGGCGATCCGGATAATTCTGGGCGACCGCCGCGCCCGGCACGGCCATGGCCAGCCCGGCCAACAGCCACAACAGCCCTGCGAGTTTGCTCATGATGATCTCCACGATGGCGCAGCCGGGCCTGGCGGGCGCCGCGCGCCCGGCCGCCGGCCCTGCGCCGGATAGGGTTATCGGCCTTGGAATGCCGGTGGCCGCTTGGCCAGGAATGCCTCGACGCCCTCGCGATGGTCGGCGCTCATCAGCGCCGCCGATTGCGCCCACGCCTCGATATCCAGATAGCTTTCCAGCGCCTGGGCGTACACCTGCTTGAACATGCGCTTGCCGAAGGCATACGCCAGCGTGGGGCCCCGGGCCAGCTGCGCGGCCAGTTCCAGCGCGGCGGGCTCGAGCGCGTCGGGTTCCAGCACGCGCGTCACCAGGCCCATCTCGAACGCTTCCTGCGCGCCGACCTTGCGCCCGGACAGCACCAGTTCCTTGGCGCGCAGCAAGCCGATGTTCTGCGCCAGGAAGTAGATGGCGCCGCCGTCCGGCGCCAGCCCCACGTTCTTGAATACCTGCGAAAAGTACGCCGACTGGGCCGCGTAGACCACGTCGCAGGCCAGCGCCATGCTCCAGCCTATGCCGGCCACCGCGCCCTGCACCGCCGCCACCACGGGCTTGTCCAGCTCGGCCAGCGTGGTGATCATGCGGTGCGCGCGCCGCAGGCGCTCGCGGGCGGACGCGACGGTGAAGTCGCCCATGGTCGACACATCGCCGCTGGCGCAGAACGCCCGGCCGGCCGCGCACAGCACCACGGCGCGCACGTCCGCGTCGCGGTTGGCCTGCACGAACCGATCGGCCAGCCCCTCGCGCATCGGGTCGGTCAGGGCGTTCAGGCGTTCGGGCCGGTTCAGCCGGATAATGGCCACGCTGCCTTCGCGCCGGTATTGCACCAGGTCCTGCTCTGGGTTCGCCATGACGGGCTCCACTACTGCGGTTCGATTCCGGCCTGGGCCACCTTCTCGCCCCAGACGGCCTTCTGCCGCACCACGAACGGCCCGAAATCGGCCGCGCGCGCAGGCGTGGGATCGGCCCCCATCTGCTTGAGCTTCTGCTGCACTTCCTGCGACGCCACGATGCGATACAGCTCGTCGCCCAGCCGCGCGGCAATCGGCTGCGGCAACTTGGCCGGGCCGAAAATGCCCACCCAGGCGGCCAGGTCGAAGCCCGGCTTGCCCAGCGCCTTGGATACGGGTGGCAGGTCGGGCGCCAGGGCGCTGGGCTGTTCGGTGGATACCGCCAGGGCGCGCAGGCTGCCCGACTGGATGTGGCCCGCGGCCGAGGCCAGGTCCACGAACATGAAGGTGGCGCGGCCGCCGATGATGTCGGTCATGGCCTGCGGCGTGCTCTTGTACGGAATCGCGGCGGCCGCCAGGCCGGTGATCTTGTCGAACGACGCGGCGGCGATCTGGCCGGTGCTGTTGCCGTAGGCGTAGTTCATCGCCTGGGGATGCTGCTTGCCATAGGCCAGCAGTTCGCCCACGCTCTTGACCGGCACCTGCTTGCCCACCACCAGCACGAACGGGAAATTGCACACCTGCACCAGCGGCGTGAAATCCTTGATGGGGTCGTAGCGCAGGTTCTTGAACAGATAGGGGTTGGACGAGTGCGTCGTGTTAGTGGCCAGCATGATGGTGTAGCCGTCGGGCTGCGCGCGCGCGACATAGTCGGACGCCACCTGCCCCGAGGCGCCCGGCTTGTTCTCGACGATCACGGGCTGGCCCAGCGCGCCTTGCAGTTTCTCGGCGATCATGCGCGCGACGATGTCGCTGGCGCTGCCCGCCGCGAAGGCGGTGACCAGGTGCAGGGGCTGCGACGGATACGCGGGCTGCGCCTGGGCGGCGCCGCAGGCCAGCGCGGCGCAAACGGTAATGCCTAGTCTCTTCAGCAACGAATGCATGGTGAGTCTCCTTTGGTAGCGGTGCCCCCGCCGTCTTCGCGCGGTGGGCGGCAGGGTCTATTGCGAACGGGGTGCGTTGGCCAGGATGCGCTGCGCCTGCTTCAAGTGCGGGCGGTCCAGCATTTCGCCGTCCAGCTGCAGCGTGCCCGCCCCGTCGGCCTGCGCGAAAGCATCCACGATGCGCTGCGCGCGTGCGATTTCGGCGGGGTCGGGCGTGAAGGCCTGGTTGATGGTCCCGACCTGGTCGGGATGGATGGCGATCTTTCCGGAAAAGCCGGCGCGGCGCGCCCGCGCCGCATCCTTGGCCAGCCCGCTGGCATCGCGGAAGTTCACCCACAGCGTGTCGATGGCCGCCACGCCGGCGGCGTGCGCGCCCAGCAGGCAGAGCGAGCGCGCCATCCGGTAGGTGAAGTCGTATTCGCCGTCGTCGGCGCGGTTGGTGCTGGCGCCCACCGCGGCGGCCAGGTCCTCGGCGCCCCAGGTCAGGCCGCGCAGCCGCGCGCTGCAGCCGCGGTATTCGCCCAGCGCGAACATGGCCTGCGGCGTTTCCGTGGCCACCGGCAGGATGCCGATGGCGCCGGCGGCCAACCCGTCGCGCGCCTCCAGCGCATCGAGATAACGATCCAGCAACACGATGTCGGCGGCGCCGCCCACCTTGGGCAGCAGGATGCCGGCCGGCGCGGCGCGCACCACGGCCGCCAGGTCGTCCAGCGCCAGCCCGGAATCGAGCGGGTTGATGCGCACCCACAACTGGGGCCCCTGCCGGTGGCTGGCCAGGTACTCGCGCACCATCTCGCGCGCCACCGGCAGGCGCGACGGCTCGACCGAATCTTCCAGGTCCAGGATCAGCGCGTCGGCGCCCACGCTCTCGGCCTTGGCCTGCTTGCGCTCGCTGTCGCCGGGAACGAACAATAGGGATCTCAATGGCATAGTCGGTTTCCTGTCATCATGTCGTGGAAATTCAGCGCCCCTGGAACGCGGGCGCGCGACGCTCGGCGAAGGCCCGGGTGCCTTCCTGCACGTCGTCCGAGTCCTGCAGAATGCGCAGGAACAGTTGTTCCATGCGCAGCCCGGCCGCCAGGTCGACGTCGCGGCTGCGCAAGGCCAGTTCCTTGGCCGCCTGCACCGCCAGCGGCGCATTGGCCGCCAGCCGGCGGGCATAGCGCAGGGCCGCGTCCATCAGTTGCGCCGGGGGCACCACCTGGTTCACCAGCCCCCAGCGCTGCGCCGTCGCCGCGTCGAACTTGTCGCCGATCAGCAGCATTTCCATGGCGATCGCATGCGGCAGCTGCTGGGCGACGCGCTGCGTGCCGCCGTTGGCCGGGAAGACTCCGCGCTGCACTTCGCTCAGGCCGAACACGGCCGATTCGGTACATACCCGCAGATCCGTGGCCAGCAACAGCGTCATGCCGCCGCCCAGGCAATAGCCGTTCACCGCGGCCACCACCGGCTTCCACAATTCGATGCCGCGATTGAGCAGCTGGTCTTCCTGGGTGCGCATCAGCGCGCTCAGGCCGGGCGGCGCCCCGATGAACGACTTCAGGTCGGCGCCGGCGCAGAAGGCCTGGTCGCCCGCGCCGGTGACGATGGCCACGCGGATCGCGTCGTCGTCGCGCACGCGGCGCCAGGCGGCCGACAGCAGCGCATAGTGTTCGGCGTCGAGCGCGTTGCGGCGTTCCGGCCGGTTGATGGTGATGGTGGCAATACCGTCGTCGACGGAAAAATCGATGGACACCTTGTTTCCCTCCGGGATCGGCCGCGCTGCCCGGGGCGCGCGGCGCATGGCATGGATTCAGCCGCCCGCCACGATGCGGTCGATGTCTTGCGGGCCGTAGCCCAGCGCGGCGAGCACCGGGCGGGTGTGCTGGCCCAGGGCCGGCGGCGCGCATTGCGCGGCCGGGCGTTCGCCGTCGAAGCGCAGCGGCTGCGACACCGCTTGCAGGCCGTCGTCGCCGTCGCGCGGCAGGTGCTGGATCATGCCGCTGGCCTGCGTGTGCGGATGGCTGAGCACGTCCGAGACTCCCAGGATGGGCGCGCAGGGAATGCCGGCACGGGAAAACCGGTCGATCCAGGCATCGCAGGTATCGCGCGACAGGTGAGCCGCCACCTGTTCCAGCACCTGCGCGCGGTGCTCCACCCGGCCGGCGTTGGTGGCGTAGCGGGCGTCCCGCCCCAGTTCCGGCGCGTCGACTTCCCGGCAGAACGCCTGCCACAGCGTGTCGTTGGCCACGCCCAGCAGGATGGGCCGGTCGCTGGCCTGGAACACCTGGTAGGGGCACAGCGATTCGTGCGCCGAACCCCAGCGCCGGGGCTCGGTGCCGCGTTCCCAGTAGCTTTGCATCACGTAGGCCATGAACGCCAGCGAGGTGTCGAACAGCGACGCCTCGACGCGGCCGCCCTTGCCCGTGCGCAGCCGCTTGACCACCGCCGCCAGGATGCCGATGGCCGCGTGCAGCCCGGTGGCCTGGTCGATGGGCGAGATCGGGCTGCGCACCGGCGGCCCGTTTTCCTCGCCGGTCAGCGCCATCATGCCGCTGAAGGCCTGCAGGATGACGTCGTAGCCCTTGCCCTGGCGCAGGGGGCCCTGGCTGCCGAAGCCGGAAATGCTGCAATAGACCACGTCGGGTCGCAGCGCCGCGACGCTGTCGTAGTCGATGCCCAGGCGGCCCGCCACACCCGGGCCGAAGCTTTCCACCACGATATCGGCCGTGGCCACCAGGCGCAGTACGGCCTCGCGGCCGGCCGCCGACTTCAGGTCCAGGGCCACGCTCTGCTTGTTGCGATTGGCGCTGAGGAACACCGTGCCGTCGCCGCCGCGAAACGGCGGCCAGCGGCGCGTGTCGTCGCCCTGCGGCGATTCGACCTTGATGACTTCGGCGCCCATGTCGCCCAGGTACTGCGTGCACAACGGCCCGGCCAGTACCTTGGAGAAATCGACGACGCGCAAGCCTTGCAGTGCGTCCATACGCGGGGGTCTCCGGTGTGGTTGCGGTTCAGAACGCGACGTTGTCGCCGCCCTTGGTCTGGATCATGGCGCGCGCTTCCTGCGGCGTGGCGATCTCCAGCGACAGTTCTTCCAGGATGCGGCGGATCTTCGCCACCTGCACGGCGTTGGACTCGGCCAGCTTGCCCTTGCCGGCGTACAGGCTGTCTTCCAGGCCCACGCGGACATTGCCGCCCAGCAGCGCGCTCATGGTCACGAACGACATCTGGTGTTTGCCGGCCGCCAGCACCGACAGGTAGTAGTCGTCGCCGAACAGGCGATCCGCGATGGTGCGCATGTGCAGCAGGTTGTCGTGGTCGGCCCCGATGCCGCCCAGGATGCCGAAGATGCATTGCAGGAAGAACGGCGGCTTGACCAGCCCCCGGTCGGCGAAATGCGCCAGGTTGTACAGGTGCCCGACGTCGTAGCACTCGAACTCGAAGCGGGTGCCCATGGCCGACAGTTCGCCGATGCCGCGCTCGATCTGGCTGAACGTGTTCGACAGGATGAAGTCGCGCGTCATGTCCAGGTACGGCTTTTCCCAGTCGTAGCGGAATTCCCGGATGCGTTCGCCGGCGCCGGAGATATTGAAATTGAGCGAGCCCATGTTCATTGACGCCACTTCGGGCTGCGCCCATTTCGCCGGCGCCAGCCGCTCGTCCAGCGTCATGCCCAGGCCGCCGCCGGTGGTGATGTTCAGGATGGCGTCGGTGCGTTCCTTGATGCGGGGCAGGAAGGCGGCAAAGCGTTCCGGGCTCTGGTCCGGCTTGCCGGTGGCCGGGTCGCGCGCATGCAAGTGCAGCATGGCTGCGCCGGCCTCGGCCGCGGCGACCGCGTCGTCGGCGATCTGTTCCGCGGTGACCGGCAGGTACGGCGACATGCTGGGGGTATGGATCGAACCCGTGACAGCGCAGGTGATGATGACCTTCGGTGACTTCTTCATGATGTCTCCTTCACAACCGACAGCGTGTAGAGCAAGGTTAATATCAATTCAGTCAATGGTCAAACAATTAAATGTTTGTTCTATACTATGGTTAACACTGATTACCTGGGAGCCCGCCTTGGCCACCGATTCCCCGAAACCCGGGCCAGAAAGAAATAGCGCGGCGCTCGCCCGGCTGGACACGCTGCGGGTGCCCAAGTCGTGCGACGTGCTGGCCGATTACCTGCGCCAGAAGATCGTGGACGGCACCATCCCCGATGGCGCCCTGCTGCCCGGCGAACGCGACCTGGTGGAACAGACCGGCCTGAGCCGCGGCTCGGTGCGCGAAGCCCTGCGCATCCTCGAGGCCGAAGGCCTGGTCAGCACGCGCCCCGGGCGCTACGGCGGCTCGCGCGCCACGCGCCCGACCGGCTCGACGGTATCGCGGCAGATCGCGCTGTTCGCGCGCGGCAGCCAACTGCCGCTGGCCGCCATCATCGAGGCGCGCGAAGCCATCGAGCCCCCGCTGGCGGAACTGGCGGCGCGCCACCGCACCGACGAAGACCTGGACACGCTGCGCGAGATCGACGCGCGCCTGCTGGAAGCCTACGACGACGTGCCGGCCTACCTGGCCGAAAACGTGAACTGGCACTGCGCGCTGGCCGCGGCCAGCCACAATGCCTTGCTGGAAGCCTTCATGCGCTCGATCGCCAACCTGATCCACGAGGCCTCGGCCATCAAGGACTTCGCCACCGACGAGGTGCGCAGCCTGGTGCTGAAGGCGCACGCGCGCATCCTGGACGCCGTCGAGAAACAGGACGCCGCGGCGGCAAGGCGCCGCATGGAACGCCATGTTCAGGCTTATTCGGCGCATCTGCGCACGCTCCTGGAACGCCGGGGCTGATCCGGCGCGCGGTTCAGTACGACTTGGGCAGGCCCAGCACGCGCTCGGCGATGTAGCAAAGGATCAGCTGCGGCGACACCGGCGCGATGCGCGGCAGCATGGCTTCGCGGAAATAGCGCTCGACGTGGTATTCCTTGGCGTAGCCCATGCCGCCATGGGTCAGCACGGCCGTCTCGCAGGCCCGAAAGCCCGACTCGGCGCAGAAGAACTTGGCCGCGTTGGCCTCGGCGCCGCAGGGCAGCCCCCGGTCGTACAACCAGGCGGCGCGACGGTACAGCAATTCAGAGGCCTCCAGCTCGATCCAGCGTTCGGCCAGCGGATGCTGCACGCCCTGGTTCTTGCCGATGGGCCGGTCGAACACGTTGCGCTCGGCGGCGTAGCGCGCAGCGCGCCGCAATGCGGCGCGCCCCAGCCCCGTGGCCTCGGCCGCCAGCAGCACCCGTTCCGGGTTCAGGCCGTGCAGGATGTACGAAAACCCCTTGCCCTCTTCCCCGATGCGGTCGGCCACGGGCACTTCCAGGCCGTCGATGAACAATTCGTTGGAGTCCACCGCCTTGCGGCCCAGCTTCTCGATTTCGCGCACCTGCACCCGCGTGCGGTCCAGGTCGGTGTAGAACAGGCTGAGGCCGTCGGTGCCCCGCGCCTGTTCGATCGGCGTGGTGCGCGCCAGCAGCAGGATCTTGGTGGCCACCTGCGCGGTGGATATCCAGATCTTCTGGCCGTTGACCACGTACTTGTCGCCGCGCCGCACCGCCTGGGTGCGCAGCCGCAGCGTGTTCAGGCCGCTATTGGGCTCGGTCACGCCGAAGCAGGCCTTGTCTTCGCCGGCAATGATGCGCGGCAGCCAGCGCGCCTTTTGCTGGTCGCTGCCGTGCACCACCACCGGATGCAGGCCGAACACGTTCATGTGAATGGCCGATGCGCCCGACAGGCCCGCGCCCGAGCCCGACACGGCCTCCATCATCAGCGCCGCTTCCAGGATGCCCAGCCCGGCACCGCCGTATTCCACGGGCATGGCGATGCCCAGCCAGCCGGCCTGCGCCATGCCGCGGTAGAAATCTTCGGGAAAGCCGCCTGCGCTATCCTTGGCGTGCCAGTAATCGTCGTCGAACGCGCGGCACAGGTCGCCTACCGCCGACTGAATCGCGCGCTGCTCTTCGCTCAGGGAAAAGTCCATGCGTGGCCTCGCGGTGCGCCGTCAGGCCGGCTGGCGCAGCATCAGCGCCACGCGGCGGCAGGTCGCGACGACCTCGTCGCGCTGGTTATATGCGGTGTGCTGGAAAACCACGATACCGTTGGCCGGGCGGGACTGGCTGGCGCGGGTTTCCACCACCGTGGATTCGGCCCGCAGGGTATCGCCGGCGAACACCGGCCGGGGAAAGCGCACTTCGTCCCAGCCCAGGTTGCCCACCGTCGTGCCCAGCGTGGTGTCGCCCACGCTCAGCCCCACCATCAGCCCCAACGTGAACGCGCTGTTGACCAGCGGCCGCCCGAACTCGGTAGTCTTGGCGTATTCTGCATCCAGGTGGATGGCGGCCGGGTTGTGCGTCATGGCGCTGAACAGTACGTTGTCGGCCTCGGTTACCGTGCGCCGCACTTCGTGGCGGAACTGCTGCCCTACCGAGAACTGCTCGAAATACAGCCCAGCCATGCCTGCCTCCGGTTGGTCGCGGCGCGGCGCACTGCCGTGCGGCGCGCCCTGCGCAATTAGTATGCTTCGATATTGTATGCTTGCGTACAATATTTGCAATCGCTATTTTTTCCCGCCATCGAACGAGGTCTTTCCATGTCCAGCGCATCGCTCGTCAATCGCCAGGTGTATTTGCAGGACCGTCCCGTCGGCATACCGCAGGCCCGCCATTTCGGCATCCGCACGGCGGCGGTCGAACCGCTGCGCGAAGGCGAATTCCTGGTCCGGAACGCTTTTCTGTCGGTCGACCCCGCCATGCGCGGCTGGGTCAATGCGGCCGCGAACTATTCCCGCCCGGTCGAGATCGGCGCAGTGATGCGCGCGTTCGCCGCGGGCCGCGTCGTGGCCTCGCGGCATCCCGATTACCCGGAAGGCACGGCCGTCATGGGCATGCTGGGGTGGCAGGACTACGCCGTCGACGACGGCTCGTCGATCCGCCGCGTCGTGCGCGAAACCGACCTGCCGCTGTCGCTGTCATTGGGGGTGCTGGGGCTGAACGGCCTGACAGCCTACTTCGCCCTGACTGCCTGCGGCCGGCCGGAACCGGGCGAGACGGTGGTGGTGTCCACCGCCGCCGGGGCCGTGGGGTCGATCGCCGGGCAATTGGCGGCGGCGCGCGGCTGCCGGGTAGTGGGCATTGCCGGCGGCCCGCAAAAAGTGGCGCTGTGCCGCGACGAATTCGGCTTCGACGCGGCAGTCGACTACAAGGCGCCCGATTTCGAGCAGGCGCTGGCGCAAGCCACGCCCGACGGCGTGGACGTGTACTTCGACAACACCGGCGGCCACATTACCGATACCGTCGTTGGCCGCATCAACCGGCATGCGCGCATCGTGGTCTGCGGCACGGCCTCGGTGGCCAGCTGGGACCCCTGGCCCGAAGGCCCGCGCATCGAACGGCACTTGCTCAACAAGGCCGCCAGCATGCAGGGCTTCCTGGCCTGGGACTACGAGGCGCGCTACCAGGAAGCGCTGGACGTGCTGGCACCGATGGTGCGCGACGGCCGGCTGCGCTATCTGGAAGACATCCTGGACGGCATCGAATCGGCGCCGGGGTCGATCGCCGATTTGTACACCGGCGCCAACCGGGGCAAGCGCCTGATCCGGCTGGAAGGCGCCTAGTGGTGTTGCCCGGGCACGGCCAGCGGCCGCCCGGCGCTACGACTTGAACTCGAGCAGGTTGCGCTTGACCAGGGCCAGCATCTCGGCAAGCTCGTGCCGCTGGCGGGCGTCCAGGCCCTGCAGGATGGCCTCGCTCATGCGATCGCTCTTGGCGCGCATGGTGTCGATCATGGCCTGCCCGCGCGGCGTCATGTACAGCAGCTTGGCGCGGCGGTCATGCGCGTCCGCGTCGCGCCGCACCAGGCCCAGCGCTTCCAGCCGGTCGACCAGGCCGCCCAGGGCGGAACGGCCCAGGTCCAGGGCATCGGCCAGGTCGGTCTGCGAAATGCCCTCGTGGCGCGACAGGTGCGCCATTACCCACCACTGCGACCGCGTCACGCCCTCGGGCCGCATGGCCTCGTCGAACACCTTGCGGCGCAGGCGCGATACGTCGTGCATCAGGAAGCCCAGGCGCTGGTCCCAGTTGGCCGCGCCATGCGTGTCGCCATGAGCCGGGGCCGCGCTGCGGCCCGTCTTGCGGGATGCGGTCTGCTTCGCCATGACTATCGATATGCGGAATGCGGCGTGGCCATGCCTGCCCTGCGCCCGGGATCAGTTATGGCTGGCCTTCCATTGCCCCGAGGCCTGCTTGCAGAACCAGAACGACCAGTCTTCCGAGCCGGCCCCCTGGGTGACCAGCGCGTCGAGCTGGCGGCACTTGTTGGCTTTCTGGGTCTCGACGGTGCGCTTGACCGTCATCTTGACGTCGATCGGCACGCCGCGGCGCGGCTTCGAACCCGTCCAGGTCGTGCTCTGGCCGTCGGGTTGGCTTTCCAGCACCTCGGTCACCGCGGCGCGAAAAGCCGCCAGGTCGCTCTTGGGAATGCTGGAAATAATGGTGTTGTTCATGAAGGCCATGCTCGCCGCTTGCGCCGAGATGGAGAACGCCAGCAGCACGCCGCCAGTCAGTAGAGCAGTTTGCTTTTTCACGATTGTCGCCTTCTGAAAAGACCCGCCTGGAATGTGCGGGAGTGGCCCGCCCTACACGATTCGAACGTGTGACCGCTCGCTTAGAAGGCGAGTGCTCTATCCAACTGAGCTAAGGGCGGGTCGCGGGACTGCGTATGATAGCGCGCGGCAATTGTACCGCGCCGCCTTGCTGGAACCGCTCATTCCCCATCCAGTTCCGCCGCCGTGGATACCCACAGCACCAGGGCGTCCTCGGCCCCCAGGCTGATCACGCGGTGGCCCATGCGGCTGTCGATGTAGAAGCTCTCGCCGGCCTTCAGCCGGGCCGGCTGGTAGAACTCGGTGTGCAGCTCGATCTCGCCGCTGAGCACATAGACGAACTCCTCGCCCTGGTGGCGGCTCCAGTCGTGGAATTCGCCGAACGAGCGGGCCTTCACCCGGGTGTAGAACGGCATCATGCGCTTGTGCGACAAGGCGTTGCACAGCAGCCGGTGGTCGTAATAGGGGGTCTCGTACGACCGGCCCTCGCCCAGTTGGTTGACGCAACGGCGGCCGGTGCCCATGTGCTGTTGCGGCGGCATGAAGAGCTCGGCGACGTCCAGTTCCAGCCCCGCGGCGATCTTCAGCAGGTTGTCGTAGGTGGGCGACAGCAATCCGTTCTCGATCTTGGACAAGGTGGATGCCGCCACGCCGGTGGCCTGGGCCGCCTGCTTCAGGGTCCAGTCGCGCGCCTTGCGCAGGTCGCGCAGCCGTTGCGCCAGGGCGCTTTGCTTGGTGCTTCGCATGGCGGTTCCTTCAGGCACGCGCGCGGCGTTCGCGCAGCCAGTCGCGCGCCTGGTACGACCAGTACGTCAGCTGCACGGCGGCCGTGCCCAGCGGGCCGCCGTTCCAGTCCAGCCCGAACGGCGCGAACCGGCGGTAGCGCTCGCTGTCGCCGCAGATGCCTTCGGCGACGACCCGCCCGCCGATGGCCGTGGTGTTCATGCCGTGTCCGCCGAAGGCGGTGCAATACCATACCCCGGGGCGCAGCTGGCCGATCTGCGGCATCAAGTGGCGGGCATAGGCCATGCGGCCCGACCAGGCCACCTCGACGCCCACGCCCTTCAATTGCGGATAGACCGACAGCAATTCAGCGCGCAGCGACTCGGCCAGGTCCGGCGGGTCGTCGATGCGCGTGGTGATGTGGCTGCCCCAGCTGATGCGCCCGCCTTCGACCACGCGATAGTAGTTGCCGGCACGCCGCGTGTCGCCGATGGCGGCATCGGTGCGGATGGCCTCGCGCACCCGCTCGCCCAGCGGCTCGGTCAGCATGATGTAGGTGGCGATGGGCAGCATGGCGCGCCGCAGGGCGGGCACCAGGCCATCGGTGTACCCGCCGGTGGCGATCACCGCCGTCCGCGCCTGCACGGCCCCTTGCGGCGTCGCCAGGCGCTTGACGGCGCCCGACAGGTCGGCGGACCGCACCGGCGTGTCTTCGTGGATGCGCACGCCCAGTCGCGCGCACTCGCGCGCCAGGGCGCGGGCGTAGTTCAGCGGATGGAAGTGGAACGAGGCCGGGTCGTACACGCCCTGGAAATACGCGTCGGAACGCAGCAGTTCGCGGACTTCGTCGCGGCCCAGCAGGCGCACTTCGCGGCCGAAGCGGCGCTGCTCGTCGCAATAGCCGCGCAGCAGGCCGGCATCGTCGTAGCGCAAGACGCGCAGGCGGCCGTCCACTTTGCGGGCGTCGTCGATGCCCAGGTCGCGGATGTTGTCGCGGATGATTTCCACGCCCTCGATGGACAGCCGATACAGGTCGTCGTAGCCGCGCGGGCCGGCGCGGCGCCGGATCAGGTCGGCGCCGGCGGAAAAGGCCGGCGACACCGAGCCGCCGTTACGGCCGGAAGCGCCCCACCCCACCCGGTGTGCCTCCAGCAGGGTGACCTGGCGCCCGCGGCGGGCCAGTTCCAGGGCGGCCGTCAGGCCGGCCAGCCCGCCGCCGACCACGCAGATGTCCGTGTCGGCCGGGCCGGACAGCGCGCCATGGCGCGTCAGCGCATCGCCCAGCGTGCGCTTGTAGAACGTATCGATGTACTCGGAGGCCATGATGGCTGAGATGAGAACGGACGGATGAACAGCCCCTAGGCCAGCGAGGCCGGCGCCAGCGAGCCGGTGACGCGTTTTTCGACCCAGTTGGCCAGGCGCAGCAACGGGTAGCAGTATATGAAATAGATCAGGGCGATCAGGGCATAGATGAACAGCGACTTGCTGGGGTAGGTGATCATGAACACCTCGCCCTGGCGCGTCAGCTCGGTAATGCCCACCACCGACAGGATGGCCGTGCTCTTGATCAGCATGACGTAGACGCCGCTCATGGGCTGCACGATCAGGCGCAGGGCCTGCGGCAGGACCACCAGCCGCAGCGTCTGCAGCGGACGCAGGCCCAGCGTCATGGCCCCTTCGGTCTGGCCGCGCGGCACGGCCAGGATGGCGCCCATGACGATCTCGGCCACGTAGCTGGACGTGTACACCGACAGCGACACGAAGGCGGCCGTGTCCGAATCCCATTCCAGCCAGGCCAGGCCGCTGCTGGGCAACACGAAATAGAACACGTACAGCTGGACCAGGAAGGGGGTGCCGCGCAGCACGTGGATATACAGCCCCAGCAGCTGGTGCAACCCGCGGATGCGGTAGCTGCGCAGCACGCCGATGACGAAGCCCAGCGCCGAGCCGGCGACGATGGCCAGGAACGAGACCTTCAGCGTTTCCAGGAAACCCTTCAGCAGGAACGGCATGACCGTCACGGCGGTGGCGTAATACTCTTGCAGCATGGCTACCTCGCGTTCCAGGCGGGCCCGGCCAGCCACAGGCTGACCAGCCGCGACAGGCCCAGCATGCAGGCGTAGATCGCCAGATACCCGGCGGCGATCGTCAGGAAGCTTTCGTTGGGCACGATGCGCTCGCTGTTCATCAGCACGCCGGCGGCCACCAGCTCGAATACCGCGATCAGCGACAAGAGCGAGGTGTCCTTGATCAGCACGGCCGTCTGGCCCAGCAGCGGCGGCAGCGTGTTGGCGAACGCCTGCGGCAGCACCACATAGCGCAGCCGCTGGCGGAAGCTCATGCCCACCGCCTTGGCCCCTTCGATCTGGCCGCGTGGCACCGACTGGATGCCCACGCGCACGATCTCGCTCATGTAGGCCGTGTGGTGCAGGGTCAGCGCGACAATGCCCAGGATCAGCTCGCTCCAGGCCTTGGCGGCGGGAATGAACGCCGGCAATGCGTAGTACACCAGGTAGATCTGCACCAGCAGCGGCGTGGCGCGGATGAACTGGATATACCCCGCCGCCGGGCGCCATACCGGCGCCCGGCCGGACATGCGCGCCAACGCCAACGGCACGCCCAGCGCCACCGAGAACACCAGGCCCAGCCCGGCCGCGATCAGCGTGTTGGCCAGGCCCGCCGCGAACTGGTCCGCGTACTGGCCGACGATGCGCCGGTTGTAATAGTCGATCAGCCAGTTCATGGGCTCAGGCCGCCATCAGTGCGCTTTCTTCCAATCGGTGGAATACCAGTACTTGACCGTCTCGGGCAGCGAATTGTCGGCCGTGCGCAGCTCGCGCCAGTTGTCCAGCCAGAATTTCAGCCGGTAGGCATCCGGCGCCACGGCGAAGGCCAGCGGCTCGCGCACCATCACGCCGTCGAGCACGCGCAGGTTGCCGAAGTCGACCACGAACTGGTTGGCCGTGCTCAGCGCCATCACGCCGGCGTCCAGCCGCCCGAGAATTCCTTCAGCTTGGCCTGGGGCAACAGTTTGCGGGTGGCTTCGGCGTAGGTGCTGGCACCCAGCGCGCCGATCGTGACGTCGGCCTTGTCCAGTTCGCTGAAGCGCTTGTAGGGGGAATCCTTGGGCACCACGGCGACGGTCTCGGCATAGAACATGGGCGCCGAGAACAGGATCTGCGCCGCCCGCTGCGGGGTAGGCGTCATGTCGGCGGCGATCATGTCGGCCTTGCCCGACAGCAGCGCCGGGATCAGCCCCTTCCACTCGTAGTCCAGCAGCACCAGCTTCACGCCCAGGTCGTCGGCCATGCGGCGCGCCAGCTCTACCGCCAGCCCGGTGCGCTTGCCCGACTTGTCCATGAAACTCATCAGCGGCCCCGAGGTCTGCACGGCCACGCGGAATTCGCCGCGCTTGAGGATGTCCGCCAGCGCGTCCGCGCGCGCGGCCGTGGTGGCGCAGGCGGCCGTCAGGGCCAAGGTGGCGACGCCCAGCCATTGTTTGATCTTCTGCATGTGAAAACCCTCTTTAACGATGTGAAGCCGCCCGGGCCGGACGACGCCGGACGGTACTGCGGATACCACCACAACGACTGCGAGGCCGCGCGGCGCCGGGGCGCGCGCGGGGTGCTACAGAATCTTGTCCAGGAAGGCCTGGGTACGCGCGTGGCGCGGATGGCGGAACAGGGTGTCGGGGCTGCCTTCCTCGACGATGCGCCCGCCGTCCATGAACAGCGCGCGATCGGCGACGTCGCGCGCGAAACCCATCTCGTGGGTGACCACGGCCATGGTCATGCCGTCGCGCGCCAGTTCGCGCATCAAGTCCAGGATGCCGCCCACGGTTTCCGGATCGAGCGCCGAGGTGGCCTCGTCGAACAGCATCAGCTTGGGATCCATGGCCAGCGCGCGGGCGATGGCCACGCGCTGCTGCTGGCCGCCCGACAGCTGGCTGGGGTAGCGGGCGCCGAACTCGGCCATGCCCACCCGCTCGAGCAAGGCGCGCGCGTAGCGTTCGGCATCGGCGCGACCGCGCTTGCGCACCACGCACTGCGGCAGCGCGACATTGTCCAATGCGGTACGGTGCTGGAACAGGTTGAAATGCTGGAAAACCATGCCGACCTCGGTGCGCCAGCGGTTCAGGTCGGTGGCGGGGTCGGCGATGGATACGCCGTCGACGCGGATGTCGCCCGCGTCGATGGTTTCCAGGCCGTTCAGGGTGCGCAGCAAGGTGCTCTTGCCCGAGCCCGACGGCCCCACCACCACCAGCACTTCGCCGCGCCCGATGCGGCAGTGGATGTCGGTCAGGGCCGCATGCGGCGGCAGGCCTTCGCGATGAAAGGTCTTGTGTACTGCATCGACAACGACCAGAGGATCCGGCATGGCGCTGCAATCTCAAAAAATTTTCGCATTTGGCGTCAGAGTTTCGTATAGTAAATTTTTCTGCCGGATTTCCACCTAGGCATTTCCCTAACCGCTTCCCCATCCACCGCTGCCCGCCCAAGGAGAGGAACCATGAATACCCCCCAAGACATTCTGCGCGCGCTGGGACTGGCCGACGCCGCCCTGCGGGACGGCACGCTGGCGGCGCACAGCCCCATCGACGGCGCCCGGCTGGCCCAGGTGGCCCAGCACAGCGTGGCGCAAGCCCACGCGGCCATTACCCGCGCGCGCCAGGCCAGCCAGGCCTGGCGGCTGGTGCCGGCGCCGCGCCGGGGCGAACTGGTGCGGCTGTTCGGCGACACCCTGCGCCGCCACAAGCAGGACCTGGGCCGCCTGGTATCGCTGGAAGCGGGCAAGATCCTGGCCGAAGGCGAAGGCGAAGTGCAAGAGATGATCGACATCTGCGACTTCGCGCTGGGCCTGTCGCGCCAGCTGTACGGGTTGACTATCGCTTCCGAGCGGCCCGGCCACCGCATGATGGAAACCTGGCACCCGCTGGGCGTGGTGGGCGTGATCAGCGCGTTCAACTTCCCGGTGGCGGTGTGGTCCTGGAACGCGGCGCTGGCGCTGGTGTGCGGCAACGCCGTGGTCTGGAAACCTTCCGAAAAAACGCCGCTGACCGCGCTGGCCTGCCAGGCGCTATTCGCCCGGGCGCTGCAGCAGTTCGGCGATGCGCCGGCGGGCCTGCTGGAAGTGCTGATAGGCGGGCGCGAGGTCGGCGAGACCCTGGTGGACTCGCACGACGTGGCGCTGGTCTCGGCCACCGGCTCGACGCGCATGGGACGCCAGGTGGGCCCGCGAGTGGCGCAGCGCTTCGGCCGCGTGCTGCTGGAACTGGGCGGCAACAACGCCGTTATCGTGGCGCCCTCGGCCGACCTGGACATGGCCGCGCGCGCCATCGTGTTCGGCGCCATCGGCACGGCCGGCCAGCGCTGCACCACCACCCGCCGGCTGATCGTGCACGAGAGCGTGGCCGACGACCTGCTGGCGCGCCTGCGCGCCGCATACGCCAGCGCGCGTATCGGCAACCCGCTGGAAGCCGGCACGCTGGTGGGGCCGCTGATCGACCGCGCCGCGTTCGACGCCATGCAGCAGGCGCTGCAGGCCGCGCGCGAGCAAGGCGGCAATGTCACCGGCGGCGAGCGGGTGCTGCAAGACGTGTACCCGGACGCCTGGTACGTGCGCCCGGCCATCGCCGACATGCCCGGCCAGACCGACGTGGTTTGCCACGAGACCTTCGCGCCGATCCTGTACGCGATGCGCTATGCCGATTTCGGCCAGGCCCTGGCCCTGCATAACGGCGTGCCGCAGGGCCTGTCGTCCGCCATCTTCACCAACGACCTGCGCGAGGCCGAAACCTTCCTGTCGGCGGCCGGTTCCGACTGCGGGATCGCCAATGTCAATATCGGCACCTCGGGCGCCGAGATCGGCGGCGCGTTCGGCGGCGAAAAAGAAACCGGCGGCGGGCGGGAATCCGGCTCGGACGCCTGGAAAAACTACATGCGCCGGGCCACCAACACCATCAACTACTCGCGCGAGCTGCCGCTGGCCCAGGGAATCAAGTTCGGCGAATAACCCGGCCGCGCGGGGCGCGGCGGCCGGCGCCGCGCCCCGCGCGTGACGCAATGGTTTACATGCGGTTGCAGCCGGCCCCGGTGGCGATGCTACAGTGCGTCGTCGTCATTTGCCCTGCCTGATCATGTTTTCGGATACTGTGCTTCCGCTCTCCCCGCTGCGCGCCCTGGCCCTGGCCGCGCTGCTGGGAACCGCCGCGCCGGCCGCCGCCGGCATTACCTACCAACTGGAACGGCCCGCGGCCGCGCCCGGCGAAACCGTGCAGATCCAGGCGGTGTTCTTCAACGACGGCGATGCCGGCACGCAATGGCAGCCGCCCGGCCAGCTGGTGGTGCAGTGGCGCGGCGCCGACGGCACCATCGTGCGCAGCCTGGCCACGCTGGCCAGCCCCCAGGCGGCCCTGAACATTCCCGTCAACAATTTCGCGCGGGTGGCCTGGAGCACGGTCGTGCCCAGGCAGGCGCGCGGGCTGCAGGCGCTGTCCATCGAGGGCGAGCCCACCATGATGGCGCTGGACGTGTCCGGCCGCGAAAGCGGCACGCTGGCCAGCGTCCCGGCCCAGAGCCCGGTGGTCGATGCCCGCACCGGCCAGCCGCTGCCCGCCGCCGAGGTCACCGCCATGGGCGCCCTGCCCGAGGCCGGCCCCGCTCCCACCGACGCCGCCCAGGCGCAGTGGCAGGCCCGGCCGACGGCGTTCGACGCGTTTCGCAGCGCCATTTCCGAATACCAGCCCATGTATTTCGCGCTGGGCACGCGCGGCGGCACCACCGCGCGCTTCCAGATCAGCGCGAAGTACCGGCTGTTCAACCCGCCCGGCGGACGCAAGCCGACCTTCGGAGAAAACTTCTACCTGGGCTACACGCAGACGTCGCTGTGGGACCTGGAAGGCGATTCGATGCCCTTCATCGACACCACCTTCAATCCCAGCGTGTTCTGGCTGTCGGACAACCTGTGGACCTCGCCCAGCCAGAACTGGCGGTTCGGCCTGAATACCGGGGTCGAGCATATGTCCAACGGCAAGAGCGGCGACGACTCGCGCTCGCTGAACGACGCCTATGTCCAGCCGGCGATCAATTACCGCTTCGACAGCGGCAGCACGCTGACCTTCGCGCCCAAGATCAAGGCCTATTTCGGCGTGGAAGACGAAAACCCGGATTACCACGACTATGCCGGCTATGTAGACTGGAACCTGCGCTGGGCGCAGGACAACGGCGCGGTGGTGTCGGCCATGTACCGCCAGGGCGCCAGCCGGCATCGCACCACCCAGCTGGATTTCGCCTGGCCGCTGCGGCGCACCTGGCTGGACATGAACGGCTACCTGCACCTGCAGTACTTCAACGGCTACGGGGAAACCCTGCTGGGCTACAACCGGCGCAACGAATCTCAGTTCCGCATCGGCCTGTCGCTGGTGCCCTGAAGTGAAAACCCACCCCCGAAGCGCTACGCGCTTCCCCCTCAAGGGGGCGACGCTGGCGGACCGGCAAAGCCGGATCCGCGGCGTCCCCGATTCGGCTACACCCGTTTTCATCACGGGCG
>Ga0182737_1001086_pt1 | contig 29107 bp, 24 predicted proteins | sample eDN5th30CBELigOP_FD_128878 | JGI IMG/M metagenome (GOLD analysis project Ga0182737, IMG submission 128878) | Enriched Organic Plus compost microbial communities from Emeryville, California, USA - eDNA 5th pass 30_C BE-Lig OP (version 2) (version 2) ... | reverse complement strand
GGTCAGGCTGATGCATTCGGTCGTGCGGTACAGCGCGCTCAAGCGGTCGGCGAAGTGGGACGTCGACGTGTACGGCATCCCGATCCCTCAGCTGGACCAGATGCCGGCCGGCATGATCAACATGTACGTCCTGGCCCAGGCCGCCGGTCGTCGAGGCCGCACCGAGTTCAACGACCGCGAGCGGGCCATGCTCGAGTACAGCCGCTACCGCAGCTTCCTCCTCGGGCTGCCCGAGGAGCTGCTGCCCACGACGTGCGAAGGCGTGGTCGAGCTGTTCCACGGGCGTGCCGCGCTGTTGCGCGACGACTTCGATGCGACCTGCCATCAGCTGGTCACCGCGACCATGAGCGCCGACCTGCGTCCGCGGCGAACGCCGTGGGATCGTGCGGCGGATGCGGTCGAGCGCAGTTGGAGCAAGGCGTTCTTCCTCGGTTTCTGCGGTGGCGACCGGGCGGTGGCCGCCGCCAAGGGCGCTCCGTTCGGGTTCGCCGACCTGCTGCGCGTCGCGACGACCGCCCCGTTCATCATGGGCCGCTTCGTCGGGCTTTCGATCGCCTCGACGCGACCTTCGCTCAAGCGCGCGGTCGACGTCTACACGACCCGCGTGCTGAAGCGGCGCCTGGTCACGTACGGCAAACCTGAGTACACGACCCACGGCTCGCGGCACTGAATCGATGTCCGTTTGCCGCGTGAAGTGGTCGTGATCGTCAGGGCTGAACGGCGACCGCTTCCTGGATGCGGGGCCAGGCCGACTGTGCCTCGAGGGCGAAGGCGACCTCGAGCAGGGTGCGCTCGTCGCCGTGAGCGGCCGACAGCTGGACACCGATCGGCAGGCCCTGGGGCGTCAGGCCCATCGGCAGGGACATGGCAGGCGTACCCGTGATGTTCTGGATCGGGGTGAACGCGACGTGCTGGCGCAAGCGCTCGATGAGCTCGTCGAACGGCACGTTCGGGCTGAGATACCCCAGTGGAGGCGTCGTGTGGGCCACGACGGGCGACACGATGAGCTCGATCCGGTCGAACGCCTTCGCGTAGAGCGCCTTGGCGCGACGCAGGCGATGTAGCGCGCCGGGCACCCGCGCGAAGCCACCGCGCAGGAAGCTGTGCCGTAGCCCGTCGGTCAGGCCGTCGAGCTTGCCGGTGTCGAAGGACCGGTCGAACGCGATCTTGCCCAGGCCCCCGGCCATCTGGGCCAGCAGGCCCCAGTACGTCACGAAATCGTCGGCGAAACTGTCGCGGGCGGGGACCGCGATGGTCTCGACGACGTGGCCCTGCTCCTCGAGCAACCGCACCGTGTGTTCCACGGCGGCTCGGGTCTCGGCATCGACGACGGTGTCGGTGACCGACTCCAGCAGGACGCCCACGCGCAGCGAACGGCGCGCCGGGCCCTCGACCAGACCGACCGGCGCCAGCTTCGGATTGCGCCAGCGCCGTTCCATCGCGTCGACGAACGCGGCGGTGTCGCGCACGGTGCGGGTGACGACGCCCTCGCTGATCATGTTGATGGGCATGATGCGCGCCTCCTCGCCGTCGAGGTGGCGCCCGCGGCTCGGCTTCAGGCCGATGAGCCCGGCCGCGGCGGCCGGGATGCGGATCGATCCGCCGCCGTCGTTGGCGTGAGCGATCGGTACGGCACCGGCCGCCACGAGCGCGGCGGCACCGCCGGAGGAGGCGCCGACCGAATACGCGGTGTTCCAGGGGTTCAGGGCTGGTTCGCCGGTGCGGAACTCGGTCGTGGCGTTCAGGCCGAACTCGGGCATCCGCGTCTTGCCGAGGACCGTGACGCCCGTGCCGAGGAACTGCTGCGTGTACCGGCCGTCCTTCTTCGCCGGCTTGGCGACGAACGCCTCCGAGCCGTGGTTGGTGGGCCACCCGGCGACGTCGGTGTTGTCCTTGATCAGGGTCGGCACGCCGTGCAAGGGGGCGTCGGCGTTGGCCGAACGGCGCGGCGCCGCGGTGGCGTCGTGCACCACGGCGTGGAGGGCGGGGCCGACCTCGGCGAGGCGCGCGGCGGCCGCCTGCTCGACCTCGGAGGCGCTGAGTTCGCGGCGGCGGATCAGGTCCGCGAGGGCGACGGCGTCATGGTCGGCGAGGGCGTCGTCGCGGAAGGCGTGCACGCGGGTCGAGCTGGTCATGCCGACATCGTGCCGGGTCGCCAAGCAAATGTCTAGAAGAACTTACACACTTATGATGTACGTCATGAAGCGACGTCATGGGGCGAGTGCGCAACAACGCCGGGCTGCTCTGATCGACGCCACGGTGCAGGTGGCGGCCGAGCACGGCATGGCCGGAGTCACGCACCGGGCCGTCACCGAGCGCGCGGGCCTGCCCCTCGCCACAGTCGGCTACTTCTTCGACTCGATCACCGATCTGGCCGTCGAGGCCTTGCGCACCAAGGTGGCCGAGGACACGGCTGCGATGAACGAGGTCGCGCGTGCTTTGGTCGAGGGTGAGCCCCAGCCGCTCGGCGATCTGGTCCAGGCCTTCGCCACTGCCGCGGCCACCTCGCGCACCGATGGTCTGGCCTTCATCGAGGCCCTGCTGCATGTGGCGCGCGAGCCGGAACTGGCCGAGGTGGCGATCGAGGTGCTCGACGCCGGCCGGGGCGTCGTCGATGCCGCGACCGCGGCCGCAGGCGTGCCGGTGACGGACGCGGGTGCCTTCCTGGCCTTGGTGCACGGCTACCTGTTGCACTCCCTGGCCGCCCCCGATCTGGTCGATCCCGAAGCGCTGGCCCGCGGCAGCCGCACGATGCTGATCGGCACCCTCGTCGAGCAGGGTCACGTCGACCAGGCGGTGGACCTGGCTAGCGGGGGAGCGGCACGCTCACCTCGCCGTTGATGGACCGATAGCTCAGCACATCGTGCTGCCCGACCCGGGCAATGCGGAACTCGTGCTCGGAGACATCCTGGGCCCGGGCTGGCGGATCCAAGGCGACCTCGACCCGGTGGAACACGAAGTGGCCTCCACGCCATACGGTCAGATCCGACCCGGAGGTGGCCGAGATCGACACGACGTACGCGTCGCCCGAACCCGGCACGACGACACGTTCGTGGATTTCGGGGCCGGACAGGGGAACGAAGAATGCCATCAGCGCGGCCCAGCAGACAGCTGCGAGGCTGAGGACGACCACCGTCATCTGGGTGAGCCCGGCCGCGACAGGGTGGCGCGGTCCTCCGTTCAGCCACATCCTGCTCGCTACCCAGGCGACGGCCGTGAAGGCGGCGAGCGCCAGGAGCACGGGAGCAAGTTGGCCACCTGTGAGCGGGCCGAGCACGATGAGCGTCATCGAGTCGTCGATGCCTGCCATCGACCAGGCCGCCGCCATCATAGCGAGGGTGATCAGCAGGAGGGCGTCGCGTGGATACGGACGCAGCAAGCTTCGCTGCGGTGCCTCAGGTGTCTCGGCGAGACGCGCGGGATGCACTCGTGTGGCGCCGGAGTCGTCGTCCACGCGCGCCTCCTCGAGCCAGAAACCGTGTCGTAGGCCCCGTGGGGCTTGGACCGAACCCAGAACCCACGGATCAAGAGTGAGAGCCCTACGCCTGATGACGAATCATGGCACGAGAGTGCGCCTCTGTGCTGATATTGCAGGGTGAAGGTGGGTTGTCAGGCAGTCCCCGCATGAGGCGGAACTACCCGTATGCCGTCTCGTCTCCCCACGTTCGAGTCATGCGAGGGGCGTCCCCTACCCTGCTGTCATTAATGGTTCCCTGAGCGGTCCCGAGCTGGTCATCATCGCCGGAATGGTGGGTGCTGTCGTAGCGACGGTGGTGCTCGTGGTGGTCATCAGCCGTCGGTAGGTTCGACTGTTCACCTGTGGGGATCCCGGCGACGACGGGGCGCTGCAGGAGCGACAGTTCGTTGTTGGACCCCGTGGGCCTGCGGGTATGCACGCCACCTCGCGCCACGGAATGCACCCGCCGTGCTGGCCGCGTTCGAAACCGTTGTCCCACGTTTGCCCCGCGACGGTGACCCTATCTCGATCAAGCCAGTGCGTCAGGCGAGGTCAACCCTGTAGGCCCCGTGGGACTTGAACCCACAACCCACGGATTAAAAGTCCGTTGCTCTAACCAATTGAGCTAGAGGCCCCTCGGCGCCAGGCGCCGGCGTCCAGTATCTCAGAACCTCGATCGAGTTCACTCGAACGGCGGACGCACCCGCGCGAAGGGAGTAGAGTGAGGCTCAACCCCGATCGCCCGGGCGCCCGCCCGAGACACTCCCGGAGTCCCCCATGACCGATCCGCTCGACGACTACCCGTCGCTGATCGACGACGAGGCGATCGACGAGATCGAGCTGACCAGCACCTTGATGATCGCGGCATCGAGCAGCGACCGGCCGCTCACCGAGACCGAGGTCGACGAGCTGCTCGGTGTGGTCCGCGCGTCGTGATCTGACGGCGCCGCCCTTTGCCCACCGGACACCTCGGGGACCCGCGATTGACATTCTCGATTCGTCTGGCCGTAGCATGGTCCCGGCCTTTCCAGAGCTGACGGGAGCACAGGGTGCGACTTCGCATTCGACCGGTTGAAACCACGTTCTACGACCTCTTCTCGGAGATGGCCGAACAGCTGGTGAGCGGGGCAGATCTGCTCGCCGCCATGCTCGATCCGGCGACCGACAAGAACGATCTCGCCCAGAAGATGGGCGATGCCGAGCACGCGGCCGACGAGATGACCCACACGATCGTGCGGCGCGCGAACTCGACGTTCATCACGCCGTTCGACCGCGAGGACATCTACAAGCTCGCGAGCAGCCTCGACGACGTCATGGACTACATGGAGGAGACCGTCGACCTGGTCAGCCTCTACGAACTCGGCCAGCTGCCGGCCGACTTCGCCCCGCAGGTCGAGGTCCTGCAGCGCGCTACCCAGCTCACCGCCGAGGCGATGCCGCGGTTGCGCACCATGAAGGATCTCGAGGAGTACTGGATCGAGATCAATCGACTCGAGAACCAGGGCGACAAGTCGTATCGCCGCATCGTCGCCAATCTCTTCAGCGGCTCGTACAAGACGCTCGAGGTCATGAAGCTGAAGGACGTGGTCGACTCCCTCGAGCACGCGATCGACGCCTTGGAGTCGGTGGCGAACACGGTGGAGCAGATCGCGGTCAAGGAGTCCTGAGCGTGGACCTCGTCCTGACCCTGATGGTGGTCACCATCGGGATCGCGCTGTTCTTCGACTACACCAACGGCTTCCACGACGCGGCCAACGCGATCGCGACGTCGGTGTCGACCCGCGCGCTGACCCCGCGCCTGGCCCTGGCCATGGCCGCGGTCCTGAACTTCGTCGGCGCCCTGCTCGGCGTCGAGGTCGCCAAGACGATCAAGGACATCTTGTCGGGGTTCGACGCCATCACGACGCCCGAGCACGCCCTGACCGTCGTGCTCAGCGCTCTGGTCGGGGCGATCACCTGGAATCTGATCACCTGGTACTACGGCATCCCGTCGTCCTCGTCGCACGCCCTGATCGGCGGTCTGATCGGCGTCGGCATCGCAGCGGGCATCACGGTCGACTGGGACAAGGTCGTCGACAAGGTCGCGATCCCGATGATCATGAGCCCGACGATCGGTTTCTGCGGTGCCTTCATCGTCATGACGGCGATCATGTGGATCTTCCGCCGCCGCAATCCGCACACGGTCAACCGGGGCTTCCGGCTGTCACAGACGGTGTCGGCCGCAGCGCTGTCGCTGGGTCACGGGCTGCAAGACGCCCAGAAGACGATGGGTGTCATCGTGCTGGCCCTGATCGCCGGCGGGCACCACACCTCGGCCAATGACGACATCCCGTTGTGGGTCATCCTGGCCGCGGCCGGTGCCATCTCGGCCGGCACGTTCTCCGGCGGCATGCGCATCATGCGCACGATGGGCCGGCGCATCATCGCCCTGGACCCGCCGCGCGGATTCGCCGCCGAGTCGACGGCGGCGGTCGTGCTCTACGGCATGGCGATCTATGCGCACGCCCCCGTCTCGACGACGCACACCATGACCTCGGCGGTCATGGGCGCGGGCGCGACCAAGCGGTTCAGCGCGGTGCGCTGGGGCGTGGCCCGAGGCATCATCACCGCGTGGGTCGTCACGATCCCCGCGGCCGCGACGGTCGGTGCCGTGACCTACCTGATCCTGCGCGTCCTGATCCCCGGCAACTGACGCACGATGTGCGCCGTAGTTGTCGGTTTCCTCGACGAGAAACCGACCACTACGGCGCACATCTCGGAGCCGGGTGGTACGTCCTAGCCGAAGCGGCCCTGGATGTAGGCCTCGGTGGCGGGATCGGAGGGATTGGAGAAGATCTTCTCGGTCCGGTCGACCTCGATCAGCCGGCCGGGCTTGCCGACCCCCGCGAGATTGAAGAACGCGGTCTCGTCCGAGACACGAGCGGCCTGCTGCATGTTGTGAGTCACGATCACGATCGTGTACTGGCTCTTGAGCTCGTGGATCAGGTCCTCGATGACCGAGGTCGAGATCGGGTCGAGCGCCGAGCAGGGCTCGTCCATCAGCAGCACCTCGGGCTCGACCGAGATGGCGCGCGCGATGCACAGACGCTGCTGCTGGCCGCCGGACAGCCCCGAACCGGGACGGTCCAGGCGATCCTTGACCTCGCTCCACAGGCCCGCGCTGCGCAGCGACCGCTCGACAACGTCGTCGGCATCGGCCTTCTTCATGCGCTTGCTGTTCAGCTTCTGCCCGGCCAGCACGTTGTCGTAGATCGACATCGTGGGGAACGGATTCGGGCGCTGGAACACCATGCCGATCATGCGGCGCACGTTGACCGGATCCATCTCGGCGCCGTAGAGATCCTCACCGTCGATGAGCACCTTGCCCTCGACGCGGGCTCCACGGATCACCTCGTGCATCCGGTTCAGGGAGCGCAGGAACGTCGACTTGCCACAGCCGGACGGGCCGATGAACGCGGTCACCGAGCGCGCGGCGATCGGGATCGACACGCCCTCGACGGCCAGGAAGTCGCCGTAGTAGATGTTCAGGTCCGAGACGTCGATGCTCTTGGCCATCAGCGGTCACCTTTCGGGGAGAAGAAGTACGAGACGAGACGGGCGACGAGATTCAGCAGCATCACGATCACCAGCAGGACCAGGGCTGCGCCCCAGGCCCGCTCGATGCTGAACTCGGGCGGCACGCCCGGGTTGCGCTGCGAGGCGTACGCGAACACCGGAAGTGTTGCCATACGCCCGTCGAAGAGGTTGAAGTTCACCGAATCGGTCGCGCCGGCGATGATCAGCAGCGGGGCGGTCTCGCCGATGACGCGGGCGACCGCCAGCGTCACACCGGTCACGATGCCGGCCAGCGCGGTCGGCAGCACCACCTTCGCGACCGTGCGCCACTTCGGGACGCCGAGCGCATACGAGGCCTCGCGGAGCTCGTTCGGCACGAGCTTGAGCATCTCCTCGCTGGAGCGCACCACGATCGGGATCATCAACACCGACAAGGCGACCGAGCCGCCGATGCCCATGCGCACACCCTCGCCGAAGAAGATCACGAACAGGGCGTAGGCGAACAGGCCCGCGACGATCGACGGGATGCCCGTCATGACGTCGACCAGGAACCGCAGCCAGCGCGACAGCCGGTTGCCGTCGGCGTACTCGACCAGGTAGATCGCGGCGAACAGGCCGATCGGGATCGAGATGACCGCGGCCGCGCCGGTGATCAGCAGCGTGCCGGTCATGGCGTGGTAGATGCCGCCGCCCTCGCCGACCACGTTCCGCATCGAGAAGGTCAGGAAGTCGATGCCGAGCACCTGGGTGCCGCGGCGCAAGACCTCCCACAGGATGCTGAACAGCGGGATGAGCGCAATGCCGAACGCCGAGGTGACGAGGACGGTCACCAGGCGGTCGGTGGCCTTGCGGGAGCCTTCGACGAACGCCGAGGCGATCGGCAGCACGAAGCACGTCAGCCAGCCGAACAGGACGCCGAGGAACGGCGTACCGGTACCGAGCCAGACGCCGATGCCGACCACGATCGCGGCCGCCAGCACCAGCCGCGGAGCCGCGGTGGGCAGCTGAGCCGTGCGCAGTGCGCGGCCGACATCGGTCGGCTGCTGCGGGGGAGCGGTGGTGAGCTGGGTCATCAGTTGGCTCCGGAGAATTCCTTGCGGCGGTCCACGATGGCCCGCGCCGCGAAGTTGACGAGGAACGTGATCACGAACAGCACCAGGCCGCTGGCGATCAGCGCATTGACGCTCTTGCCGCTCGCCTCGGCGAAGCTCAGGGCGATATTGGAGGCGATCGTGCTGGGATTCGTGCTGCTGATCAGATTGGCGGTGACGACGCCAGCCGTCGCCGACAGCACCATCGCGACGGCCATCGTCTCGCCGAGCGCACGACCCAGGCCGAGCATGGCGGCGGACACGATGCCCGAGCGGGCATAGGGGAAGACCGCCATCCGGATCATCTCCCACCGCGTGGCCCCGAGGGCCAGGGCGGCCTCCTCGTGCAGCCGCGGCGTCTGCAGGAAGATCTCGCGGCAGATCGCGGTCATGATCGGCAGGATCATGACGGCCAGCACGATGCAGGCGGTCAGGAGCGTGCGGCCCGTGGCCGATGCGGGCCCGGCGAAGATCGGGATGAATCCGAGGTACTTCTCGAACCAGGCGTAGACCGGCGCCATCGTGCCCGACAGGACGTAGATGCCCCACAGGCCGTAGACGACGCTGGGGACCGCGGCGAGCAGATCGACCAGGTAGCCCAACGTCTGGCCGAGCCGACGGGGCGCGTAGTGCGAGATGAAGAGGGCCACGCCGACCGAGACCGGGATCGCGATCAGCAGCGCCACGGCGGCGGCGATCAGCGTGCCCAGGACCAGTGGCCCGACCCAGGGCCAGAAGCTCTGGCCGGACTTGACCTCAGAGGGGTCGGCGGTGATGCCGGGGATGCCCTCGATCGTCAGGAAGATCGCGACGCCGGCCAGGACCGCGAGGATCAACAGCCCCGCACTGGTCGAGATGCCGGCGAACACCCGGTCACCCCATCTTCGAACTGTCTGGCGCTGGGGGGTCTGCCGGGCCGGGGGGCGGTCGCTCGGGCCGCGCCGGTGGCCGGCGGGTCGAGTGGCGATGCTCACGACTGGTCTTCTTTCGCGACTGGTTCGTTGGTGAGGGTGGTGGTGGGCCCGCCGGAGCGTGTCCGTGCGGGCCCACCGGAGGGGTCAGGCGCCCTTGATCGTGTCGATCGCGGCGCGGACCTTGTCGGCGAACGCGCCCGACAGCGGGGCCGAGCCGGCGCTGTCGGCGGCGGCCTTCTGGCCCTCGTCGCTGGCCACGTAGGTCAGCCAGCCCTTGACCAGGTCGGCGGTCGCCGAGTCCTCGTACGTCTGGCAGGCGATCTGGTAGGACGCCAGGACGATCGGGTAGACGCCGGCCTCGCTGGTCTTGCGGTCGATGTCGACCGCGAGGTCGGTCTCGGCGCGACCGGCGACCGGAGCCGCGGTGTCGAGCACCTTGGCGGCGGCCTCGGGCGTCGGCTCGGTGAACGAGTCGCCGACCTTGACCTTGACCTTGCCGAGATCGCCGGCCTGGCTCTCGTCGGCGTAACCGATCGTGCCGTTGCCGCCCTTGACTGCGGCGACGACACCCGAGGTGCCTTCTGCGGCCTCACCGTTCTTGATCGGCCAGGTCTCGACGACGCCACCGGTCCAACCGCCTTCGGACGCCTTGTCCAGGTAGTCGGTGAAGTTCTTGGTGGTGCCCGAGTCGTCCGAACGGTGCACGGCGGTGATCTTGGTGGCGGGCAGCTTCGCGTCGGGGTTGTCCGCGGCGATCGCCGGGTCGTTCCACGTCGTGATCTTGCCCTCGAAGATCTGACCGATCGTCTTGGCCGACAGGTTGAGCTCGTCGACGCCCTCGAGGTTGAAGATCACCGCGATGGGGCTGACGTAGACCGGGACCTCGATGACGTCGCTGCCGCACTGCTTCTTGGCGGCGTCGAGCTCCTCATCGGACAGGTAGGCATCCGAACCGGCGAAGGACAGGCCGCCGGAGATGAACTGCTCGCGCCCGGCGCCGGAACCGGCGGGATCGTAGTTGACGGTGACATCGCCGTTGGCGGTCTGGAAGCCGGCCTTCCAGGCGGCCACGGCGGCCTCCTGGGAGCTGGCTCCGCCACCGTTGAGCGTGCCGGTGAGCTTGGAGTCCGTGCCGGCATTGGAGTCCGACGAGTCCTCGTTGGCAGCGCCACAAGCGGCGAGCGTCAGGGAGAGAACGGCCACGGCAGGAGCGGCGGCACGCAGAGTCATGCGGTTCACGGGGGAATCCTTTGAGACGTTGATGTTCATAACGTCTCCGACGACACCAGCATGAGTTGACCGCTTGCCCTGCCTCGGGTGAACGGCAGGTGAACGGTCGGGCAACGATCAGGAGAAGGTCCCGGCATGCCGGGTCAAATGTGACGCGAGTCGCATCGTTGCGGCGGTTCGCGGTTGACCTGGTAATCCGGCACGTGACCACGCGAATTCACGTGGTGAAGCGATGGCTTGCGTTGGTGAGGCGAGGAGCGGTGGCGTGTGACCGGCACCTGTCGTCGGATGAACCTCAGATGCGCTCGGTGGCGAACACTCGGCCCTTGCGGTGGTGCACCACGACGGCCTGGCCCGGCTTGAGATCGACCGGATCGATGCCGAGCGCGTCGAACACCCACGGCATCGTCGGCCGATGACTGCACAGCACCACGGGCTTCTTGCGGTCCACGACCGACTGCACCGAACGGTCGACCTGGCGGGGCCGGGTGTCCTCGCCGAGCCGGTCATCGATCTCGAGGAACGTGCTGATGCCGTGCGCGTACGGCTCGACCGTCTTGGCGCAACGGATCGCGGGGCTCGTCACGACCCGGCGCACCCCGTAGGCGCCGAGCAGGGCTGCGATCCGTCCAGAGGCGTCGTCGACGCCGGCCCGGGTCAACGGCCGGTCGACGTCGTCGCCGGTGAACTCGTCACGAGCTTGGGCCTTGGCGTGGCGCAGGACCACGAGGGTTCGCGTGCGGTGGGCGTTGCGATCGCGCATTTCTCGGAACGTGTCGAGCAACTCGCGATCGTGATCGTAGCTGAGCAGGCGGGTGGCCTCGCGAGGCCGCACCCAGCGCAGCTCGTCGACCTCCTTGTTGGGCACGAACACCGGTGTCTCGTTACCGGTCGTGCGCGCGCACCAGTAGCTGACCTGCTTGCGTCCCGACGCCACGCGGTAGTCGACCCGCGGTAGGGGGTGACCGAGCCGCACGGTCAGTCCGGTCTCCTCGTGGATCTCGCGCACTGCGGTCTGCTGCAGGGCCTCGCCGGGATCGGACTTGCCCTTCGGAAACGTCCAGTCGTCGTACGACGGGCGATGGATCACCAGGACCTCGATGCCGACGGCCTCCTTGCCCGACGCCAGTTCGACCGACTGCGCCCGGCGCCACACGATCCCGCCGGCCGCGGTCGTCACCCGTTCACTCGCCATGCCCCGTATTGTCCACATCGGACATGGATGACGGGTGACGAAGGGGTGACCAGGAAGCGATGGCGAGCGTGTATCGGGCTCCGGCCGCCCTCGTCGTCGCCGTGCTGATCGTCGTCGGATCGATCGGGGGTGCCTGGGCGCTCACGCGTGGGGGCGACCGGCGCGATGCGGTCGCGGCCGCGGTCGATGCCGCTCCGATCGGATCAGGCACCGTCGACGTGACGGTGTGGTCGCGTCTACCCGCCTCGATCGACCAGGCATCGTTGCGCGACCTGACCACGCGCTCGCTCGTCGCCCCGCTCGCCGACGAGATCACCGACCGGCTCGGCTGGTCCCCGTCCGATCTGCGGTGGGAGTCGTTCGTCAGGACGCCGCGGGGATCGCTGCTGGTCCTCGACCTCGGTGCGCTCGATCCGGCGCTGGTCGACCGGTCCTGGTCCGTGGTCGCAGATCGCGACGGCGACGGCTGGGTCCTGAGCGACAGCGGTGACACGAGCAGCGACTTCACCGACACGTTCCGTCACGTCCGCGTACTGCGAGACCGGTCATTGCTGATCGCCGGTTCGAACGCCGCCACGGTTCGTCTCGGCGTCTCGACCGTGCGCGGCAGCACGCGATCGTTGCTGGCCGACCGGGGTGTGTCCGATCTGGTGAAGCAGGCACTCGGTCGTGACACGGTGATGCTCCAGGCGCGCGAGGCCCTGTGCGCCGATCAGTCACGGCTCGACGACGACGAGGTCTCCGCGCTGCGTCGGGTCGAGCGCCGGCACGGTCGGCTGGCCGATCCGACGTGGGGCCTGCGGGCACTCGGCACCCGTCCGGACCGCCGCTATCTGTTCGCGACCGCGTTCGCCGATCCGGGCACGGCCCGCGAGCAGGTCGACGTGCGTCGTGCCTTGACGACGGGGCCGTTCATCGGCCGGTACGACACGGTGCAGAAATCGCTGCGGGACCTGCGCGTGAACGTCGACGGCAGTGCTGTCGTGCTCGATCTGGCGCCCACGGCCGACGCCGAGGACTACATGGCCGCGGTCGGCCCGGTCGTCTTCAGCGGGTGCGCCGCTCCCGGGCCCGGGTGATCAGTAGCTCCTGGACGTCGAGGTCGCCGTCGTTGCGCGACCAGGTGCCGTCGGTGCCGAGCCGCCAGGCACGGGTCCCGTCGTCGGCCATCGCGGCCAGCAGGTCCCCGAGCGCCTCGACGTGCTCGGCCTCGGGAATGCGCACGAGCACCTCGACGCGCCGGTCCAGATTGCGGTGCATCAGATCGGCCGAACCGATCCAGGCGGCCGGATCGCCGCCGTTGGCGAACCAGTACACGCGACTGTGCTCCAGGAACCGTCCGAGCACGCTCGAGACCCGGATGCGATCGCTGAACCCCGGCACACCGGGGCGCAGGGTGCAGATGCCGCGCACCACCAGATCGACGGGGACGCCGATGCGCGACGCCTCGTACAGTTTGTCGATGATGACCTCGTCGACGATCGAGTTGACCTTGATGCGGATGTGCGCGGGGCGGCCGGCCCGGTGGTGGGCGATCTCGCCGTCGATCCGCTCGACCAGGCCGGCCCGCAGGCCGCTCGGAGCCACGAGCAACCGGTCGTAGGACAGGTCCTGCGCATATCCCGACAGATTGTTGAACAGGCGCGTCAGGTCGCCGGTGATCTCAGGGTCGGCGGTCAGCAGTCCGAAGTCCTCGTACAGGCGGGCCGTCTTCGGGTTGTAGTTGCCGGTGCCGATGTGCGCGTAGCGGCGCAATCCCTCCGGTTCGTCGCGGATCACCAGGGCGAGCTTGCAGTGGGTCTTCAGCCCGACCAGACCGTAGACGACGTGGCAGCCGGCCTTCTCGAGCTTGCGCGCCCAGCGGATGTTGGCCTGCTCGTCGAATCGGGCCTTGATCTCGACCAGGACCAGTACCTGCTTGCCGGACCGAGCGGCGTCGATGAGCGAGTCGATGATCGGCGAGTCGCCCGAGGTGCGGTACAGGGTCTGCTTGATCGCCAGGACGTGCGGATCGCGGGCGGCCTGCTCGATGAACCGTTGGACGCTGGTGGCGAACGAGTCGTACGGGTGATGCACCAGGACGTCGCGCTTGCGCAGGGCGCCGAACATGTCGGCGGGCGAAGCGGTCTCCACCTCGGCGAGATGCTCGTGGGTGCCGGGCACGAACGGTTCGAATCTCAGGTCGGGCCGATCGATGTCCGCGATCTCGTTGAGGCTGCGCAGATCGAGCGGCCCATGCACCCGGACGACCTCCTCCGAACGCACGCCGAGCTCGGAGACCAGCAGGTCCAGTACTCCCGGATCGATCGACTCATCGACCTCGAGGCGCACCGGTGGGCCGAACTTGCGGCGCAACAGCTCCTGCTCGAGGGCCTTGAGGAGGTTCTCGGCGTCGTCCTCCTCGACCTCCAGATCCTCATTGCGGGTCACCCGGAACGCGTGGTGGTCGAGGATCTCCATGCCGGGGAACAGCAGGTCCAGGTGGGCCGCGATGACGTCTTCGAGCGGGACGTAGCGTCCGGGATCGGCCGGAAGCCAGCGGTTGATGATCGGCGGCACCTTGACCCGCGCGAAGTGCTCATGGCCGGTCGCCGGATTGCGCATCACGATCGCGAGGTTCAGTGACAGGCCCGAGATGTAGGGGAACGGATGGGCGGGATCGACCGCGAGCGGGGTCAGGATCGGGAAGACCCGCTCCCGATAGGTGCGGCTGATCTCGATGCGTTCGTCGTCGCTGAGCTCGTTCCAGCCGACCAGGTCGATGCCCTCGGCGCTGAGCGACGGGCGGATGGACCTGTGGAACGCGGTCGCGTGACGCTCCATCAGATCGCGGCTGATGTCGAGGCTGCGGGCCAAGACGTCGCGCGGGCTCAGTCCGCTCGCCGACGGGACGGCGACACCGGCCGCGATCCGCCGCTTCAGCCCTGCGATGCGGACCATGAAGAACTCGTCGAGATTGCTCGCGAAGATCGCCATGAAGCGCACTCGTTCGAGCAGCGGCTGCGTCTCGTCGAGGGCGAGCTCCAGGACCCGTGCGTTGAACGCGGTCCAGCTCAGCTCCCGATCGAGGAACCGGTCGTCGGGCAGCTCCCCGTCGGCCGGGTCGAAGGGTGGGTCGACATCGAACTCGTCAGGGGACTCCGGCGTCTCGAGGTCGGTGGTGACCGCCAGGTCCGTACTCATCTCCACCCGAGCAGTGTGAACCCCTCAGATGAACGTCAGTTGAACGCGATGACGGGCGGTCCGCTTCGGTGTCGAGCGGCAGGTTTCTCGGTGTGGTGCGAGACATGGCGACGTCGGTGTGGGCACCATGGCTCATGTCGTCATGGAGCCGTGAGGAACTCGCCGCCGCCTTCGCCCACTACCAGGATGTCGTGGCGCGGTGCGCGTCCAGCGGTGACTGGGCACCGTACGCCGACCTGTTCGTCGTCGACGCGACGTATGTGGAGCACGCCTTCGGTACGCTCCGTGGACGCGACGAGATCCGGGCGTGGGTCACCCGGACCATGACGGCCTTCCCTGGCAATGTGATGACGTCGTTCCCCGCGAACTGGGTCACGATCGACGTGGAACGGGGCTGGGTCATCTGCGAGATCGGCAATCCGATGCGCGACCCGGGCGACGGCAGTGTGATCTCGCCGGCGAATCTGACGATCCTGCGTTATGCCGGCAACGGGCTGTGGCGCGAGGAGGAGGACGTCTACAACCCGGCCACGTTCGCGTCGGCGGCCGCGCGCTGGCTGAAGATCGCCGCGGCGCACGACCGACTGCCCGACGATCTGCCGGCTTGGGCGACCACCGCACCCACGCGCGGCTGATCGTGCGAGAGGTGCATGGCGTGCTCCGTCACCCAGTACCTTGACCGCATGGCCTCCCTCTCCCCGCTCCTGGGTACGGTCCAGGGCGTAGCCCTCCGCTCGGCCCTCAAGCTTCCGGCCGCAGCCCGCCGGCGTCTCGTGGGCAAGCCGGTCGTGGTCGACGGCAAGCGGCTCCATCCCGAGATGCAGCTGATACTGAAGCTGATGGCGTTGTCCGGTCCGCCGGCCGAATCGCTCCCGATCAGCAAGGGACGCACCGCGATCGAGACGAGCAGCCGCGCGAGCGCCGGGCGCCAGCCGATCGGGGCCGTCACGGACCGGTCGATCGACGGTCCTCGCGGGTCGATGGCGTTGCGCTTCTACACGCCGCACGGCATCGCGGGCCAGTCGCCCGCTCTGCTCTTCATCCACGGCGGCGGCTGGATCTACGGAAGCCTCGACAGTCATGACGCCACCTGTCGGGTGCTGGCCGAGCAGGCACAGGTGCGGGTGATCTCGGTCGACTACCGGCTCGCGCCCGAGAATCCGTTCCCGAGCGCGACCGAGGAGTGCTGGGCGGCGTGGGAGTGGGTCGTGGCGCACGCGGTGGGGCTGGGCATCGACCCCGATCGCATCGCCGTCGGCGGCGACAGCGCGGGCGGCAATCTGGCGGCTTTCGTCGCCCAGGAGGCGGTGCGGCGTGGGGCGAAGGCGCCGGCGTTCCAGCTGCTCATCTATCCCGCGACGGACTTCGCGACGACCTACCCGAGCGAGGAGACATTCGGGCAGGGCTTCTTCCTGACCCAGGAGTTCATGACGCTGGCGCGCGAGAACTACCTGGTCGGCGACGAGGATCTGGCCGATCCGCGGCTGTCGCCCTTGCATGGTGACGTCGACGGCGTCGCGCCCGCGTACCTGGTCACGGCCGGATTCGATCCACTGCTCGACGAGGGCGCTGCGTACGCCGACCGTCTTCGGCAGGCGGGTGTCGCGGTCGAGTATGTATGTGAGGAAGGCCTGATCCACGGGTTCGTGAACATGCCCGGGGTGGGCACCGCAGCACCCAAGGCGATCGGACGGATGGCGGCTGCGCTGCAGCGCGGCCTCAGCTGACGGCGTTCAGGATCCGTTCGGCCAGTTCGGGACGGCAGACCAGGAGATCGGGCAGGTAGACGTCGGCCTGGTTGTACAGCAGGGGCGAGCCGTCGGCGCGCGACGTGTGCAGTCCGGCGGCGCGCGCGACGGCCACGGGTGCAGCGGAGTCCCATTCGTACTGCCCGCCGGTGTGCAGGTAGGCGTCGACCTCGCCGCGGATCACGGCCGCGACCTTGACCCCGGCCGATCCCATCGGCACCAGCTCGGCGCCCAGCCGGTCGGCGACCGCGAGCACGGCCTCGGACGCGCGGCTGCGACTGACCGCCATGCGCACGGGGTTGCTCGGGTCGCGTGGGGGCACGACGGGCGGGCTCGCCGTCGACAAGGTCTCACCGCGGGCCGGTTGGGCCACGGCGCCCGCCAACAGATCGCCGTCCTGCCACAACGCGACATGCACCGCCCAGTCGTCGCGCGGTCGCTCGGAGTACTCGCGCGTCCCGTCGAGCGGGTCGATGATCCACACCCGATCGGCGTCGAGCCGCCGCCGGTGCTGGTCCTCGGCCTCCTCGCTCAGTACGGCGTCGTCGGGCCGATGCTCGGCCAGCAGGGCGGCGACGACCTGCTGCGCCTCGAAGTCGCCGGCGTCCTTGAGGATCTTGCCTTCGAGATCCCGGGTGCGTACCGAAACCAGTATGTCGCCGATCCGCTCGGCCAGCCAGGCGCTGAAGGCGTGGTCGTCGGTCGGGCTGTCGGTCGCGGCCATGGACCGATCATGCCAGTCCGGGCCTCTGCCGGGAGCCGGATGCCGTGCCGCTAGGCTCTGGTTTCTCACGTACGGAGGGAGACACAGTGTCTAGTGAGCTGCTGCGCGAGGCGCAGGATCCGAACACGACTGCTGCACGCTTGATGGAGATCGCGCAGTCCAGCCGCGACACGTGGGAGGCCATCGCGGCTCACCCGGCCGCCTATCCGGGCCTCCTGGACTGGCTGGGCGAGCACGGCGACGACGCGGTCAAGGCCGCGATCGCACGGCGCGAGATCGCGCAGCTCCCGCCGCCGCCTCCTCCCGCTGCCGATGCGGCACCCACAGCGCCGATCCCGGCTCCTCCTGCCCCGCCCGCGCCTCCGGCGAGCGTCAACGAGCCGGCAGGCGCGGAGCCGACTCTCGTCCAGCCCGCCGCTTCGGCCGAGACCGCTGCGGCGCCGATCGGGAGCGAATCGAAGGGCGGTTCGGCCAATGCCGTGCGCATCGGGGTCGTTGCCGTCGTCCTGGCCGCGCTGGTCGGCGGCGGTTGGTTCGGTGTCCAGGCGCTGACCGGCGACGACGACAAGAAGTCCGACGTCACCGCCGAGGTCACGGCCCCGGCAGGTGGGCTCGACGACCTCGATGGGGACGCGGGCGACGACTCCGCGTCGGCCACCGAGCTCTGCGACCTCATGGACAAGACCCGTGATCTCGGCCTGTCCGAGATCGGCACGCTGCGTTCGGATCCGTCCAAGCAAGACGAGATGCTCAGCAAGATCGAGGGTGTCGTCGACGTCTATCGCGACGTCGAGAAGGTCGCTCCGGCGGAGTTGAAGGACGATGCCGCGACCCTGGCAGACTACTTCGAGTACCTGGGCGACTCGCTCTCCTCGGGCGGACGTGCAGCCGCCCCGGTCGACACCTCCGATTTCACCGCGGCCGCCGGCCGGCTGAGCCGGTACTACGCCTCGAACTGCATGTGACGACCGTCAGCCGTTGATCATGCCGGCGCCCACGGTGATGCCGGTGGCCTCGTCGACCAGGATGAACGACCCCGTGGCACGGTTCTTGGCATACGGGTCGGCGAGCAGGGGTGCCGTGGTGCGCAACTGGACGCGGCCGATCTCGTTGAGACCGAGCTCGGAGGCGTCCTGATCGCGATGCAACGTGTTGATGTCGAGGCGGTACTGGACGTCCTTGACGATCGCGCGTGCCGTGCGGGTCGTGTGCTTGACGGCCAGCTTGGCGCCCTGACGCAGCGGGGCGGCGGTCATCCAGCACACCATGGCGTCGATGTCCTGCTGCGGCTCCGGTGCGTTCTTGGGACGAGCGATCATGTCGCCGCGTGAGATGTCGATGTCGTCGACGAGTCTGACGGTCACCGACATCGGCGGGAACGCCTCGGCGACCTCACGATCGAACACCTCGATCGAGGCGATCGTGCTGGTCAGGCCGCTGGGCAGTGCGACGACCTCGTCGCCGGGCCGGAGCACGCCGCCGGCGACCTGGCCGGCGTAGCCGCGGTAGTCGTGGAACTCCGCTGACTTGGGTCGGATCACGTACTGCACGGGCAGCCGGGTGTCGACCAGGTCGCGGTCCGAGGCGACATGCACGTGCTCCAGGTGATGCATCAGCGACGGCCCGTCGTACCAGGGCATGTTCGCCGAGCGGCTCACGACGTTGTCGCCCTGGAGCGCCGAGATCGGGATGACGGTCAGGTCCGGGACGTTCAGCTTGGTCGCGAACGCCGTGAACTCGTCGTAGATCGCCTGGAACCGTTCCTGGTCGAAGTCGATGAGATCCATCTTGTTGACCGCCAGCACCAGATGCGGCACCCGCAGCAGGCTCAGGATCACGGCGTGACGCCGTGACTGCTCGGTCATGCCGTGGCGCGCGTCGACCAGCACCAAGCCCAAGTGCGCCGTCGAGGCGCCGGTGACCATGTTGCGCGTGTACTGCACGTGGCCGGGGGTGTCGGCGATGATGAACTTGCGGTTGGGCGTCGCGAAATAGCGGTAGGCGACGTCGATCGTGATGCCCTGCTCGCGTTCGGAGCGCAGCCCGTCGGTCAGCAGGGCCAGATCGGTGTAGTCGTAGCCCTTGGTGGCACTGGTGGCCTCGACGGCCTCGAGCTGGTCCTCGAAGATCGCCTTGGAGTCCAGCAGCAGACGCCCGATGAGGGTGGACTTGCCGTCGTCGACCGAGCCGGCCGTGGCGAAGCGCAGCAGATCCATCAGAAGTAGCCCTCTCGCTTGCGGTCCTCCATGGCGGCTTCGGAGAACCGGTCGTCGCCCCGGGTGGCACCTCGTTCGGTGACACGGGCGACCGCGATCTCATCGATGATCTCCGCGGTCGTCGAGGCGGTGCTCTCGACGCAGCCGGTGAGGGTGAGATCGCCGACGGTGCGGAACCGCACCGTGCGCTCGGCGGCCTGCTCGCCGTCGCGGCACGGATTGTGCTCGCTCTCGGTCAGCAGCATGCCGTCGCGCTCGAACACACGCCGCTGGTGCGAGAAGTAGATCGAGGGAATCTCGATGCCCTCGCGGTCGATGTAGTGCCAGACGTCCAGTTCGGTCCAGTTGGAGATCGGGAAGATGCGCATGTGCTCGCCCGCGTGCAGCCGACCGTTGTAGAGATTCCACAGCTCGGGGCGCTGATTCTTGGGATCCCACTGGCCGAACTCGTCGCGGTGCGAGTACACACGCTCCTTCGCGCGGGCCTTCTCCTCGTCGCGTCGCCCGCCGCCGAACGCCGCGGTGAAGCCGTTCTCCTCGATCGCGTGGAGCAGGGTGCCGATCTGCAGGCGGTTGCGCGAGGTCCGGCCGTCATCGACCACGGTGCCATCGGCGATGGCCTGCTCGACCGAGGCCACGAGAAGTCGCAGGTCGAGGCGGGCGACCCAGCGGTCGCGGGTCTGCATGACCTCGGGGAAGTCGTAGCCGGTGTCGACCTGCATGACCGGGAACGGCACCTTGGCCGGGTAGAACGCCTTCTCGGCCAGGCGCAGCATGACGATCGAGTCCTTGCCGCCGGAGAACAGCAGCACGGGCTTCTCGAACTCCGCGGCGACCTCGCGGAAGATGTGGATCGACTCGGCTTCGAGCTCGTCGAGCTGGCTGATCCGGTAGTCGGCGTGGGCCGTCATGCTCTCCTCGATCGGCGTCGGTGGGAAGACCGCGTCTCGGCAAAACTGAAACACGTTCTCGTTCTGATGGCACAATAGCGTCCGTGTCCAGCCCCGTCCCGTCCTTGCCGCAGTTCACCCCCTCGACGCGTGAACTCGATGACGTCGAACTGCTCCGCATGGGCGTCCTGGCGCCGGTGGACGGCTTCGAGCCCGATTCCGACGTGACCCTGGTGGTGCCCGAGGCGGTCGCAGATGCCGGACGCGACCGAGGCGGCATCGAGCTGACCGATCCAGAAGGCGTGCCGCTGGCGGTCGTCCAGGTGGATCGGACGTATTCCGCGGAGCCGGGGCAGGTGGGCGTGATCGGCCGGGTCACGGCCCTGCCCGGCACGGTGAGCCGGGCCTTCGGGCACCTCTACCTGACACCGGCCGATCCGCGCACCACGTTCGCGCCCGACACCGTGACGTTCGTGATGCAGGCTCCACCGACCATCGAGGACCTGCGCGAGCTGGACGAGGTCCTGCAGGGCCGGCCGCCGATGTTCCTGGTCCTGGCGGGTGAGGGTCGCGCGCCGCGCCTGTCGACGGCGGGGCTGATCCGCAGCGCCGTCACCGTCGCCCGGCGCTATCGCGACGCGCGGGTCGTGGTGGTGCCGGCCGCCGTCCGCGACGACGAGGTGCGCGACGAGGCGTTCCGGTCCACCATCGCGCGCACGTATGCGCCCGATGCGATCGTGCACGCCCAGGGTCGCGGCACCTACGACGAGCAGGTCGCGGCGGTCGTGCGTGCGGACCGGCCCGAGGGGCTCGATCAGGGCATCGTGGTCCTCTTCACCGGCTTGTCGGGCAGCGGCAAGTCGACGATCGCCCAGGCGCTGCGCGACCGCCTGCTGGAGTCGGCGCACCGCACGGTCTCGTTCCTGGACGGCGACCGGGTGCGTCGCAATTTGTCGCGCGGCCTGTCGTTCTCGGTCGAGGATCGTGAGGCCAATCTCGAGCGCATCGGGTGGGTCGCCGCCGAGGTCGCCCGGCACGGCGGCACGGCGATCTGCAGTCCCATCGCGCCCTTCGACCGGTCTCGTCAGTTCATCCGTCAAGCGGCCGCCGAGGCCGGTGCGGCCTTCGTCCTGATCCACGTGGCCACCCCGCTCGAGGAGTGCGAGCGCCGCGACCGCAAGGGTCTGTACGCGCGGGCACGGCGGGGCGAGGTCGAGAACTTCACCGGCATCTCGTCGCCCTACGAGGTGCCGTCCGACGCCGATGTCGTGATCGACACCACCGGTCGTTCCGTCGCCGACGAGCTCGACGAGGTGCTCGGCCACCTGATCGACCGGGGCCTCCTGGACGCGTCGGTCAGGACCGACTGCACGACCTGAGCTCATGCCGGATCCGGTCGGGCTGCTGGCGGTCAGCTTCGCGGTAGGCATCGTCGTGGGCATGACGGGCATGGGCGGCGGTGCGCTGCTGACGCCCGCGCTCATCGCGGTCGGGGTCCCGCCGACCAGCGCGGTGGCCAACGACCTGGTGGCCGCGGCGGCGAACAAGTCGATCGGCGCGGCCGTGCATTGGCGGCGGGGGACACCTGATCCGCGGCTCGCGCGCTGGCTGATCCTGGGCTCGGTGCCGACGGCGTTCCTCGGCGCCTTCCTGGTCGACGCGATCGGCCGGACGGGCGATCGCGAGGAGTTCATGCGGGCCGCGATCGGCATCGCGCTCCTGGTCGCCGCCCTGACCTACGGGCTGCGCCGTCCGGCATCGCACGGCTCCGCCGTCACGAAGACCGTCGCGCCGCGCCCCCGGGCGACCCTGGCGTTGGGTGCGGTCGGCGGCCTGATGGTAGGCGTGACGTCGGTCGGCTCGGGCTCGGTCATCATGGTCGTCCTGGTGCTGCTGTATCCGGCCCTGTCGCCTCGCACTCTGGTGGGCACCGATCTGGTGCAGGCGGTCCCGCTGGTGCTGGCGGCCGCGGTGGGCCATGTGCTCGTGACGGGTGTCGACTGGGAGATCTTCGTGCCGCTGATCGCGGGCGGCAGTCCCGGCACCTTCGTCGGGGCGCGTTGGGGCGCGCGGATCCCTCAGGCGGCCGTCCGCGGCGGAGTCGTGCTGATGCTGCTGGTCACGGGCCTGGTGATGCTCGACGTCGCGTGGTTCAGCTGACGAGGTCAGGGCTGTCATTCGGGGGGCGACGCGACCAGTGGTGTCGGTCACCGCATAGTCTGCCCCGCGTGTCATCGACGGGATCCTGGCCCGACGGCCGACTCACGCGGGGACCCGTGACCGCCATCATGACGGTCGAACTGGTCTCACTCGGGTCGCTGACCGTCCCACTGCTGCTTGCGCTCGCCCTGGCGGTACGCCACCTCGACCTCGACATGGTCGACGAGAAGGCGTTGGCGATCGTCACCGCGAGCGGTGCCATCAGCGCCATGATCGCCGCGCCGGTCCTGGGGGCGATGAGCGATCGGACCCGCCATCGTGGCGGTGGTCGCGCCGCCTGGATGCTCGGTGGGGTTGTGGGCGGCGTGCTGGCTCTGTTCTGGCTGACCCGGGCCTCGTCGCTGGCCGAGCTGACCGCCGCCTGGTGCCTGGCCCAGTTCGCTTACAACTCCACCTTCGCGGCTCTGTACGGACTGATCGGCGATCACACCGATGAGCGGGATAGATCACACGTCTCCGGCCTGTTCGGCGCTGCCGCCGTCGGATCGGTGGTCGTGGCGATGGGCTGCGCAGCGGTGCTGCCCAAGAACGTGACGGCGCTGGTGTTGCCGTTTCCGTCGATCGCCGTCGTGGTCGCGCTCGGCGCCTTCTTCGTGCTGCGCCGTTTCGCGGACGCGCCGGTGTCGACCACGACCTCAGTCCGCGCCGCGCTGCGCGGACAGCATCAGTTCTGGCTGATCTGGGTGCAACGACTGCTCGGCCAGCTGGCGTACTGCGTCGTCACTAGCTTCGGCCTGTACTTCCTGATCCGGCGGGTCGACCTGGGCGAAGAGCGTGCGGCCACCTGGGTCGCGGGCACGACGGCCGTCGCCGGCCTGCTCAGTGCCGTCGCCTCGATCGTGGCCGGACGTATCGCCCGGCGTCGCTCCTACGTGCCGTTCATCGTGGTCGCGATGACGGCGCTGGCGGCGGGCAGTCTGGTCAAGGCGTTCGGGGACGACCTGCAGGCGTACGTCGTCGCGACGATGCTGGTGGCCGCGGCGATCGGCTGTTACTACGCCGTCGACCTGGCACTGGTGCTGCGCTCGGTTCCGTCCGGCTCGGCTGGGCGGTTCCTCGGAGTTTTCAACATCGCCCGCACGCTGCCGCAGTCGCTCGCGCCGGCCGTCGCGCCACTGATCCTGGCCTGGGGAGACGGGGATCCGATCGGCGACAGTTCGCAGAACTACTTCGCCCTGTACGTGGTGGGAGCGCTGGTCGCCGTCGTCGCATTGACCACGCTGCCGTGGACGACGAGCGCCCGCCACGCGGTCGACTCCGAGGCGGCCGACATCCGATGAGCTCAAAAGGCCTCAAGCTGCGTCGCGGCGCCGACCTGCTTATCCTGTCGATCACAGACAGGCTGCCACGCGAGGAGACGGTGTGACCGGGAACGGCCACGAGACGGGATCCGATCGTGCCCGTCTGCACCCGGACGAGGTGGTCTCCTCGCTCGGGGAGCACGCACAGGCCGCCGCTGAGCTGCTCGCCGCCGTCGGTGTCGTCAGCAGACGCGAATTCGAGGCCGGGGGGATGCTCTCTGTCAAGGGGGTCGATGAACTGCTCGCAGCCGGGGCGTGCACACCGGTTCGTGTCGACGACCGCGAGTGCTACGCGCTCACAGATGAGCTGAAGGCGGCCGTGCTCCGCGATCTGGGCCAGGAGCGCCGGGCCGCCCTGCAAGCCAGCGCGGCGCAGTTGCGCGAATCGCTCGGCGTCCTGGACTGCGGCCTGCAACTGGCTTGGCAGCGCCGTGACTGGATGGCGTGTAGCCGCATCATCGACCGGTGGTGGCCGCAGTTGGGATTCTCCTCGGCCCGTCCCCTGAGTCAACGGGTCATGGCGGCGATGCCGCCGGAGGCGCTGCGTGCATGGCCCGGGACATGGCATCGGGCCGAGTACATCGGCATCCTGCCGCTGGGTGAGGCACCGGTCGATGTGCCGACCGACCCCGAGCAGATCAACGAGCTGTGCCGCACTGGCGAGGCCTGGCTCGTGCTCAGGCGATCGGCGATAGCGATGAACTCGCGGCGGGTCCACGGCCGGTTCGAAGAGGCGCGGCAGATCGCGATCCGGGCGCTTCCGATTGCCGAGTCGGTCGGATGGGCCGCACACGGATTCCCTCGAGGCTTCTCCGCCTTCTGGTTCCTGCACGCCGGCATCAGTCATGAGCTGGCCGGCGACTTCTCCTCCGCGGCCCGGCTGTACCGCAGCGGATGGGAGGCGCGGCACAACGACGAGCTGGGGTTCTGCGCACGAGATCTCGCCGGAAAACTCTCGGCGTCGGCCGCCCTGCGCGGCGACCGCGACGACGCCCTGACCTGGTTGGGCGAGGCCCGGGCGCAGCCGGCGACCGATCTGTGGATCGGGCCGCACATCGAGACAGCCCTGGACATCGCGGAGCTGATGCTGGCGGTGGACGAGCTGGATGGGTCGCGCGCTCGTGCGCACGATGACCGGCTCGCCCGACCGGTCCACCGCGAGGGTTATTGGTCGATGGCGGCCTTCGCTCGTGCCCGCCGTCTCGTGACGTGGTCGCATCCGTACGATGCGGTGGACCTGCTCGATGACGCCGAGCGGATGGAGGCCCGCACAGTCGACGGCGTCCATCGGGTGCTGTTGGGCTCGGCACGTGCCGACGCGATGCTCGCGGCGGGTCATGCCACGCGTGCCCTCACGGTTCTCGAAGGCATGCGCGACACCGGCTTCGGCGTGGTGACCAGGGCCCGGATAGCGCTCCTGGCCGGACAGCCCGACGAGGCGAGTGCTCAGGTGTCGGTGGCCCTGGAGGGCTCGCTGTGGCCACGGGCCCGCACCGAGCTGATGCTCATCGGGGCCGCCGCCGCGGCGGAGCTCGGGGATGTCGAGACCGGGGCGCGCACGATGGTCAGCGTCATCGCCCGGATCGACCAGCATCGAGATCTCCGTGCCCTGGCGACGGTGCCTCGTCAGGTGCTGGTCGACCTTGCGCCGCGGGTGCCGCGGTTGGCGGCGCTTGTGGCCGAACTGGAGGATGCGAGAGTCGCGCCGATCTATCCCGATGCGGTGGAGCTGGTGACGATCAGTGCGCGTGAGAGCGCAGTGCTGAAGGCGCTCTCCGACGGGCAGACACTGGCCGAGGCCGCTGCACAGCTCGTCGTCTCGCCGAACACCGTCAAGACCCAGGTGCGGTCGCTGTACGCGAAACTCGACGTGCGCGAACGGCGAGATCTGCTGGTCGAGGCGCGTCGTCTCGGTCTCCTGCTGGACCACGATCGGCGGCTCGACTGACCTGATGGCGGGCACCAGCGGGTGAATCGCTTGGTGAATCTGTTCTCGGGCTCTATCGGACGAGTGGTCCAGACACTTGACTGGGGCGGCTCGACCGATACCTGTCTGCCTCTGCTTCCCTGAAGGAACTGCATGTCCGCGCACCCCTTCCGCCGCCCTACTTCCACGTCGGTGCACCGCCCTGTCGTCATGGTCCTGATCGTGGCGCTCGTGGCATCCATGGCCTGGCTCGGCGCCGCTCCCGCCACGGCTGCCGGCGCGGGCGTGCTTAACGTCGAGATCCGGCCCGTGGATGCCGGTGACAGCTCCACGATCACCTCGATTGCCGACGGCGAGCACAACAATCGCATCACGTACGAGGTTCAGTATTCGTGCGGCGACTCGGCATGTGAGGCTGCGACGGTCCAACTGTCGCCCTCGCAGCCCGATCCGTACGGCCTACTCGCCGCGGGGAACACCCTGATCAGGTACGAAAGTTGGAACGCTCCTGCCGCGGGCGGCAGCATCGCGGGCGACGATCTCACCGGCAAGACGATCACGCTCGGAGACCTCGCGCCCGGCGACGCGGGCACGTTCACGGTGACCTACAAGATCATGCGGGACTACAGAAATCCGGAGGCAAGCAACCACTCCGGCAATGACGTGCCGTTCGGCTCGTTCTACCCTGACGGCTTCAAGATCGAGATGGCCGCCACCATCGACTCGCCGACCGCACAGAACCCGGTGACGAAGAACTCCACCGACGTCGCGTGGCACATCGGCGTCCCGGCCGGACCCACGGCCAACATCTTCCCGCCCACGACCATCCGCACGGGGGAGGACGTCGTCATCCCACTGTCGATGAACCCCGGCAACATGGTGGGGGGTTCGGGCGGCAACATCACCGGAAAGGCCACGGAGAACGCCACCGGCAGCTACCAGGTCGTCTATCACCTGCCCGACCACGCGACCGCGGTCGACGCACGGATCAACGGCACGCACGACCCGCTCGCCGTGATCGACAACACGGCCCGCACCATCACCTGGACCGTCGGCAGCGAGGCCGATCCTAAGCTGGCCGCCCGTGGTGGGTGGGGCCTGAACGCGAACGGCGGGTGGAACGGCGCCGGCGGCAACCTCCACAATGCCGGTGATGCCGACACGCTGTCGATCTGGCGCCCTCGCCAGGTCGTACTCAACTTCGATGGCGCGGCTTTCCCCGAGGCCGACTCCACCGGCTGTAACTTCACCGCGAGCGTCGACAGCTCGATCGACGTCGAGGTGACCTACCTGGACAAGGACCGCACGACGAAGTCGACCTCGACGCCGAAGGCGATGACGGTGGCCTGCGTCGACGCGTTCGGCAGCATGCGCGCCGAGAAGTACGCACGTGGATCGGGCAACAACGTGATGGATGGGAACATCCAGTCCACGCCGCCGATCAGCGCGCTGAACGTGCCGGCCCCCGGCCAGGCCGATCGCACCGGCCCGTACTGGCGCATCCAGGTCAGCAACCGTGGCAACGTGCCGGCGCGCGCGGTCATCGAAGACTCGAGCATCTCGTTCGACCACATCAAGGTCAGGGAACTGCAGCCGTTCGACACCACGATGACCATCGACTGGACGGCGACGAACGCCGGTGGTGACACGGACAGCGGAACGGTCACGCTCGACTCGTCCGAGACGTTTGCGGCCCCGGCCGGCTACTGGTTCACCTCGGTCAAGGCCACGACCGGCCTGATCGCTCCCGGCCGCGTTCGCCCGTCGGATACCACGGAGTCCTGGGTGTACCTCGACATGTCCTTCACGGTCGACAACGGTGCTGCTGCCAAGCTCGGCCAGGAGCGTCTCAACGACCAGACGAACGTGTCGATGACGTTCCCCGGCTACGGCGGCTCGGGAGAGGACCCGATCTATCAGCCGTGGGCCACGGGAAGCACTGACCGGACCCCCCTGGTCCAGCCTTTGACGGCGAATCCCACGCACGCCCTGCGGTACACCGCGGCGGTGCCCGATCTGACCGCGAGCTTCGTCGGCAGTCCCGTGGTGACCGGCGGTGGCAACCCCGCGCCCGGCACCGAGGTGACCTACGAGATGCGTGGTACGACCTCGCAGGTATGGCCGGGCACGCAGATCATCCCGCAGTTGGCGTTCATCGCGCCAGAGGGTTGGGAGGTTGTTCCGGGATCGGCCACGATGGGCTCCGGTGCCCCGGCCGGCGTGACGTTCGCCTACACGACCAAGAACATCAACGGGGTGCCGCGACAGATCGTGGTGGCGACCTGGCCGTCGGCCATCACGCCGAGCACGTCGGCCACCGAGAACTGGCCGTCCCTGTCGGTCAGGGCCAAACCGACATCATCTGCCTCGACCGCGACCAACGCCGCGGTGGCGGCGGTTTGGGCCGGTGACGCGAGTGGCCGTCTGTCTCAGGCCGTGGGCCCGAACTACAACGCCGACCCGCAGGCCAACACGTTCAACGGTTCCAGCACCGTGACGGACCTCTCGGACATCGACGGCGACACGAACATGGTCGAGAACTTCTCGACCGCGAGCAGTCCGGCGCTGACCGTGGCCGCCTCGACCCTGCTGTCGGTGGTCAAGGAGATCTGCCTGCCGGATGCCGGCGCGGCCGACGGATGCGACTGGGTGTCCGATCCGTCGCAGGTTCAGACGGTGCCGGTCAATGCCGACGACGTGAAGTACCGGATCACGGTACGCAACGGCGGCAACGCTGCGGTCTCTGATGTCGTCGCCTACGACGTGCTGCCGTATCCGGGTGACACTGGCCTGCTGGCATCGGCGACGCCGCGCAACTCCCAGTTCGCCATGACGATCGGCTCGGTCGAATCGGTCTCGTCCGGCACGACGCTGGCGTTCTCGGCGTCGACGAACCCGGCACGACCGGAGGTCAATCCGGGTGCGACGGGCACGACGAACGATTGGAATGCGACGCCCGCTGGCAAGAAGGCGATCCGGATCGCGGTCGACGGTTCGCTCGCTCCCGGTGAGAGTAAGAGCGCCGTCGTGGTCGCCGCGGTGGCCGACGGGGCGCAGGCCGACCAGCGTGCCTGCAACACGGTCGCGGTGGATTCGGCCCAGACCCTTCCGGCCGAGCCGCAGGCGGTGTGCCTGGCGCTGGCCGAGGCCGATCTGCGGATCGTGCTGGGCGATGTCAGCGATCTGTATCCGAACACGTCGCGCACGCTCGATTACACCGTGACCAACCTCGGTGGTAGCGCCCATGCGCCGGGCACGGCCACGGTCGATATCCCGGCCGGTGTGACGGTGACCGATCTGGACGTTCCGGGCTGGACGTGCGAGGTGGCCGGTGGCGGCAGCGCCCCGGTCGCGGGCGCCGCCACGCTGGAGTGCTCGCCGGTCGACGGTGACGGCGATCCGCGCGAACTGGGCATCAACGCCCCGTCCGGGCTGTCGTTGCCGATCGACGTGGGC
>Ga0182737_1001085_pt1 | contig 29113 bp, 34 predicted proteins | sample eDN5th30CBELigOP_FD_128878 | JGI IMG/M metagenome (GOLD analysis project Ga0182737, IMG submission 128878) | Enriched Organic Plus compost microbial communities from Emeryville, California, USA - eDNA 5th pass 30_C BE-Lig OP (version 2) (version 2) ... | reverse complement strand
GCGTGCCCGTCGCAAATCAGAGACCGCCGTTTCCCTCGCCCGGCAAAGATCGCGCATGGCCTCATGCGTCTCGTCGGGAACCCAGATGGATGACAGCTCACCGGCGCGCAACAAAGCAGCTAACGCCACCGCATCGCGGCGATCCGTTTTGATCTGAAGCCCCGGACGCGTTGGAATGAGCGACGGTGCGACGACAAGGCATTCGTGGCCGAGACCTGAAAGCTGGCGATACAATCCATAACCCGTCGGGCCGGCCTCGTAGCAAAAGCACAGGCGCCCGTGACGCCCAGCCAGCTTGTCGACAAATTTGCGCACCGCATCAGCGCGGTTGGCGATCTCGCCATAGTAGCGTACCTCCCCCTTGCGGCCCGCTTCAGCAAGGCCAACGGCAATTTTTTCCTTGCTCACATCCAAACCAACGTAAAGTGCAGTATCATCGACCACGGCTCGTCTCCTATGTTTGAGGCTCTGGCTGCAAAGCTAACCCTCGTTGCCAACATATTGCGAGACGAGCCACTATGCAGACCAGGGACATGGGGTCTCACTGGGTCATGTTGAAGAAACCTGCTCCCGAACAGACGGCTCTTGAGATAGTAACGCTCGACAGCCTGGTGCCCAAGGATCATCTGCTTCGCAAGATCGATGCGGTGATAGACTTCTCCTTTATCCATGATCGGGTTGCGGGGCTTTATTGCGCCGACAACGGTCGTCCGCCGCTCGACCCGACCTTGATGTTCAAGGCGCTGTTCATCGGCTACCTGTTCGGCATCCGCTCGGAACGTCAGCTGGTGCGCGAGATCGAGGTCAATGTCGCCTATCGCTGGTTTCTGAGGATGAAGTTGACCGATGGCGTGTTCGATGCCTCGACGCTTTCCCAGAACCGCCGCCGGCGCTTCAACGATACTTCGGTCGCCCAGGACATTTTTGACCATATCGTCGAGCAGGCTATAGATCACGGTCTGGTCGACGGTACGGTTCTCTATACCGACGCGACGCATCTGAAAGCCAATGCCAACAAGGGCAAATACGATCTGGAGATGGTGGCCAAGTCGCGCTCCGACTACTGGGCCGATCTCGACCGGGCGATCGAGGCCGAGCGGGTGTTGCACGGCCAGAAGCCATTGAAGGAAAAGGAGCGCGAAGCCGAGGTCAAGCAGACCAAGGTCAGCCGAACCGATCCCGACAGCGGCTACATGGTGCGCGACGGCAAGCCGAAGGGCTTCTTCTATCTGGATCACCGCACGGTGGATGGCCGACTTGCGATCATCACCGACACCCATGCGACGCCGGCCAACGTGCATGACAGTATCGTCTATCTCGACCGGTTGGACCGCCAGCGTGAGCGGTTCGGCTTCGACGTCGGTGCTGTCGGGCTGGATGCCGGCTATGCGACGGCCGGCATCGCCAAAGGCCTGGAGAACAGGGACATTCTCGGTGTTACCGGCTACCGCAATCCGACCCCACCCAGAGCCGGCATGATGCGTAAGTCGAAGTTCGTCCATGACACCGAACAGGACGGCTATCGTTGCCCGCAAGGCCAGCTTCTCACCTACGCCACCACCGACCGCAACGGCTACAGGCACTATACATCCGACCCCGCCATCTGTGGCGGCTGCCCGCTTCTGGCGTCGTGCACATCCAACAGCAAGGCGGTGCGCACCATCACCCGTCATGTCTGGGCCGATGCCCGCGAGCGCACCGATAGCCATCGCCTCACCACCTGGGGCAAAGCGATCTACAAGCGCCGCAAGGAGACCGTCGAACGTTCCTTCGCCGATGCCAAGCAACTGCACGGCCACCGCTATGCCCGCTTCCGAAGTCTCGTGCGCGTCCAATGCCAGTGCCTGCTGGCCGCAGCCGCCCAGAACATCAAGAAGATCGCAATCGCCCTCACCAACGCCACCCAGCCAAGCCCCACATGAGAAAAGGGGAATCTCAACGGCCTGGTCAAAACAGACGATCCATCTCGCAGATCAATACAAAATAAAACCCCGCCAAAAAAATGACGGGGTTTGTCAGCGGTCTGAGCCCGGCAATGCCGGGCTTTTTCATGTCTTGCATGCCGAGCTTAGAACTTGACCTTCGCAGTGAGCGAAAGAGCGCCAACGAAGTCGTTGCCGAATTCACCCTTCGAGCCTGTAATGCTCTGTTTGCCACCGACAACAGTATCATCAAGCTCACCGGACGACAGCCAACCTGCAGCACCGGCCAGACGAACTTCAAACTGATCGTTCGGCTTGTAGTTGGTGCCAAGGCCAAACAGCCATACGTCTGTCTGAGACGTCAGGCCTGTGCTGGTGCCGCGATCCCACGTTACAGTACCGGCCACCGACCATTGTTCGTTAAGCTTGTGGCCAACACCACCGCTCACCGTCCAGCCATCCTGATAATACAGATTCAAACTGGTGATCGTAGTGCCCTTGCGAGCAACATTACTGTCAGATGCGTTGAAATCCACGTGAGTGATGGATGACCAGTCAGTCCACTTGACCGAGCCGAAAGCAAGCCAGTCTGGTGCAATACCGGTCTGGAACTTGAATTCAACCGACTGTGGTGTCGCTACATCGCTTTCAACATTGATCGGCACCGCGCGTCCGCCGATAATCGCCAGGTTATCAATCGTGCCTTCAAGGTTGTACTTGACCTTAGACTGATAAACGAGCGTTGCGCGCATCGCATATTCCGGGATTTCATAGGCAGCACCGAGACGCCAGCCGACAGCTTCGTCCTCTACATCCAGAGATGCTATACGAAACTGACCCGGGAATGGGAAATTCGTCGGGTTATTTCTCGGATCAACACCCGGAATCATGCGGGTTTGTTCACCCTTGAGTTCCTGATAGCTTACACCGCCGAGAATACGGAAGTAGCTTTTTTCACCGGCTGCAAAGCGATACGAACAGTTCACGCCATAGTCGTGTGAAGAAATCTTCTGTTCGATCGCAGTATACATGCGGACCGTATCCACACCAACGTCGGTGTGAATACCCCACGGTTGGCGATACTGCGCAGCACAAGCAAAATCGTCGGTCAGATCAAACTTCGCAGATGCTTTCGGCACCCAATAACCCTTGGCTTCGTCTACCTCGGTTTCGTAAGGACGCTTCGTAATAGGGTTGATACCACCAGTACCGTTCGGCGGCGGAAGTGACCCAACAGCCGAACCGCGAATATTTTTCAGCTTACGCTGCGGCGCAACATAGGTACCGGTCGTATCAACCACATTGCCTTTTTCGAAAAGAATATCGAAGTCCTGCGAGCTGCGCTCGAAACCACCTGCATTGGCAGCAACCGCGCTTCCGAGGAGAGCTGCGACCATTCCTGCCATTTTCACGCGCTGTACACTCATAAATGTCCTCCCACACAGCAACGGATTAACGTTGACGAAAACGTAAATCAGGAAGGATTCAGGCCGCAAGTCGCATTAATTTGGATTAGTGCCCACGAACTTTCGACGCATCTGTCGAAAATGGCTAAAACATCGATTATATCGTCGTTTCATTAGTAAAATTAGACCAGGCACATGGCAAAATATGCGTAAATCGGCCAATTTTCGGCCTCTTTTTCGCCTTGTTGCGAAAGCGCAACATTGCTCAAAAACAATCGAAACAGCAGTTCGATCCACTGTTCCGGCGGTTGAAACGCTCCAAAATTCACCTATCGCACAGAAAAACACCCGGCGGTGAAATGCACTGCCGGGTGTCTGATTCGAGCAAGAATCGCTTTCTTACGTTAGGTCAATTCAGCCTGCATCACGGATGCGTGACTCTGCTGTAGCCACTCGCTGCGCGGCTTCCTTCAGCTCAACCAGTCGCTCGCGCTCTGCTTCAACGACTTCTTCGCGCGCATTCGCAACGAATTTCTCGTTGGAGAGCTTCTTCTCGATACGGTCCATTTCGGCGGCAATCTTGCCAGCTTCCTTGGCGAGGCGTGCAGATTCGGCCTTGAGGTCGATCAGATTGCCGAGCGGGATACAAATGGTCGCCTCCCCCAGCAGCATCTGTGCCGAGCCCTTGGGCGCCTGCGCTTCAAACGAAACACTTTCGACGCGTGCAAGACGTTTGATCGCTGCGTCGTGACGGGCAAAACGATCAACGCTTGCCGCATTGGCATCCAGCACGACAACCGGAGCAATTGCACATGCCGGAACGTTCATTTCTGCGCGAACCGAACGAATTCCGGTGACGAGATCAACCAGCCAGTTGATATCGGCCGCTGCTTCCTCGTCCTCGAACGACAGTTCCGGCCAGGCTGCAAGCGCCAGCACCGTATCGCGCGTCTGCCCCTCGCCTGCGGTCAAGGTCCAGAGCTCTTCCGTCATGAAAGGCATGAAGGGATGCAGGAGCTTGTAGATCTGATCGAGGCAATAAGCTGCCGTGGCCTGAGCTTCAGCCTTCGCAGCCTCATCGTCACCCATGAATATCGGCTTCAGCAATTCCAGATACCAATCGCAGAACTGGTTCCAGACAAAGCGGTAGGCAGCGCCCGCAGCTTCGTTGAAGCGGTAGGCGTCGATGCCTTCAGTGACGGCGCGCGTTGCCTTGGTCAGCTCCGTCAGAATCCAGCGATTGACGGCAAGCTTGGCGTTTTCCGGCTTGAAACCAGCGTCGAGCTTCACGCCATTCATCTGGGCAAAGCGCGTCGCGTTCCAGAGCTTGGTGCCGAAATTGCGATAACCCGCAATACGCGCCGGATCGAGCTTAACGTCACGGCCCTGTGCAGCCATGATTGCAAGGGTGAACCGCAGCGCGTCGGCGCCATACTCATCCATCAGCTCCAGCGGATCGATAACGTTGCCTTTCGACTTCGACATTTTCGCGCCGTGCTTGTCGCGAACCAGAGCATGCAGATAGACCGTGTGGAACGGGATCTCCTCCATGAAATGGAGGCCCATCATCATCATGCGGGCGACCCAGAAGAACAGAATGTCGAAACCCGTAACCAGAACGCTGGTTGGATAATAGGTTGCAAGTTCCGGCGTCTTGTCCGGCCAGCCGAGCGTCGAAAACGGCCATAGTGCCGATGAGAACCATGTGTCAAGAACGTCGGTATCACGCTCCAGTACAACATCTTCGCCATAGTGAGCGCGTGCGGAAGCCTTTGCTTCCTCTTCGCTCTTTTCGACGAAGCATTTGCCATCCGGGCCGTACCAGGCCGGAATCTGGTGTCCCCACCAGAGCTGGCGCGAGACACACCACGGCTGAATGTTTTCCATCCAGTCGAAATATGTCTTTTCCCAGTTCTTCGGGACGATCTGCGTGGTGCCGTTGCGAACAGCCGCCATTGCAGGCTTGGCAAGTTCGGCAGCGTTTACATACCACTGGTCGGTTAGATAAGGTTCGATCGGAACGCCGCCGCGATCACCATGCGGAACGGCATGCGTATGATCCTCGATCTTTTCCAAGTAGCCGCGTTCGTCCATCAATTCGACGATGCGCTTGCGAACAGCAAAGCGATCCTGACCGTCCAGCTCGGCGATAAGCGCCTTGAGCTCCGGCGTCAGCTGGAGACCTTCGAGGAAATCATTATTGTCCTTGAGGGTAACTGCCGCCGCAGGCGTCAGAATATTGATGGCGCGCAGATCATTGCGCTTGCCGACCTCGAAATCGTTGAAGTCATGCGCAGGCGTGATCTTGACGGCGCCAGAACCGGCTTCCGGATCAGCATAATCGTCGGCAACAATCGGAATATGACGACCGACAAGCGGCAGCACGACGTCATTTCCAACCAGAGCGTGGTAGCGTTCATCCTTCGGATTGACCGCAACACCTGTATCGCCCAGCATGGTTTCCGGACGGGTCGTCGCAACGACGATATAGGTATGCGGGTTTTCCGGATCGAACGGGACATTTTCAAGCGGATAACGGAAATGCCAGAGATGGCCTTTCGTTTCACGCGACTCGACCTCAATGTCGGAAATCGCCGTCAGCAGCTTCGGGTCCCAGTTGACCAGGCGCTTGTCGCGATAGATAAGATTCTGCTTGTAGAGCGAAACGAAAACTTCCAGAACCGCGCGCGACAGCCCTTCGTCCATGGTGAAGCGCTCGCGCGACCAGTCGCAAGAGGCACCAAGACGGCGGAGCTGGTTGGAAATCATGCCGCCGGATTCAGCCTTCCACTGCCAGATCCGTTCGATGAACTTCTCACGGCCCATGGCATGACGGTTTGGTTCCTGCCGTTCAGCCAGCTGGCGCTCGACAACCATCTGCGTTGCAATGCCCGCATGGTCCATGCCCGGCTGCCACAGCACGTTCTTGCCGCGCATGCGCTCGAAGCGAACCATGATGTCCTGGATCGTGTTGTTGAGCGCGTGGCCCATATGCAGCGATCCGGTAACGTTCGGCGGCGGAATGACCACAGCGAACGGATCAGCTCCCGGCTTCGCACCCGCACCCGCCTTGAATGCACCCGCTTCTTCCCAGCGTTCAGCAATTTTCGGCTCTATCGCCGCGGCGTCATAGGTCTTCTCAAGCATGGAATTATCCGGTCTTTATGCGCGATGAATGGATTGAAGGCTCAATAGCAACTAACAGCAGACAAATCACTTTAAAAGTGATTGTGCCCCCTGCGGCCACTTTAAAAGTGAAAACCCGCCTGTTGCACAGACGGGTAACACTTCAACAGATCGGCTTATGCCGCTTATCTTTCGCCGCGAACCACGCGCTCGATTTCTTCCCGAACAAGTCGCTCAACAAGCGTCGGCAGATTATTGTCGAGCCAGTCCTGCAACATCGGGCGCAGAAGTTCCGCTGCTATATCGTCAAACGAACGGCGCGGTTCGGCCCGAACTGCGTGATTCAAGTCCTGAAATGCCGCTGCGACCTGACGTTCGGCGATCTGGGACAACATATGGGCAGCAGGCTGCATCTTTGCAACGGGCTCCGCAATCGGCGCTATGGTCTCGGGCTGAACCGAAGCCTCCGGCTCGGCGGCAGCAGGTTCCAGTTCCATTTCTGCATCAAGTTCAGGTTCGAGCAGTTCGTCAACTGCTTCGGCAATCCCGGCTTCGACCGAAAGGTCGATTTCATCCAGCGATATATCCGCCTCATCTGACTGCTCCAGGAGTGAAGTAGCCTTGGCGTGGGAATGATCATCGTTCCCGGCATCCAGGATGACTTCGTCCTCGTCATCGGCTTCGATTTCCGGTTCAGGCGCTACCTGTGACGGCTCGCTGATGGGGCCGCGCAATATCGGCTCTTCCTGGAACACATTGCGCATCATTGCTGGCTTTTCAGGCTGGGCAACGGGCTGCCCGGTGACTGGGCGACGGAATTCCGCAACCTCTCCACGAACTGGAGATGCCGCCGCGACCGGTGCTGGCTGGCGGGTGACATCGCTATCTTCAATGATCCTGCGGATGGAAGCGAGAATCTCTTCCATCGACGGTTCACGTGCTGCGCTGGATGTCTGTGCCATGGCTACTATCCGCTTTCCTGTATTGCGACATTGTCTGCAAAAGACAGAGAATCAATGGATTAAGGGTAGCGGACGATCCCCCGTTTGAGAATCCCCGGCCAAGGCGCAACGGTTCAAACTCACAGCTTTATGGATTTGTTAAGAATTGACAGTGCCAGCAAATATCGAATCGACGGCAAAACAAAAGGCACCCGAAGGTGCCTTTTCAAGTTTCATACAACGGCGAATAATCAACGACCGTCCGGCGTGCGGAGGCCGAACCACTTGTCCTTGACGGCCTTGTAATGTTCTTCCGGCTTGTACTCGGCAACCTGCAAGCCCATCTGGCTGGCGGTCATGCGACCGGTGGCATTCAGAAGAGCGTAGCTGGCAACAACGACGTTGCGTTCGGATTCGACCAGAGCGATCTGCGCCGTGATGAGATCATTCTGTGCATTCAAGACGTCGAGTGTCGTGCGCTGTCCAACCTTGCGCTCTTCGATGACGCCATCGAGAGCAAGCTGTGCAGCGGAAATACCATCGCGATTTGCCTTGACCGACGCGCGGGCAGCTTCGAGCTGCGACCAAGCCGATCCGATTGCCTGACGAACCTGATCGCGGACGACGTCGACTTCGATACGGGCCTGACCGAGCTGTTCCTTGGACTGACGAACCTGAGCCGACGTGCGACCACCAGTATAGATCGGAATACTGACGCCAACGCCGATGGAAGCCGAGTTGCCGTCTGTCTGCGAACCGCCTTCACCGGAATAAGTATCGAGGCGGCTGGCGCTTGCTGTGAGACCGACGGACGGAAGCAAAGCGCCTTCCTTGGCCTTCACATTATATCCAGCGGCATTGACGGCGTACTGCGTGGCGAGAATGCCTGGATGCCCGGCCGTCGCAATAGAGAAGGCCTGATTAGGCGAGCTTGGCAGGTTCTTTGCCGCCGCTGCAGTTGCAAGCTTGTCCGGCTGAACGCCGATCACCTGCACATAGGTTGCTTCTGCCGATTTGACGTCAGCGCGAGCAGAATTCAGCGCAGCAACTGCGGTCGAACGGCTGGCGTCTGCTTGTGCAACGTCCGTACGCGTACCCTCACCCACATCGAGGCGAGCGCGAGCAGCGCGAACCTGTTCGTTCAGGGCTGCAAGGTTGCGCTCTCGCAGAACCGCGATCTGGCGAGACTGGTAGACATCCATATAAGCGGTTACCGCCTCGTAGAGTCGGTTTTGCTCTTCGTTGCGGAGGTTTTCACGCTGGGCGAAGACCTGCGTTTCTGCGGCGGCGACATTGTTCTTGGTTTGAAACCCATCGAACAGCATCTGGTTCAGCTCGATGCCGAACGTACCCGTCGTACGATATCCCTGACTTGAAGGTGTCTTGCCATGCCCTACGTTATAAGAACCGGTAATCTGCGGACGATAACCGGATTTGGCAATGGCCACGCCTTCATCCGTAACGCGGACGCCAGCGCGGGAGTAGTTCAGGTTAGCATTGTTCTTGTAGGCCTTCACGAGAGCGCCGGTTAACGTCTCCGAGAACGCCGCCTGCCCCGTTAAAATGGTGCCAGACAACAATGCTGCGGCCGCTACCAGTCCTTTGCACGTTTTGAACACCGGGTACCTCATATTAAGAACAAACGAATCCAACTATCGAACCGATCGGTTCGGGCAAATCCTAATAACCTCTAAATTCGGTTATTTCCATTGCCCCCGCCAGAGCTTGCACAAACAAATTCCGCAGCGTTGCAGAATTGTATCATCCGCTAAAATTAAAATTCGAACTGCGCAACGCGCTCGAATCCCGGCAGCGGACGAACCGCAGTGTTGAACACACCGCGTCCCGATGCAACACCATTTTCTTTAACGTAAATCCGCGCAACGCCAGCATTCCCGCGGCCCTCGACGGCGACCAAGCGTCCGCCATCCTTCAACTGGCCGAGAAGTGCGTCCGGAATGAAATCGACGGCGCCCTCAATGACGATCACGTCATAGGGTGCTTCGGACGGATAGCCTGCCTGCAGTTCACCTGAAACGATCACAACATTGTCATAGCCCAATTCAGCGAGACGGGCCGTCGCAGCAGCCGACAATACGGAATCACTTTCCAGACCGATCACCGAACCAGCGAGCTTGGAAAGGATGGCTGCCGAATATCCGGTACCGCAGCCGACATCGAGAACCACGTCGGTATTCTTGATGCGTGCGAGCTGCACGAGTTTGGCGAAAGGCGAAGGTTCCATGATGTAGCGCGGCTGCTTGCCTTCGCTTTCAACAAGCTGGTCTTCGTCGATATAGGCCAGAACCTGACGGGCGGCGGGAACGAAAGCCTCGCGCGGAACGGTCAGGAAAGCATCGATAACCGCCAGATCGGTTACGTCCGTCGTGCGGATCTGGTTGTCGACCATCTTTGTGCGAAGATCCTGGAAATCGGCTGCCATAGCCCTAAACCCTTCCTTGTCGCGGAATGCGATGTTTCATGCCATTGGAGCCCCGCGCGTCTTTTCTGGACGCACTTGGAGCACCATAAACGAGATTTGCCGTTGATGTGGCAAAAATCGCGGGTCCAGTCAATGAAACACAGCATTTGCGGCATTTATGCTCACTGATACCCGCTTCTTGTTACCAGCATCTGGATATGGAAACGCCGGAAAGCTTCCGCTTCCCGGCATCTCGGTGTCTGTTTTGACACACGGCCTGCCCGAAACCGTTTACGCTTTTCGGGATGGGCTCTATCGTTCGCAGCACTTTGAAACAAGCGCCCCTGAAATCACATTATTGAGCGTTCGATGCCGGATAACCGGCAGCAGCCAGTGCGGAAAGAACGGCGTCCTGCGAAACATTGCCGCCGAATTCGACCTCTTTCCTGTCGAGATCGATTTCGATTGGTGCCGTTGCATCAAGCTTGCGCAGCGCGACGGTAATGTTATCGGCGCAACCGCCGCACTTCATCTTGGGAATGGAAAACTTCATCAACTCAGTCACTCCTTATAGGACTGACCATAAGATGGGGCTTCCCATCGTGGTAAGGTCAAGAGCCAATCTGCCAATTCTTTTTATGGCGCTTCGCAAGTCTCCGGAACGCTCTTTTCCAGCTCCAGCGGCGACTTGGTCAACGACCCCGTCATAATCTGCATCGGCTTGAAAGGTGGTTCCTCCTGCATGCCGGGATTTGTGAGATGAATCGTGTAGCAGCCTGTAAAGACTTCCTTTTTGCCATCTGTCGTTTCAGCTTCGATGGCCAGCGGCTGGCTCCAGTAGATCTGGCCAGCGCCGGGGTCCGGATCAGTCTTGCGCAGCGCCACCTTTACGCTCTTGGTGTTCTCATAGCCCTTTACGAAGGTCTTGAAGTCGGGCTCCCGCCCCTCCTCGGAATAATAGCCATAGGCTCGGGTATATTCCTTGCGATTGATTGCATTGTAATAGGATTCGATCAGCGCCTGCGGTGTGGAGCGATCATCACGATAGTCCGGGACCGTTACGCCTCCGGCTGCATCCTGGGTCTGCTCGGAAGGTTTCGTTTCCTCAACCGGCTTGGCAGCTTTATCGTGTTTCTCCTCAACGTTTCTGGGTGTTTCTTCGGGCGCGGCCTTCGGCGGATTTTGCGCCAGGGCAATTCCAGCCGAAAAGCCTGCCAGCCCCGTGCCCAGAATGCCGATCACAGCAGCCAGCATCAGAGGTTTCATCCGGTCATTCGACATTCGCTTCTCCTCTTCCTAGCAAACTTATTGTGGAACGCTTCAGTGACGCTCCCGATTTGGTGTATTGCAGTAATGATGTTACAACACTAACTATAGTGAAAACGTGGCAGACGCAGAGGAAACTCAGCCTGTTGCGACATGATTGGACGATTCTTCGTCCATATGCCAGCACGATACCGGAAGAGAGAAAATGGGCCGTTTCGCAGTCATGACGCTAACTGACAAGGCAGCTGATCGCGTTCGCGAGATCATCGCATCACGGGACGGCGCTCTTGGTATCCGGGTGGGTGTAAAAAAAGGCGGTTGCGCCGGGATGGAATATACCATCGATCTCGTCACCGAAGCCAAAGCAGGCGACGATGTGATCGAGAAAGATGACGCAAAGGTTTTCATCGCGCCTGAAGCCGTTCTGTTCCTGCTCGGCACCCAGATGGATTTCGAAGTGACGACGCTGCGCACGGGTTTTGTCTTCAACAATCCAAACCAGACATCGGCTTGTGGTTGCGGCGAATCCGTAGAAATCAAAGCCGCCTCGCCGGAGAGCCTTCGTCAGATGCAAGGCGCGGCCTGATCCAGGACAAGGTGTTCGCCGATGGATGACGAAGCTCTTCGCGATTTGTTGCAGGACTTCGGCCCCATCAGCATACGCCGCATGTTTGGCGGCAAGGGCATCTATCACCAAGGCCTGATCTTTGCACTCGTCGTCCGCGACGAGTTACTCTTAAAAGCCGACGAAGTAACCATCCCCGATTTCATTGACGCAGGCGCTACCCAATGGACCTATGAAGGTCGTAAGGGTGGCGATCCAATTGCCATGCCTTACTGGAGTGTGCCAAGCGAAGCGTTCGACGATCCGGAAGTGATGACGCACTGGGCACGCCTTGCCTATGATGCAGCCCTGCGGAGCGAGAAAACCAAGCCAAAAAAGAAATCGGCTGCGAAGCGCTAGCCTGCAGCCGATTGATCCGTTTCCCTACCGCTTCCGTCAGATTCCCGTTGGAATCAACATGAAGGCAGGAATATCGTTGCCGAAACCTACAGGCGTCGGGCCGTCATCGTCACGATCACGACGACGCTTCTGCTCATGCTGCGGCTTGCCGCGGCGCTCATCATTGGAAGCGCGGATCGCATCGCGGCGCTCGCTGGATTCGATGACTGGCTGCGGCTGTTCGGCAGGATCGAGAACTTCGGCAGGCTTTGCCTTCGGCTTGTCTTTTGGCTTGTCCTTGCCCTTGGCATCCTTGCCTTTGCCACGAGCATTCTTGCCCTTGCGCTGATCGTCTGCCTCGTCAACGGCAGGCAGCGTCGACAGATCACCGTCGAGCCATTCGATCTTTTCGCCGATCATATTCTCGATAGCTGCAAGATACTTCGTATCGGAGGGCGTCACGATCGTGAATGCCTTGCCGGAACGTCCAGCGCGACCGGTACGGCCAATGCGATGAACATAATCTTCCGAATGAATCGGAATGTCGAAATTGAAAACGTGGCTCACATCGGGAATGTCGAGACCGCGTGCAGCAACATCGGATGCCACCAGCAACTGCAGCTTGCCTTCCTTGAAGTTCGCCAGCATGGTCATGCGTGCGCGCTGATCCATATCGCCATGCAAGGCACCGGCATTGAACTCGTGTCGCGTCAGCGAGCGGAATAGTTCGGATACATCTTTCTTGCGATTACAGAAGATGATCGCGTTCTTGAGCGTGTCGCCTTCCGCACGGATGAGATCGCGCAGAACCGCGCGCTTGTCCCAATCCTTCTTGCTGGACTTCACCAGACGCTGGGTCACGGTTTTGGCCGTGGACGAAGCTTTTGCAACTTCAATGCGCGTCGGCGAATGCAGGAACTGTTCGGTCAGCTTGGTGATTTCCGGCGGCATGGTGGCCGAGAAGAAAAGCGTCTGACGCGTAAACGGAATGAGCTTGCAGATGCGCTCGATGTCGGGGATGAAACCCATGTCGAGCATACGGTCGGCCTCGTCGATGACGAGAATTTCAACACCAGTCAGGAGCAGCTTGCCGCGTTCGAAATGATCGAGCAGGCGACCTGGCGTTGCGATGAGAACATCGGCACCACGTTCCAGCTTGCGTTCCTGCTCATCGAACGACACGCCGCCAATCAGAAGGGCCACGTTCAGCCGATGGTTCACACCGTATTTGACGAAATTTTCCTCGACCTGCGCTGCGAGTTCGCGGGTTGGCTCCAGAATGAGCGTACGCGGCATGCGCGCCCGCGCCCGGCCCTTCTCCAGAAGCGTGAGCATCGGAAGCACGAAAGACGCGGTCTTTCCGGTTCCCGTCTGCGCGATACCGAGAACGTCTTTGCGTTCAAGGGCTGGAGGAATGGCTCCTGCCTGAATAGGTGTGGGCGCAGAATATCCCGCCGCTTCTACAGCAGCGAGCACTTTCGGGGAAAGACCGAGTTCGGCAAATGTCGTCAATGGAGGCGCAGCTCTCTGGTTTGAAAATGATTTCCACCCATCCTGTCATTGCAGCCGCGTCATCGGGCGCAGGAACCAAGGCAGAATAAGGCGTCTGCAACGCAAAATGCGTTTTCTTGCAGCATCGCGTACGTCCACAGCGTGCAAAAGTCAACTAAAATACCATCGAAAGGTATCAAATTGCTTCGATTGTGCTGCAACAATCGAAATCAATGCGGAACTTGAACAAATTTATTCAAATTATCAAAAGCTAAAGAGCATTTGCCTAGCTGAACCGGTGCACCACTTATCTGCCAAAACTAATGCCTGAACTGCTCTGTCAGGATGCGCTCGTCCCAGGAATGATTTCGGTCAAAAAGGATGGCGACCTGACTGTTCGGCGCCTCCCGCACGGTTACAGACTTCACCGACTTGACCTCGTTATTGTCAGCGACCGCATTGACCGGGCGTTTTTCGGTTTCCAGCAAATCCATGCGAACGGTCACGTGCTTTGGCAGAAGCGCACCGCCCCAGCGGCGCGGACGGAAGGGGCTTACCGGGGTCAACGCCAGAAGCGGCGCTTCAAGCGGCAGAATGGGGCCTTGCGCCGAAAGATTATAGGCAGTGGAACCCGCAGGCGTCGCGACCATAACGCCGTCGCAAACGAGTTCGTTCAACCGCACCTTGCCGTCAATCGTTATCCGGATCTTGGCGGCCTGATAGGACTGGCGGAAAAGGGAAACTTCGTTGATGGCCAAAGCCTCGAAAGATTGTCCTGATTCAGTTTCTGCGACCATGACAAGCGGGCGAATAGTTTCCATTTGGGCGGCAAGAATGCGCTTCGGCAGATCATCGACGCTGAACTCGTTCATAAGGAAGCCGACAGAGCCGCGATTCATGCCATAGATCGGAGTACCGCTGTTCATGAAGTCGCGAAGCGCCTGCAGCATGGTTCCATCGCCGCCAAGCGCGACGATGATATCGGCATCTTCGGCAGCCACATGGCCATATCGAGCGACAAGCTCTTTCTGGGCGACAAGTGATTCTTCGGTTCCCGATGACAGAAAATGAAGCGCGAGCGATTTATCTTCCATATTTACAGTCCCGAATCTGGCCCAACTCTGACAAGTTTGCCACTGTTTCCCCAACCAGCTATTGGCTATCACATGAAAAACCCGGTTGCCATGACCTGCATGCGATGAATTTTCGTTTTACACGCGCCGCATTTGTGCTAATCGGGCGCAAGTGCCCTTATAGCTCAGTTGGTAGAGCACCTGATTTGTAATCAGGGGGTCGGGAGTTCGAGTCTCTCTGGGGGCACCAAATATTCTCACTTTTTGAGACTATTTAGCGATTTAAAACAATCGCTTATTGCTTGAATGCGCTTCAACAATCCCCTCACCTAAAGACCCAAAACGCGGCATTGATTCTGTTTAACAATCCCGTTTCTGTTCCCTCACCTTTTCAGACCGATCCAACGCATCTCACCGTGATCGAATCAATATGGTTTCGAATCTCTGTTGACTCCCATTTCAGATGAGAACATTTTAGGAACATCGGAATGCGGCCCGATAACCTAACAGGCATGCTTGGTGGCGTGTGTGTCTGCTTCGCTGGAGCAGAACAATGAATGCAGTTGCGCAGGGAAATGAATATGACGACGAAATTGAATTGGTTCTCGCCTACCACAAGGGCGATGTGCGGGCTGCGATAGAATCACTGCTTAAGGACCGGGATTTTCTCGTCAAAGAGATCGAGTACGCCAGTCTGGCTATGTCGATGGGCTTTGCGCGAGGCTGGAAACCAACGGTGTTCGTGAAATGAGCGGAAGATCGCGTGGTGAACCGCCGAAGACGCTCATTAATAAGGAATACCCGTTTCAGGTCGTGCTGTTCCTGACTGATGAACTGCGCATAAGGCTTTTGGAAGTGATTGCGGACGAACACCGGCTCGGCGCTTATCCCTTGCATGGCTGCGTAAATCATAAAGGCCGTTACTTCTCGATTGTGAAATTCCCAACCAAGGAAGGCCAGCAAGAGTTCATCCAGCTATATGGCGGCGTACCCTACGACCCGACAGACAAGAAATCCAAGCCGTGGGAGACGTACTTTGACCGATGAAACAGCGTCCACCCTACCTGACCGAAATGCCGGTATCGACCCGGATCATGGACCTGTTCAAATGGTATGAGCTCTACGGGTTCTGTTGCCAATGCGGGCACATCGGCGCAGTCGATAGAGAGATGCTTCTACGCAAATACGGAACGCATACTTGGTTTGTCGACCTACACAGGCGCATGCGCTGCAAGGTCTGCACGACAAAAGGCTATGCGCAATTTGGAATTACGAAAATGCCGAGGTGATAAATGGCGGGATACAAGAACGACAACGCACACGTAGCTAAGGCTGGAAAGCTGTTCGAACACTGGTGCGATGCCGAAGGCTGCAAGGAATGGGGAACCTTTGGCTATAAATTGTCGAACGGCCAGCTTTGGCTTTGTCGTGCTCACAAGCAGGAAGGTGAGGATGCATTAGCTGGACGGCATAGATAATGACGGCCCTTCCAACCGTCGGCGCCATCCGCCATCGCGAATGGTACTTATCCCGTTTCCAGTAAGGTGTGAAACAATTGGCGCAATTCGTTCCGATGCTCAAATCCAATGCCAGGCCGATCAGACATATTGATCCGGCCATCCGCCACAACGGTATCGTCCGCAAGTCCACAAAGCGGCTGAAAGCTGGTAAGGTTCACCTCTGCGCCTCCGAGGCCTAGCGCAGCCACTACGTGCTGACAAAATTGATGCCCCCATGCGGCCAAAATGCCTTTCTCGACCATCCTTGCTTGACGTAATGGTCGACAATTTCGAGATAGACAGGCAGGCCGTAACAGTGAACTGGATCAAACACTAAAACGTCGTGATCGGGCCTTAAACCACCGTGACGCGCCAACAGTTTGGCCTCTGGGAGAGAGAATAATGCTTCGCCAGCAGCAACCGGCGGCGCATAAATTTCGGCAACATAAGATTGGGTTTCGAAGTCCAATGGATCGCAGATATCTTCGAACCACCACAATTCTTTTTTCGAGAGCGCGGTAGCGGCCTGCATTGCACTTTCGTGGCTATAGGCATTCATTGCGTCCACAGCCAAGTTGGAATTGCCATATGGCAGTTCTCTTGCAGCTACCTCAATCCGCCGCAAGTCTTCCGATATTTCACCTTTACCGATCTTGATTTTCGCATGCGTGAAGCCTCGGTCAACAATCTTGCGCATTTCGGTACGCAATGAAAAATTGTCTTCGATCGGATAAGGATATCCGCCGGCAGCATAACATTTAATTTGAGTTTCAGTATCTGAATCATTGCCTAATGTTTTGGCGAGAAGCCTAAACAGCGGAACGTCTTCGATTTTTGCCGCGGCATCCCATATTGCCATGTCTAGTGCTCCGACCGCAACGCAGCGCTCACCATGGCCGCCTGCCTTTTCGTCAGTCATCATAAGCTTCCAAGCGCGAAACGGATCGATATTATCGTTTGCGGTATTGGAGAGTTGATCAGTATTGGCTGCAAGCAAGCGAGGAGCAAACCGTTCTCTGATCAATCCTGATTGAGCGAACCGACCGACAGAACCGAAACCATATCCGACGATAGGGATGCCGTTACGTAATACGTCAGTCACGACAGCGACAATACTCGTCGTTAGCCGAGACTGATGAATGGTCCGATCCGCGAAACGGCTGAGGTCTATTGACCTTTCTCTGATATCAACAATTCGCATAGCAAGATCCTAAATTGATCAGCCACAACATGAGATGCGTTCCGGCCTAACCACCGCAGCTTCGCATCATAGTCAGATTGAAAGCAACCAACTGGACGGCGGGAATGAAAGCCACAGCCGGAATGACTTTCGCGTTCATTTCTGCGGCCCACTGCTGACGAAACTGCCCCTTCTATCAAGTGCCTTATCTCGACAAACAGATGCGACGCGCTATCTGCGACCCAAAACAGTGAGAGGATCGCTATGTCCAATCCGGAAGAAACTGAACCAACGGCGGATGGACTAAAAGAAGTTCTCCCATCGAAATCAGCAGCAATACACGAGTTGATCCGGCGAGATGGGGAAAAGGAGATAAATCGCGAAGCAATGGCGCTGCTTTGGTCGGCCATCGCGGGCGGTATCTCAATGAGCACGTCGATGATCGCCCGAGGCATTCTGGAGACTTATCTTCCAGACGGCAATCTATTCTTTCTGGTTAGCTCAGCAGGATATACCGTCGGGTTCATCATCGTTATCATCGCTAATCAGCAACTGTTTACTGAAAATACTATCACGCCGGTTCTGCCGTTCATGGCGGAGCCAACACTATCTCACTTTCTAAAGATGATAAGGCTCTGGGCAATCGTGCTCTTTGGCAATTTAGTTGGAGGTGCCATTGCAGCTTACGTTATGGCCTCCATGCCTATTTTTTCAGCTGAAGTAACGAAAACATTTGTCGATATGGGAAAACATCTCATGGCCAACACCAGCAATGAGTTGTTTAGCAAGGGCATAATGTCAGGTTGGCTTATAGCGACATTGGTCTGGATGCTGCATAGTACCAAGCAAGGGCACATAGCGCTTATATTCCTCATCACCTACCTAATTGCGATCGGTGATTTAACGCACATCGTCGTTGGCTCAATAGAGGTGATGTTCCTTCTTATTATTGGGGAGGTTTCACCATTTGACAGCTTCTTTAAATTCGGCCTTCCAACGTTGTTCGGAAATGTTGTTGGAGGGACCTTCATCTTCGGACTAATTTCACACGCTCAGGTGCGTGCGGACGAATGATAAGCTGGTGAGGTAGAGCGCATGTGCAATTTGTATAATATCACCACGACACATGAGGCCATGCGCCGTCTATTTCCGAAGTTCGGTGATGTGACAAACCGGGTTGATCCTCAACTTGACGTGTACCCCGACTATCCAGCCCCGGTATTGCGAAATATCAAAGGCGACGAACCAGAACTGGCAATGCTCCGATGGGGCATGCCGACGCCTCCTGGTAAACTGAAATCAGAAGTCGATATTGGCGTAACGAACGTACGAAATTTGAAATCTTCACACTGGCGGCCGTGGTTTGGTGTCGAACACCGGTGCGTCGTGCCAGCCTCGTCGTTTTCCGAATACGGTGTAATCCGTGATCCCAAAACTGGTAGACTACCCATTCACTGGTTCGCTCTTAATGAAGAGAAGCCGCTGTTCGCATTCGCTGGCATCTGGACGAAATGGAGGGGTGTACGAAAGAAAAAGGAAGGTCCGGTTGAGGCCGATATCTTTGCGTTCCTCACCACCGAGGCAAACGCAGTGGTGAAGCCAATTCATCCGAAGGCAATGCCGGTCATTCTCCGCACCACGGAAGAAATCGATACCTGGCTACGCGCTCCATGGACTGAAGCCAAGGACATGCAGAAGCCTCTGCCGGATGCTGATCTGATCGACCTCACACCGAGCAATGACAATAAAGAAGAGCAGGCACGTTTGTTTTAGACGCCACTACAACCTCGTAAATAATGCCCTACCTTCAGATGATAATGAGGGAGGTTGTCATGCCCAATCGGTCCAGAAAAATTTCCGGCCCCGCATGCGAGGGAAAGTATCCTGACCGTAACATTGATTGCCAGAATGCGATCGCTTTGCGCGTCGTTGACCTCATTGAAGATGCTGAAAAATCAGGATGGTCAGCTGTTGAGGCGGCCAGAGCTATCAATGACGTGTCTCGCGGATTATTCGTGGGATATAGCGGCAAAGATCGAAATGAATAGGCGACCGGTCCAATATGGTCTCCGCATATTCTGAGAAACTTTCTGCGCTTTTATGCATTAACCATTATCAAACGAATTAACGATGCAACGGCTTTTACTTTGGTTCAGCACTGGAGGGAGGCTAGCTATGCCGTTCTTTAATGAAGCGAGCCGTATATATACGCTTGAAGAAGTCAATTTCATGAGGCGCATCTATTCAGATGCAGCGACCAAACTGGAAGAACGTGAACTGGACTATGCAGCAATTGATCTGTCTAGCACAATAATCATGCTCTACGAGAGCGGCCTTCGTGACCTTGGCTACATTACTGAACTAGCTGTTCGATTGGCCCACCAAAAGTTTCAGTTCCGTCATCCATACGACAATTTCCCGGCTGCTAATTCCAACATGGAGGCAGCGAACGAAGATTAGATTGCGATGGGAACAAATCTGCTTCGACGCAGTTTCACGTAATACATCGATACCACCTCGCGTCAGGACAATTCTCTCACCACTAGAAGCGTCGCTGATGCAGCCCTGCCTAGCTCGTCCCTCGGCGGGGCATCTTTTCTCTGGGAGGGAAGATGGCTTGGGGAAAACCAGTAGATGTCGAACTCTATGGAATAGGAAAATACCGCGTTGTACCGGATACATCGACGGCCGCACGCTGTCTGCTGAACGATTGGCCTAAAGATGCCCACGGTAAGGAATACGAGGAAGCCCTGCAGGCCTGCCTCGCAGATTTGAAAGGTCTGCCAAACACAGCACGAAGGTCATTTGTCAAAGCCGCCAAGGCCGCTGGAATGACAATCCGATCCAACCAATGGAATTGAGATCGTTCAGGTATTTCCGAGACTCCCTGAACGGTAGCGCATGGCAAGGACATGCACCTCATTTGCCAAGCGCGGCCCCGACGCCTGCCGAAAGCGTCGGGGCTTTACTGTTTATGAGAAAGCGCGGAGACTTTGGTTCCTCCATCGCTTTCAGATCAACTGGCTTAGTATAACGCAAGTGCTGACACTACAGACTGCAGCGAATGCCAGAAACTTCGGCAATGACATGCGTTCGATCCATCGAACTGTCCACAAACGCGGCTCATCGACTGTCTTTTTGCTGTACATTCTCCCCTCCCTTTTTTTCGCGGGGACTTTTTATCGTACAGTCAAAAAATTGTCACCTATATCTTAGGTTTATATCAATGTCTCAGCAGACCAGTTCTTGGGCCTTTACAAGCGCGAAGTCCTGAATAAAATAATTTTGTCCAGGTATATGACCTTCCTTAGCCCCGCGCCATTGAGCGGCGGGGTTCTTTTTGGTCAAACCTTTTTATCCTGTGCCAGCGCGGCCAGCACTTGATCGAGACGCTTGTTCGTCTCCTTCAGACCCTCGCGAGTTTCGTCTCGCATTTCTTTCATGCCTTCCCGCAGTTGCTTTACATGGTCATCAAGATCGACGCGGCGAACGTACTCGTCTCTGACCCGGTTCACTCGATCATGCAACTGGTCGTCGCCGTCTTTCTGTGACTTTGATAGAGAGCGAAAGGCTGCGATCAGTGCGCCGCTGAAGAAGACAATCAGCGTGACGGCTGTGCCCATGAGCCATTTCAAGTCTTCAGACATTACCAGCAGCCCCGCGATTTCCCAAAAGCATTGTGAGAAGCGATCCCCTGCCCAGCTAGGATATCGTTCTGCGCGATATAAACTGCCGTTGACGGCTCAAGGCTTATCTGCTTCCACCCGGCGCAGTTGCTCGCATTCGTCGCGCAACCCGCCAAGCTCAAGGCAGAGAGCAACAGCATCCATACCGATAATCTTTTCATCGATGTTCGCCCTTTTCTGAATTGCCTTGGCCGTCGCTTCTGCCGCCGCCACTGCTGCCCGTTGACGCTCTTTGATGGTTCCTGCAGCGTATCCGCCCGCCAGAAGTAGAAACGCCGCCACGAGGGCAGCGAGCGAGTATTTCAGCCAGTTTGGGATGAGCGCTAAGATCATGCTTCATTCCTCACCCGCTGGATGAAAAAGTAGAGACCAACACCGACAAGAGCGACCATTGCGACCGCAAGCGCCCACTGCATCGGGCCGGAGCCGGAAGCCATCGCGGATACGCCGCTAATCAAGCCACCCAGAGGCCCCCAGCTTTCCGGCTTCTTCAACACCTCTTTCAGCGAAGTATCTGACTGCACGGCCTTTCCAGTCGGAATCTGCGGCACCGGAGACGGCACGGGCGCACCGTCACGCGAGAACGCCAGCGCACGCGACCGAACCCGTGATACACGAGATAACCAGCCCTTACCGAACTTTTTGAACGTGGTTAGTGTCTTCAACCACGCCGCCCGCTCATCGCAAAGAGCATTGATGACTTTATCGGCAGCCATCTTCCTAACCGCCGCCAATGTCTTAGTGCCCATCACGCCGTCGTCAGCTGTGCCTACGACACGTTGCAGGAATTTCACGGCACGTGCTGGCCCGGAGTTGATAGCGAAGTCCATCACGGCATAGTCAACGCCTACCGGTAGATCGTCACCGAATATCTTGTTCCAATAGTTCTCGTGATAGATTTCCGTTGCTTTTGCCTTGGTCAGGGCCTTCACTTCGGCTTTTGAAACACGGTGCCCTTCCCACGCTGACAGCGTCGCAATAGTGATACCCAGATTGGTTGCACCGCCCGGATCATCAACGTCATCCACATACCCGCCCTCTTCTGAGAAGACATGCGGCATCGCTTTGGCAAAGGTTCCCTTGGCCATGATAACTCCTTTCCGCAGATGGACTCTTCGCCTGTTGGAAGAGCCTTTGTCTGTTGGTGATCTTTTCCAGAAATTCGACTGTGAGGTTCTTGAAACCGCCTGTCCGGTCACTAAATCGACGTCGTCATTCCAACTTTTCGTTCGATCAGATGGAGGTTTCGATGAGCGACCGTTTGTTTGACAGTCCTGTTTTCGTTAAGGACGGCGAGTATTTAATCCAAGAGATTGCAAGCATCGAAGATGCTATTGATTTTCTTTATGAATTACCCAACGAACAGCGCGACGTCATATATGAGGTTACCTGGAAAACCTGTTGCGACGCACAGAATGGGCTTAAACCAATTCGCGTAGCGCGTGACGCCTTCGAAGGCTTCGCGAGAAAGCGCAATCTGCTTGAACAGCCGGAAGCGGCAATCCCATGGATGACTAGCAAAGTCTCGAGCGGCGGTAGAATTCCGATGTGAGGCGTGCCATGCACTGGTATTTTCTAATTGAGGGCACAATCCTCGTTGCGCTGCTCTGGGTCATATCAATGCTTTTCTGGGATACCAGACGAAAACAATGAACATAGACCCCGGCTCGTTCCGGGGTTTTTCTTGAGGATTTTGTCGTCAAAGGGTTGTCCGCAAAACTGGCAAGGGCCATTACCGCCTGATCTTCTCCAAGACAAAGGTAATTCACCAAATGTTAGTAAGATGGTCCGGTTTCGGAATGGTTTCGGTTTTCGTCCTGATCGCAGGGATGCTGGGAGCGACTTACCTATTGAGACCGTATTTCATGCAGAGCATGGCGCTTCATCCAGCGGCATATGTCGCAAACGGTATCGGTCTAGTTGTCGGCGCAGTCGCAAACCTCTTCGTGGCTGCAGTTTTCAAGAAGATTTCAGCGGACACGTATCACAGCTTTATGGGTATCAGCATGATTGGATGGTCTGTGATCGGCGCCATTGGTGGAGCTGCTCTCGCAGCTTACGGCTGGACACTGTGAATGCCGCGTCTCAACGATTGCATCTTTGCAAGTTTGTGAGATGATGAAGTGGTGCGGTTGAAGCCCCCGCTTCAACTACGCACAGCCTCGGCAAGCCCCCCGCCGAGGTTTTTTATTGGCAAAGAAAAAGCCGCCTTAGTGGGTGGCGCGGTGTGCCGAGTTATCGATATCGTTATTCGGGCCATTCAAACGCGGGCAATTCGGCAAGAAAGTCTCCCGAACTCGGTTGTTCGCGCTGTCCGCTCTTTACCTTTTCGAGTTCGCCAAGCGAGTAGGTCCATATCTGATCACGCCAGACGACGAACGCCTGTGCTTCAGCGGCCCATTCAGGAACAGTCGAGTTGACATAACTTGCGAGTGAGTTGCCGTCGTCATATTGCCGCTCGTTGGCCGTCCGGTCGATCATGGATTGGATCGCGGCGCGGTAGGAGTTAACAATCGCGGCTATCGCATCCGCCTGTTTCATTTCAGGCGTGATCACAAGTGATTTATTCAACGGCATGTTCTGCCTCCGTATTACGGGCTTCTGGCAGGGCAATCTCACCACAGTTTTGAATTTCAAATCACTTGCGCTTCATTTTTTGAGCGGCCACTTAGGTTCATAGAAACTGTTACAACCAAGGAGCCTGAAATGACTTACGAGACGCGAGAACAATTGTGCGAAGTTTTGAGCCTTATCCATGATATAGCCGCCGAAGCAGGGACACACGAAGGCATCCCTGCCAATGTTGACCAAGCTCTCGACAAGATCGCCTCATTGGCCCGATATGAGATGAACGTGATGAGCGAGAAATCACTGCCCACCAAATGAAAAAACCCCGCTCGATGGCGGGGCTGAATATTGATCGCTTATTTAGACAGATGCGCTATCCTGATGGAAACAGGAGGGCAGCAATGTATCAGATCAAGGTATTGGAACTTCTCGAAGACGGTACGTCACGGCCATATGAGTTCACCGAAATGGAAACCGCGCAAGAGTTCGTCCGACACGCCACCTTTGACCTGAAGGTCTGGATAGAAAGGTACGGAATATTCGACCGCGATGACTTCTTGAAGCTCCGGTCTATGCCGCAGGATGAAGCCATCCCGTTTTAGTTCCGCCGGCTCTCTCCAATGAAAAAGCCGCCACCCGAAGGCGACGGCTGAAGCATGCGCGGCACTCTCTCCACCCGTCACCAATTTACCGTAGGTTGCGGGCCGGTGGCCTTCCCTTGGCCCATGCACGGACTCGAACCGTGGGCTTCCGACTGCTCGTTGAGGCATTGCCTCGAATATTCAGGGCTGGGGCTTCCCCACTCCGCGCCGTAGACCGGTATGATGACCCGTTCCGCGCCCTGCTATCAGGCTTGTGACCCTCGGCATTCTGTAGAGGCGTCATTGCCTGCCGGCTATCGTTGTCCCTCGCACCCGATTTGCCGGAAACGGTATGGAGGTAAGCCGGGGCCGACCCCCAGCGCTGGAAACAGTCAGCTTTGATAAGGGAGATCAGGCAATTGCTCCCGGACGTATTTCGATGTTTCCATCCAGCATATCGACCCGCGCTGTTTTGGTGCCGACAGTAGGATTTGAACCCACAGCCTCCGGTTTACAAAACCATTGCCCTACCGTTGAGCTATATCGCCGTATTTGGCGCTGTGGGAGGATTTGCACCTCCCGGCAACCGGTTGGACATTCGGTCGCCTGCTACTTGCACCCGCATATTGGTGCCCATCCGCTATGCAGCGGGTTTCATTTTCTCATGAAGAGAAGGGATGTTCTTGGGCTTGGCGTCCGGCGCTCTCCAGTGTGTCGCGCACTTCTCGGACGATACCGTTTGTTGATGTGAGTTATCGTCGTTTTCGGACACGCTGTCTAGCTCGACTGTCAACCGAACTTGATACAATCGGTTGAGATTGTTCGCAATTACTTGGGTTAATTGATCAATTTTCCTTCTCATTTGTCGGTCATTCATCATATTTTCTAATGCAAATCGGCTAAGCTTCATGCCTTTTCGGGCTTTCACATATGCCCAGCCGTACAGAAGCTTGCGGTCTTCGGATTGTAGGATTGCTTCAAGCTTGCTGTGGGAAACGGCCCCTGCATTATGCGAAGACGACAGGCTTTTAGAGCGCATCCCGAAAAGTGTGAAACCGTTTTCGGATGCGCGTTAGAACAAGTATTTAGAGCGTCGATCTGATCCAATCAGATCGAAACACGCACTAACGCGCTTCCCGTTGCGGAATCAAAAATGCGGCCCCGAAAGCCGCATTTTTGATACTTGTCAGATTTTAATACCAGCCGACGGCCACCTGAGCCTCTTCGGACATACGGTCTGGCGTCCATGGCGGATCGAATGTCATCGTGACTTCAACCATTGAAACGCCCTCAACTGCACTAACCGCGTTCTCGACCCAGCCTGGCATTTCACCTGCAACCGGGCAGCCAGGAGCTGTCAGCGTCATCTCGATCTTCACAGTGCGATCGTCTTCGATATCAATTTTGTAGACGAGGCCGAGTTCATAGATATCGGCCGGAATCTCCGGGTCATAAACCGTCTTCAAGGCCGCGATGATGTCGTCCGTCATGCGCAGGAGAACTTCCTGAGGAATGGCAGAAGCGGAGAATACCGAATTGCCTTCGGCCTTCTCGCTGCCCTCGACATGCGCGGTATCGGCTTTGTCCTGAACTTTCTGTTCCATATCGGTCATCCGAAAAATTTCCTTGCCTTTTCCAAGGCTTCCGCCAATGCATCCACTTCAGCACGGGTATTATACAGGGCGAAGGATGCACGGCATGTAGAGGTAACGCCGAAGCGTTTCAAGAGCGGCTGCGCGCAATGTGTTCCGGCTCGTACCGCAACCCCCGCCCGGTCGATCACCATCGATACGTCATGCGCGTGAATTCCTTCAAGCGCAAACGAAATGATGGCTCCCTTGTCCGGTGCATTGCCAAAAATACGCAATGAGTTGATCCGACCAAGCTGCTCATGAGCATAATCACGTAAATCCTCCTCATGAGCGAGGATCGCATGACGGCCGATCTTTTCCATATATTCAAGCGCAGCGCCAAGACCAATGGCTTGAACGATGGGCGGCGTACCCGCTTCGAAGCGATGAGGTGGGTGGTTGTAGGTGACGTTTTCTTCCGTCACTTCCTCAATCATTTCGCCGCCGCCTTGGAAAGGACGCATCTTCTCAAGCATTTCCGAACAACCATAGAGGACGCCGATGCCGGATGGTCCGTAAACCTTGTGGCCGGTAAAGACATACCAGTCGCAGCCGAGATCTTGCACGTCGACAGGCAGGTGCACAGCGCCCTGACTGCCATCAACCAAAACCGGAATGCCGCGTGCATGGGCTAGTTCCACGATCTTCTTGATCGGTGTAACGGTCCCGAGCGCATTCGACATATGCGTGATGGCGACGAGCTTGGTACGCTCAGTCAGACGTTTTTCAAATTCCTCGATATGGAAGATGCCTTCGTCATCCACCGGTGTGAAGACCAGTTTTGCACCCTGTCTTTCACGAATGAAATGCCACGGCACGATGTTGGAGTGATGCTCCATGATCGATAGCAGGATTTCATCACCCTCACCGATATTCGGCATGCCATAGCCATAGGCGACCGTGTTGATGGCTTCGGTCGCATTCTTCGTGAAGACAATTTCGTCCACCGAACCGGCATTCAGAAAGCGCCGTACCGTTTCGCGCGACTTTTCATAGGCATCCGTTGCCGCATTCGACAAAAAATGCAGGCCACGATGAACATTGGCATATTCGTTGGAATAAGCGTGCGTCACAGCGTCGATGACACTCTGAGGCTTTTGCGCCGATGCACCATTGTCGAGATAGATCAGTGGCTTGCCGTGTACTTCTCTCGAAAGGATCGGAAAGTCCCGGCGGATCGCCTCGACGTCATAGCGCGCTATAAGCGGATTCTTCTGGTCCATGATCGTTCCTCTTGCCGTTTCGGCAGGAAAAGGCAGAGCGTACACCTGCACACTCTGCCTTAATCAATCAGGCGTGGGTGGCGAGCCAGTTGGACAGCATTTCTTCCAGTGCCTCAACCAGCGTTTCGTCTTCCAGCTCTTCGATAATCTCGGCGATGAATGCCTTGATCAGCAGGCCACGTGCCTCGTTTTCCGGAATGCCGCGGGCCATCAGATAAAACAGATAGTCCCTCGACAATTCGGCAACCGTCGCACCGTGACCGCAGGCCACGTCATCGGCAAAGATTTCGAGTTCGGGCTTGGCATCGAACTCGCCATCATCCGAAAGCAGCAGCGTGTTGCAGGCCATGCGAGCGTCGGTCTTCTGGGCGATCTGCGCAACGCGGATCATGCCCTGGAAAACGCCACGCGCACGGTCCTTGACCACGTTGCGAATGATCTGGGTCGAACGCGTATTTTCCACCAGATGGCCAACCGTCATGGTGATATCGGTGTGCGTGTCGTCGGCCAGAAGATTAAGGCCGCGAAGCTCGAAGTCGGAGTCCTCACCCGTCACATTGACGTGCACTTCCTGACGAACCAGCTTGCCGCCCGCATTGACGATATAGAGCGTAAGCTTGGAGCCCTTGCCAATCGTTGCATTGAACTGCGAAAGCTGCGTTGCCTGACCAAAATCACGCAGGATGATCCAGAGGATTTCAGCGCCGTCGCCAACGGTTACGTGATTGACAGAGGTGGAGAAGGCATCGCTCTCGCCGCCATTCTGGCGCTCCACGATGGTGCCCTTGACGTTCGCACCGATGCGAACAGGGAAACGCGTGTGTCCCTGTCCGGCCCTCTGGATGTTCTGGAGCTCCAATGGCGCTTCCAGTTCGGTGTCATCGGCAATCGAAACCATCCAACCATCGCTGACATAGGCGGCATTGATCTGGCCGATCGTATCGTCGAAACCGCGCGACCGAAGCTGGGTGACGAGCGAACCGTCAGCCAACGCCTCGCGAACCGGGGTCAGCGACACGCCTTCAGGCGCTTTTGCGGTAAGAGCTACGCCATTGCTTGCGGCAGCGACGGACGACCCGGCAATGAGCGCAGGCAATGCTTGTGTTCCAGCAGCAGCGTCGAACGGCGCCACACCCTTCAGAAGCGTTCGGAAATCCGTATAATGCCAGCTTTCGACGCGGCGGGACGGAATGCCATTCTCCTTGAGTGTTTCAAGCGCCGCATCACGTGCAACGACAACATCACCATTGCCCGGCAGGTCACCCATGCGGTCGGCAAAACTGTCGATCAGCGCGCTTTCAGCGGGTGTTCTCGGCTTGGTAGCCGGGGCGGTCTGGATATTCATGATCCATTCCTCCTCAGGCTGCTTCGCCGATTACTTCGGCATAACCGTTTTCTTCCAGATGCAGTGCGAGGCTCTTGTCGCCGGACTTGATAACCTGCCCCTTGTAAAGCACGTGCACGCTATCGGGAACGATGTATTCGAGCAGACGCTGATAGTGGGTGATGACGATCACGGCACGATCTGGCGAACGCAGTGCGTTCACGCCTTCCGATACAATCTTCAGCGCGTCGATGTCGAGGCCGGAGTCGGTTTCGTCGAGCACGCAGAGACTTGGTTCCAGAAGCTGCATTTGAAGAATTTCAGCGCGCTTCTTTTCGCCGCCCGAAAAGCCGACATTGAGCGGACGTTTCAGCATGTTCATATCAATGCTGAGCTGGCCGGCGGCGTCCTTCACGCGCTTGATGAATTCCGGAATCTTCAGTTCCGGCTCGCCGCGCGCCTTGCGCTGACTGTTCATCGCAACCTTCAGGAATTCCATCGTAGCAACGCCCGGAATTTCCATCGGATACTGGAAAGCAAGGAAAATGCCCTTGGCGGCGCGTTCAGCCGGGTCGAGTTCGAGGATCGACTCGCCATTATAAAGAATGTCGCCTTCCGTCACTTCATAATCCTCGCGACCGGCGAGGATGTAGGAAAGCGTCGACTTGCCCGAACCGTTCGGACCCATGATCGCAGCAACTTCACCCTTGTTCACTGTGAGGTTCAGGCCACGGATGATCTCGGTATCCGTGTCGGCGATCTTTGCATGGAGGTTCTTGATCTCAAGCATGAATGTAAACCTTGTTCTAATGCCAGGAAAAGGCTGGCCAG
>Ga0182737_1001084_pt1 | contig 29130 bp, 25 predicted proteins | sample eDN5th30CBELigOP_FD_128878 | JGI IMG/M metagenome (GOLD analysis project Ga0182737, IMG submission 128878) | Enriched Organic Plus compost microbial communities from Emeryville, California, USA - eDNA 5th pass 30_C BE-Lig OP (version 2) (version 2) ... | reverse complement strand
GCCGTGCCTCTAATACACTCGGGGGGTGACCCCGCACGATTCCCAGGCCGCCGACGTGCGCCGCCGGCTCATCGACCACATCGCCGCCGACGCCGTCTTCCATGGCGACTTCACCCTCACGAGTGGCAAGCAGGCGAGCTACTACGTCGACCTGCGCAAGGTCAGCCTCGACCACCGCGTGGCGCCGCTCATCGGGCAGGTCATGCTCGACCTCATCGCCGATGTGCCCGGCGTGACCGCCGTCGGGGGCCTCACGATGGGCGCCGACCCCATCGCGACCGCCGTCCTGCACCAGGGTGCGGCACGTGGTCTCGCCTACGACGCGTTCGTCGTGCGCAAGGAGCCGAAGGACCACGGCCGCGGCAAGCAGGTCGAGGGACCGGATGTCTCGGGCAAGCGGGTCATCGTCCTGGAGGACACCTCGACCACCGGTGGATCGCCCCTGAAGGCCATCGCCGCGCTGCGTGCGGCCGGCGCCGAGGTGGCCGCGGTCGCGGTTGTCGTCGATCGGGCAACGGGCGCTCGCGAGATCATCGAAGCCGAAGGCGTGCCGTACCTGGCCGCGATCGGACTGGACGACCTGGGACTGGCGTGATGCGCCGAGGACGCGAGGGCCGCGACGAGCCAGAGGAGCGCGACGGCACGGACTGGTTGTTCGGCGAGCTTGCCGCCGACGACGACGCCGACGGTGCCGACGCCGCCGGCGCGGATGCAGCTGGTGACGGCGCTTCGCGCGCCGACCGTCCCGCACCGCGCGAACCCGGCCTCGTCGACGTGCCCGCCCCGGTGTCGTCGGCCTGGACGTCGCGACGGGAGCGCCGCGAGACCGAGTCCGACGATGGGTTCTCGGTCGCCGAGCCCGCAGCACCCGCCGAGCCCGCAGCGCCCGCGGAGCCCGCAGCGCCCGCCGAGCCCGCGGACGCGTCATTCCGGCCCACGGCAGCGACCCCGCCGATCGCGCCCGGTGGAGATGTCGCGCCTGGCCGGGATGCGGCGCCCGAGCCGATTCACGCCGCGCCCGGCCCGGTGACTCCGACGGCGCCGTTCGCGCTGACCTGGGGTGATCGTGCCGTCGACGTCGACGCCGACGCCGACGCCGACGCCGACGCCGCGCCGCCGCGTGCGGTCCGCCGCACGTTCACGCCGCCGTTCGACGTCGAGGCTGTCGCGCCGCCCGCGCCCGTCGCGCACTCGGCGCCGGCCGCACCGGACGTCGCGCCGCCGCCGCGGTCACCCGAGGTCACGCCGCCCGAACCGTCTGCCGAGGTGCCGCCGCCGTCACCCGAGATCACGCCACCCGGACCCTCTCCCGACATGCCGGCCGGTGCAGGGCGGGTGCAGCCGCACGCGCCGCTCGATGACTACGGCGCCGCGCTCTGGTCGGCATTGACCGAACCCGACGAACCCGCGCCAGCGGTGCCCGGCCCGGAATCGGCGGTCGGCGAGACGCCGGCGACACCGGCCGCGTCCGCACGATCGACGGATGCGCCGCACGCGGAGCCTGTCGGCGAGTCCGGACTCGCCGACGCGTCCGAGTCCGACGCCGGTGCTGCGGCCCAGGCCGAGACCGGGCCGCCGCGCTCGCGCCCCTTCCCCAAGTTCGCTGCGGCACGCTGGGGGGAGCCCGCGCCCGCGCAGGCCGCCGCCCAGCCCGTTGCCGACCTGCTTGCTCCGGCCGCCTCGCCGGTCGCCGCTGCCGACGCACCCGAGACGCCCGCGGCCGACCGCTCGACGGCGCCCGGCCGCACCGAGGCTGACTCTTCAACCGGCGCCCCGGACCGGTCCGTGGAGCAGCTCGCCGCGGGCAGCCCCGACGACGAGGGTGACGCTGAGGACACCGGCGTCCAGCCCGCCTTCCTCTGGAACCTGAAGCCGGATCCCACCGAACCCGATCCGGCGCTCGCTGCCGACCACGTGAGCCCTGGCGTGTCTCCCGCCGCGTCGAACGCGGCCGCCGCTGCGGCCGACCCCGTGTCGGAGACGGCGGGCGGTCCCGTCCGCACGTCCCCGCTCGTCGCGCGGCCGGCGGATGTCCAGCACACGGCGGCGGAGCCGGTGCCGACCGCGCTGATGCCGGCCACGCCGGTCGCGCCGGTCGCGCCGACGACTCCGGCGGCCGCATCCCGTCCGTCCGCCGCTTCGGGCGCGGCACCCCGCCCGGCGGTCCCCTCGGCCGTACCCCGCCCGCGTGCCGGCGGTGCCGGCGGTGCCGGCGGGAGTGCTGGCGGCGTCGGTGGGCCGCGTCCGCCCGCCCCCGGCCGCGGACGCCAGACGAAGACGTTGCTCTGGATCGCAGGCGGGCTCGTGGTCGCGCTCGTGCTCGCCGGGTTGTTCTTCCTCGGCACGCAGTTGGCCGGCGGCGGCGGTGCGGCCGAGGCGCCCGAGCCCGCTCCGACTCCCGCGGCCACCGAGGAGCCCACGGCGGCACCCGAACCGACCGGCCCGCAACCCGCGGGCGTGCACGCGTGGGACACCCTATTCGGCGGTGAGTGCGTCGACCCGTTCTCGGGTGTGTGGGCCGAGGAGTTCACGGTCGTCGACTGCGCAACGCCGCACGCCGCGCAGCTCGTGCTCCGCGGCCAGCTGGCCGAGGACGCGGCCGCGCCGTTCCCGGGTGAGGCCGAGCTCGGTTCCCGTATGAATCTGCTGTGCACCGCCCCGGGCGTCATCGATGTCGGCGCGGCTTCAGGCGTCGCCGACCTGCAGGTGCAGGGCTCCTACCCGGTCACCGAGGAGCAGTGGGCCGAGGGTCAGCGTACGTACTATTGCTTCGTCAACAGGGCCGGCGGCGAGCCGCTGACCGGATCGGTCCAGGGGCCGGGTCCCTCGGCATGACGGGGCGCGTGGTCGTCCTCGCCTCCGTGAACGTCGACACCACGGTGTACGTCGACGACTTCGCCACGCCGGGTGAGACGATCGCGGCGCGCGACCTCGCCGTCACGCTCGGCGGCAAGGGCACGAATCAGGCGGTCGCCGCGCGTCGCGCCGGCGGCGAGGTCGACCTCGCCGCGCGCGTCGGCGCCGACGCGAACGGCGAGCTCGCGATTCAGACACTCGGTCGGCTCGGCCTCGGTCTCGACGGCGTCGACCGGGTCGCGGATGCCGCGACGGGCATCGCCCTCATCACGGTGGCGCGATCCGGCGAGAACACCGTGATCGTCGCAGGCGGCGCGAACCACACCTGGACCGCCGACTCCATCGAGGCGCTGCGACCGCGCGTGGCGCGCGCCGACCTCGCACTCACGCAGGGTGAGGTGCCTCCCGGCGCGGTCGACGCGTTCGCGGTGCTCGCGGCGTCCGCGGGGACCCGCTTCGCGCTGAATCTCGCGCCCGTCGTCGAGGTCGCCGACGCGACGCTCGCGCTCGCCGACCCGCTCATCGTGAACGAGCATGAGGCGCGTGCGATCGGCATCGGTCGTGCGGTGCCGCGCGACGCTGGTCGCGACGCCTGGCTCGCCGCGGCCGGCGAGGCTGTCACGGCGGGTAGGGCCCGCTCGGTGGTCGTCACCCTCGGGTCCGCGGGCGCGGTCGCGGCCTCGCACGATGGCGAGCTGGCCACGGTCGCGGCGCCGCGCGTCGAAGCGGTCGACACGACGGGCGCAGGCGACGGTTTCACGGGCACGCTCGTGGCCTTCCTCGCCGAGGGGTACGCCCTGGCTGCCGCGGTGCGGCTCGCGGTCGCGGCGGCGTCGCTCGCGGTGCTCGGACGCGGCACGGTCGGCTCGTACGCACCGCGCGAACGCGTGCTGGCCGCGGCCGCCGCGCTCGAGGAGCAGGCATGACCATCCCGGTGATCGTCGACTGCGACCCCGGCCATGACGATGTGTTCGCGCTCTGGCTCGCCGCGGGGCATCCGGCCCTCGATCTGCGTGCCGTCACGACCGTCGGCGGAAACGTGCCGCTCGAGCACACGAGCCGGAACGCGCGCGTCGCGCTCACCGTTGCCGGCGTGACCGGAGTGCCGGTCGCCGCCGGCGCGACCGGGCCGATCGCGCGCACCCTGGCAACGGCCGAATGGATCCACGGTGAGAACGGGCTCGGCGGGCCCGACCTGCCGCCCGCGGCGTTCGAGCTCGACGAGCGCGGTGCGACGGAGCTCATGGCCGAGGTGCTGCTCGAGGCATCCGAGCCCGTGGCGCTGATCGCGACCGGACCGATCACGAACGTCGCCGTGCTCCTGCGCGACCGCCCGGATCTCGCGCCGCGCATCCGGGAGGTCGTGTGGATGGGCGGCTCGACCGAGCGTGGCAACGTCACTCCGGCCGCCGAGTTCAACGCCTGGGTGGACCCGGAGGCGCTCGACCTCGTCGTGCGCAGCGGCGTGCGATTCACCATGGTGGGTCTGAACGTGACGCATCGCGCGCTCGTGACCACCGACGTGCGAACCCGACTCGCCGCCGCGGGCACCCGCACGGCCACCTTCGGCGATGAGCTGCTGGACTTCTTCTGCCGGACGAACGACGAGGTGTTCGGCCTGCCCGACGGACCGCTGCACGATCCGGTGGCGGTGGCCGTGCTCGCCGATCCGGGGTGCGTCGAGCTCGCGCATCGCCGGCTCGACGTCGAGCTCGCGGGGACCGAGACGGTCGGCGCGACGCTCGTCGACCTCGACGGCATCCTCGGCCGGGAACCCAACGCGCACGTCGCGGTCGGACTCGACGTCGAGCGGTTCTGGGGGCTGATGGCGGACGCGATCTCGCGGCTCGCGTGAGTGCGCGAACGCGCGGCTCGCGTGCGTGAGCGGACGCGACCCGGCGGGACCCGGCGGGCAGGTGACCGGTCCGAGAGCGGGTAGCGTCGACGCATGGGTTCGGCTGACTCCGCGCGCGCCACGGGTGCCGCGCACGCCGCAGACGCTGAGCGCGCCGCGGGCGCGGGCGCGGCGGCGAGGGCGCAGCTCGAGGCGCTCGCGCTCGATCCGGGGCTGCTCACGGACTGGGACGGCGGGCACTGGCCCGACGGAGTCGAGCCTCGGCCCGCGGCCGTGCTCATGCTCTTCGGTGTGCTCGATGAGGTGCCGAGCCACCGCATCGCGGCGGCACGAGCGGTCTCGGCCGATCTCGACGTGCTGCTGCTCGCCCGCGCGGCGACGTTGCGTGCCCATGCCGGCGAGGTCGCGTTCCCTGGCGGGCGCGTCGATCCCGGCGATCACGGCCCGGTGGATGCGGCGCTGCGCGAGGCACGTGAGGAGACCGGTCTCGACCCCGAGGGCGTCGAGGTGCTCGGCACCCTGCGTCAGATCCCGCTGCCGTTCTCGGGGCACGTCGTCACGCCGGTGCTCGGCTGGTGGACGCGACCATCACCGGTGCGGGTCGTCGACGTCGCGGAGTCCGCGGTCGTGTTCCGCACGCCCGTGGCGGATCTCATCGACCCCGGCAACCGGTACACGTCGGTCGTGCGTCGCGGCGGTCAGGCCTGGCGCGGGCCGGCGTTCGTGGTCGACGCCGACGGCGGTCGTCAGCTGATCTGGGGCTTCACGGGCCTGCTGCTCGACCGGGTGTTCGACCGGCTCGGGTGGAGCGAGCCCTGGGACAACCGGCGTGAAATCGAGATCCCGCCTGCTGACTGAGTCGGCGCAGGGGCGATCATGCTCGCTCTGGCCCGTTCAGAAGCGCCCGAGCAGCCGCGCCGGATTCTCCACGAGCACCTTCCTCGTGACGGATTCGCCGACCACCTCGCGAAGCCGGGGAACGACCCGGCTTCCGACATAGCCGAGGCCCGGCATCCCGCCGTACGAGAGATAGCGGGTGCGCCGAGCAACATCTCCGCCGATGACCAGGCGCTCGGTCGCGCCGACCGCGGCGGCGGCCGCCATGCATGCGAGCACCACGGAGTCGGGCCACTCGCGGTGTCGGGCGAAGCCGTCGTAGCCGAGGTACGCGCCCCGAGCCGCGAGATCCGCGTGGAGCTGTGGATCAGGATTGCGATCCACGTGCGCCAGCACGACCGACGAAAGCGCCACGCCCTCACGCTCCAGAAGGTCGAGGACCTCATGGCCGGCGCTGCCGTGCTCGAGATGCACCATCACGGGAGCACCCGTCACGCAGTGTGCCGCCCCCACGGCGGAAGCAGCCCTCCGTTCGAAGGCGGATATCCGCCAGTAGCCCACGCCCATCTTGATCATGCCCGCGCGCACGGTGGTACGTCCGGCGGTTGCGATGGTGTCATCCCGCGGCAGGCCGAGGAGCACATCGTCCCGGAAGGCGGTGGCGAGCTCCTGCTCCGACGCGGCAAGGACCCAGTGGTCCCCGCCGTAGTGCTCTTCCTTGTGCACGCCGGTGGTGGCGACCACCCGCAGGGAGGTCGTGCGGCTGATCCGTGCGAGGGCTCCGGGGCGGCGCCCGAGGCCGATCGGCGTCGCGTCCACCATGGCGGTGAAGCCCGAATCGCGGAGGAGGACGGCCTCTTCGCCGCTCGCCGCCTCGTCGTCGAGCTCGTCGCCCGGGAGCAGCGGGGTGACCTGGAACAGGTGCTCGTGGTAGTTCGCCGGGCCGAGGTCGGCTGCGGCGATGTCGCCGAGGACCGTCCGTACGTTGCCCGAGAGCGCCGTGCGCGACCCGATCATGGCTGAGCGGATCTCACGGCGCCCAGGGCGTCCGTGAAGCGCCGAGCGCTCCGTTCCACGTCGTCCCAGGCCGCCTCGGCAAGTGCGCGAGCGGGGGTGAGTTCGCCGCCGGCCCCCACCGCGACCGCGCCGGCCGCAAACCAGTCAGCGAGATTCTGCGGATTCACGCCGCCGGTGGGCATGAACGCCAGATCCGGGAATGGTGCGCGCAGCGCCCGGAGGAACGCGGGCCCGCCCAACGAAGCGGGGAAGATCTTCACGACGTCCGCTCCAAGCTGCGCCGCCCGCATGACCTCGGTCGGCGTGAGCGCGCCGAGCATCACCGCGGCGCCCGTGGCGCGCATCGCCTCGGCGACCTCGGCGACCGATCCGGGCGAGACGAGGAACCGAGCCCCGGCCTCGGCGACCTCTGCCGCCTGCTCGGGCCGAGTGAGGGTGCCGGCGCCCAGGAGTACGTCTTGGCCGTGACGACGGTCGAGTTCCCGGATGACCGATGCCGGATCTGGCGTACTGTACGTGATCTCCAGAGCCCGAACCCCTCCGCGGATGAGCGCCTCGGCGCCCTCCACGGCGGCATCGGGACTGGGGGCACGCAGGACGGCGATCACGCCGTGCCTGCTCGCCTCGGCGACGACGGGATGGGTCATCGGGATTCCTTTCCAACCAACGACGGTTCTGCGCCATGATCCTCGAGGGCCGCGAGGAGGTTCTGGACCGCGTCAGCGGTTGCGCGACTCACGCTGGCCGCGGTGTAGCCCCCGATGTGCGGCGTCGCGACCACCCGGGGATGGCCGAGCAGTGGGGTCAATTCGGGTGGCTCGGTGTCGAAGGCGTCGACCGCATACGCTCCGAGACGGCCCGACTCCAGCGCGGATCGAATCATCTCGTCGTCGACGAGCGCCGCGCGTGCGGTGTTGATCAGCACGGCACCCGGCTCGACGAGGTTCAGCAGCTCATCGGTGACGAGTGGACGGCCGTCCGCCGGTGGCGGCGCGTGCAACGTGATCACGTCCGCCCCGCGGAAGGCGTCCTCCAACGTGGGCACCGCGAACGCCGAGTCCGGGGCGTACGGATCGAACCCCTGCACACGGGCCCCGATCGCCGAAAACAGCCGAGCGACGCGTCCACCAATGGCTCCGAGGCCGACCACGCCGACGGCGGTGTCGGCCAGCTCACGTCCCTGCCACCGCTCCCAGTGTCCGGCTTTCACGCTCGTGCTCGACCATGGGACGGCACGCACGCAGGTCAGCGCGAGGGTGAGCGCGAGTTCGGCGACACCCTGGGCGTTGGCTCCCGCGGCGCGGGCCACGGTGATGCCGAGCCGTTCCGCGGCCGGGAGGTCCACGTTGTCCGTGCCGGTGCCGTTCCTGCTGATCACGCGGAGATCGGGGGCCTGCTCCAGCACCGACCCGCTGATGGGCTCGACGCCGGCGAGCCATCCCACGGCGCCCGGAAGGAGAGCAGCGAGCTCGTGCTCCTCGGGCGCGACGCCCGGTGTGCAACTCACCAGTTGATACCCTGCGTTTCGGAGCGGGTCGAGCTCGGGCACATGCTCGAGCCCGGCCCGGGTCAGTGAGCGCGGGGTGACGAGGATGCTCCCCTTGACGTCAGACATGCGTGCGGCTCCCTTGCTCCTCACCCGGTCACTCGACGATCAGGATGTGTAGTAAGACTACTCTAAATGACCCCCGGATGCCGCATGTCAGCCCAGAAATGCGCCAAATCGGGGCAAACCCTTGCTTTCGTCGCGCGCGACAGGTAGTACTACTACAGACCGTTCGACCGCTGGACGGTCAATTCAAAGACGAATTGGAGTGGTTACCGTGCTCGTGGGCATCGACAGCTACAGCTTCCATCGCTACTTCGGCGAGATCTACCCTCAGCAGAAAGACCCCGGCACCCGCTGGGACATGAAGGACGACTTCGTCCCCTTCGCGGCGGGACTCGGCGTCGACGAGGTGGCCCTCGAGACACTGTTCTTCCCCGCCTTCGACGACGACTACTGCGCGGCGATCAAGGAGAGCCTCGACGAGAAGGGTCTCGGCCGCGTCATCGGCTGGGGGCACCCCGACGGGTTGCACCGCGGCCAGGACGAAGAGGCCCTCGAGGACCTCATCCGTCACATCCCGCGGGCGAAGGCCGTCGGTGCCAGCATCATGCGCATCGTGGCCTCGAGCATGCTCTACGTGGACGAGCCGCACGGCCCGCAGGTGAAGGCGTCCGCCGCGATGCTCAAGAAGGCCGTCAAGGTCGCTGAGGACGAGGGCGTCACCCTCGCGATCGAGAACCACATCGACTTCACGTCGTCCGAGATCATGGACATCCTCAACGAGGTCGGCTCCGACAGTCTCCGCGTGAACTTCGACACGGGGAACGCGCTGCGCCTCTACGAGGACCCGGTCGAGGCGGCACGTCGCCTCGCCCCGTACACCGTGGCCACCCACACCAAGGACATCACCACCCGGCGCGGCGGCTCGCCCTCCGAACGATTCCTCTTCTGGCCGAGCTGCCCGACTGGCCAGGGCCTGATCGACTTCCACGGCATCGCCCAGGAACTGGAGAATGTCGGCTTCGCGGGCTCGCTCGCGATCGAGATGGACCTCCTCGCATCGCCGTTCGACGAGCGGACCGAGGAGGAGAACGTGACGCAGGGCATCGAGTTCCTGAAGACGGTCGTCGCCGACCTGCCCAGCACGAAGTCGGCTCAGGCATGACGACCCCGGCACCAGCGGACGAGCGCCCGCAGCTCTCGATCGGCATGCTCGGCTACGGCTTCATGGGCAAGGCGCACAGTAATGCGCTCAAGACCCTGCCGTACATGTTCTGGCCGCGAGCGGCACGGCTCGACCTGCACACGATCGCCGGCCGCTCGGAGGGCAGCGTCGCGGAGGCGGCGACCCGATACGGATGGCGGAACTACGCCACGGACTGGCGCGAGGTCGTCGAGAACCCGGAGATCGACATCTTCGACAATGTCGGCCCGGACGCGGCGCACTTCGAGCCCACGCTCGCAGCCATCCGCGCCGGCAAGCATGTGGTGTGCGAGAAGCCGCTGTCGAACAGCCTCGCCGAGGCGGAACAGCTGGCCGCGGCGGCGGCCGAGGCCGGCGTGCAGAACATGACCTGCTTCAACTACCGATTCGTTCCGGCCGTCCGGCTGGCACGAGAGATGATCGCGAACGGCGAACTCGGCGAGATCTACTCCGCAGAATTCCGCTACGCGCAGGAGTGGCGCACCGATCCGGACAGCGAACTGCCCTCGCCGGTCGGTGCGCTCGATATCATCGGGTGCCACGCCATCGACCAGGCCCGCTATCTAGTCGGCGAGGTCGACACAGTCTCGGCGTACCTGACCAATCCCGTGACCAGCGAGGAGCGCGCCGAGCCGATCGACACGGTCGCCTCAGTGGTGCAGTTCGAGGGCGGTGCCGCCGGCTCGATCTCAGCGAGCCTCATCGCACCCGGCCGGCGCAACAGGCTCTCGTGGGAGATCAACGGGTCCCGGGGAAGCCTCGTATGGGACCTCGAGCAGCTGAACGTGCTCAAGGTCCACCGGCGCACCGGCGAAGCCAGCAGCGGATTCACCGAGGTGATCGTCTGCGAGAGCGACCATCCGTTCATGGACACCTGGTGGCCCAGCGGTCATATCTTGGGCTGGGAGCACTCGCACATCAACATGTGGGCGCACTTCATCGAGGCGGTGCTCGGCAACGGCGAGCTCGCGCCGCACGCGGCGACCTTCGCCGACGGCGTCGCCGCGGCACGTGTAGCCGACGCGATCACCTCCTCGGCCCGAACCGGCGAGCGGACGTCGGTTCGTCGCGGCTGAAGTGACATGACGAAGGGCGGGAGCAGATGCTCCCGCCCTTCGTTGTGCCGTGCTGCGACTCGTCGTGCCGTGCTGCGACGTTCAGCGGCGCACGCTCGCCCCGAAACGGAACGGGCGTACCTGGCGGGGGCCCAAGGTCACCAGGTGGGCCTGGTCGGGGCGGTTGAAGGCATTGGTCATGGCCTCGACCGGTTCGATCGCGAGCGACTGGCGCGCTCCTCGCTCGAGGTGGTCGGCCGTGTACACGTGAACGGAACCGCGCTCCTGCCACACCTCCAGCGTCACGCCGTCGGTGCGGTTCGCCAGTGTCGTCCGGTGCAGGCCCTCCGCGTCGGCGTCGAGATCGGTGTAGAAGGCGTCGATCTCCAGGTTGCCGACGGGTTTGCCGTCGCGAAAGTCCAGCGGCTCGCCGACCCGGATTTCGTGGAACGCGTCGTCGGAGTCGAGCGGGATCAGGTCGTCCGAGGTCACGACGCGGACGGCCGCCGGAACAGTGAGGACGAGGTCATCGACGGGGGCACCGAGCGTGAAGTACGGATGCCACCCGGTCGTGATCGGCACCGGAACCTCGCCGAAGTTGGTCGGCACGATGTCGATGTCGAGCGAATGCCGACGGATCACATAGACGACGTCCACGCCGACGGGGAACGGGTACCCGGGGGTGTCGCCGTCGGCCAGGTCATGATTGCGCAGGCGAAGCATGAAGGAATCATCGGTGGCGATGGATTCGACGAGGGCGTATGGCCGGTCGCGGAGGAGCCCGTGCAGGAGTGCGCGGGGGGAGCCGATGGCGGCGTCGCCGAGGTCGTACTCCGTGCCCCCGAAGGCGTACCGTCCTCCGCGGAGGCGGTTGGTGAACGGAGCCATGATCCCGCTCCGGACGCCCGCCTGGTCGTCGAGCTCCTGCAGGTTTCGATAGCCGTCGACGAACTCTCGGGGTCCGTCGCCGAGGTCGACCCGCCATGAGAGCAGGGTCGCTCCACGCAGGGCGATGGTGGCGGCCGTGCCGATGGCGTCGTCGGAGATCACCACGGCGCGGATTCCGTCGATCGTGGTGAGGCTCATGCGGAAACTCGTGGTGTCAGTCTTCATCTTTCATCCGTTTCATGCTTCGCGATCCGGGCTCTTCGCCGCGCATCAGTGCCAGCTCTTCCTTCATCGCCTGAATGCGGTGTGCGGCCGAGTTCCCGCGCCGGATCGAGACCCCGGTCGAAAGGACGTCGATCACGACCAGGCCGGCGAGACGGCTCACCGACGGCGTGTACAGGTCGGTGTCTTCAAAGGTGTTCACTTGGATCACGACGTCCGCAAGCGCTGAGAGCGGGCCGTGGCTTCCGACGATCGCAATGACCGTGGCACCACGCTTCTTCGCGAGATTCGCGACCCGGATCACGGTCTTGGTGAGGGCGGTGTTCGAGATGGCGACGACCACCGAAGATGGGGTGCACATGGACGCGGCGATGAACTGCTGGTGGTAGTCGGCCGGTGCCTGGCATGGGACGCCGAACAGGGGGAACTTCTGTTGAGCGTCCTGCGCGACGATCCCACTTGCCCCAGCGCCGACGAAGATCAGCTCTGAGGCGCTGGCCACGACGTCGATCGCTCGGGCCATGACCGCGGGATCCAGGCCGCGTCGCGCGCGATCGAGACTGCTGATCGTGCGGCTGAAGACCTTGTCCGTCAGATCGCTCAAGCTGTCGTCGGCGTCGATCGCCGAGAGCGTCAGCGGCATGCCGAGGGCGATGGTTTGGGCGAGCTCGAGTTTGAACGAGCGGAAGCCGGTGAATCCGATCGCGCTGCAGAACCGCATGACCGTGGGTTCACTGACTCCGGCCGCCTCGGCAAGGCCCGCCATATTGAAGCTCATCACCTGGACCGGATCACCGAGCACGAGGTCGGCGACCTTCTGCTCCGAAGCTCGGAGGAACTCGCGGCGTTTGGCGATGATCTCGAGAAGCGTCGCCCCCCCGGCGTCTTCATCCGCCATCTCTGCCCGCCTCACCGTGTTGATCGAGCCAGCTCAGACAACCGGGCGAACTCAGGTCCCCGCGTCGGGATGTTGAGGTCAAAGACTTCGCCGACCACCTGCGTCCAGCCGTGGAGGAAGTATATCCACCCGTCTTCGACGTGTCGCAAGCGCTTACCCAGCTGCGCGCGCGCCTGGTCGAGGAAGACGAGATCACCGCGATAGTTGAGCTCCCAGGCCAGCCCGTCCTCGGGAAATCGCGCGGCGTCCGTGAGCGGGGAACCGGGGGCGTCCTTGCCGAGGCCGGTGGCGTTGACCACCAATGATCCGCGAGGCACCGAGCCGACGACGGCGTCGTTGTGCTCCTGCGTCGGGGCGTGGATGTACGCGAATTCCGTGTCCGTATCGAGCGACTCGTGGAACTCCCGGATGTGGTCCAAACGGGCGACGGAGCGGTTGGTGATCACGATCCGGCTCGGACGGTCGGCACCGCGCTCGAGCTGGCTCAGGTACCACGAGATCGCGATAGTGCTGCCCCCGGCACCCAGGCATACCGCCTCACCTCCGGTTCGTGCCCAGTGGCCGTCCGGGACGAACGCGTCCAGCGCGAGACCGCTCGAGATGGGGTCCTTGGCATGGCATACCAGCCCCTGGTCCGACTTCGACAGGCAGCTCGTCTCGCCCATCATGCGCGAGAACTGATCGCGCACGTCGAAGAGGTCTTCCGCCGCGCGGTAGAGGTCGATCTTGTGGGTCGTGACGAGCGCACCTCGACTGAGCGGGTCCTGCGCGATGAACTCCACGGTCCGACGATAGACCTCGGGGTCGGCATGGATCGGGAGATCGATCCCTTGCAGGCGTGCGTCTTCGAGGCCCAGGGCTTCGGCCCACAACGGGAACACGCGTTGGATCGACGAACTTCCCGTCGTCACGCCGATGAAGTACAGGGTCGGCGCCTCAGCCGGTCGCAGCGTGTCGACGGTGAGCGCGGTGAATTCGGACGTGCTCATGGGGGTCAATCCTTCTCCGCGTAGCCGCGGTGATCCGGGTTGTCGCGGAGCGTCCACGAGGACGCTCCGGGTGCGTCGTCCACCACGACGAGCTTCTTCATTCCGCCTGCCCGTGCGATCACGTTGTAGTCCTGGCCGGCCTCGGTGGCGTAGCAGAAGAGTGTGGAGAACGGGGTATGGCCGACATTCACGCTGCGGTGGATCCAATGGCCGGGCACGTGCACGGCGACTCCTGGAACGATCTCGAGCGCCCGGGTCTGACCGTCGAGGGTCTCCATCAGCATCACGCCTCTCCCCGTCAGACCGTAGTAGAGCTCGGCGCATTCCGCCTGCTCGTGGACGTGCCCGCGAGTCATGGCGTACTCATCACCGAATCTGCCGGGCAGGACGGTGCTGATACCGACCGTGAGCGCGCCGTCGCCGCCCTCGATGACGCTGCTCTCGACGAAGTACGCGGGCTCGCCAGTGTCGTTCTCAAGCGCACGGTCGAACGCGGCGCTGTCGCGGTAGAGCCCGCTCAGATCCGCCAGATGCTTCTCGTAGCGGCCGTTCGAGCCGGACATCGCGCCGAGCTCGACGAGGAGTTTGAGGCGCGCTGGCTCAGCGTACCGTGGTGATTCCAGGGTCATCAGGGTCCTTTTGCAAATTCGAGGAGGGGAAGGCGCGTCAGAGCCGGTCGAACCAGGGCTCCATATGCCGGTAGGCATCCACGAACAGCTCGTGAGAAGCTGCGTAGCGCGGGTGCCGAGAAGCCTGCGGTGAGAAGGTGCCGGTCCGCTCGGAGAGCTGTTCGGCGATGGAGAAGTCATCGAAGAGTCCGACGCCAACACCGCCGACGATGGCGGCACCCAGCGCGGTCGCCTCGTCCACCAACGCGCGTCGCTGTACCGGAACGCCCCAGACGTCGCTGAGTACTTGGAGGAACTCGTCTGAGTTCGCCGCACCGCCGATCGCCTGCACGCCGTCGATCTGCGCTCCGTTTGAGGTGAACGCCAGGAGGCCGGTGTACAGGTTGAACGCGATGCCCTCGATGACAGCCCGCAGTAGGTGCGCATCGCCGTGATGGCGTGCGAGGCCCGCGAACACGGCGCGGGCGCGGGGGTTCCAGTACGGGGACCGCTCGCCCAGCAGGTGGGGGAGGAAGTAGAGACCGTCCTCAGATGCTTCGACGGCCGCCGCCGCAGCGAGCAGTTCGGCGTAGTTCTGCTTCTCCGGCTCGAGGACCTCGACGATCCATTGCAGCGAGGCGCCGCCCGCCTGCATGGTGGCGGTTGGGACGAATCGATCCGGAACCACATGGTTGAACGTCATCGACCGCATCTCGGGGTCATAGAGCGGAGAGTCGGACGCGTACGACACCCACGACGACGAACCGAGATAGGTGTATGCGCCCGAGTCGGGGCCGAGGATGCCGGTGCCGAGGGCGGCCATCGGGCCGTCGCCGCCGCCCATCACGACTGGCGTGCCCGCGAGGAGGCCAGTTTCTCTCGCCGCCGTAGGAGTGACCTCGCCGAGCACCGCCGTGGAGGGAATGATCTCCGCGAAGAGTGACGGGTTCACGTCGGCCGCTTCGAGCAGCTCTGCGGACCAGGCGCCCGACGATTGGTCGTAGGCATTCATGCCGCTGGCATCGGACGGGTCGGTGGCGATGCGCCCGGTGAGCCGGAACGCGACGTAGTCCTTGGCGCAGACCACGTGGCGCGCCCGTTCGTAGGCGGCAGGGTGGTTGTCCCGGACCCACATGACCTTCGGCAGTGAGTACGTGGCGTTCAGGCGGTGACCAGTGATGCGGTACGCACGCTCCATCCCCACGCGATCGACGAGCTGTTCCGTCTGGCGTGTGGAACGCGTGTCGGCCCAGATGATCGCGGGACGCACCGGGTCGCCCTCGCCGTCGAGCAGCACCGCTCCCATCATCTGGCCGGAAAACGACACGCCCGCGACGCGCTCGCGCGATCCCGGCACGGTGGCGATGAGCTGCTGAGTGGCCTCGCAGACGGCGCGCCACCATTCGTTGGGATCCTGCTCGGCCCGCCCCTGCGGGCCGAAGTCGGTGGCATAGGTGATCGTGGTGGCGGCGACGACGTTGCCGTCAGCGTCGACGAGAGTGGCCTTGTTCCCGGTCGTGCCGAGATCGTGCGCGATGATCATGGTCATCCCCTCACCGCAGCGAGGAGCCGCCGTCGATGAGCAGCTCTGTTCCGCAGCAGTAGGCGGCCTCGTCGCTGAGCAGGTACTCGACCGCGGCCGAGACCTCGTGAACGGTGGCGAACCGACCGACGACGGTCCCCTCGATCCAGTGCTCATGCATGTGCTTCTTGAGACTGTTGAGGGGCGTGTCCACGTACCCGGGCGAGACCGCATTGATCCGGACTCCGCGGCCACCCCACTCGACCGCGAGGGAGCGGGTCAGCGCGGTGACGCCGGCCTTCGAGGTGTTGTAGACGCTCTGCTTCTGAGGCTCGTTGACGAGGTGGTTCCCCGACATCGAGGCAACGTTGACGATGGCGCCGCCGCCGCGTGCGAGCAGCTCGCTGCCGAAGTACTTGCAGGTCATGAACACGCCCCGCAGGTTGACGCCCATGACCCGGTCGTAGGTCTCCATGGGCATGTCCTCGGCGGCCACATCATTCTCGACGATGCCGGCGGAGTTCACGAGGTCGATGGGGGTGTCATCCTCCGCGTACAGCTGCTCGACGACGGACTGTACCGACTGCTCATCGAGTACATCGATCTGGGTGAACCGACCGAACTGCTGTTCGGCGCTGGGCTTCAGATCGAGGGCGTGCACCGTGGCGCCCTGCGCCTCGAGTGAACGGCAGATTTCGGCGCCGATGCCGCCGGATGCTCCGACGACGGCCACACGGCGCCCCTGGAAACGACTCGTCACGATGTGCTCCTTTGGAATCGCGAAAGAATGTAGCCAAACTACAGTTCTGCTGCTCGCGGCGCAACCAAATTTGCCCTCGAAGGCGGGCCCACCCACGTCTTTGAATTCGGATCACGGCGCTCGGCTGGCCATGTTGCCACGTTCGAATGCATCGGACGCTCGCCGCCTGAAGGCGCCCGGCGATGCCACCCGGGCCGCTTCAGATCCGCGGAAACACGCCGAAGAGTGGCCAATATGCAGCTGGGAGACACGAGCTTGCGCGGCAGCGGGACGCTGGGGGAGGAGATGTTTCAGGCGGACGAATTTCAACCACACATGCCTCTTGCGCATCTCACGAAGCCCGGGCAAGATGTCAGCGGGATGTAGTAAACCTTCTCCATAAAGTTCCTTCCAGCTTCCCGCCAGTCCAGCCTCTGGAGCATCAATGTCGATTCCAGCCTCAGATACCCGCCGTGCGCGGGTGCAGGCCTTCACCAATCCCGTGTCTCTGATCAACCGCTTTGGCCTGCTGCTGGTGATCCTCGTCGGCGTCGCCGTGATGAGCCAGATCTCCCCGGTGTTCTTCACCTGGGTGAACTTCACCAACGTGCTCTACGTCTCAAGCCTCGTCGCCGTCGTTGCCATCGGGCAGATGTTCGTGCTCCTCGTCGGGGGTATCGATCTCTCGGTGGGTGCCGTGGTGGCGCTGTCCTCGGTCTTCGTCGTGGGCTTCTCGATGGATGCGGGGCTCCCGACGTGGCTCGCAGTGGTCATCAGCCTGGCCACGGGCACGGCGTTCGGTTTCATCAACGGCTTCATCACCACGAAGTTCCAGATCTCCGCGCTCGTCGTGACGCTCGGCACGATGAGCATCGCTCGCGGCATCGCCTACATCTACACCGGCGGCAGCAACCTTGCGCCGATCCCGCCGGAGCTGGCCGCAGTCGGCAACGCCTCCATCGGCAGCTTCCCTGTGGTCATCCTCTTCGCCCTCGCGATCGCCGTGCTGGCGCACATCACGCTGAGTAACACGCGATTCGGTCGCTCGGTCTACGCCGTCGGCGGCAATAAGGTCGCGGCCCGGTTCTCCGGGATCAGAAGCGACCGCATCCAGATTTTCGCGTTCATGGTCTCGGGTTTTCTCGCGTCGATCGGCGGCCTCATGATCACCGTGCGACTCGGCGCGGGATCCGCGTCCTCGGCGACGGGGCTCGAACTCACCGTGATCGCGGCCGTGGTCATCGGTGGCACGAGCCTCTTCGGTGGCGAGGGCAGGGTGTCGGGCACCTTGCTCGGCGTGCTCCTGCTCGGACTCGTGCAGAACTCGATCAATCTGCTCGCCGTGCCGGCGAACTTCGACCTGGTGGTGAGCGGCATCGTGATCATCCTGGCCGCCGGCGTGGATGTCTACCGCCGACTCAAGCTCGAGCCCGCGCTGGCGCGTCGGGCGCTCGAGAAGTCGAAGCGCGCGGAAGCCGCGCGTGACCTCGAGCTCGCCAGCGCCGTCGATGAATCCTCCCGTCACTCAGACGAGGAAACGGCACCGACCTCGGTCGGCTCGCCACGCAACACCCAGCAACCCTGACACGCCAGCAACCCTGACACCGGGGTACCCGCACCTCACGATCAGCAAAGGAGCAATCGTCAATGATTCACAGCAACGGAAGCGGCCGCACGCGCCGCAGTCTGTCCCGACGCACGGCGCGTCTGGCAACCGCGTTCGCCATCTCCGCCGGCCTCGTTCTGAGCGCCGCCGCCTGTTCGAGCGATGCCGCCGGTGGCGACTCCGCGGACGCCGGAGCGAGCGACGGCAGCGGTATCGAGGGCAAGCGCATCAGTTACATCAGCTTCGGGCAGCAGTACGAGTTCATCGTCGGTCTGACCACGACGCTCGAGGACCGACTGGAGGAAGCCGGAGCCGAGGTCACGACGCTCGACGGCAAGTCCGACCCCAACCTCCAGACCACCCAGGTGCAGGACGCGCTGGCTCAGCAGCCTGACGCCCTCATCATCGACCCCGTTGACCCGTCCCTGATGACCGCCGCGATTCAGCGCGCGAACCAGCAGGGCGTCCCGGTCTTCATCGTCGAGTCCCTGCCCGAAGGCGTCGAGTACACCAGCTTCGTCGGGTACGACAACGTGGCGGCCGGAGCACTCGGTGCCGAGACCCTCGCCGAGGCGATCGGCGACGAGGGCACCGTCATCCAGCTGCAGGGCGGAGAGGCCTCGAAGCAGGCGCGTGAGCGGAAGGAGGGGTTCGACACCGAGATGAAGAACCACCCCAACATCACCGTTCGTGACCTGAAGACCGAGTGGACGGCGGAGAACGCGAACAGCATGACGCTGGACGCTTTCACGGCCGACCCGAACATCGTGGGCATCTGGTCGCACAACGACGAGATGATCCGCGGTTCGGTCGAGGCGCTGCGTCAGCTGGGCAAGACCGCCCCCGCGGGCGAGGACGGCCACATCGTCATCGTCGGGCACGACGGCACCCCGCTCGCGCTGCAGCGCATCCGCGACGGTGTCCAGGACGCCACGGTGGTCTACGACGCCATCGAGATGGGCAACATCACGGCGGACAACCTCATCGCCTTCTTCGCCGGTGAGGACTTCGAGAAGGACACCATCATCGTGCCCTTCATCGCCAACAGCGCGAACGTGGACGACAAGTCCCTCTGGGGCAACCTTCCCTCGCTGAACTAGCGGCGCCCAGGCGGGATACCCGCCGAAATCACACCAGGGCTCTCAGCCCCGATCGAGGAGGAAAGAAATGGCAGAGTACGCCAAGAAGACCGTCTGGCACTACAACGAGATCGAGGAGGACGAAGAGACCGCCCGTCTGATGCCGGGCTTCGAAATCCAGTACATCATCACGGACGAGACCACTGAGGACAACGACAAGACCGTCTTCGGACACTGCGTCTTCCCGCCGAAGTCGCAGCACTTCCCGCACCGTCACCTTGCGGCCGCGGAGGTTGTCTACGTCATCAGCGGACGAGTGGTCAACGGGAATGTCGCAGAGGACGGCACCATCACGGAGTACGAGTGCGGGCCGGGGCAAGCGACCTTCGTGCCGCAGCGACAGGTGCACTGGACGCGCAACCCGTACGACGAGCCGGCCGAGTTCGTGTTCGCGTACTACGGCGCACCGAGCCTCGAGAAGAGTGCGTACGTCGACCTCACCGACGTCGTGCCGATCGAGAACGTCGAGGTCTCGGGCAAGCTCGTCCACGACGAGAAGGTCGACCTCTCGGTCGCCCACTACAAGTGATCGGGCGCAGGGGCGCCGGCCCGCGCCGGCGCCCCTGCTCCGACCTCTGCCAACCACCGACACTGCTCAAGGAAGAGAAGAAGAATGCGCATCATCCAGGTCGGCCTCGGTTTCTGGGGCGCCGATTGGGCCAACGTGGTGGCCACCAACGGACGGACGGAGCTCGCCGCCCTCGTCGATATCAGCGAGTCGTCGCTGAAGACGGTCGGGGATAAGGTCGGGCTCCCCGAGAACCGCCGCTTCACCCGGTTCTCCGATGCGATCGAACAGGTCGAGGCCGATGTCGCCCTCGTGGTGGTTCCGCCACACGTCCACGAGGCCGTGGCGCGGGAGGCGCTCGAAGCCGGCCTGCACGTGATGGTCGAGAAGCCGTTCACGACCACCATCGCCGCCTCTGAGCGTCTGATCGCGGCCGCGCGCGAGCACGACCGCAAGATCATGGTGACGCAGAGCTTCCGCTTCCGCCGAGGTCCGCAGACCGTGAAGCGGCTCATCCAGGAGGGTGCGGTCGGCACGATCGAGGCGGTCTACGGGCGGTTCTTCAAGGACCCGGCATTCACCGGCTTCCGACTCGAGATGGATGAGCCGCTCATCGTGGACATGTCCATCCACCACTTCGACTACATCCGCGGCATCTTCGGACTCGAACCCACCGTGGTCCGGGCACGCAGCTTCAACCCGTCGTGGTCGCGATTCGCGGGCAACGCGAGCGCCAACGTGCAGTTCACGACCGCTGACGGCGCCGAGATCTCGTACGTCGGCTCGTGGCACGCCCGCCGTCCGCACACCTCGTGGGACGGCGCCTGGGAGATTCACGGAACGCATGCGTCGATCGCGTGGGATTACAACCGCGTCATCCTGTACCCGCACGACAACGTGATCGGTGAGACCGTCTTCCGCACCGGCGCCTTGGAGCGTGCGGACGACGCCCTGGAGATCCCGCTCGATGCACTGCAGTACGAGGAGCGGCTCGGCACCATCGACGAGTTCATCTCCGCGATCTCGGAGAACCGCGATCCCCAGACGCACGGCGGTGACAACATCCGCTCGCTCGGTCTCGTCCTGGCGGCGGTGGAGTCCACCAAGCAGGACGGCGCGCCGATCGATTTCGAGCAGTTCCTGCGCGACGAGGCGCGCAAGGACGACTAACGGCCACGACCAGAGATCAGAGCCATGACCACCCAGAATTCCGACGGCACGCTCCAGCCCATGCTGGAGGTGACCGGGGTCAGCAAATCGTTCCCCGGCGTGCGCGCTCTCGACGACGTCCGACTCACGGTGTACCCCGGCGAGGTGAACGCGCTGTGTGGTGAGAACGGGGCCGGCAAGTCCACCCTGATCAGCATCCTCTCGGGCGTGCAGGCACCGGACACCGGCACCGTGATCGTCAACGGCGCGCCGCTGGCACCCACGCCGACCGGCGCGCTGGAAGCGGGCATCGCGACGATCTACCAGAAGCGCCAGTTCGTCCCGGCGATGACCGTCGCCGAGAACGTCATGCTCGGAAACTGGCCGACGTCGGGCGGCTTCATCAGCCGGCGGAAGATGCGGAAGAAGGCGCTCGATGCGCTCCGAGAGGTGGCGCCCCACCTCGACCCGGAGAAGCTGGGCAGGGAGCTGTCGCCCGCGGAGGCGCAGGAGATCGACATCGCTCGAGCGCTGTCCCGCGACTCACGGATCCTCATCATGGATGAACCGACGACCGCGTTGTCCCCGCCCGAGATCAAGCGACTCCTGGCGCTGGTTCACCGCCTCAAGGAGAGCGGCATGGGCATCATCTTCGTGTCGCACTGGCTCGACGAAGTCCTCGAGATCGCCGACCGAGTCACGGTGCTCCGGGACGGGAAGTACGTCGGCGAGGCGCCGGCCGCCGAACTCGATGCCCAGGGGATCATCAAGATGATGGTCGGCCGTGAGGTGAAAGACCCGCCCATCCCGCATCGCACGATCGGCGACACGGTGCTGGAGGTGCGCGGCTTGACCCGCACGGGCATGTTCTCCGATATCTCCTTCGATGTGCGGGCGGGCGAGATTGTGAGCTTCGCCGGGATCGCCGGTGCCGGACGCACGGAGGTCGTGCAGGCGATCTTCGGTGCCGACAAGTACGACAGCGGCACCGTCCGGGTGAGCGGGGTGACCCTCCGGCCCGGCCACGTGACGAGCGCCGTCGACGCCGGTATCGGCCTCATCCCCGAGGAACGGCATCTGCAGGGCCTGGTCGAGCAGCTGACGGTCCGGGACAACATGACGCTCGCCGCGCTTCGTGATGTCTCGCCCGGGGGGTGGCTCCGGCGGTCCAAGGAAGACGCGATCGACCGTCGCTACACCAAGGAACTCGCAGTCAAGGCCGCCTCCTCGGCCGTGCGGATCTCGACGCTTTCAGGCGGCAACCAGCAGAAGGTCCTGATCGCTCGCTGGCTCGCCCGCAATCCCAAGGTCCTGATCCTCGACGAGCCGACGAAGGGCGTCGATGTCGGGGCAAAGGCCGAGATCCACTCGCTCATCGCCCGGCTGGCCGAGCAGGGGGTGGCGGTGCTCCTCGTGACCTCCGAACTCCCCGAGGTGCTCCTGCTCAGTGATCGCGTCCTCGTCATGCGGCAGGGCCGGCTCGTCGCCGAGGTCCCAAAGAACGAACTAACCCAGGAAGCCGTGATGGCTCCCGCGACCGGGGAGTCGGTGCCGACGCCCCTGGAGGTGACCGCACCATGACCGCCAAGCTGCTCCCCGTGTATCTCGAGGACATCCCGTCGGAAACGTTTCACCGGCAGCTGAGCGCGCTCACCGTCCTCTCCGAAGGTCTGGTGGAATGGCTCGAGCCGTGCCGCATCGACGTCGCGGCGGGGGTCGCCGCCGACGCCGTCATCGTCCCGGACATGAGCGGGCTTGCGTACCGGTCGTTGTCGTCGTTTCAGGCGCTGAACATCCCGATCCTCGTCGTGACGTCCGAGTTCGGAACGGTGTCCATGTGGGATTGGGAGATCCGGGACTACCTCCGGCGTCGTGGCGTGGAGACGGTCGCCCCGACGAATCTCCAGGAGTTCCATGACATCTGCCGAGCGCTCGGCGTCAAGCGTCGTCTCCGCACGGGCAAGATGCTCGCGTACCAGGACAACCTCGGTGCGGGAAAGCAGCCGGACATCTTCAAACGCTTCTACTGGTGGGAAGACGAGTGCGTCAACGACCTCGAGCGCACGTTCGGCGTCGAGATCGAACACCGGAGCTACAAGGGCCTGGTCGCACGCGGCGATGCCATCCCGGAGTCCCGTGTGCTCGACGAACTGGAGCGGATCTCCGGGGACGTCCCCATGGACAACCGGCTGGCGCGGAGCGCCCGGATGGACGCCCTGCGATTGAAGCTGGCCTTGGACGACGAGCTCGATGAGACCCCGGGGGTCTTCGCGGCCGGGATCAACTGTCTGAACGAGTCGGCGAGTGCCCGGACCACGCCGTGCCTCGCCTGGAATCTGTTGTTCGAGGAACGCGGACTGATCTGGGGCTGCGAGGCGGATTTGACCTCGATGATCACCCAGTTCATCACCTGGGAGACGCTGCGCACGCCGGCGATCATGACGAACCTCTACCCGTTCCTCATGGGCGACGCGGCCTTGAAGCACGAGAAGATTCCGTACTTCCCGCCCGTCGAGAACCCGGAGAACCATATTCTCACGGCACATTGCGGCTTCCTCGGACAGATGCCGCAGTCGTGGGCCACGGAGTGGACGCTTCGCCCACGCGTGCTCGAGATCGTCGACCCGAACGCCGTGGTCATCGACGCGCGGCTGCCGCTCGGCGACCTCACTATCGTCAAGATCACGAGCACCATGGACTCGCTCGTCGTCACCCCAGCGGAGCTCACCAACTACGAGCAGTATCAGAACTCGGACTGCCTGAACGGTGCGGTCCTACGCGTCGAGGACGGCTACCGGTTCGAGGAGAACTTGGCCTCGCATCACGCGGTACTCGGCGTCGGGGACCTCGTGCGTCGGCTCGAAGTCACCGCGCCCGTCCTGGACCTCTCGATCACCCGCATCTGAGCTCCGGTCAGCGACACAGACGACAGAGGAAGGAACGATCCATATGAAGGCCATCGTCTACGACAGACCCGGACACTACGAGCTCGCGGAGGTTCCGACCCCCGAACCGGGTTCCGGCGAGGTGCTGTTGAAGGTGCTCGTGGCGGGTGTCTGCGGCACCGACCTGCACATCCACGACGGTGAGTTCGGGCCGACCTATCCGCTGACCCCCGGACACGAGGTCGTGGGCGAGGTCGTCGCCCTCGGGCGGGATGTCGTCGGGGTGGCCATCGGTGACCGAGTGGCGTTCGACAACACCGCATCGTGCGGACGTTGCACCGAATGCCGCCGGGCGCGCCCAGCCTTCTGTCTGCACCTCATCGCTCAAGGCGTGAACGCTCCGGGGGGCTTCGCCGAGTACGTGGTCACCTCGGCGGATCGCTGCTTCGTGGTGAATGATCTGGCCCCCGAGGTTGCGGTGTTTGCCGAACCCACGGCGTGCGTCGTGCACGGATTGGACATGCTGAACCTGCAGAGCGGATCGGATGTGCTCCTCGTGGGGGCCGGTCCGACCGGCCTCCTGCTGACCCAGCTGCTCGCGGTGTCCGGAGCGAACTCGCTCACGGTCGCCGCACCGACCGCCGCCAAACTCGAGTTCGCGGCACGCGGCGGCGCGGACCGCACCATCAAGATCGAGCGTGGCGCTGACCTCTCCGCCGAGCTGATGGAGGTCTCCGGTGGAAGCGGGTTCGACGTGGTGATCGACGCCACCGGCGCGATCCCGGTGCTCGAGCACGCGATTCCGCTCACCCGCACGGGCGGCACGATCTTCGTATACGGCATGGCAGCCGAGAGCGCTCAGTTGCCGATCTCGCCCTACGAGGTCTTCCGGCGAGAGCTGACGATCAAGGGATCGTTCGCCCAGCAGTTCGCCTTCGACCGTTCGCTGAAGGCGCTGCGCGCTGGGCGGATCGACACCGAGGGCATGATCACCCACCGGTTCGGCCTCGATGAGTACGCCGATGCGCTCGCCGCTGTGGCGGACAGTACGTGTATCAAGGCGGTCATGACTCCCAACGGACAGACGTGGTGAGATGACTCGTTACCGCCTTGGAGTGAGTTCCTTCCTCCTCGCATCTCCCTTTTCGGACGCGGACATGGACCAGTTCGAGTACGCCAAGGAGGTGGGATTCGACGTCTTCGAGGTCTGCATCGAGGATCCCGCGCTCATCAGCGCGGAGGCGTTGATCGAGGCGTCCGAGCGGACCGGCCTCGCGGTCTCCGTCTGCGGCGCGTTCGGGCCCGAGCGCGACGTCTCGCATGACGACGCCGCCGCGCGGCGACCGGGTGTCGAGTACTTGAAGACGTGTGTGGACATCGCTCGTGCCGTCGGCTCGCCGCACGTCGCGGGTCCCATGTATTCCGCGACGGGGAAGACGAGGCTGCTCGCGCCCGAGGAGCGTCGTCAGCAGCGGGGATGGGCGGCGGAAAGCCTCCGAGAGGTCGCCGATTACGCAGGGGAGCGCGGCGTCGTCCTGGCGATGGAGCCGCTGAACCGCTTCGAGACGGACCTGGTCAATACGGTCGACCAAGGTCTCGAACTCATCGATCTGATCGATCGCGACAACGTCGGGCTCATGCTCGACACCTTCCATATGAACATCGAGGAGAAGCACCTCGGCGACGCGATTCGCCGTGCGGGCGACCGGGTGATCCATTTCCAGGTGTCCGAGAACGACCGAGGGACGCCCGGTACCGGGCACGTCGACTGGTCGGGTACGTGGACGGCGCTCGACGAGATCGGGTATGAGGGGTCGATCGTCATCGAGTCGTTCCTGCCGACCGTGAAGCAGATCGCCAAGGCCGTCTCGCTGTGGCGTCCGTGGGCGCCTTCTGCGGACTCTCTCGTCCGTGATGGGCTGCGCTTCCTGCGCTCCGAGCTCTCCTGAGCGCGCGACGCTCGCGTCATCGCACAGGGCTCGCCTGATCGCCCCCGACCGCTGACCTACAGCTCGGTCTCGGCCGGCTCGGCCGCCAGGAGCTCGTACACGCCCTGCAGGATCTCGTCGGGCCGGAAGGGGTACTTCTCGATCTCGCGCTGGTCGCTGATCCCCGAGAGCACCAGCACGGTGTGCAGCCCCGCCTCGATGCCGGCGACGATGTCGGTGTCCATGCGGTCGCCGATCATCGCGGTGTTCTCGGAGTGCGCGCCGATCGTGTTCAGCGCCGACCGGAACATCATCGGGTTCGGCTTGCCGACGACGTAGGGCTCCTTGCCGGTCGCCTTCGTGATGAGCGCCGCGATCGCGCCCGTCGCGGGCAACGGCCCCTCGGCGCTCGGGCCAGTCGCATCGGGGTTGGTCACGATGAAGCGCGCGCCGCGCCCGATCAGACGGATGGCCTTCGTGATCGCCTCGAACGAATAGTTCCGGGTCTCGCCCACGACCACGAAGTCGGGGTCTGTCTCGGTCATCACGAAGCCGGCCTCGTGCAATGCGGTGAGGATGCCGGCCTCGCCGATGACGAACGCGGAACCGCCGGGGACCTGCTGCTTCAGGAAATCGGCGGTCGCGAGGGCTGAGGTCCAGATGCGCTCCTCCGGCACGTGCAGACCCGAGGCGCGCAGGCGCGCCGAGAGGTCGCGTGCCGTGAAGATCGAGTTGTTCGTGAGGACGAGATAGGGCGTGCCGGCGTCTTCCCACTGCTGCAGCAGCTCGGCGGCACCCGGAAGGGCGTGGTTCTCGTGGACGAGCACCCCGTCCATGTCTGTCAGCCAGGCCTCGACCTCTTCACGTCGTCCCATGCGTCAAGCGTAGAGGTCGACCGCGACGCGCGAGGAGCGGGTTCATGCGCGCGAGGTGTATTCGAACGCCGCGCGACATAGTGATATTCTGGTGCGCACGTCATGACGTCAGGGGGTCGCGGGCGATGAAGACGCGGTTTGGGCGCGGCTCGGTACTGGTGGGCGGAGTGCTCAGTCTGGCGGTCGTGCTGTCGGGTCTCTCGCCGGCCGCAGCCGCACCCGAACCCGCGGCCGGCGAGACCGCGGCGGTCGGTGGGTTCGGCATCGGCGACCAGCTCGAGGCGTTGATCGACGACCGCGACGGATCGGTTCGCCTCTCGGCGCCGCTCGCCGGGCTCGGGCTCGCGTGGGACTCGCGCGCGGTGACGGCCGGCGACCTGACGGGCCTCGGGCCCGGATGGGGACTCGGGCTCACGCGGATCGGTGTGCGGGGCGCGCACACCGTGTATCCGCCGACGGGCGGCGCGTACACCGTTGACGCGACGCAGGCGTCCGGTCTGGCGGGGTACGGAGTCCACGACCTGCGCTTCGAGGCCGAGGCCGGGATCTTGGAGGCACGCGCCGATGGCGCCGCCGGCGAGATCGGGTACGCGTACGTGCTGGCCGAGCTCGGGGGCACGGTGACGTACTTCGATGCCGGCGGGCGGCCGGTCGCCCGGGTGACGGCACGTGGGCCGCGTGCCGACTGGCGGTGGGAGGAAGCCGGCACCGCCGGGCGGTTGCGCAGCGCGGTGAGCGCAGACGGTGTCGTGACCGAGCTCGATTGGGCGAGCGACCCCGGTGCCGTGCTCGTGCGATCGGGCGCGAACCTGCCGGCGGAACCGGGCGTCAGCCGGGCCTGGCGGCTTGACCTGAACGGTGGCCGGGTGGTTCGGATCGAGGATCCCGAGGGCGGGCGTTTCGACATCGAGTACGTGGATGAGCTGATCGGTCGCACCCGGGCGCCGTCGGGTGCGGTCACCGAGCTGCAGTGGCAGGCGCTCGACGACCGGGTCCCGCGCATCGCGACCGTCCGTGTCACCGACCGCGACGGGGCGGAACTCAGCGTGCGGCGGTGGCGGCCGCTCGGTGCCGAGCTGTCGTCGGGGTGGCCGGCGTACGGCGGTGAGTCGCAGCTCTTCTTGTCGCGCGACGACGGGTTCCGATACATCACCGAGCTCTCCGACGGGGCGACCCTCGTGCGGTCGACGTACCGCAGTCTGCACGTCCTGGAGTCGCGCGAGCTCGTCGTCACGGGTCCGTCGGGCGAACAGGTGGTGCGCGAGGAGCGCTTCGGGTACCCGGGTGCCGACGGGTCGGAGTTGCCCGATCCGCGCGCGCTGCCGGGCAACTGGTCGCGCCCGGTCGAGGCCGCCGTGACCTACCGCGATCGGCAGGGTGCCGCCCGCGTCGCCCGCACGCAGCAGGTGGTCGACGACCTCGGACGGCCTGTGCGCGCGGTCGGCGTCGACGGCACCGTCATCGAGACCGAGTACGCGCCGGGGCATCCGGGTGATCTCCGCCCTCCCGTTGGGCTTGCCGTCCGCGAGCGGGTGACGGCGCCCGACGGCGCCGTCGAGGAGACCAGGCACACGCTCGACGATTCCGGCAGCGCCGTCATCGCGACCGAGACCCTCGCCGGCGACGATGTCGGCTCGCTGACGATCACCTCGCGCATCGAGTTCACGGTCGAGCCCGACGGGTTCGTGTCCGAGCAGCGCGACTTCCCCGACGGCGACCCGTCGCAGGCCCCCGTCACCACACGCTGGCAGGCGTCGGTCGATCTCGTTCGCGGCGAGCGCACGGTGACCGAGACGGCCGCGGCGGGCACCACCGTCGAGACGGTCTCGTCGACGACCACCTCCCTGGTGCACGGCGGGGTCCTCGCCGAGGTCGACGCCGTCGGCAACCGCAGCAGCGCGGCCTACGACGCGCTCGGTCGCGTGGTCCGCGCGACCGACGCCGCCGGCCGCACGACGAGCACGGCGTACGATCGCGAGACCGCCGACGGCCGCAACGCGATCGTCACCACCGCGCCCGACGGCGTCACCCGCACCGACCATCTCGACGTCCTCGGGCGGGTCGAGCGCGTCACCGATGACCTCGCGCAGGGCGTGCCGACGCCGGGGCACGAGCGACTCGTCGAGCGCCGTCAGTACCCCGACCCGTCGACCGTCGTCGTCACCGACGCCTGGGGTGGGGTCAGCACGGCCCGCCAGGACGTCTTCGGGCGCGAGGTCGAGCTCATCTCGGCGGGCGGGTCGATCACGAGGACCGAGTACGACGAGGTCGCGAACACGGTGACGCGGTGGGTCACGGCCGAAGCGGGGACAGCCCCGGAGATGGTGAGCGTCGAGCGGCTGGATGCCTCGGGCCGCGCCGTCGAGTCGACGGGCGAGCGCGCCGACGGCGTCGCCGTGCCGACCGTGACCACCGCGTACGACGGGTTCGGGCGCGTGCGCGAGACCGACGACGGCACGCTCGGCACACGCGTCGAGTACGACGCCCGGGGCCTTCCGACGCGCACCCGTGCAGGCGGCGACGGGGCGGCCGAGACGGTGACCGAGCGGCGGTTCGACGGGTTCGGGGCGAGCCTCGAGAAGACGCTGTCGGCCGGCGCCGACACGGCGTCGGCGGGCACGCGGGAGCTCGACGAGCTCGGCCGCGTGCGCCGCGAGGTCGATGCCACGGGCCGTGAGCGTCGGTTCGAGTACACCCCCGATGGCTTGCCGACGCGGGTCGAGGCCGGCTCGGGGCAGGTCGTCGAGCGCGAGTACGACCCCGTGACAAGGGAACTCATCGGCTCCGTCACCACCTCGCCG
>Ga0182737_1001080_pt1 | contig 29316 bp, 31 predicted proteins | sample eDN5th30CBELigOP_FD_128878 | JGI IMG/M metagenome (GOLD analysis project Ga0182737, IMG submission 128878) | Enriched Organic Plus compost microbial communities from Emeryville, California, USA - eDNA 5th pass 30_C BE-Lig OP (version 2) (version 2) ... | reverse complement strand
TCGACCTGGCGCAGCTTCGCGACGATCTCTTCGGGCTTATGCTTCTTCTGGGGCATTCAAACGTCCTCTCCAACGGCTCAATAACCTACTTCAGGGAGGACCACTTTTCAGGGGGCAGACCACGCGCCGTCGCCGCTCTTGACGGAGCCGTGAAGAAATCCGGGGTCGACAGTCGCCTCCTGCATCTCGTCAAACTGCGTGCCTCGCAGCTCAACGGATGCGCGTATTGCGTCGATCTTCATGTGAAGGAAGCGCTGGCTGACGGACTGGACCCGCAAATGCTGCATCTCGTGTCTGTCTGGCGTGAATCCCCGTTCTTTGACCGCAAGGATCGTGCCGCATTGGAATGGACCGAGAGTGTCACGTTAGCTGCTCAAACTCGCATTCCCGACGCTGCATTCGAAACGGCTCGTGCAGTTTTCTCGGAAACGGAGATCGCACAACTCACCATCGCTATCGGTACGATCAACATCTGGAACAGGATCGCCGTGAGTTCGCGTCTGCAACACCCCCTGCCGAAGGCAGGTGCGCCTCGGGGCACGGTTCTCGACACCCCCCAACCGCCAAAAAGGTCATGACTGACACAACGTATTTGTAAGAATCTCCTTGGCGCTAAGATGATGCCGTTGCGACGGGGCGCGCTTCAGCTATATCCCTGTAAGCCTAATCCGCAGCGAGGCTATCGCGCACGCTGGCCAGTATCTCGTCAGAAAGCTGGGGGTCGTCTACCGCGCGGGCCAAGATCAAGGCGCCAACGGCTGCCGACAACAGACGGATCGCGTTCTGGCGCGCTGTGTCCTTCTCTCTCCACCTGAAACGCTTTGCCGTACCGGCAATCATCCGCTTCACCTGCTCGGTGAAAGGAGTGCGTGCGGCCGGATTGCGGGCGATCTCAGGTCCAAGGGCCGCGATGGTGCAGCCTGAACCAGGACAATCGCGATGCTCGGCGCTCAAGTAGCTGTCGAGAAATGCCTGCTTGGGATCGGTTGCGTCGGCAGCCGTCGCGTAGATGCGATCATTCGATTGCGCGAAGGCGCGGATCACTGCCTCGGCGGTGAGAGCGTCCTTGGAATCGAAATGCGCATAGAAGGCACCATGAGTCAGCCCGGCCGCCTTCATGATCTCAGCGACGCCGGCCCCGCCGAAGCCACGCTCACGGAACAGTCTCGCGGCCTCGGTCAGAATCTTGTCGTGCTTCTCGGCGGTTTCGCTGGCGGGATAACGCATGCGTCTGGCTTTCCTGTAATCTCGACTGCGCGTGTTCGCCGCGCCTCTTGACATTAAATATGATGGGTATCATGTATCTGCAAGCATGATGATTATCATACTTAAAGCGATGCCGACAACGCGGCCGCAACCATCCCTGTCAGTCGTGCAGGGTGCCGCTTGCCGACGCCGCTCCGACGCCCGAACCGAGAGGACCCAAACGATGAAGATTGCAGGAGCCATTGCGCTCGTCACAGGCGCCAACCGGGGCCTCGGCCTCGCCTTCGCCCGCGCCTTGTTGGAGGCCGGCGCCGCCAAGGTCTATGCCGCGGCGCGCAACCCGGCCACCGTCACCCTTCCAGGCGTTGTGCCACTGAAACTCGACGTCACACGGGACGAGGACGTGGCCGCCGCCGCCCGCGATGCGGCCGACGTGACGTTGCTGGTCAACAATGCCGGCATCGCCACGCTCGGCGGATTTTTGGGGGACAGCGCGGTCGAAGCCGCGCGCGACCAGTTCGAGGTGAATTTTTTCGGGCCGTTGCGCCTGGCGCGCGCATTCGCCCCGGTGCTGGCGAAGAACGGAGGCGGCGGGTTGATCAACGTGCTTTCTGTGGCAAGCTGGATGAACAGCCCGATGCTAGCTACCTATGGCGCGTCCAAATCGGCGGCATGGGCATTGACCAACGGCCTGCGCATCGAACTCGAAGCGCAAGGCACCCAGGTTCTCGGCCTGCATGCCGGCTTTATCGACACCGATCTCGCACGCGGTGTCGAGGCGCCTAAGAGTGCGCCGGAAACGGTCGTCAAGATTACCCTGGAAGCGCTTGAGCGCGGCGAAAAGCAGGTCCTCGCCGACGAAATCAGCCGGCAGGTGCATGGCGGGCTGTCGGCCGATCACCCGGTCTATCTCGGAAACCCCGGTGCGCAGAGATCGGATGCCAGTCCGGCCGTCCGCTAGGCATTTTGGTAGAGCGGGATGCACGATTCGAGCGCATCCCGTTTCCAGCATTGCATCTCGCCTCATCCAGCCGGGTAGGATCTTCTGGACAGGAGCGGCAACGACACCAGCAATCCCAGGAGACCGGCGCCGCACTGGACGACGCCGAGGGATAACAGAGGAGACAGCGGCAGCGCTGTGACTATATACGAACCCAACGCCGCACCGGACATCTGGAGGAAGCCGAGCAAGGCCGATGCGGCGCCCGCGACAGCTCCGAACGGCGCCATCGCCTGGGCCGTTCCAAGCGGGGTCGCGATGCCCATACCGAACAGGAACAGAATCACCTCAGCCACGTAGATGATGAGGCCGTTGTCGTCGGCAGCAACGCTGCCCGCCGCTCCCAACATGCCGCCGACCGCAATGAGTCCGAGACCGATCCGGATCGCGTGTGCCGGGCTGATACGCCCGGCCAGACGCGCTGCGACACCTCCTGCCAGGAACACTACGAACACGGTCGTCGCGAAGAACAGGCCGAGTTGTAGCGCCGTGAAGCCGAACTCGCCCATCAGGATGGCTGGCGATGCGGTGAACTGGCCGAACAATCCGCCCGTCGCCAGTCCGACGCACATCGCGGGCGACAGGAATCGCAGATCACTGGCAAGGGTCAGATAGGCGCCGACGATTCGTCTTGCGGCAAGCCCGGCGCGGCGTTCGGCGGTGTGGGTTTCCCCCACGATGCACATGTAGAGGAGGCAGGCTGCAAGCGCGGCCGCAGCTACGATGAGGAAACTCCACCGCCAGCCGAGCGATTGCTCGATCAAGCCGCCCAGAAGCGGCGAGAAGCCCGGCGCCGCCGCCATGGCGACCATCATGAAGGTTAGGGCGCCCGCCAGCTTCGGCCCCTCGAACAGGTCGCGCGCGATCGCCCGTGACAGGACCGAAGCCGCGCATGCACCCAACGCCTGCACGACCCGCCCCGCCAGCAAAACTGGAAAACTCGTGGCAGCCATGCACAGGAGGCTCCCGACTGCAAGCAGCGCCAGACCGACCACGACCAGCGGACCGCGGCCGAAGCGGTCAGAGAGCGGGCCGACCACGAGCTGCCCGAGGGCGAAGACGAGGAAGAACAAGGTCAACGCCAAGCCGAGGTCGGCCACCGCGACATCGAGGGACGCGGCAATCGAGCCGAAGGACGGCAGGATGATGTTGGTCGACAGCATGCCCAGCGCCGCCAGCAAGGCGAGCAGCAGGACGATCCCGCGCTCTGGCCGGCTGGACTCCGCGATCGTGCTTTCCGCGTCGGTCATGTCCGGTCCTCCTCGGCGCTCACCGCAGCCAGTCGATCAGCGCGCGTGTGACGGGTTCGGGTGCATCGTGGTGAACGAAGTGAGCGGCATCCGGGAGCGTGACGAGATGGAAAGGCGCCTTCACGAGCTTCCAGGTTCCGTCGATCGCGTCCGGCAGAAGAAAGGCGTCCTTGAGACCATAGATCATCAACGTCGGCACGCTCACGGTGCGCAGCGCGGCGTCCGGGAGATCGTCATAGGGTTCGCGGGGATAGTTGACGCGGTAGTAGGCGAGCATGGCTCGCTGGTCCGAGCGGCCGAAGGCTTCGACATAGGCCGGTCTGGCTGCGCCGTCCGTCACCCAATGGGCCAGCATTTCCGGCGTCAGCCGGGTCTCGAAGCTATCGCTCTGAAAGGGCCGCGCATAGGCGCCGGCCTCGCGTTGCGCGGGATCGCGCGCATAGGCGCGCGCCAGCAGATCGGGGTGCGGGATGTTGAGAGCTGCAAGCTTCGTCACGGCCGGCAGGCTCATGGCGGCGTGCCAGGCGACGAAGCCACCCCAGTCGTGCCCGACGACCGCAACCTGTTCTTGTCTTGATGCAGCGATGACAGCTTTCACGTCCTCGATCAGCAAGGGCGGTCGATAGGCATCATCCGCCGATGGCCGGTCGCTCAGGTTGAAGCCGCGCAGATCGAAGGCGCAAGCGGTGAAGCCAGCCTGCGCCAGCGCGACCAATTGATGGCGCCAAGTGAACCAGAAATCCGGGAAGCCATGGATCAGCACGACCAGCGGGCCGTCGCCGAGCGTTACCGTGTGCAGGCGCGTTCCATCCCGCGATGTCGCAAAGCCTTGACGGGCATTCGCCAGTTCCGCGTCGAGCGATGGGTTTCCCGTGCTCGGTATTCGATTGAGGTCGCTCATGTTTCCCAAGCTCCGGCGTAAGGGAACGACGGCCAGCCAGCGCTCGGGCCGCCGCGCGATGTAACTTGCATTTTGATAGTAACTACTCTATGTCACTATCATTATGCAACCGAAGAAATCAGCCAGCACGGAATGCCCGGCCGCGAGGACGCTCGAATGCGTCGGCGAATGGTGGAGCATCCTGATCCTGCGTGACGCCTTCCAGGGCTTCACGCGCTTTGACGAGTTCCAGAAAAGCCTGGGCATCGCACCCAACATCCTGTCGCGCCGGCTTGCCCATCTGACCGATGTCGGCATGTTCGAGCGCCGCCCCTACAGCGAGCGGCCGCCGCGCTACGAATATTTGCTGACGCCGAAGGGGCGCGACTTCTTTCCCGTGGTGGTGGCGATGTTCGCCTGGGGCAACAGACATCTTGCCCCGGAGGGCAAGGCGCTTGTGCTCGTCGAACGGGAGACTGCCCGCCCGCTCAATCCTGTCCTGGTCGATGCGGACAGCAAGACGCCCGTCACGACCAACAATCTCGTTCTCCTGCCCGGCCCGCACGCCAGTCCCGCGATGCGCAAGCGCCTTGCCGCGACCAGGGCGCTGTGCCCGGACGTGTCGCCCTCTCAGGGATAGGCAATTGCCATGCGCCGGATTGTCGTCACAGGTCTTGGAGCAGTGTCGCCCTTGGGATGCGGTGTCGAACTGGCGTGGTCGCGTCTCATCTCCGGCCGTTCAGGATTGAGGGTGCTGCCTGAATGGGCGGCAACCCTTCCGGCGAAGGTCGCCGGGATCGTGCCCGGCAAGGCGGACGATCCCGAGGGCGGTTTCGATCCGGATATTGCAACGCCCCCGAAGGATCAGCGCAAGATGGACCGCTTCATCCTCTTCGCGTTGGCAGCCGCTGCCGAAGCGATCGCCCAAGCCGGTTGGGCTCCCACCAACGCGCGCGAAGCCGCGCGGACGGCAACCGTCATCGCCACCGGGATCGGCGGCTTCCCGGCCATCGTCGAGGCTGTGCGCACAACCGATCAGCGCGGCGTGCGCCGCTTGTCACCCTTCACAGTGCCGTCCTTCCTGCCTAATCTCGCAGCCGGCCAAATCACCATCCGCCACGGCTTCAAGGGGCCGATCGGCGCGCCCGTCACCGCCTGCGCCGCCAGCGTGCAGGCCATCGGCGACGCCGCGCGCCTGATCCGCTCCGGCGAGGCCGACATCGCGGTCTGCGGCGGCGCGGAAGCCTGCATCGATCTCGTAAGCCTCGGCGGCTTCGCCGCCGCCCGCGCTCTCTCGATCGGCTTCAACGACACCCCGGAGCGCGCCTCGCGGCCCTTCGACAGCGACCGCGACGGCTTCGTCATGGGCGAGGGCGCCGGCATCCTCGTGGTCGAGGAACTGGAACATGCGCGCGCACGCGGCGCTCTGCCGATCGCGGAGATCGTAGGTTACGGCACCACGGCGGATGCCTACCACATGACCTCCGGGTCGGAGGACGGCGAAGGCGCGCGCCGGGCGATGGAGTTGGCATTGCGGCAGGCCGGGCTCGCGCCGGGCGATGTCCAGCATCTCAACGCGCACTCGACCTCCACGCCCGTCGGCGACCGTGGCGAGCTGGAGGCCATCAAGTCGGTGTTCGGGCGCGGCGGCGACATCGCCGTGAGCGCCACCAAGTCGGCGACCGGCCATCTGCTCGGGGCGGCCGGCGGGCTGGAGGCGATCTTCACCATCCTCGCCCTGCGCGACCAGATCGCTCCGCCGACGCTCAACCTCGACAATCCCGATGCGGCGGCGGAAGGGGTCGATCTGGTTTCCGGCTCCGCCCGGCGCATGACGATCGAGCATGCCATTTCCAACGGCTTCGGCTTCGGCGGCGTCAACGCCAGCCTTGTAGTCCGCCGATGGTCGTAATGGCTTGCCATGGCCTTCGGGCACCACACCAGAATTCACTTCCACGGAGGACAACGTGACCAGCGAGCAGGCCCAACCCGCATCCGCAACAGGGGTCGTGGACGCCGATGTGCTGCGCTCCATGAACGGCTTGGAATTCCTGCGGGGAATTGCCGAAGGCCGGTTCCCTGCGCCACCGATCTCTGCACTGCTGGGCTTCCAGCCGATCGAGGTGGAAAGCGGTCGCGCAGTATTCGCCGCAAAGCCCGATGTCCGTCACTACAATCCGATAGGATCAGTGCATGGCGGCTACGCCGCGACGCTTCTCGATTCTTGTATGGCCTGTGCAGTTCACTCGCAGCTCAACGCCGGACAGGCTTATACCACACTGGAATTCAAGGTGAACTTCGTCCGACCGATCTCGGCCAACACTGGCGAAGTGCGCGCAGAGGGCAAGGTCATTCATGCTGGAAAGCGTGTGGCTTCGGCTGAAGGCCGTCTTACGGATGCGCGTGGCCGACTGCTAGCGCATGCGACCACGACATGTCTGATCTTTCCATTTCCGTCAGATACCACCGGACACTGAACGATATGAGCTGCGATCGACCAGCATTGAATCAACCCGGAGATCACGCAGGTTCATCCGTTCTCCAATCGGGGGTGCGATGGCTCCAAAAGTATCGACGTGATCACCGAGGGCGATTCATTCTGCCATTCGTAGACCGACCAGATCGACGGTGCGAGCTTCATGACCTTCGCGGGTATGAGAAGGATCAACGGAGAACACGATTCAGTATCGACGCGCGGACAGACTCCAACCTCGGCGGCGCCAATCGGACTCGTCCGGAACCACTTTCTGGACGCTAGCAAGAAAATGCGGCGCTCCAGCATCCAAAGGGAAAACTCTAAAGAGCCGCAGCGCTTGGTCGGCATGCGTTCTCTATTGGGCAATCGTATTCCTCTTACTGCACTGATCCAAGTGCTGGCCGTTGCCGAATATCTGAACTTCCGTCACGCGGCGAATTCTCTCGGTATCAGCCAGTCGAGCGTCAGTGCGCGCATCAAGAACCTTGAGCACGACCTTGGCATTCTGCTGTTCGAGCGTCATGCACGAGGTGTCCGGCTGACCGAAGCTGGACGCCACTTCATCGAGAAGGTCGCCGCCGGCCTCGACCAACTTGACCATGCTGTGAAGACCGCCGGCATGGTTGCGCGCGGCGACCGGGGGTGCCTGCGCATCGCTGTGCCTGTCCTGATCACCGGCAGCTTCCTCGCCGAAATGCTCGGTACATTCCGCGAACGCCATCCGGGCATATCGCTGGAGATTACCGAGAGCACGGCTCGCGAGGCGGTGATGCAACTGCGCGCCGATCGACTCGATGTGGCCCTTGTCGCCGGCTCACCAGAGATTCCTGATTGCCATTCCAGACGCATATGGAGCGAACGGCTTCTGGCTGCGCTACCGTCGACCCAACCGCTTGCCGAGCGTTCAAGCGTCACCTGGGCCGATCTGGCAGGCGAAACCTTTCTTGTCCGGCATGGGGGCACCGGACCCCAAGCGCATGACCATATCGTTCTGCGCCTGGCCGGTCGCCGACCGAACCTCTCGATCCTACGCTTCGACGTAGAGCGCGGCACGCTGCTGTCGATGGTCGCGCAAGGTTATGGCGTCACGATTGTCGGCGAGGCTACACTATTGATGCACATGCCCGGCGTCACATTTCTACCGGTCATTGATGAGCCGGAACCTGTTGTGTTCTCCGCGGTGTGGTCCCCACACAACCGCAGCCCAGCGCTCAGGAGCCTTCTCAACCTTGCAGGCGAAATGAGCCGATCCGCCGGGAGCGTCTGATTCCCGATCACGCCCGATCTGCTTCAAGCCCGAGCGGCTTCTTTGCTGTGGCCAATGAGAGGGCGGCAGTGACACAACCCGTCCTATTTGCCGCCGACAGTATCCGGCAGCCCTCCCGCATCCCTTTTCCTGTTGCCTGTCCCGAAATTGCCTACTCTCTGATCGGCTCCGTCCCTTTTGCCGACTGGAGCCCGGATGCGCGGAGGCCGAATCCTTTGGGGTCAGATCGCCGTAGTCTTCACCATCGTTCTGGTGATGACCTGGGCGGCGACGCAATGGGTCGCCTTCCGCCTCGGCTTTCAGCCGCAGCTCGGCAATCCTTGGTTCGCACTGGCCGGCTGGCCGGTCTATTACCCTCCGGCTTTCTTCTGGTGGTGGTTCTCCTTCGATGCCTACGCGCCCGCGATCTTCGTCGAGGGCGCGATCATCGCCGCGTCCGGCGGCTTCATCGCCATCGCCGCCGCCATTCTCATGTCGATCATCCGCGCGCGCGAGGCGCGCAACATCGCGACCTATGGCTCGGCGCGATGGGCCGAAGATCGCGAAATCCGCGATGCCGGATTGCTCGGCCCCGATGGCGTGGTGCTCGGCCGTCATAGCCAAGACTACCTGCGCCATGACGGTCCCGAGCATGTCCTATGCTTCGCCCCAACCCGCAGCGGCAAGGGCGTCGGCCTTGTCGTGCCGACGCTGCTGACATGGCCGGGAAGCTGCATCGTCCACGACATAAAGGGTGAGAACTGGACGCTTACGGCGGGCTTCCGGGCGAAGCATGGCCGCGTCCTGCTGTTCGATCCGACCAACGCCAGATCGTCGGCCTACAATCCGCTGCTGGAGGTGCGGCAGGGCGAATGGGAAGTCCGCGACGTGCAGAACATCGCGGATATTCTGGTCGATCCCGAAGGCAGCCTAGACAAGCGGAACCATTGGGAAAAGACTTCCCATTCGCTGCTGGTCGGCGCGATCCTGCATGTTCTCTATGCGGAGAGGGACAAGACGCTGGCGGGCGTCGCCAACTTCCTGTCCGATCCGCGCCGCCCGGTCGAGGCGACCTTGCGCGCGATGATGGACACGCCGCATCTCGGCGAGGCAGGCGTTCATCCCGTCATCGCGTCGTCGGCCCGCGAACTGTTGAACAAATCCGAGAACGAACGGTCGGGCGTGTTGAGCACCGCTATGTCGTTTCTCGGCCTTTACCGCGATCCCGTGGTGGCGCGCGTCACCGCACGATGCGACTGGCGCATTGCCGATTTGGTCGGCAGCCGCCACCCGGTCACGCTCTATCTGGTCGTGCCGCCGTCCGACATCAACCGCACCAAGCCGCTTATCCGCCTGATCCTCAACCAGATCGGCAGGCGGTTGACCGAGGAACTGGCTACTTCGGCCAAGCGCCATCGGCTGCTGTTGATGCTGGACGAGTTTCCGGCGCTCGGCCGGCTCGATTTCTTTGAATCGGCGCTCGCCTTCATGGCGGGCTACGGCATCAAAGGCTTCCTGATTGCGCAGAGCCTCAACCAGATCGAGCGCGCCTATGGGCCGAACAACGCCATTCTCGACAACTGCCATGTGCGCGTCAGCTTTGCCACGAATGACGAAAGGACCGCCAAAAGGGTGAGCGACGCGCTCGGCACCGCGACCGAGTTGCGGGATTCTACCAACTATGCCGGGCACAGACTGGCCCCATGGCTCGGGCATCTCATGGTGTCGCGGCAGGAGACGGCGCGGCCGCTGCTCACGCCGGGCGAGATCATGCAGCTTCCGCCCACCGATGAAATCGTCATGGTCGCGGGCACGCCGCCGATCCGCGCGACCAAGGCCCGCTATTTCGAGGATGCGCGCTTTCAGGAACGCATCCTGACCCCGCCCGATCTGACAGCCGCTCCGCTGGCGCCCAGCCCATCCGCCGATGATTGGTCCGGCCGCGTGGTCGCGGCGGAAAGCCGTTCCGCGATCGACGCGGCAGACGGGACCGAGGGCGATCCGGCCAATGCCGGCATCCGCCGCGAGCCGGAATTGCCAAGCCAAGAGGAAATCGTCGCCCCGCCGCCGTCGCCCGAACAGGAGTTCGAGTTTCTGGACGACGAGCCGGACGTTGACGCCGCGAAGGCCCGCGCCATGCGCCAGCGCATGAGGATGGTGGCGCGGCAGGTGGCGATGAATCCCGATGACGGAATCGACCTTTGAGGACACGCCCATGGCAACCAGAACCCGCCTGAATCTCTATTTCGACCCCGCGCTCATTCCGCAGATCGAGGCGCTGGCGCTGCGCAGCTCGGTGGCGCTGCGCCGCAATGTCTCGAAATCCGCCATCGTGGAGGCGGCGGTCATGTCCTACCTCTCCGGCGATGCCGACGACCAGCTTGAAGCCGCCATGTCGCGCCGCTTGGATAAGCTCGGCCGCCAGATCGACACGCTTGACCTGGATCTCGCCGTCCTCGGCGAGACGGTCGCGCAGTTCATCCATTTCTGGATGACCATCACCCCGCCGCTTACGGGAGGCGCGCAATCCGCTGCCCGCGCCAAGGGCGCGGAGCGGTTTGAGAGCTTCATGCAGAATCTCGGCCGGCGTCTGGCGACGGGCGACAGGTTCCTCAAAGAGCTGTCGCGCGACCTCGACTCACTTCCCGACGATCCGGTGCGAGACGAGGCACAGACCAACGGCGATCAAGAGTAAGTATTCGGACCCATCCTATTTACCGCCGTTCGCCGCCGATCACCGCACAGAGCTAGATACTTGTTGAACCGGCCCAATTCCGGGCTTTCTTAATCGACCCCGATCCGGGGACCGCCTGTTGCGCCCCGCCAGAAGCCGGGGCCGACATGACAAACAACCACCAAAGACACGAAGCGATCCAGCGCGGCGCGCGCATGTTGCGCACGGCGCTCGGCCCCGCCATTGCCCGGCTGCTCGAAGACCCGGCCGTGGTCGAGGTTATGCTGAACCCGGACGGCCGCCTTTGGGTGGATCGGCTGTCCGAAGGGCTTTCCGACACGGGCGAACGGCTGTCTGCCGCCGATGGCGAACGCATCGTGCGGCTGGTCGCGCATCATGTCGGCGCGGAGGTTCATGCCCGCAGCCCGCGCGTCTCGGCCGAGCTGCCGGAAAGCGGCGAAAGGTTCGAGGGCCTGCTGCCGCCCGTGGTCGCCGCCCCGACCTTCGCTATCCGCAAACCCGCCGTCGCGGTGTTCACGCTCGACGACTATGTGGCCGCCGGAATCATGTCCGCCGATCAGGCCGCGACGTTGCGCGAAGCCGTCGCGTCCCGCGCCAACATCCTCGTGGCGGGCGGCACCAGCACTGGCAAGACCACGCTGACTAATGCCCTGCTCGCCGAGGTGGCGAAGACGGCGGATCGCGTCGTCATCATCGAGGACACGCGCGAGCTGCAATGCGCCGCGCCCAACCTTGTCGCCATGCGGACGAAAGACGGCGTGGCGACGCTTTCCGATCTGGTCCGGTCCTCGCTGCGCCTGCGCCCCGACCGCATCCCCATCGGCGAGGTGCGCGGCTCCGAAGCCCTCGACCTTTTGAAAGCGTGGGGCACCGGCCATCCGGGCGGGATCGGCACCATCCATGCAGGCACCGGCATCGGCGCGCTTCGTCGCCTTGAACAGCTCATCCAAGAGGCTGTCGTCACGGTCCCGCGCGCGCTCATCGCCGAGACCATCGACCTTGTTGCCGTCCTTTCCGGGCGCGGTTCCGCGCGCCGGCTGGCCGAACTCGCCCGCGTCGAAGGTCTCGGCCCGGACGGCGACTACCGCATCACCACCGCAACCATCAGAACAGGAGACCCTTCATGATCCACACCCTTTCGCGCGGCTATCGCTTCGCCGCGACCGCTGCATCCACCCTTGCCATCAGCATGTTTCTCGCACCGGCTGCCCATGCGTCCGGTTCGTCGATGCCATGGGAAGCGCCACTCCAAAGCATTCTCCAGTCCATCGAGGGGCCGGTCGCCAAGATCATCGCCGTCATCATCATCATCGTGACTGGCCTCACTTTGGCCTTCGGCGATACGGGCGGTGGTTTCCGCAAGCTGATCCAGATCGTCTTCGGCCTGTCCATCGCCTTCGCGGCGTCCAGCTTCTTCCTGTCGTTCTTCTCGTTCGGCGGCGGGGCGCTCATCTGATGGCGGGCGGCCTCGAACAGCTCGACGCGGTGCCGGGATTCTCGATCCCGGTCCACCGGGCGTTGACCGAGCATATCCTGCTCGGCGGCGCACCGCGCTCCATCGCCATCATGAACGGGACGCTTGCCGGGGCCGTGGGCCTCGGCCTGCGCCTCTGGCTGGTCGGCATCGCCGTCTGGGCCATCGGCCATTTCGCGGCCGTATGGGCGGCGAAGCGCGATCCGCTCTTTGTCGAGGTCGGGCGCAGGCACCTGCGCATCCCGGCTTTTCTGTCGGTGTGAGGGCGCGGCCATGATGAACCTTGCCGAATATCGCCGCACCGCCACCCGGCTTGCCGACTATCTGCCATGGGCGGCACTGGTCGGCTCCGGCGTCGTCTTGAACAAGGACGGAAGTTTCCAGAGGACCGCGAAGTTTCGCGGTCCCGATCTGGATTCCGCCGTTGCGGCCGAGCTGGTCGCCGTTGCCGGCCGCATCAACAACGCCGTGCGCCGCCTCGGCTCCGGCTGGAGCATCTTCGTCGAGGCGCAGCGCAGCGAGGCCGCGACCTATCCCGACAGTATGTTTCCCGATCCCGCGTCGGCGCTGGTCGATGCCGAACGTAAGGCCGGTTTCGAGGAAGCGGACGCGCATTTCGTGTCCGGCTATTTCCTCACCTTCCTCTGGCTGCCCCCGGCCGAGGAAGCGGCCCGCGCCGAAACTTGGCTCTACGAGGGCCGGGAGAAAACGGGCGTGGACCCGTGGGAGCTGCTGCGCGGCTTCATCGACCGCACCGACCGCGTGCTGGCGCTGCTCGACGGCTTTATGCCCGAATGCCGTTGGATGGATGACGGCGCGACGCTGACCTATCTCCATTCGACCATCTCGACCAACCGGCATCGGGTTCGCGTGCCCGAGGTGCCGATGCACCTCGACGCGCTGCTCGCCGACCAGCCGTTGACCGGCGGGCTGGAGCCGCGCCTTGGCGACGCACATCTGCGCGTCCTGACCATCGTGGGTTTCCCCACCACGACAACGCCCGGTCTGCTGGACGAGATGAACCGGCTGCCGTTCCCCTATCGGTGGAGCACGCGCGCGATCCTGCTCGACAAGACCGATGCGACCCGGCTGCTCACCAAGATCAGGCGGCAATGGTTCGCCAAGCGTAAGAGCATCGCCGCAATTTTGAAGGAGGTGATGACCAACGAGGCGTCCGTCCTTGTGGACACCGACGCGGCGAACAAGGCGCTGGACGCGGACATGGCCCTGCAGGAACTCGGCGCGGACGTGGCGGGCATGGCCTACGTGACGGCGACCATTACCGTTTGGGACGCCGATAGCCGCATCGCCGACGAAAAACTGCGGCTGGTCGAGAAGATCGTTCAGGGACGCGACTTCACCGCCATGGCCGAGACCGTCAACGCGGTTGACGCATGGCTCGGCAGTCTGCCCGGACACGCCTACGCCAATGTCCGCCAGCCGCCCATCAGCACTTTGAATCTCGCCCACATGATCCCGCTTTCAGCGGTGTGGGCGGGGCCGGAACGGGACGAGCATTTCGGTGCGCCCCCTTTGCTCTTTGGAAAGACCGAAGGCTCAACCCCGTTCCGGCTAAGTCTCCATGTCGGCGACGTAGGCCACACCCTTGTCGTCGGCCCGACCGGCGCGGGCAAATCCGTGTTGCTGGCGCTTATGGCGCTCCAGTTCCGCCGCTATGAGGCTAGCCAAGTCTTCGCCTTCGACTTCGGCGGCTCGATCCGCGCCGCGTCGCTCGCCATGGGCGGCGACTGGCACGACCTCGGCGGCGGGCTGTCAGAAGGGACCGAGGCGTCCGTCTCGCTCCAGCCGCTTGCCCGCATCCACGACACCTATGAACGGGCATGGGCCGGCGACTGGATTGCGGCGATCCTCATGCGCGAAGGCATCGCTATCACGCCCGAGGTGAAGGAGCACCTTTGGACGGCGCTGACTTCGCTCGCCTCTGCGCCAGTCGGAGAACGCACCATCACCGGCCTTGCGGTGCTGCTGCAATCCAACGATCTGAAACAGGCGCTCCGGCCGTTCTGCATCGGCGGAGCCTATGGCCGGTTGCTGGACGCCGAAGCCGAACATCTCGGCTCGGCCGATGTGCAGGCGTTCGAGATCGAGGGGCTGGTCGGAACCGGCGCGGCCCCGGCCGTGCTTGCCTACCTGTTCCATCGCATCGGCGACCGGCTCGACGGCCGCCCAACGCTGCTCATCATAGATGAAGGCTGGCTTGCGCTGGACGACGAGGGGTTTGCCGGCCAGCTCCGCGAATGGCTGAAAACGCTGCGCAAGAAGAACGCCAGCGTCATCTTCGCCACGCAAAGCCTGTCCGACATTGACGGCAGCAACATCGCGCCCGCCATTATCGAGAGCTGCCCGACGAGGCTCTTGCTGCCGAACGAGCGGGCCATCGAACCGCAGATCACGGCCATCTATCGCCGCTTCGGCCTCAATGACAGGCAGATCGAAATCCTCGCACGGGCCACGCCCAAGCGGGATTACTACTGCCAAAGCCGCAGGGGCAATCGCCTGTTCGAGCTTGGCTTGTCCGAAGTCGGCCTCGCGCTCTGCGCCGCATCCGCCAAATCCGACCAGACCCTCATTGCGCAGATCGTCGCCGAACACGGCCGCGACGGCTTCCTCGCCGCATGGCTGCGCGAGCGCGGCGTCGATTGGGCGGCCGAGCTGATCCCGAAACTCACCAATCTTGCTGACCGGCCGGAATCCGCCGCGCCGGCCCGGCCCGATACCCACCCCACACAGGAGATTCTTCCATGACCTATTCCAAGATCGTCGGGGCTTCGGCCCTCGCGCTGGCGCTCGCCGTGCCCGTCGCGCTTTCGCCCATGCTCGCAAGCCCGGCCCATGCGCAATTCGGTTTCGGCCGGATCGTCTATGACCCGAGCAACTATGCGCAGAACGTGCTCACGGCAGCGCGCACGCTGGAGCAGATCAACAACCAGATCACCAGCCTTCAGAACGAAGCGCAGATGCTCATCAATCAGGCCCGCAATCTGGCGAACCTGCCGTATTCTTCCCTTCAGGCCCTTCAGCAGAACGTCCAACGGACGCAGCAGCTTTTGGGACAGGCGCAGAACATCGCCTTCGAGGTCGGGCAGATCGACCAGGCGTTCCAGCAGCAATACGGCAACGTCTCGCTTTCGGCGACCGATGCCCAGCTTGTCGCCGATGCGCGCAGCCGGTGGGAGAACACGGTCGGCGGCTTGCAGGACGCTATGCGCGTGCAGGCGGGCGCGGTCGGCAATATCGACACCAACCGCGCCGAGATGGCCGCCCTTGTCGGCCAGAGCCAAGGCGCGACCGGGGCATTGCAGGCGACGCAGGCCGGCAACCAGCTTCTCGCGCTCCAGTCGCAGCAGCTTTCCGACCTGATCGCTGTGATGGCTGCAAACGGCCGCGCCGACGCGCTCACGGAGGCCGAGCGCGCGACCGCCGCCGAACAGGGCCGCATCCAGCGCGAGCGGTTCCTGACGCCCGGCAGCGGCTACCAGCCGGGCAACGCGCAGATGTTCCACGGCAACAACTGACGGGGAGGCTCGCCATGGACGGCAAGATGCTGGCCCGCCTCGGGGCCGTGGTGTTCGTCGCCATCGCCGTCACGGCGACCGCAATCGACATGGCGCGGAAGGACGAGCCTTCCGCGCCGCCCCCGGCCTCGGCCTTCCAGCCCCCGGCCGATCCCCTGCGCGAAACCCTGCGCCGTTGCCAGCAGCTCGGCGAGGCAGCGGCGAATGACGCCGATTGCCTCGCCGCTTGGGCTGAATCCCGCGACCGCTTCCTCGGCCGCACGCCAGCCCCCGCCGCGCCGCAACCCAGCGAAGGGCGCTGACCATGGGCAACACGGGCGTCATCGACAATTTTCTCGGCGTATTCACGTCCTACATCGACTCGGGTTTCGGCCTGCTCGGCGGCGAGGTCGCCTTCATCGCCACCACCCTGATCGTCATCGACGTGACGCTCGCCGCGCTCTTTTGGGCTTGGGGCGCGGATGACGACATTATCGCGCGGCTGGTGAAAAAGACGCTGTTCGTGGGCGTCTTCGCCTACATCATCAGCAATTGGAACAATCTCGCCCGGATCGTCTTTGAGAGCTTCGCCGGCCTCGGCCTCATGGCGTCGGGCACCAGCTTTTCGGTGGCCGATCTGATGCGGCCGGGCCGCGTCGCGCAGACCGGCCTCGACGCCGGCCGCCCGCTGCTCGAATCCATTTCCGACCTGATGGGCTGGATCGCCTTCTTTGAGAACTTCATCCAGATCGCTTGCCTGCTGTTCGCATGGGCGCTGGTTGTGCTGGCGTTTTTCATTTTGGCGATCCAGCTTTTCGTGACGCTGATCGAGTTCAAGCTGACCACGCTTGCCGGCTTCGTACTGATCCCCTTCGGCCTGTTCGGCAAGACCGCGTTCATGGCCGAAAAGGTGCTCGGCAACGTGGTGTCGTCCGGCATCAAGGTTCTGGTGCTCGCCGTCATCATCGGCATCGGCAGCACCCTGTTCTCGCAATTCACGGCCGGATTCGGCGGGGCGACCCCGACCATCGACGACGCCATGGCGATTGTGCTCGCCGCACTGTCGCTGCTCGGCCTCGGTATTTTCGGCCCCGGCATCGCCAACGGCATCGTCTCGGGCGGCCCGCAGCTCGGCGCAGGCGCGGCCGTGGGAACCGGGCTTGCGGTCGCAGGTGCAGGTGTCGCCGCTGGCGGCGGGGCCATGCTTGCCGCCAAGGGCGGTGCTGCCGCCCTGTCCGGTGGAGCCGCGGCCGTCCGCGGCGGCGCGACCGCCGCGGGCGCGGCGACAGCAGCCTATAGCGTCGGCTCGCTCGGCCAGTCCGGCGCGGCCGGTGTCGCGTCCGGCCTCGGCGGTGTCGCCCGCGCCGCAGGATCGGCGGCCGTCTCTCCCTTGAAGCGCGCCGTCTCGAAAGCCACCGAATCCGTCAAATCCAGCTTTTCCGGTGGCGCACGCGCGGCCTTTGGAGTGACGGGCGGTTCATCCACCGCAGGCACGGTCGGCGGCGCAAGCGCCGAACCCGCCGCCGCGCCATCCAGCCCGGCCGGCAGCCCTCCGGCTTGGGCGCAGCGGATGCAGCGCCGGCAGGCCCTCAACCACGGCACCACCATGACCGCCCATGCGGTGCGGTCTGGCGACAGCCACGGCTCCGGTTTCTCCATCAACCTTTCCGAAAGTGACCGCTCATGAACATCTTCAAACGACCAGCAACCCACTACGGCAAATCGCCGGAACCCGAGACGCCCTATCAGAAGGCAGCGCAGGCGTGGGACGAGCGCATCGGCTCGGCCCGCGTGCAGGCGAAGAACTGGCGGCTCATGGCCTTCGGCTCGCTGATCCTGTCGGCCGGCTTCGCGTCCGCGCTGGTGTGGCAGTCGGCGCGCGGGACTGTGGTGCCTTGGGTTGTTCAGGTCGATAATCTCGGGCAGGCGCAGACCGTCGCGCCCGCCAACGCCGACTATCGCCCGACCGATCCGCAGATCGCTTTCCACCTCGGCCGATTCATCGAGCAGGTGCGCGCGATCCCGGCCGACGCCATCATTGTCCGCCAAAACTGGCTTCGCGCCTATGAGTGGACCACGGATCGCGGCGCGGCGGCGCTCAATGACTACGCCCGCGCCAATGACCCCTTCGCCAAGGTCGGCCGGAGCCAAGTCGCCGTCGAAGTGTCCAGCGTCATCCGAGCCTCGCCCAACAGCTTCCGCGTCGCGTGGACGGAAAGGCACTTCGAGAACGGCCAGCTTTCCACCACGGAACGATGGACGGCCATCCTCACCATCGTCATCCAGCAGCCGCGCGACGCCGAACGGCTCCGTGCGAACCCGTTGGGCATCTATGTCAATGCAATCAACTGGTCGAGGGAGATGGGCCAATGAGGACGATCACCCGCACCCCGACAATCGCGGCCATGCTGCTCTCGGCCACCATGCTGGCAGGCTGCGCGACCAACCGGACGCCGCAATTCAGCTACGATACCAGCGTGCCGCCGCTGCCGACCGTGCAGGCGGCGGCAACCGACAATACACCCCGGCCGCTGCATGTGCCGCCGGCATGGACTGTAGCGCGGGGCGGCGAGGCGGCCGGCACGCCGACCGGCCGCGTCGAGAACGCCAACGCTGCCGCCCGCGTCGAGCCGCGCCGCGAAGGCTACTACAATGCCGTCCAGATTTATCCGTGGTCGGAAGGCGCACTCTATCAGGTCTATGCCGCAGTCGGGCAGATCACGACCATTGCGCTGGAGCCGGGCGAAAGCCTGACTGGTGCGGGGCCGATCGCGGCCGGCGACACCGCCCGCTGGATCATCGGCGACACAGAGAGCGGCAGCGGTGCGAACCGCCGCGTCCATATCCTCGTGAAGCCGACACGCCCGGACATTGCCACCAACCTTGTCGTCACCACCGACCGACGCACCTACATGATCGAGCTGCGTGCGCGGGAATCGCTCTACATGCCCGCCGTGGCTTGGGCCTATCCCGCAACGCCGGGCCAACGCCAGACGGTCCCGGCCGCGCCCGTCATCCCGGCCGAGGCCGCGAGGAATTATCGCTACGGCCTGACAGGCGATAGCCCGCCATGGCGGCCCATCTCGGTCTTCGACGATGGCAGGCGCGTCTATGTCGTCTTCCCGGCCGGGATCGTGCAGGGCGAGATGCCGCCGATCTTCGTGCTCGGCACGAACGGCGAGCCGCAGATCGTCAACAGCCGAGTTCACCAGAACGTCCTGATCGTTGATCGCCTGTTCGGGGCGGCCGAGCTGCGCCTTGGTAGCGGCAACCGCCAGCAGGTCGTCAGGATCGTCCGTATCAACCCGACGCAGGCCGCCGCCGCGCAGCCCGCCAGCGCGACCGGAGACTCCCCGTCATGACCGACAACACCATCACCGATACCGCCGCGCCCATGCGGCTGCGCGCTGAGCCGCCCCGCGTCACGCGCCTGTCCCGCAAGATGCTGGCAGGCGTCGGAGCCGTCGCGCTGCTCGGCATCGGCGGGGCGCTCATCTACGCGCTCCAGACCCGCGATGTAGGACCGGGAGGTGAAGAACTCTATTCGACCGAGAACCGCCCCACGGCGGACGGGCTGTCCGGCCTGCCGCGCGACTATACCGGCCCTGTCTTGGGGCCGGCGCTGCCCGGAGATTTGGGCCGTCCCATCCTCGATGCGCAGAACAGGGGACAGCCCGTCGCGCCGCCCGTCATGGCGACGCCCGCCGTCGATCCCGACGAACAGCGCCGTCTCGCCGAGGAAGAAGCTGCGCGCTTGAGCAACGTCTTTTTCCAGTCCGGGCCACGCACGGGAGCGCCGGCAGGAACGACCATGCCCGGCCTTGCCGGTCTTGGCCTCGGCGGACAGCCAGCGACGCAGGACCGGCACACGGCGTTCCTCAATGGACCCGTGGACCGGCAGACCGTCGCGCCGGATCGTGTCACGCCGCCGGCATCGCCCTACATCCTTCAGGCCGGGGCCGTGATCCCGGCCGCGCTCATCACCGGCATCCGTTCGGACCTTCCGGGCCAGATCACCGCGCAAGTCACGGAAAACGTCTATGACAGCCCGACCGGCAGCTTGCTCCTGATCCCGCAGGGAACACGCATCATCGGCCAATACGATGATGGCGTGACCTTCGGCCAGCGCAGGGTGCTCTTGGTGTGGAATCGCCTGATCCTGCCGGGCGGCCGTTCCATCGTCCTTGAGCGCCTGCCGGGCGCGGACGCCAGCGGTTACGCCGGCCTTGAGGATGGTGTCGATTATCATTGGTGGGATCTGATGAAGGCCGCAGGGCTGTCCACGCTGCTCGCAGTCGGCACGGAGCTGGCAACCAGCGACGAGGACCGGCTTATCCGGGCCATCCGCGACGGGGCGCAGGATACCGTCAATCAGGCAGGCCAGCAGATCGTCCAGCGCCAGTTGCAGGTCGCGCCGACGCTCACCATCCGGCCGGGCTTCCCGGTCAGGATCATCGTCACCCGTGACCTTGTGTTCGAGCCGGCAGGAGGTTGACCATGACCAAGCTGAAACTCGGCCCGCTGCCCGACGACAAGCCCGTGAAGATCATGTTGGAACTGCCCGCAACGCTCAACCGCGATCTGATCGCCTATGCCGAGGTGCTGGCCCGCCAGAGCGGCCAGCCCGTCGCCGATCCCGCCAAGCTCATCGTGCCGATGCTTCAACACTTCATCGCCACGGATCGCGGTTTCGCCAAGGCACGGCGAGCCGCCAGCTAAGCCCCATCCCGGCAGGGGTGCCGCCAGCGCATAGGCGCAAATGCGGCACGCTACAGGCCGCCGACTGCCCTCCATGGTTCGCCTAATTCCGGGGCCTATAGCGCCCCGGAATCCACCAGAACCAAGGAGGATTCCATGTGCGCAGAGCGCCGCCGCGCCCGCAAAGGGCGACCGCGACACCCGGTTCCCGAAGCACTTCCCGACGATCTTTTCGACTACGCCGACGAACCCACGCCGGACGGCCGGGAACGCCGCAGCTCGCCGCTTCGCATCGTCGATGTTGAGACGCTGCCGGTCTTCGACGACTGGCCCGAGAAGGTGCCGATCACCGAGGAAGAACTGCAAATCTTCGAGCGGTATTTCGGTCATGTGCTCGACCGCCTGTTTGGCCCAATCGACCTTGAAGCCGAAAACAAATCCTTGTCATACTTATCAGACATTGATAAGGATAAGCCATGAGCGAGGATCGTGACCCGAGCCTCGACACGCTTCTGGACCTCGACGGTCAGGTGCTCGTTGTCGATCCCGAGGGCGGCCATTGGGTGAAGTTCGTTGTCACCCGCGTTCCGGCATCGCCGGAGAAGCCGCACGGCCTCGATTACTCGCTCACGCTTCACGGGCCTTCGGGCGAACGGCTGGTCGGCTTCGATAACGCCCATCCGGTCGGCCGAGGCAGGAGGGGCGAGCCGATGGACCATCGGCACCGCCTCCAGACCGTGAAGCCCTACGCCTACGAGGATGCGGCCACGCTACTGGCCGACTTCTGGCAGGCGGTGGACGCGGTATTGAAGGAGCGAGGTGCCCTATGACCACATTGAAAGTCGGGATTGCTGGCTACGACGAGATGAAGGCCCGCACCATGCGGATCGCCAAGGGCGAGGAAAAGCCGGCGGCGGACGATCCGAAGGTGTGGTTCACATCGACCGAATCCTTCGCAAAGGTGCTGTCGGCCGGCAACCGCGAACTGCTGCGCGTTATCGCCGAGAAGGCCCCGGCATCGCTGGAGGAACTTTCGGAGATCACCGGCCGGGCCTTATCCAACCTGTCACGCACCATGAAAACGATGGAGAGCTACGGCCTTGTCCGCTTGGAGAAGGAAGGCCGCAAGCTCGCGCCCAAGGTTGTCCATGACCGTGTTGAACTGGCGTTGCCCTTGCTCGACCGCCGCGTGGCGAAAGGAGGCCGGTAATGAACATTCATTCCCCGCACGTCGCCCTGCGCGCCGCGCTCTATCTGCGCGTCTCGACGGCGCGGCAGGCCGAGCATGACGTGTCGATCCCCGACCAGAAGCGGCAGGGCGAAGCCTATTGCGAGTCTCGCGGCTACCAGCTTGTGGAAACCTTCGTCGAGCCGGGCGCATCGGCGACCAACGACCGCCGCCCCGAGTTCCAGCGCATGATCGAAGCCGGCACGTCGAAGCCGCCAGCGTTCGACGTGGTGGTGGTGCATAGCTTCTCGCGGTTCTTTCGCGACGAATTTGAAATGGAATACTACTACCGGAAGCTGGCGAAGAACGGCGTCAAGCTCGTATCCATGACGCAGGAACTTGGTGACGATCCGATCCATCAGATGATGCGGCGGATCATGTCGCTGTTCGACGAATACCAGTCGAAGGAGAACGCCAAGCACGTCCTGCGCGCCTTGAAGGAGAACGCGCGGCAAGGCTTCTGGAACGGCTCGCTGCCACCCATCGGCTACCGCGTCGTCGATGCCGAGCAGCGCGGCACGAAGATGAAGAAGAAGCTGGAAATCGACCCGCTGCACGCCGACACCGTGCGGCTCATCTTCCGTCTTGCATCGGAAGGCGACGGCACGTCCGGCCCCATGGGCGTCAAGAACATCGTCAGCTACCTCAACAGAAACCGCATGTTCACCCGCAGCGGCGGACGTTGGGGCATCGGCCAGCTTCACCGCGTCCTGACCCGCCGCACCTATATCGGCGAACATCGCTTCAATCGCCGGTCCAAGAAAGGCGAGGTGAAGCCCGAGGAAGAAGTCGTCACCGTCGCGGTGCCGCCACTGATCGACCTTGAGATATTCGAGGCGGTGCAGAGGCGGTTGCAGGTCAACAATCCGAAGGTGACGCCGCCGCGCGTCGTCAGCGGCCCGAACCTGCTGACCGGCATTTGCTATTGCGGCAATTGCGGTGGGGCCATGACGCTGCGCACCGGCAAGAACGGCCGCTATCGCTATTATGCCTGCTCGATCCGGGCGCGGCAGGGCGAAACCGGCTGCAAGGGCCGCGCGATCCCGATGGACAAGCTGGACCGCATCGTGGTCAGCCACATCGAGGAAAGGCTGCTGGACCCCGAGCGGATCGAAGATGTGCTCGCCTCGCTGCTGGATCGCCGGCAGGAGAGCGTCGAGCGGCGCAGCCAGCACATCGCCGAATTGAACCAGCGCGCGGCCGAAGCCGACATGCGCCTCAAGCGGCTCTACGAGGCTATCGAGGCCGGTTCGCTCGACCCGGCCGAATCTGCCCTTGGCGAACGCATCGCCGGTCTTACGGCGATACGGGATCAGGCACGGGCCGACGCGGTAAGGACCGAGGCCATGCTGAAAAGCTCGACCCATAAGGACCTCACCGGGGCGGCCGTGCGGGAACTGGCGAGCGAGGCACGCACCGGGCTTCGGCTCGAAAAGGGCGGCTATCGGCGGGATCACGTCCGGGCTTTCGCCCAGCATGTCGAGGTCGCGGACGACGCGATCTACATCAATGGCAGCAAAAACACGCTGTTGAGGGCGCTGATAGCCACTAAGGGAGGGAAATCGGCGGGAATCGGCGTTCCCGGTTTTATACCAAGGTGGCGGAGGGGATGGGCCTGATCTCCAACCTTCTCCACCCTAAGCCATTGTTTTCGTTATAGCGACCTCGGGATCGTTACCACACTGCAGCTCGCATCAGTCGGCATCCTCCTTTCCTCCATGTCCATAGAGGCTAGCACTCTGGTGGGCCCGATCTTGTCGCTCGAACTCGAGCGTCGAGTGCGTGATGCCGAATTCGCTCTCAAGCGCCCGCTTTATCGCGTGCTTGATGTCCTCGAGGCGATCCCATGCATTCACCTCGACCACCACATGTGTGTCGAGCGCAGCAGCATGCTCTTCCATCTGCCAGAAATGGGCGTGGTGGATGTCAGCCACCCCGTCGATGCCACGCATCGCGGCGACAACGGCGTCGTTGTCGATGTCCGGCGGGCTGCCGAGCATCAGGGTCCGGATCGGCCCACCGATCTCGGTCAAAGCCAAGTAGAGGATATAGAGCGCGATGCCGATGGTGATCGCCGGATCGACCCACCGCATGTCGTAAAGGATGATCAGCGCGCCACCCACGATCACGGCGACCGATGCCAGGGCGTCCGACAGGTTGTGCAGGAAAAGGGCACGGATGTTCACGCTGCCCTTCTGCATCGAATAGGTGAGCAGCGCCGTCAGCGTGTCCACCACCAGCGCGACACCGCCGAGGATGACCACGGTCCAGCCAGCGACCTGGGGCGGGTCGATCATCCGCATGCCGCCCTCGTAGATGAGGTAGAAGCCAACGAGGATCAGCGTGGTGTAGTTGATCAGAGCGGCGACGATTTCGATGCGGCCGTAACCGAAGGTCATCCTCTCGTCAGCGGGCCGCCGCGCGATCTTGCGCGCAGCGAAGGCGATCACGAGGGACGCCATGTCGGAGAAGTTGTGCAGCGCATCGGCGATCAGGGCGAGGCTGCCGGACAGGATGCCACCGACGATCTGGGCGACCGTCAAAAGCGCGTTCGCCCAGATCGCAATGGAAACCCGTTGGTCGCCGGACTTGGGGTCGATATGTGCGTGGCCATGGTCGTGAGGCATCGTGTTCTCGCTTAAGTCTTGCCGTCATCTTGATGGACCTTGTGGTGCTCGCCATGCGCGTCGCGCAGGATTTCGATACCGCCCCAGGCGGCGACGCCGGCGACCGCGATACCGACCACGAGATCGGGCCAATTGCTGCCCAGCCACCAGACCATACCGCCTGCGACGAGAATCCCGCCGTTCGAAATGAAGTCATTGAGACTGAATGTGTTAGCCGCTCGGACGTTCACGTCAGGATCCTCGAGCCGACCAAGGAGCCAGATGCAGATACCATTAACGACCGCGGCAATGAGCGCCATGGAGATCATGAGCGGGCCGAGTGGTTCGGAACCGGTGTAGAAACGGCGGACGGCATCAATCAGGATACCGGCCGCGAAGATCAGCAGCAGCCCCCCCGACACGTTAGCGGCCGCACGCTTCCATTTGTCTGAACGAGACAGGGCGAAAAGGCTGATGGCGTACACGAAGCTGTCGGAGGTGTTGTCCAGACCGTTGGCGATCAGCGCACTGGAGTCGCCCAATGCACCTGTCGCAAAAAAGCCGATGGCGATGGCCGCATTCAGCAGCAGAACCGTCCAGAGCGTACGGCGCTGACGTTCATCCGGATCCTTTGGCAGTTCTTTGGTCATCAGGATCCCCTCCGTTCGTGCCGGCCGTCGGATCAAGGCGGCCCCATCTGCCCTGCATGCGCAAGCCACTCGATCCTCGCCAAAAAAGAAGCAGGCCTGCTGCCCCAAGAATCGGCCGAGAGGCAGTTCTAATTCCTCTAGTCTCTAGAGGTTCAAGGGCTGCGTGCGAATTCATGTCTAGACGCCGCGCGGGGCGAGCAGGATCAGGGCCGCGCCCGCAAGGCAAACGACGCCGCCTGTGAGGTCCCAGCGGTCGGGTCGCTCGCCTTCGGCCAGCCACATCCAGAGCACGGACGCCACGATGTAGACGCACCCGTAGGCTGCGTAGGCGCGCCCGGCGAAGGCCGAGTCGATCTGCGCCAGGAGCCAGCCAAAAGCGATCAGGCTCGCAACGCCTGGAACCAGCCAAGCCGCTGAGGCGCCGAGACGCCACCAAGCCCAGATCGCGAAACAGCCCGCAATTTCGGCCAGAGCCGCGGCGGCATAAATCGCCAGGGTCGGCAGCGCCGTCATTCGGCGGCCCCGGACGTCCTGTGGTTCTGCGCGCAATGTGAATGATCGCTCAGCACCTCGATCACGCGGCAGTCGGCCACGGTGCCCTGTGCGCATTGCGTGATCATGCGCTCGAGCTCTGCCTTCAGCGCCGTCAGCCGCGCAATCCGGGCCTTGACGGCGGTAAGCTGTTTCTTCGCGATGACGTCGGCGGCTGCGCAGGATTGATCGGGCTTGTCGGAGAGGCTGAGAAGGTCCCGGATAGCGTCCAGCGGAAACCCCAGCTCGCGCGCGTGGCGGATGAAAGCCAGCCGATCCAGTGCCGACTGCCCATAGAGCCGCTGGTTCCCGGGGCTGCGCTCGGGCACCGGCAAGAGCCCGATCTGCTCGTAGTAGCGGATCGTCGGAACCTTCACGCCGGCCGCTTCGCCCAATTTTCCGATGGTGAGCATCAGATTCCCTCTTGAAGCTATAGCTACTAGAGACCCTATGTTGCCGGTTGAGCGAATACAACGTTGCCCTCTGGGCGGGGTGGAAGGACGCAATGACGATGAGCGACAGTGCAACCTACGAGTGGACGGTTTCCGGGATGGACTGTGCGTCGTGCGCCAACAAGGTCCGGGGCGCGGTCGAACGCTTGCCGGGAGTGAGGGACGTCGACGTGGCGCTTATGACTGAGCGGCTTCGGCTAACCCTCGACGAAGGGCAGACGCCGCGCGATCAGATCGAGGCGACCGTCAAGCGGCTCGGCTACGGGATCGCGACGAAAGGGTCGAGCCCCGACCGGAAACGCTTCGTGCTGCCGGAAGGCGAGCAGACGTTGCCGCCAGACGGCGCGCAGGATGCAGGAGGACTCGAGCCCGACACTGCATCGACAGAGCCCGAGAGCGGCCCCGCGCCCGGTTCGCGTTGGTTTCAGACCGCGAAGGGCAGACTGGTGATCGGCACCGGGCTCCTCCTCGCGGCGGCATGGGCCGTGAAACTGCTCGCTTCCCAGGACGTGGCGACCTGGGCATTCGTCCTCGCCACGCTCATCGGGGTTGCGCCAATCGCGCGCCGCGCCGTGGCGTCCGCCCGAGCGGGTATGCCGTTCACGATCGAGATGCTGATGACCATCGCCGCCACCGGCGCGCTCGTCATCAATGCAGCAGAAGAAGCGGCGCTGGTCGTCTTCCTCTTCGCTGTTGGGGAGGTTCTCGAAGGCGTGGCGGCGAACAAGGCGCGCGACGGGATCCGGGCGCTCGCTCGCCTGGTGCCGAAGACTGCGCTCCTCGAGATCGGCGGCAGGACACGGGTGATACCGGCCGACCAGTTGCAAGTGGACCAGATCGTTCTGGTGCGCCCGGGGGACCGGGTCCCGGCAGATGGCGAGGTGATCGAGGGCACTTCGGGCGTCGACGAGAGCGCCGTCACGGGGGAGAGTGTGCCGAAGCTGAAGGAGCCGGGGTCTCCGGTTTTTGCAGGCTCGATCAATTCCGAGGCGGCGCTGCGTGTCCGGGTCACCAAGTCGGCCGAGGACAACACCATCGCGCGGATCATTCGTCTGGTCGAGGAAGCAGAGAGTGCCCGCGCACCGACGGAGCGGTTCATCGACCGGTTCAGCCGTGTCTACATGCCCGCCGTCGTCGGGATCGCAGTGCTGATGGCGATTGTCCCGCCCCTCGCATTCGCGCAAGCCTGGGATACGTGGATCTACCGCGCGCTCGCGCTCCTGCTCATCGGATGTCCCTGCGCGCTGGTGATCTCGGTGCCGGCTTCCATCGCCTCTGCGCTTTCTTCCGGCGCACGGCGTGGGCTCCTGATGAAGGGAGGCGCCGTGATCGAGGCTGCGGCGGCGATCACTCATGTTGCGTTCGACAAGACGGGGACCCTGACCCACGGACGGCCGCGCGTCACGGACGTGGTGCCGATCTCGGGATCGGAGACGGAGGTGCTGGCGCTGGCTGCCGCCGTCGAAGCGGGGTCGAGCCATCCTTTGGCGGAGGCGATCCTGGCGCGCGCAGAAGCGGCGGAAATTGCGCCCTTGGCCGCATCGGCCGCCAAAACGCTCCCGGGCCGGGGGGCCGAGGCGGTTGTGGAGGGTGACCAGGCATGGGTGGGCTCGCCACGGTTCGCGGAGGAGCACGGTGTGCTCGACGGCAGCGCGCGGCGGAGGGCGACGAGCCTTGAAGACGAGGGCAAGACGGTCGTCGCAGTCTTCCGCCGGAGCGAGCTTGTCGGGCTCATCGCGCTTCGGGATGAGCCTCGAGAGGATGCCGCCCGTGCGGTCCAGCAGCTGAAGGCGCTCGGCGTGAGTTCGGTGATGCTGACCGGCGACAACCGACGCACAGCGGCAGCCATATCAGACGGCCTCGGCATTGAGTACCGCGCCGAGTTGATGCCCGAAGACAAGGTCGCTGCGATCCGCGAGATGGCTGCCATGGGCCAGGTCATGATGGTGGGTGACGGCATCAACGATGCCCCTGCGCTTGCCTCCGCCAATATTGGCGTGGCTATGGGCTCCGGTACGGATGTCGCGCTTGAGACTGCCGATGCCGCGATCCTGCGCAACCGGGTAACAGATGTGGCCGGCAAGATACGGCTTTCCCGGGCGACCATGGCCAACATCAGGCAGAACGTGGCGATCGCACTCGGCCTCAAGGCGGTGTTCCTAGTGACGACCATCCTTGGCATCACCGGGCTCTGGATTGCAATCCTCGCCGATACCGGCGCGACGGTGCTCGTCACGCTGAACGCGCTGCGGCTTCTCGCTTTCGATCCGGAGGAGACCTGAGATGCTGTCTCCGTTCGGCTGGTCGGCGCTCGCCGTCCTTGCGCTCTACCTCGCGCTCTTCTTCTGGGGCGGCGTATCGGCGGCCCGGGCCGCGGGGCGGCCGATATGGCTATTCGGGCGGGCGACCGGACGCGACCGGCTGGTCGCTGCGGGTTTTCGCGCCGCCTTCGCTATCGCCTTCCTCGGGCCACTGATCTGGCTGGCATCTCCGCCAGTCCAGAACGCCGACCCGTTCTGGGCCGACGGCGGGCTGCCTCTTCTGAGCTTCACCGGACACCTTCTCGCCATCCTGGGCGCGATCATCGCCTTTGCCGCTCAGATGTCGATGGGGGCGTCCTGGCGCGTGGGTGTTGATCCGACCGCGGTTGGTGAGCTCGTTTCCGGCGGCCTCTACCGGATCAGCCGCAACCCGACCTTTCTGGGCCAGCTACTGCTGCTCGTCGGAATCGCCCTGGCCATTCCTTCTGTCCCGACGGCGCTGGCGGCTCTCCTGTTCTGGGCATCGGCGAGCATTCAGATACGGAGCGAAGAACGTCTGCTCTCCCAGGAGCTCGGCAGGCCATACGACGAATTCAGGGAGCGCGTCCCTCGGTGGGCCGCTTTTCGGCACTGGGGCGAAGGATCAAAATCAGCATCCACTCGCAATACCCATATCGCCGAGATCAACGGGTAGTGAGCCGACAGAACTTGAATCCCGACAGGCCGAAGCCTCTAAAGGCTTCCGATGGCATCGAGGCGAATTCCGCTGCAGTCCCAGGAGCCCGCTAGCCTTCCATAGCCCACGCGGTCAGATCGAGCGCTGGTTGACGCGCTTCGACAGCTCTGCAGCGCTTTCCACCCGCTCCGAATATCGCTCGGTCAGATAGGCCGAGCGGCCGCGCGTGAGATGGGTGAACTTCACGAGTTCCTCCATCACGTCGACGATGCGGTTGTAGTAGGGGGAAGGGCGCATCCGGCCGGCATTGTCGAACTCGCCCCAGGCCTTCGCCACCGAGGACTGGTTCGGGATCGTCACCATGCGCATCCAGCGGCCGAGGATGCGCATCTGGTTGACGGCGTTGAAGCTCTGCGAGCCGCCGGAGACCTGCATGACCGCGAGCGTCTTGCCTTGCGTCGGCCGCACGCCG